>Ga0075418_10000702_pt1 | contig 36334 bp, 32 predicted proteins | sample SoiMetdeltSBSDD2_FD_81776 | JGI IMG/M metagenome (GOLD analysis project Ga0075418, IMG submission 81776) | Bulk soil microbial communities from a Populus tree surrounding site in Tennessee, USA - Soil MetaG P. deltoides SBSDD2 | ecosystem: Environmental > Terrestrial > Soil > Tree plantation... | reverse complement strand
TCGCCAACGGGATTCACTGGGTCGCGTTCCAGCAGACGACGCTACAACGCGCGCTGGACGAAGAAGCGCAGCGATACGCAGCGTTGAAGCAACAGGTCAGCGACATCGACGCGGGCAGGTTGCGGGCGCCGTTCAACGATCCGCGCCTGCCGGCGGCCGCCGGCCGGGTGCTGGCGTGGCGCTACGCCGCGATGCCGCCGATACCGCTCGCAGCGGTGTCGATCGGACAAAGCGACCTCGTCCCGTACTACTTCAAGGTGTCGACGGCATCCAGGGAATCGGTGTTGACGACGAACGAGATCGAGAACCCGCACCGCCTCCTGTACGGGCGCTTTGACCTCTCGTTCGTCGTCATCTATCTCTTCCCGCTGCTCATCATCGCGCTCGGCTATAACGTGATCTCGGCGGAGCGGGAGCAGGGGACGCTCGCGCTGCTGCTCTCCCAGCCGGTGCCGCTGCGGACATTCATCACCGCCAAGGTCGCGGTCCGCGCCGGCCTCGTCATCGCCGTCGTGCTCCTCTTCTCGCTGCTTGCGATGGTCGTCGGCGGCGTCAGGCTCACTTCGCCGGGAACGGTCGAACGACTCGTCATCTGGGCCGGGGTCGTGCTCGCGTACGGCGCGTTCTGGTTCGGCGCCGTGGTGCTCGTCGCGTCGCTCGGGCGGAGCTCCGCCACCAGCGCGCTCGCGCTGTCGAGCCTGTGGCTGCTGCTGGTCGTCGTGCTGCCGTCCACCTTGAACATGGTCGTGTCGTCGCTGTACCCGATGCCGTCGCGCGTGGACATGCTCGCCGCGCTGCGCGTGGCGACCAGGGAGACGACCGGGAAGGGCGATCAATTGCTGGCGAAGTACTACGGCGATCACCCCGAACTGGTCGCCGTCTCGGACGTCGAGAAGGTCCAGAGCGACGTCGCCGTCACGCAGCTGGCGATCGAGGAAGAGATCGAGCGCCGCGTGCGGCCCGTCGTCGAGCGCTACGACATGCAGCTGGCGCGTCAGCAGTCCGCGGTCGACCGGTTCGGGCTGCTGTCGCCGGCCATCATCGCCCAGGATGCGCTGAACGACGTCGCGGGAACCGGCTCCGCCCGCTATCGGCATTTCGTGTCGCTGGTCGAGGACTATCACGAGGGCTGGCAGGCACTGTTCGCCTCGATGATCGTGAGCAAGCAGAAGCTCACGCCGGACGTCTACGACGACCTGCCCCGATTCGCCTATCGGGAGGAACCGCTGCGCTCCGTGATGACGCGCGTCGCGGCCGCCATTGCCATCCTCGTCGCAGCCGGCGTCACGTTCGCCCTGACCGGCGTCGCCCGCCTGAGGAACTACCGCATTTCTTGATTCACCCGGGGAGCACTCATGTCATGAATACAGTCTCCGAAGCCACTGCCCCGATCGCGGCGTCCGAGCGCGATCCGTACCGCGGCGCCGTCATCGTCATCGGAACGGCAACGGCACTCACCGCGGTGACCGCGGTCGTCGCGGGGCGCGCCTGGGGCAACGTCGTCTTGCTCGATCTCGCCGCGGCGATGGCTATCGCCACCGCGGTCCTCGCGGAAGTCGCGGTCATGCAGGCGGCACGCGATCGTCCCTCATCGTGGAGCGTTGTTGCCGCTGCTCTCGGTACGCCTTCAACGGAAGCCGCGCCGCAAGCCTCCGAGGCGGAACACGAAGGCCATGCGACGATTGCGGCCCGCCTGAGCGCCTTCCTGCGTCGCCTGCAACCGTGGCTCGCGCGAATTCGCAGGTCCGACAGAGGGGGTGTGCGGGCGGCGATCGTGGGGTTCTTGTCGATCTTTGCCGTGACGCGGTTCGGCGGCGAACTGTATTTTCCGCCGGGACAGATGGCGCTCATTGCGGCGGGCGCATGTCTGCTGGCGGCCGCGATGGCCGCCGTCGCGACGCATTACTTGATGCACATCGAATCGCCGCGATTCCCCGAGGCGAGCGCACTCGCCCGGGCGGCGCGCGTGATCGCATGGGTGCTGGTGCTCGCGGCCGCGTCGGTCGCGCTCGCCTGGGCTGGGCGCGCGGGTCCGATTCGCGTGATTCACGCGGCGCTGATGATGCTGAATGTCATTGTCTGTTTCCAGCTGGCGATGGCCAGGCCGGTCGTCGGAGACCTGGAGGAAGGCTTCCCACTCGACCTCGGCGTGCTGTCGGTGCTTGGGAGCCGCCCGAACATCCTCGCGAGCGTCCTCGACGCGATGGAGGGGCAGCTCGGCATCGACCTGCGGTCGACGTGGGCGTTGACCGTTGTCCGGCGAAGCATCGAGCCGCTCGTCATAGCACTGGCCACGCTCGCGTGGCTCTCGACCTCGTTGACCGTCGTCGGTCCAGACGAGGACGCCATCGTCGAGCGACTCGGCGTCCCCGTACAGTCAGACGCGCTGCCGCCGGGGCTGCATTTACATTGGCCGTGGCCGATCGATCGGGTGTTCAGGATCCCGGTCCGGCACGTCCAGATGCTGACCGTCGGCCACGAAGGCGAAGAGGAAGGCGGACCGGAGGACGTGCTCTGGGCTCGCCAGCACGCGGCGAACGAATACACCCTGCTGCTCGGCAACGGCCGCGACCTGATCACCATCGACGCGCAGGTCCAATACCGCATCACAGACCCGAAGGCGTGGCGCTATCACACCCAGAATCCGTCGCAGGCGCTGAGTGCGATCGCGTATCGCGCCGTGATGCGAAATACGGTCAACAAGACGCTCGCCGATGCGCTGTCGGAAAACGTCGTGAGCCTGACCCAGCGCATGCACGCGCAGGTGCAGCAGGAGGCGGATACCCTCGGCCTCGGTGTGCAGGTGCTGAGTTTCACGGTCGGAGGGATGCATCCACCCGTCGACGTGGCCGCGGACTATCAAGCCGTGGTTTCCGCCGCCGTCCGCAAGATGACGGCGGTGGCGGAGGCGCAGTCGTATCGCAATGGCGTCATCCCGCGCGCCGACGCGACGGCGGTCGCTGCAGGAAACCGCGCCCGCGCGGATGGCGCCGACACGCTCGGACGCGCGACCGGCGAAGCCTCAAGCTTCCTGGCGTTGCAGGCGCAGTACGGCGCGAACCCGCAGGAATTCTTCTTTCGCAGGCGCCTGGAGCAGCTCGAGAAAGACCTGATCGGGCGCAATTTCACGATCGTCGATTCCCGCATTCAGCGGGACGGAGGTGAGCTGTGGGTGAATCCGTGAACGTGCAGGCACGCCTGCGGGCCGCCGTTGGTGCGGTCGCGGTCATCGCGATTCTCTTTCAGGCGATGGCGGTCGTGGTTCCGGAAGGACAGGCCGTTCTCGTCACTCGTTTCGGCCGTCCGCTGCGCGCGGCGACCTCGTCCGGGCTTCACTGGAAGCTGCCATGGCCGATCGACCAGGCCGTCACGCTCGACATGCGGCGGCGGATCTATGAAACCGGCCACACCGAAATGCTGACGCGTGACAAGAAGAACGTGATCGCCCGCACGTTCGTGGTCTGGCGGATCGCCGACCCGATCCTGTTTGTGCAGTCGCTTGGCACGGGCTCCGGCGCTGATGGAAAGCTCGATGGACTGTTGACCAACGCGGCAATCGGGACGCTCGGTGGTCACGACCTCTCCGCGCTGGTCTCCACCAACCCGGGCGACCTGCAGGTGGATCAGATCGAGAAGGAACTCCTCGCATCCGCCCAGTCGACGGCTCGTCAGAACTACGGCGTCGCGCTCGATCAGGTTCGCCTCGAGCGGATTGCGCTTCCGGAAGAAAACGTGATGGCGGTGCTGCAGCAGATGCGCGCCGAGCGGCGGCAGTTCGCCGCCAAGTACGACGCCGAGGGGGAGCGCGAGGCCAGCCGCATCCGCTCAGAAGCGGACCTCGAAGCCGCGCGCATTGTCGCGAAGGGCGCCGAGGAAGAAGCGCGTATTCGCGGGGCATCCTCGGCGCAGGTAGCGAAGATCTACGCGACCGCCCATCGGGTGAACCCCGAGCTCTACAAGTTCACCCGCTCGCTCGAATCGCTCGACAGGCTCGTGACGTCGAGCACGTCGCTCATCCTCCGAACGGACTCCGAGCCCTTCTCCGTCCTGCAGCAGAAGCCATGAGACGACAAGGACCTCCGTCGGAGATTCGCCGGCTCGCGACGCCGATCGCGCGCGTGGTCGACGCGGCGTGGCAGCGGATGCACTGGTGGATTGCGCTGATGGTGATGCTGTATGCGTTGTCGGGAATCACCGTGGTCCGATCGGACGAAATTGCCGTGGTGCAGCGCTGGGGACGTCTCGTAGGTGCCACGCCCGCGCTGCAGGAGCACGGCCCAGGCCTGCTGTTCGCGTTTCCGCGCCCGATCGACCGCGTTATTCGCGTGCAGGCCAGACGCATCGCCGAGGTCACGATCACGGCGCTCAACGATCAGGCACCATCGCAGGGTGAGACTGGCTACTACGCGACACTTGACCCGCTGATGCAGGGGTACGCGTTGACGGGCGACCAGAACGTCGTGCACACCCAGATGGTCGCGCGCTACCGGATTCGAGACGTGGCCGAGTGGGCGTTCTATGGTCCACCGTCCGACGACGTGGTGCGCGTGGAAGTATCCGCGGCGATGGTGCGGTCGCTCGGCGAGATGGGCGTGGACCGCGTGCTGTCGGACGGTCGCAAGGATCTGATTGCGCTGGCCGCCCGGCGCGCGCAGGCGGGACTCGATGCGGCGCACGCCGGCATCGAGCTGACATCGCTCGAGCTGACTCGCCTCGCCCCGCCTGCCGCGGCGGCGTTCGAGTTCGAGGCCGTGCAGAGCGCCTATATTTCGGCGGACACGAAGAAGAAGGAGGCACAGGCGTACGCAGAGATGGTCATTCCGCAGGCGCAGGCGCGCGCCAACGCCCGCGTGCAGGCGGCTGAGGCCGAAACGGCCGCCAATCTGGCCGCGGCCAACGGCGATGCATCCGCCTTTGCCGCGCTCGAGCGCGAGTACCGCGCAAATCCCGCGGTTGTTCGTGAGCGCTTGTATCGCGATGCGATCGATCGCGCGCTGAACGTGGCGAAGGTCCGCTGGATTCCCCCTCCGACCGGCGGCAGATACAGCGGCCTCCGAATCATCCTCAGCTCGCCGGCCGCGGGTCCGACCCGAGCCCGGGCCGCGGAGCAGGACGCGGAAAAAGAAAGCGAGGAGAACTGATGGACGGCGACATCCTTTCCGGCTCGTTGAATGTCGAAGAACGGCGCCGCATCAGCGTCCGTCTCGGCGCAGGGCTCGCCGGCGTCGGCCTCCTCCTGCTCGGCACGATCATGATTTTGCTCTTCCCCGATCAATGGCAGATCGGGGAGATGACGCGAGCGCTCGCGGCGGCCGTCGTGGCGGTGCCGACGCTCGTCTCGGGCCTGCGCGGCATGGTGACCGGCGACACACGGAGTGCGACCGATCAGCTCGTCACGATTGCCGTGATGGCGGCGGCGGCCGGCGGTGCGTTCGTCACCGCCACCTTGATTCCGCTGTTCCTCGAGGTCGGGCGACTGTTCGAGGAGCGCAGCTCGCTGGGGGCGCGCGCCGCCATCGACGGGATTCGCGCGCTGAGCGCACGCCAGGCGGTCAGGTACCGCGATGGCCGCGAGGAGCGCGTGGACCCGAACAGCCTCTCTCCGGGCGAAGAGATCCTGGTGCGCCCGGGCGAGCGCATTGCCGTCGATGGGACGGTGCTCGACGGACGTGCGGCCGTCGATCAGTCGGCGATCACTGGTGAATCGGTGTACGAAGACGTGGGGCCCGGCAGCCCGGTCTTCGCAGGCACCGTGGCCCTCGATGGCATGTTGCGCATTCAGGTCAAGGGAACGGGCGCGGACACCGTGCTCGGTCGCGTCGTGCAACTGCTGGCGGACGTCGAGCGGACCACGGTGCCAATGCTGCGTCTGTTCGAGCGCCGCGCCGGCACCTGGCTGCCACTCGTGCTGACCATCGCCGGGACGACGCTGTTCTTCACCGAGGATCTGTCGCGCGCGATCGCCGTGCTCGTCGTCGCGACGCCGACCGCACTGGTCGTGGCCGGGCCTGCCGCGGTTGTCGCGGCGATGACCGTCGCCGCGCGCCTGCGTATCCTGATCAAGAGCACGGATTTCCTGGAGCGGGCCTCAGATGTGGACACGCTGATTCTGGACAAGACCGGCACGGTCACCGTTGGCGCGCCCACGGTCAGGGAGATCCGCTGCACGGTCAGCGCGACCGAACAGACATTGCTATCGGTGGCCGCGGCGTGCGGCTTCGGATCGTTGCATCCGGTCTCGCGCGCGGTTGTTGCAGAGGCGCTCGCACGTGGCATCGTCAGCGTGCCGCCGCGCGACCTGCAGGAGAAGCCGGGGCTTGGCGTCATCGCGATGGTGGACAGCCGGCAGGCGGTGCTCGGCCGCCGTGCGTTGCTGGAGGAGCTTGGGATCGTCGTCAGCGGAAGCGGCGACGGGGACGCGTCGCAGGTCTGGGTTGCGCACGACAGGCGGTGCCTCGGATCGATCGTGCTGCGCGATCAACCGCGACACGAGGCCACCAGCGCGTTGTCCGAGATGCGAGCGCTCGGCATCACGCGGCTGATTCTGCTGACAGGCGATCGCGCCGCTGCGGCGCATGAAGTCGGTGCAACGCTTGGCGTGGATGAGGTCGTGGCCGATGTGCTGCCGGCCCAAAAACTGGAGGTCGTGCGCGCCGAGCAGGCCGCCGGGCATACGGTGATGATGGTCGGCGACGGCGTCAACGACGCGCCCGCGCTTGGAGGCGCCGACGTCGGCGTCGCCATCGGCGCGGAGCTCAATGAGGTCGCCCTCGGTGGCGCGGACGTCGCGCTGCTGGGGACCGACCTGCGACGGCTGCCGCAGCTGATAGGGCTCGCCGATATCACGCGTGACGTCATCGGTCAGAACGTATGGCTCGCCTTTGGCGTGTCGCTGGTGCTGATCGCGCTCGCCGCGCGGGGCACGCTGAATCCGCTGACCGGCGCCCTTGCGCAAAGTGTCGCGGTCTTCGTCGTCGTGGCCAACAGCGCGCGGATTCTGCGCTTTGCCGCGCCGGAGCCGCCGTCACCGCGCAATAAACGCAACCTTGAGTCGGGTCACATCGCGAGTCGGAGTCATGTAGCGGACGTCACCCCAGTCTGACTCGCGCGCGGCGCGTATCCGACTCCGACTCGCTTCAAAACCGTATCGTTCGAACGATCTTCAACGATCCCTTGCGGTCGAATGTCTGCAGGGTCGTCCGATCCGTCCAGTTGTGGGTGTAGACGAAAAAGATGTCGTTGCCCGGCCGCGTGATCCAGCGGAAGCGCGACTGCCACCCGAGCTGGCGGGTCACCGAATCGAACTGCAGGCGATTGACCAGTGAGACAAACGGGTTGAACTGCGTGTTGATGTCGTTCAGCCAGACGCGCGTCGTGAACCGCCCTTCCACCAGCGAGATCTCGTTGAAGTCGCCCCCGACGTTGATCAGCCACCCACGATGCGGCCGGATGCTCAGCGTCCCTGTGACCTGGCGTCGCTGTCCGGAATAGAACTCGCCATCTTCATAGACGGCATTGAGCGACACGGGACGGCTCGTGCTCGTCTGCGCCTGGTAATGGCGGCGCAGAAAGCTGTATTGACCGCCCGCGGGCAGCACCACGCCGGGAGAGATCTGAAAGTCGCGCGGCAGCCGTTCGTAAAGCGGCACAAGATGAAATTCGACAAGGTCGCTCGAGGCCAGATCGGCGCGCATCAACTGCAGATCGAGCCGCCGCGACTCCAGCTGACCGTCGAGATTGAAGATGTGACTGAAGTTGCCCTCGAACGAGAACCGCCGCAGATAGCGGCGGTATCGGCCGCGTTCGGTATGAACCGTGTACCGAAGATCGGGCTCGATCATCCGGTACGCCCGGCGCTCGACGAAGCCGACCGCTGGGTCGTAGCCGTCCTGCACCTCGCGGACGGCCACGTGCCAGTTGATCGGGTCGTTCGGCATGTTGACGCGCGCGCCGAACGCCGCGCCGCCACGCGATCCAGGGAGCTTCGTCGTGTTCAGGTAGAAGCCGCTGAGCTCCAGAACCTGCTTGCGAAAGACGTTCGACGTCGCGAGCGCGACATCGAGGCCAGCGGTCTGCCGGTCCGGCGCCGAACCGTCGCTGCGCGTCGTAAAGAGTCCGCCCACGTACGACTGCCGCCAGAATCGCCGCTGCGCTCGCATCACGGTGAAGTCTTCTCCAGGCACGCCGCCACGGTCGCGAGTCCTCACCTGCAGGACGCCGACGTCGAACGCGCCAGCGTGTCCGGTCAGCTTCGCGCCATAGTCGATCGGCTGCGGCACGCCTGAAGAATCGAGTCCGATGCAGCGGCTGAAGAACGGCGTGATCGATGTGCCCGTCTCCCGCGAGAACGCGAAGACGCTGGCGCCCTCGAGAAAGAACGCCCGCTTCTCCGGGTAGAAGAGCGGGAACCGCGTCAGGTTGACCTGCCGCTGATCGACTTCGGTTTCGGCGAAGTCGGTGTTGAGCGACACGTTCGCCCGCAACCCGGGAGTCAGGTTGTAGGCGACGTCCCCGCCAAGCGCGCCCGTTTGAATCGATGAGGGCGAGCCCCGGCCCGGCGCCGCCGACGAATTGCCGACGACGTATGGCATCAGGTCGAGCCCGAGTCCCTGCTGCAGGCCCTGAAGGCCTTCCAGCCGCCCCGCCGCGGGCATGTACGTCAGGCCCTCGTTGCGAGCGAAGCCGCTCCAGAGCGTTTCCTCGTTCTTGCGTCGAATCGTCCGTTGAAAGTTGATGCCCCATGCGGGTGCGTTCGGGTTGAAGTTGACCGTGTGCAGCGGGATTTCGATCTCCGCCGTCCATCCCGTGGCGTCTCGGCTGACACGCGTGGTCCAGATGCCGTCCCACGAACGATTGACGCCGCCGGCGTTCCCGTTGCCGGAGCCGACGCCCGACTGCACCAGGCCGTCACCCATCGCGCCCGACGGATTGATCTCGAAGTAGTAGCCGGTGCGCCCGTCGTCGTACGTGTCGAGCGAGACCATGAACCGGTCGTCGGCAGCGAGAGACTGATCGCGCTGCATCTGGTTCCCCATGATGCGGCGCGGCTCCGAGTCAAAGCACGTCACGCCGATGATGATCCGGTGTTCGTCGTAGAGCAGGCGGACTTCCGTCGGTTCGGTCGCGGCATCGCCGTTATTGGGATCCTGCTGCCGGAAGTCCGACGCCGGCAAGGCGCGGCGCCACGTCTCTTCCGTGAGTCGCCCGTCGAGCACGATTCGATCGGTCGCCTGCAGCCGCACGGCGGTGACGACACGGACCTCCGAATCTTGGGCCGTTACTGCGTGCGGAACGGCACTGAGGATAAAAACGAGAAGAACCAGACGCCAATGAGGTTCGGACGAGTGGAATCGACTGAACATCGACGCGCGACAGTACTTCATCACCCGGGGCGAAGCAGTCGTCTTCCGCACCAGCGGTCGAATTCAGACGACGAATGGTCGCAGAGCTCGGTGCAGCCACTCCACCAGGGCGAAAAAGGCGTTCATTGAGAGATACGGGCGCATCCGCAGCGCCGGACGTCCGTTCGTTGAAAATCGGAAATGCCTGACTGCCGCCGTCGGATAGCATCCCACGCGATGTCGCGGTTCGGCCGAATTGTCGTGGGGCATCTCGTTACCAAATGGAATCCGCAGACGCTCGAAGAGCGCGAGGCGCATCGACGGTGCTAGCATCGTTTTAACCGTCCAGCAAGGAGATTGACACATGCGGAAGAATGGAGTGTGGTTACTTGCGGCGCTGCTCGCGTGCGGCGTCGCGATCGTTCACGGGCAGGAGCGCCAGGGCGGCGGTGGACAGGGACGCGCCGGCGGCGGAGGTCGCGGCCCGCAGGTGCCGCCGATGCTCATGACAACCGCGGCCTTCGAGGACGGCGGGATTCTGCCGGCGAAGTACGCAGGCGCGATGGGCGTGTCGCCTGCGCTGTCGTGGACACAGGTGCCGCCTGGAACGCAAAGCTTGGTGCTCCTGCTGCACGATCCCGAGCCCGCGCTCAACAAGGGTTTGATGGACGTGACGCACTGGCTTGTCTGGAACATCCCGCCAACGTCGACCGGTTTGCCTGAGGCTGTTCCCGCTGCGCCCGAAGCGCCAGACGGCATGCGCCAGGTCAGCCTCCGCTCGAATGGCTTCATGGGGCCCGGCGCGCCGGCCACCGGGCCGTATCATCACTACACGTTCGAGCTCTTCGCGCTCGACACGAAGATCGACGTGCCCGCCGCGATGCCATCAGAAGCGGCGAACACGCGCACGGCCGTGTTGAGGGCGATGGACGGCCACATCCTCGGCAAGGCGATTCTCGTTGCGCGCTATCACCAGTAACGCGGGCATCCATTACGAGCCACGTGCGCGTCGCGGGCGGTGCGGTATCGCGAGGGTCAGCACGAATCCGGCTGCCGCCACCGAGACGATGAGCGGTCCGGTTCGCGGTGCAGCCACTCCGCGAGCACCGAACCTGTCAGCGTCGCGACAAGTGAGCCCACGGCCCCCACGTCAACATCTGGTTCAGATTGTTCGAGAGCCGCTTGGCCGCCGCGGCCGGATGATGATGAGCGAGCGCATGAGCAGCACGCCGAGAAATCGAAGTCCGAGCGCGGCACGCAGATGACCGGGCCATTGGAGCGCGCATTGACCTTCGCCCTTCATCGAGTCGGATCACCAGGCTGCACCTCGCTCAGGTCGCCCCACGAGCTGACGGTTCGTTTGGAAATCTCAGTAAATGGAATGAAGGTCAGTGCCGCCACGGCGTCTTTGTATGCCACCGGTTTCGTCCCCTTCTCGCGATCATGGAAGGCTTGCTCGAGTAGGGCGTGCATGGCGGGGCTTCCGTCAAACGGCGTGAACGTGATCATGCAGATCGCCTCGGCGGACTCCGCCTCCGCCTCCCGGATCAACTCGTCTCTCAAGTCGTCGCGGGTCAAGGTGATGGTCCAGCAATAGTCGTGCTCGACGACCTCGTTCTTCCAGAGAAAGCGCGCGGGTCCGCTGAACACCGGGCCACCAAAGATGAGACGCTTTCGAATCAGGTGATCGAGCAATCGAACCGCTTGAGTACGGAGCTCGCTGCTGATCATCACTTGAACATACTTCATGACGTCTCCTTCTCTGATGACCTATACCGTCGGCACCGTGCCGCCATCGATGACGTACTCGGCCCCGGTGATCGCTGCGGCACGAGGCGACGTGAGGAAGGCGACGAGATCTGCGACTTCCTCTGGTCTCGCCGGACGTCCGACAGGGATTCCATCCAGCGAGTCCATCAGGTGTTTTCGGGCGCCGTTGTAGTCAGTGCGCTGCTTTGCCGCTAGTTCATTCACCAGTCCGACAGCGCCATCGGTTTCGACCCAGCCGGGCGACACGCGCACGACCCGCACGCCCTTCGGGCTGACCTCTTTCGAGAGGCCCTTGCTGTAATTCGCCAGAGCCGCCTTGGCCGCAGCGTACGCAATGGTCGCGTCGGGCAGCGGCACGCGCGGTTGAATCGACGTGATGTGGACGATGACGCCGGACCCCTGCGCGAGCATCATCGGCAACAGCTCCCGATCCATGCGGACCGCCAGAAACAAGTTGAGGTCGAGCGCGCGCTGCCACTCTTCGTCGTCAAGCATCGCGAACCCGATGCCTTTGCTGGCTCCGGTGACCAGCGCGCGCAGGTCGCGCAGCTCGCCGCCCATCAGCGGATTTCCAGCGACGCGATCTGGTCGCCGTCGAGTCTGAACGCATGTTGGAGCTCCCCGGACACTCTTGCGAGGATGGTCGTGCCTCCGATCCGAGGATAGGAACTACACTGGCCAGATGGCAAGAACGCACAAGAAAGTGAGGTTCTTACCGAGAGGTAAGCAGAAGCACAGCGAGGCGTCCGCGGCGAAGGGGGTTGAAGACGTGTTGCGGATCCTGGAGGGCCGCTGGAAGCTGGTGATTCTGTTTCACCTCTTCGGCGGCAAGGTACGGCGATTTTCCAAAGTTGCGCCGCGCGATTCCAGCGGTCTCGGGCGCGGTGTCCCGCCCTCGACGCCGTGCTGACGTGGGTCGATCTCCGGGACTCGCTGGCGGACCACGAGAAGTCAACGGCGCTCCTGGCCGGGCGCGTCGAGCGGCGGAGAGGAGCAGGTTACCCGCGGCGTGTCGGTCGTCATGTGGCGACGCCGAGTATGCGGCGTGCGCCGCGCAACGGAAATCGACTCTTAAACGAGTTGACGAAAAGAACCCACCAATGGTCGCACCACGCCGGATGCGGGATCCGTTCGGCTCCCTTCTGATGAGGTCATTCACGATTGCCAGGAAGTCGCCCGATGCAACCATTCAGTGGCTGCCTCGCGCCATTCATTGAAATGGGGCCGCCAGCGATTCCGATCACGCTATCGTGAGGTCTTTGTCCGGAACACCGGAGCAAGGAGCACGATGGGTCACGACAACGAGGCGGGCGCCGCTCATGGGTCGCCGCCACTCCCTGGCAGATCTCGCGGTTGGGCGAAGGGCACGCTCAGGCTGTTTGGCCCGAGCCTGGTCGTGGGGTTCATCGCACCGTTCATCTTCCCCGGATTGCGCCGGGCGGCAAGACCGGTCGCGAAAGGCATCGTCAAAGGCGCGCTGAATCTCGGCGAGTCCGCGAAGGAGGCCGCGGCCGCGGCGAAAGAGGAGCTCACCGACCTGATGGCCGAAGTGCATGCGGAGCGCGAGCAGGAAGCCCGGCAGGCATCGGAGAAAAGCACGCCCTGACGCACAACCCCTTGGCTTCTCCACTGCTGCGTCGATCCGTCGTCCCCGGCAGGGTCCGCTGGTACGCACCGGCTCTGCATCGTGAGGCCGGCCGCTGCGCGGTTGTCGAAGACGACCTGACCGCAACTCCGGGTGTCCGCTCGGCGGGCGCCAACGCCCTGACGGGCACTCTCCTCGTTCAGTACGATACCGCCACAACGGACGTCGCGGCCCTCGAACGGACCCTCCGCACGGCGCTCGCGCGGCCACCACTCGATCCGGCCGCATCGCGTGCCCGGGTCGAGCATCGGCGACATGCCGATGCGTGCGATCACGATCGCAGCCACGGACACGACGGCGGCGGGTCGTGCGATCACGGCCACGATCACGGTCACGAACACGGTCACAGCGACGCCGACACCGCCGAACGCGTTCGAGACGTCTATGCCGGTGGCGTCACGCTGGGCGGCGTGCTGCTGGCGCGCCTGCTCCTGGGACCCGCGGCGCTGGCCGGGCAACCCTGGCTGATGCTCCTGCTGGCCGGCGCCACGCTCGTCACCGGACGCGCCTTTCTGCGAGGCGGGTGGCGCACGCTGGCCGCGGGACGGCCGCTCACGACCGACACGCTCGTGAGCTCGGCGACGCTGGCGAGCATCGCGCTCGGCGAGAGCATCACCGCGCTCACCGTGATCTGGCTGCTGAACATCGGCGAGCACCTGCAGGCGCTCGTCCTTCAGCGCACCCGGCGCGCGATTCGCGCGCTGCTCGAGCTCGAGGAGGGCGAGATCTGGATGGTCTCGGGCGACGTCGAGATCCAGATCCCGATCGAGCGCGTCACGCCGGGCGACCTCATCGCGGTGTACGCGGGCAAGCGCATTCCCGTGGACGGGCGCGTCGAGAGCGGCAGCGGCCCGGTCAACGAGGCGCCGATCACCGGCGAGAGCATGCCGGTCGTACGCAATGCCGGCGACCGGGTGTATGCCGGCACGGTGCTGCTCGCGGGCCGATTGCGCGTCCGTGTCGAGCGGGTCGGTGCCGAAACAGCCGTCGGGCGGCTTATCGAACGCGTCGAACGCGCACAGGAATCGCGAGCACCGATTCAGACCATCGGAGACCGCTTCTCCCGGCGGTTCGTGCCCGCGTCGTTCGCGCTGGCGCTCCTGGTGCTGCTGCTCACGCGCGATGTTCGCCGCGCGCTCACCATGCTGCTGGTCGCCTGTCCGTGCGCGTCGGGGCTGGCGACGCCAACCGCGGTGAGCGCGGCCATCGGCAACGGCGCCCGCCGCGGCATTCTGATCAAGGGCGGCCGTCCCATCGAGGTTGCGGCGAACGTCGATATCGTCGTCATCGATAAGACCGGTACGCTCACCACCGGCGTGCCCTCGGTCTCCCATGTCATCGCCTTCGAACCGGATCGCCACGACGCCGAAGCCGTCCTGTCGATTGCGGCCAACGCCGAACTGCACTCGGAACATCCCCTCGGCCTCGCCGTTGTGGCCCACGCGCGCGAGCAGGAGATTGTCATCGAGCCGCACGACGAGTGTCAGGTCTTCGTGGGACGCGGTGTCCAGGCCGACTGGGAGGGGCGCCGGATTCTTGTCGGCAGCGCGTCGCTGCTCGACGAATTCGGCATCCTCGTCGCGCCACAGTTCGCCGAACGTTTCGCGCACCACACGGCGGAAGCCGAGACGATGATGTACGTAGTGCATGCCGATGAAGTGATCGGGCTGATCGGCGTGCGCGACTGCGTCCGACCGGACGCGGCACGGGCGATCGCCGATCTCCGCGGCCTCGGCGTCCGACGCATCCGCATGCTGACCGGCGACGGCGACGAGACGGCAACGGCGGTTGCGAGGGCAGTCGGCATCACCGAGTGGCGGTCGCGGATGCTGCCCGATGAGAAGTACGAGGAGATCCGCGATCTAGGGCGCGCCGGATACAAGGTCGCGATGATCGGCGATGGCATCAACGATGCGCCGGCGCTCGCGCTGGCCGACGTCGGCATCGCCATGGGGACCGCGGGGTCCGACGTGGCGATTGAAGCCGCCGACATCGCGCTCGCGGCCGACGATCTCCGGACGGTGTCAACCGCGATGCGCCTGAGCAAGGAAACGATCGGGATCATCAGGCAGAACTACACGATCGCGCTCGGGGTCAATGCCGGCGGCGTGGTGCTGGGCGCTCTCGGCCTGCTCAACCCGCTGCTCGCGGCGGTGCTGCACAATCTCAGCACGCTGCTCGTTGTCGGCAACTCGGCGCGACTCATCGGCTTCGATCCGCGATGAGCGCCTTTTTACTCACGGGCTGGACGTGTCTGATGACATTCGGCGGCGGACTCGTTGCGCTGCGTCTCGAAGCGCAGCGCGCGTTCGTCCTGGCGTTCGCGGCGGGCGCGCTGATCGCGACGGCGCTGCTGGACGTGATTCCGGGCGCGCTGACGCTGATTGAGCGGACCGGATCGCTCCTGCCGCATCAACACGTCATGTTCGCGTGCACGCTTGGATTTCTCGCGTTCTATCTGCTCGAGGAGGTCGCGCACGATCCGGGGGAGGCTCACGACCTCGGTCCCGCGCACTCCGCGGGCCTGTTCGGCGCGACGGGCATCGCGCTGCACAGCCTGCTCGACGGGGTCGCCATTGGCGAAGCGTTCCGCGCGGGCACGGGTGTCGGCTGGCTGGTCGCCCTGGCGGTCGTCGTGCACAAGTTCGCCGACGGCGTGAGCACCGTCAGCATCCTGATGAGCACCGGGCGCGACCCTCGCAGCGCGAATACCGGACTGGCCATCGTCGCATTGGCCCCGCTGGCAGGACTGGCCATTCAGGCGCTCCTTCCGCTGCCGACTTACATGCTCGCGTTTGTCCTGGGCTGGTTTGCCGGCGTGTTTCTCTACCTCGGAGCCGCGGCGCTCATTCCCGCCGCCCATGCCGCGAGTCATTCGCGCTGGGTCCCCTTCGCGACGTTGAGCGGCGTCGGCCTGGTGTATCTCGTGTACCTGGCGTCGGCCTGATAGGCAGGGAGAGGACGTGCACGACATCCACGGCGATCATGCTCACGCTCACACCCACGCGGCTCTCGCGCCGGGAACGATGGGTGTCGCCATGGCGCTCACGCTGTCGTTCGTCGCGGCGGAGGGGATCGCGGGATGGATCGGGCACAGCCTGGCGCTCGTTGCGGATGCGGGACACAACCTGGCGGACGCCGCGGCGCTCGGCCTGAGCTGGTACGCGCTGTCGATCGCGCAGAAGCCGTCGCACCACGGCATGACGTTCGGCTATCACCGCGTGGGTGTCGTGGCCGCGCTGCTGAATGCGGTGTCGCTGGCACTCATCTCGCTGTGGATCGTGTGGGAAGCCGTTGCGCGCCTCAGGTCGCCGGAACCGGCCAACAGCGGCCTGATGATTGGCGTCGCGCTCGTCGCCATCGTCATCAACGTCGTCATCAGCCTGAGGCTCCACGCGGCCTCGAAGCACGACATCAACGTGCGGAGTGCGTACATCCACATGGTCGGCGACGCCGTGTCCGCCTGCGGCGTCGTCCTCGCGGGAATCGTCGTCGCCGTCACCAACAACACGCTCGCCGACCCGCTTGTCTCGCTGGTGATTGCCGCCTTCATCTTCCGGAGTAGTTACGAGGTACTGCGTGAGAGCGCCACCGTGCTGCTCGAGGGAACGCCGCCTGGCACCGATATGCCTGGCGTGATCGACGCCATCAAGAGCGTGCACGGCGTCCTCGACGTACACGATCTGCATGTCTGGATGGTCGGCCCCGGGGTCGTCGCGTGCAGCTGCCACATTGTCGTCGCCGAGCAGAGCATCCGCGAGGGCCAGCAGGTCATGCGGGCAGTCGTGCAGGACATCGAGCGGCGATTTCACATCACGCACACGACGGTGCAGGTGGAGGTCGAAGGGTGTGAGCCCGACGACCTCTATTGCCGCGGCGTGCGCCCGCCGGTCCGGCACGCGGGTCATTAACCAGCGGGCCGTTCCGCGTCGGCGTCGGTGCCAAGAGCGGTCAAGGAAACGCCGCTTTCGAGATCGCCGCCAGCCGTTCGGCCGCCAGCCGGAGCTGGCTCATGATCACGGGCACGCTGGCCTGTTCGTAGGTGGCATCGATTCTTTCCGCGAGCGCAGCCATCCGGCGGCTGGCGTGATTGTTGTCGTCGCAGCTGCCCAGCGAGAAGGTCTCGGCCGGCTCCAGTGGCACGCTCGCCGGCAACTTGCCGTACGTGATCGTTCGTGCGATCGCATTCGCGCCCCGGGCCCAGGAAGCCACCGACGCTGTCGTGGGCGCTTCCCCCTTCATGGCGTGCAACGCTCCGTTGCCAGCGGCAAAGTCGGCCAGCGCGCGCGGGTCGGCGAGGCCGCGTGTCGCCATCAGGCGGCGAATCGTGCCGTCATCCCATACGCTGTGCAGGTTGGGTCTGAAGTTGTGGAACTCGTCTTCCCGCGGCACCTGATCGTAATAGGTAATCGGCAGGCAGTTGCCGCCACGGTCGCCGTTGGTGGTCGTGTGCAAGGGTTGGTGGAGATCGCCGATGAAATGAATCAAATAGCGGAGCGCGTTTCCCTTCACCGTGCGATCCCCAGTCGTCCTGAGAATTCTGTACTGCGCGACAATGGCGTCAATGACGCAGTTGCCGTTCGGACAGTACTTTCTGTAGTCGCCGACGTTGGCGCCGAGGACGAGCGGGAAGTCGATGAAATGCCAGCCTGCAGTCGATGGATGGATCGCGCGGTCGTCGTCAGCCCACGTGGCGGCGTCAGCAATCGGATCGCCGGCGACAGATCGGCAGAACGGCTTGATGGCGGGATCGATCGGCGAGGCCGCCAGCACGGCACGCATGGTTATGACGGTCGAAGGGTCGAGGAGACGCTCGGCGAGAATCGCCACCGCCTGATGAGCGTCGCATCCCCACGCGAGGGCGCGTGATGAGCCGGCAGTCGCCAGGAGAATCACGCCGCAGAGAACCTGCCTCATCGCCCGTCACAACGCATAGTCCGGCAGCAAGAGGACGCCTATTTCACCACCAGCACGACTGAACCAGCCTTCACCAAGCGTGACGCCCATGTCGCCCACCGCGCCTCGGGATTGAAGTAGCGATACCCGTCGAGCACCGCAGGCGCCATGACGATCACGCCGATGGCGCCCTCGTTCACCCCAATCGACCTGCTCATGCCGCGGGTATCGCGCTCAGGCGGTCCGGCCCCGAAGAGCGCGACGACGCCGTAGCCAACCGACGTCAGGACGTCGAACGCGAACGAGCCTTTCGCAAACGGCGCATGCTCGTGACGCAGATGGGGATGACGCGTGAGCAGCCACTCGCTCGTCGCGTTCTGCGTCCAGAGGCCCGCCGATGAGATGACGAACTCGCGGCGTGGGGACTGCGGTCGATGCGCAATCGCGAAGAACGGAACCGGGCCGAACTGAACGGATTTCACGAATGGATGAGCGTCGAAGAGAAGGTCAAACAACACGTGATCGGCTTCGTGCTCGAGGAAGGCTGACCCAGCTCCGGCCACAACCTTCATCGCGTCGGCGACCGGATGCGTACGCGCCTGCGGCGAAGCGGCGGCCGCCGGATCTTGTCCCGCAGCGGCATTCGCGACGCCGATCGCGACGAGCCAGGCGATGACGATCGATCCACGGTGACCCTGATGTCGTCCTCCAGTCGCGTCAGGCTTTCCCATCATCGCCATCGTCCTTGTGTGATGTGAATTCTAGCCCGCAGAAGAAGCCTGCACGCGGACCTGCACGCCAGTCGCCTCCGCGCGGCTCAGCCACCTTTCTCGGGCTGCAACTGTTCGGACCGACCGTCGCGGTCGGGCTGATCGCGCCGTTCATCTTTCCATCGCTACGCCGCGCGACAAAACCGTTCGCCAAGGGACTCGTCACAAGGGCGCTGATTCTCAGTGAGTCCGCCAAAGAAGCCGAAAGCCGCCGATGGCGGAAGGCTACCTGACGGTCACGTTTCTCGTGAACATGGCGGTCCGGCCGAACGAGTCGGTGACCGATAACCGCACGACGTACGTCCCGGCTCTCAGATACGTGTGGAAGGTATTCTGTCCACTTCCCGTTCCACCATCCCCAAAATCCCAGAGCCACTGCGTGATGTCGGCTGACGACGCGCCAAAGAAGAAGACCGTATTGGTTCCCCCTGCCAGCGTCGGATCGAGCGGCGAAAAAGTAAAGCTCACGGCGAGCGCCGTCGTGGAAGGCGGCCCCTGCGCGGCGGTTTGAAAATCGCCGTCGGTGAAATCGATGACGGTTGGTGGATCCTGAAAGATGATCGCGCTCTTCGGTACCGACAACTTCCCTGTCGTCAGATCGCGCGCCGAGAACGTGACCTGGGTAGAAGGACTGTCCGTCTGATACCCGTAGCTGCCGTTCTCACGAAGACGGACTGAGAACGATCCGAGCCCACCGGCAGCCACGCTCCCCATTTCCGTCCCGTTCGCAAACACCGTGATGGTGCTCGCCGTCCGGTTGCCGACCACGACGGGAAAGTCCGACTTGTAGCCGTTGAATCCGCACCCCGACAGCGCCGCTGCGCATAGCAGCGCGCCGATGCGGTAGGCAACGCGAACATCTCGGGTTCGCAGAACGCGTCGGTTGATTGCGATCATCGGGGTGCTGGACCCGGCAACTCCACCGCACCCGTCATCCGAGGTCAACGGGAAAAGCGGCAGTGGGCTCAAATCCCGAATGGATGGAACGGTGAGGGCATTGAACGGATGCTGTATCGCAACCTGGCGGGGCTCGAAGACCTGGAGTACTTCACCGCGCGATCACGCGGAGCTCGTCGCGTCTTCGGTTCCGTCTCCTCTCGCCCCCGATCGTGGCGCAGGGCGCTCAACGACGTCGCGCTCGTGCTTGCTGGCGTGATGCGACTGAACACGTACAGGTTACTGTGATAGCTCTCTCAGCCGTTTCTGGGCGGACTGTTGGTCGAGACGACCGGCGGGGTCACGTACTGACATTTGATGAACGCGCCCGTGCGACTCGACAACGCTGCCAGGATTCTCTGCTGAAACGGATTTCAAATCCCTCCGTGTCGGCTTCAAAGACGGTGAGTGGTCGCTCCTTGCGAATCACTGGTCGGCCAGCAACCATGACGGATTCGGGCGTGCAGCACAGCCGGATTTCGCACTCCGCGTGGTACGGCTGATGCTCGTACGTTCCGTCAGAGAGGAGTCGCCATGAAATGCGCACATCCCGGCTGTAAGTGCAACGTGACGACCAACACGTACGGGCAGTACTGCAGCGAGCATTGTAAGAATGCTGGCGATAAAACCGAACCGCACTGCACATGCAACCATCCTGACTGTCGATGAGCACGCGCTCGTACCGCGGCTTGGATTTACTGCGCTGGGAGACCTGCCAGCCGCGATCTCGCCGCGCTGAATTGCGCGTTGCCCTGCACCGCTTCGGTGTAGAGCCGACGTGCGTTGTCGATGTGGCCCTGTGCTTCCTCGACGAGACCGAGATGATAGGCAATCCGCCAGCGCGGTGACCCAAGCGACCCTGCCGCCGTGAGCTCGCGACTCGCGTCGTTCCACTGGCGCAGGAAGTAGAAGACACCGCCGAGCGTCTCATGCAATCCCGGCTGATCCGGCGCAAGCCGGACCTGCTGTTCGAGCAAATGGCGCGCAAACGGAAGGTTCCCCTCCTCGGTGGCAATACGGGCACGAAGAACCGCCGCGTCCGGATGGGGACCTGGCTTCTCAAGGATCAGATCGAGATACTGCTGCGAATCCGCAGGCCGCCGGACGTCATACGCCACGACAGCGTTGGCAAACAGCGTCGGTTCATGATTCGGGCAGACCAGCGCGAGGCGTCCAAGTTCCCGTCGAATCAGATCGCAAGACGGCTCGCCTGACACGTTCGGTCCGCACGACACCTGCAGCGCATCGATCGAGCCGACGATGTGCGCCAGCTCCACGTCGGGTGTGATGCATTGCTGCGTGCGCAGGATACCGCCGGGTTTTGCGCAGCCAGACAGCCAGACGACCAGCCCGGCAATAACAAGGCGCAGCATTCGGGAGCACGCCGTCGTCGTGTGTGCGCTCATTCGGTCAGCGTCCTCCGGCTCGCAGGACGCTGTTGGCGACTTGAATCATCTGGAAGAGGACCGGTCCGAGCGTCGAGATGAAAATGCTCGGAAGGAAGCATGTGATGAGCGGAAACACCAGTTTCACGGGGAGCGCCTGCGCCAGCAGCAGCGCCCGCTCGCGCCGACGGTCGCGCAGGTCGTCGGCCTGATGGCGCAGCGTTTCAGCGATGCTCGCGCCCATCTGTTCCGCCTGCACGATCGCGGACACAAAGGTTGTCAGCGACATGACGTCGACGCGATGCGCCAGCTGCCGGAGCGCCTGCAGCCGCGGGACTCCGGCGAGGACATCGCGTTGAAACGTCATAAACTCGCGGACCAGCGTCCGCTTTTTTCCCTGCGCAAGGATCCGGGACAACGCTGCGTCGAAGCTGAGGCCTGCTTCGGCCAGTGTCGCAAGCAGCTCCAGCGCAAGCGGCAAATCCTCCTCGACCTCACGAACGCGTTGACGTCGGGCCGCACGGACCACCAGCACCGGGATCAAGGCAAGGATGAGAAACATCGCCCACGGCGCGGTCATGACCGTTGCCGCGAGCAGGCCGCCCACACCCCCCGGGATGTCCGAGACGGTGAGCGCCAGCTCGGCCGCCACAGGTGCAACGAGCTGCCAGGCCACGACCCACGCGACGGCGGCCGCTGCAATCACCGACGCGACGAACAACAACGGGGCTGCCGACTGTCGATAGCCGGCCTTTGCGAGCCATCGTCTCAACGCTCCCTGCGTGGCGGCATCCCGTTCCCCGCTGGCCATCGCATCCACATCGAATTCGCGGAGACCACGCCTCCGCCGCTGCGACGAGATCGCCACATAGACCAGCAGCGATACGCTGGCCATCAGAATGACGATGCCCAGGAGCTGGGTGCGGCTCAAAATGTGCTCCTGCTCATTCGTCCCATCCAGATCAGTCCAATGCCCTGAAGAACGATGACCAGGGCGACGAGGTTCACGCCGATATCCGTGCTCACAAACGCCAGGAGGCGCTCCGGGCTCGCGCGCCACATCAGATAGCCGAGGGCGTACGCAATCGCCATCACGACAACGACGGACACATGCGATTCGATCGCCTGCGCTCGAACGCGGCGTTCCATTTCGATGCGATCGCGGATGGTTCGGCCGACGGTCGCCAGCGTCGATGCGACGCTGCCGCCGACATCCCAATGAACCGCCATCGACAGCGAGAAGAGTCGAAATGTCTCCAGCGGCACGCGTTCCGGCAGCTCCGCGACGACGACGCGTGGATCATCACCGAGGCGAAACCGCCCGACGATCTCCTGCAGATAGGGCCGCAAGGGCGGCCGCGCTTCGCGCAGCGCGGACTCGAATGCCACGAGCAGCGCCGCACCAACGCGCAACGAGGCGACGAGCATGTCGATCGCTTCGGACAGCTGCATTTCAATCAGCGCTGTCCGGCGTTCCGCAACGTACTCGTCGGCGAGGAAGGTACAGACACCGCCCAGAAAACCAATCGCTGCCGCCAGCTCGACACGAAGATGCACGCCGAAGAACAGCGCGGCACATACGACCACGCCTACCGCGACGACGGCCCAGCGGTGGCGGCGAGGAAATTGATCCAGGGCGCTCTCGCGGCGAATTTCTTCGATTGCGCTTCGCACCGCCGCGGCATCCTTACCCGCCCGCGACGGAATCTGGCCAATCGCGGCGTCCAGCCGCTCCAGCGAACGTCGCCGCAGGCGCGCACTCCTGTAAACGTACGCTGCCAGTACCGCCGCGATAACGAGTAGCACCTCGAGCGACGGAATCACCGCAGTTCTTCCCTGGACTTCTTGAAGAGCGTGGGATCCAACGGCAGCCCCTGCTCACGCAGCTCCTCGGCCATACGGGGCACAATCCCGGTCGCCGTGAAATGGCCGCGTACGCGTTTCCCGTCGCGTCCGGTTCTATGAAACACGAACAAGTCCTGCAGCAGCGGCGTCATGCCCTCCAAACCAGTCAGCTCGGCGACGCTCTCGATTCGACGCACGCCGTCGTCATAGCGCCTGACGTGAACGATCAATTGGATTGCTGAAGCAATCTGTTCACGCACGGCCCTCGAGGGAAGCTCGGTCCCGGCCAGCAACACCATCGTTTCCAGCCGTGAGAGCGCATCACGCGGCGAGTTCGCATGAACCGTGCACAACCCGCCGTCGTGGCCGGTGTTCATCGCCTGCAGCATGTCGAGCGCCTCGGCGCCCCGGACCTCGCCGACAATGATGCGGTCGGGTCGCATGCGGAGCGTGTTGATGACGAGATCGCGCGCCGTGATGCGTCCCTTTCCTTCGACGTTCGCCGGACGCGTTTCCATCCGGACCACGTGCTCCTGATCCAGAATCAACTCGGCCGTGTCCTCGATCGTGACGATCCGCTCGCTGTCGGGGATCACCTCGCACAGCGCTCCGAGAAGCGTCGACTTGCCGGCACCAGTCCCGCCCGAAACCAGCATGTTCTTGCGTGCCCGGACCGCCAGCTCGAGAAACGCAATCATCTCCCGCGAGACACTGCCTAGCTCCAGCAGATCGTTGCGCCTGAGACGCCTGCGTCCGAAGCGGCGGATCGAGATGGTGGGTCCGTCGATCGATACATTTGAGAGTGTCGCGTTCACCCGGCTGCCGTCCGGCAGCCGCAGGTCGGCCATCGGCGAGGCGCTGTCGATGCGGCGTCCGACGCGCGCGGCAATCCGTTCGATGAGTCTGATCACATGATCGACGTCACGGAAGCGGATCGGCGTCCGCTCCAGCCGGCCGAAGCGTTCCACATAGACGCGGTCCGGACCATTGACCAGAATGTCCGTGACCGCGGGATCGGCCAGCAGCGGCGCCAGGGGACCCATCCCGATGGTCTCGTCGGTCAGTTCCTCCGCGAGGCGAATCCGTTCCGCGTCATTCAGCGGCACATCCGATTCGGCAGCCCGCGCCGCGAAATCCTTCACCGCTGCCGCCACATCCTCTCCATCGGCATTCAGCAGATTGCGCTCGCCAATCTCTTCGAGCAGCCGATCCTGCAGTGCCGCCTTGACGGTGATGTAGTCGGCTCGTCGTGCTCGCCGGTCGTCTCCCGGTTCTTCTTCACTCGAGATGGTCGACTGGCGTCCGGTGATCGCCTTGAGACGACCGGCCGGATCGGTTGAAAGCGCGCGTCCGAGGCGTTTGCGCATGGCCGCGCGAGCGGCGGGATCGTTGAATCGAGCCTCGCTCACAACGCCAGCTCCACGCGCTCAGCGGCGGGCACTTTCACGCGGCGGTCGACCCCACTTCGCCGATCGCCCTGCGCGTAACCGACGTCGCGCATCCGGCGATCGAAACCGGAACGACGGTCGCCCGTCATCCGCAGCCGGGCGTCGAGCGCGTCCTCGGTCACGGGTTCCCTTGCGGCATCGGACGGAACATCGATCATGTCCACGATGCGGACGACCGCACGGGCGAATCGGCTCCAGCGAGGAGCCGACAGAATACGCGGCACGCCGGTGTTCATCGACACCAGAATCTGTTTCTCGTACGGCACCTCGACATCAACAGGCCGGTGCAGACGAGTCTCGATGTCACCGCGCGTCAGATCGCCGACGAAATGCTTGTAGCTGCGGCTGAGGACGACGCGCTGCCGGGCGGCTGGAAAGCCGAGACCCTCGAGGACGGGCAGGAAACGGGCGCCGCCCGCGACACTTGGCGCGATACCCTGCACGACGAGAAACACGACGTCGCTTGCGTCCAGGATCGCCATGACGACGTTGTCGAGCATCGGGAACGTGTCGACGATGACGTAATCGAAGGCTCTACGCGCCAGGAACAGGATTCGTGCAAGCGCTTCGTCGGTGATTTCCGCCGCGTCGAGTGCATCGGCAGGCGCAGCGAGGAGGTGCAAGCCGCTCGAGTGTGGGAGCGTGAGCTTCTGCAGCAGGGTCTCGTCGAGCCGATCCTGCTGCCGAATGGCGTCCACGATCGTCGTAGTCGGCGCCAGATCGAGCATCAGGGCGCAGATGCCCAGCTGAAGCGACGTATCGACCAGCAGCACGCGATCCGGGTGCCGCGTTGCCAGCGCACATGCCGCATTGACCGAAAGTGTCGACTTGCCAACACCGCCCTTGTTGCTGACGAACGACACGACGCGCCCACCAGCCGCTCGTGTTGTCGTCATCGGAACGGCGCTCATGCGATCCAACACAACCCTGAGCTCCGTCGCCGAGATCGGCCGGCGCAGGAAGTCTCGAACATTCGCCCGCAGCAGCGCGATCAGCGCGGAGGTTGGCAGGTCCTGCGCCGGTCCCCGATGCGCAGGCGGCAGCGCGGCAGCAATCAGCGCCGCCGGTACCGACTGATGCAGGTCGCGGAGGAATGTCGTAATCAGCTCGACGTCGCGATCGATGTCGACGACGACCAGTACCGGTTGCCTGGCGGCAGCCATGTCGAGCGCCTGGCGGTACGTCTGGGCGGTGAAGAGCACGCTGCGTTTGTCCGGAATCCCTCCCAGCGCCTGGCGGAGTTCATCTTCGAGGTCAACGGTCGCGGTGACGATCAGAACGTGAAGCGCCTTGTCGCTGCGTGTCGTGGGGTCGATGAACTCAAACATCTATCTCACCAGCATTGGCGCAAACATCCCACCACCTTGGGGGTTGCCGGACGCGTCATAGGCGAAGTCGTGTGCGGCCGCGATCAACGATGTATTGCCGAACGGGAAACTCGCATCAAGGAGAGCGGACGCGTTTTCGAACGCAATGTATGGTCGATCCGTTCGAATCAGCGCAACCGTCGCGGTGGACGGGTTGTTCGCGCAATCAACCCAGGAAATGGCAATGCCGGTGAACCCGATGACCACTTCCATCGATGCCTGTACCACCGTCGCGTACACAAATCTCGTGTTCGTCAGGGCGCTGTTCGGGCAGGCCGGACGAACCGGCGACACCATCGCAGACAACTGTCCAAGCGCGATTGGAGTGGCCGGATCGATGAGACCATTCGCAGCGCTCGCAGGGCATGGCGTAATCGTGATTGCTCCCGTCATTGCGTCTATGGTTGCGGACTGCGGTCCGACACTCATGCGCAGAGCTTGAAAACACTCGTTCGTGATCTGCAGCCGGCCTGCGCCGGGATCGTCAGCACCGATTCGCACGGCGGGCTTCGCATCCGCGATCGCCGTTGCGCGGACGGTGATGCCGTCGCGCCGCGGTTGATAACCGTCTGGATCCGGGTTGTCCTGAATCAGCGTGCCGCGCCCGAACAGCAGTGGCAGGCCCGTCCCCCGCGAACTGACACCCTCGGTGTTATCCAGGTCGGGATCGTTGTGGACGTTCGTGCGCCGGAGCCGTACGAGAAAAGAGGCGTCCGTAATCGGCGTCGAAACGGATGGAGTGACGCTCTCGCAGTCTCCCGTCATCATCGGATCCGGGACAGGGGCACCGGCCGCGAAATCGGTGCGGTCATATTCCTGGTGATCGGGAAGCGCGTCGGTTCCATACTCATAAAACCCAGGCAGCGGTTGGCCACCAGGGTCGATCGCTCCCGCGTCGGGGTTGAAGCTGCCGCTGACCATGTCGCCGTACGCCGCGTTCGCGGACTGATTCAGCTGAAGATACGGTTTGTAGGTGCGCCCTCCCCGGAACGCGGGATCCGGATCGTCCTGCGCCGGCACGCTCATGAACTGATACGCGCTCAGATTGTCGACTCCATCGGTGAACTTGATGTTCGGGCCGGCGCCAAACGCGCGAGCGTCGCCGCTCAAATCAAAATCATCGTCGAAGGTCCATTGCACGAAGTCGCGTGCGGCGACCCGTCGCGCACAATCGCTCGCGAATCCGTCGATGCCGCCGACGCCATCCGGTTTCGAATCGCGCGCCCGTAATCCCTCCATCGCGGCTGAATCCGCCGCCACCTGCATCTGCACCTGGGTCAGGCGGACGTATCCCATATCGACAATGGCGGCGAGGATTCCAAACAATGCGAAGACGATCAGCGCTAGCTGTATCAGCACGTCAGCGTTTCGGCACCGCCGTCAGCTCGCGGTTGCGCCCTGAAATGCGTTCGACCATCGCGAACGGCGCGCGGCTGTCGGTTGCCCCGGACCCTGCGAAGGCGAATCCTGTGCCGGTGAACGGGTTCACGGGTTGCAGCTCTGGCGTGACACTGTTGACCGGGTCGCCCGGTTGCCCCGAACGCGGTACGGTGGAAATCTTCGCCTCGACCGCCATTGCCTCGGTCAGCTTGGCGACTTCGTCCGGATCGACTCCAATCACAATTTCCTGCACGGGCCGCATTCGCGTGACGCCGCCCTGCGTCAACGTGTTCTGGAACACCGGAACCTGCCGCGTCGTCATCGGCTGAACGACGACGCCGTTCTGCACGAGGAGGCGAACCGTCGCCTGCCGCTGCCAGTTCGAGAGTCGAGCCTGCAGCGCGAGCTGCGATCCGTACGCGCCGCCGACGTTGAACGCCTGCCCCCCACCGCCTCTGCCCGCGTCGATCCCCATGCTCGCGACCAGGTCGAACCGATCACCCGGCTGTAGACCGAACAACCCGTCGACTCGTTCGGCTGGTACTCGAATCGCGCGCTTTCCGGCCGGAATGCCAGCAACAATGCCTTCGCGTGTCCCTTTCGGGTAAAAGTCCGCTTCCGTGAAGACGTACCCTGGCTGCTTGTCGTGATTCAGGACGCGGCCGATGAGATCACCGATGTTGAGCACCATCTCCTTCGTCACCGCTTGCGGTGGAAGGTAGATCACCGAAAGACGTTGATTCCTCGCGTCCCAGAAGTGATCGCGCGTGATCTTCGTGTACGCGGAAATCCGTGCTGCCGGTACCGGAACAGGGGTCAGGCCGGATGTATCCCTTACTGCGGCGGCTTTTCTTGGGTAAAGGCCGGTGGCCCAGACACCAGCGCCGATTCCAACGATCGCGAGGATGACAAGTGCCACGTTCACCATCAGTCCCGGCGCGAAGAAGCGCCGTGGCTGCGCGCGCCGCGATGTCAAAGTCGTCATGGAAGAACCTCTAGATCAGGAAGAAACACCTCGCGCCGGGCAATCGCCTGCCCTGCAAGAACGCGGCTGTACGGTCGAACGGTCGATGCGAAGGCGAGCTGGCGGCCGAGACCATAGGGGCCTTTGTACGGCCCGAAGCGATTCGGATCGATTGAATCGTCAGGCAGCGTATCGCCGGGACGAGCAGCTGGATTGTCTTCAGCTACGCTCCCTTCGTCGGCGTAGTTCGGATTCAGATTCGGCTCGAACTCCATCGGCCCTGGTGGGTTCGGCTGAAAACTCGACAGCGTTGCAGCCTCGTAGGGATAGTTGAACCGGAGCGCGACGAGGCCGCGCGGAAGATTCGAGTTGCTTCCCGGATCAGTGAGATTGAAGGGCCCCGTTGTCCAATCGCCGGGTCGAATCTCCTCGACGACCGGAAGCCACCGAATTGTCTCCGGACTGTGCGAGACGACTTGCGGGATCCCGACCGTGAACAACGTCATCTGCGTGCCGCAGATCTGCGGCGTCGGATCTGTGCTCAGCAGTGCCCCGGGGTAACGCAGCAAATCGCGGCCGCCTGAGAGGTCGTTGATCATCAGCGCGTAGAGGGCCCTGTTCACGACGGGCATCTGGTCGCGAAACTGCCGGAGCGCGACTTCGTCGAGCACACCGTCGGCATCCTTGAAGGCGTTCAGATCGATCACCAGACACGCAGGATTGAATATCCGGCTGAGCACGACGGGATCCTGCATCGCGGCTTCAAAGCCCCCCGGTTCCCCTGCCGCAACCGGGACGAAGTTCGCGGGTAACGGCATGACCGCAAGTTCGCGCGCGGCCGTGCGTGCCGCGTCCTGCAGCGCCTGGGCGCTGAACATCAGGCGTCCAAAGTCGATCGCGACCGCAAACATCAGCCAGAGTACGAGCGACACCAGCGCGAATTCGACGATCACCGAACCGCGCTGGTGGTCAACGCTCGTGCCCAGCATCTTCACCACACGACCCATCGCATGTGACGTGTCCCAGTGTGGAGGCACGCCGTCGGGCGGGCCGCTCCACTCATGTACCGCGAGCTGTTACGGTTTGGGATTCGCCTCGAGGACGAGATCTGCCAGTGACCCGCCTGTGTCAGCAGCACCCACGTTGTTGCCCAAGCGTCTCTGCGTGCCGTCCGACGCAGCGATGATGCTTGCCACGTCGAGACCGATGCCGCCCTTCGCGGCGTCAGTCGAATCGAGACCATTATTGGTACCGATCGCGGTTTCGATGATCTTCCCGCTGACAATCGGCGCGTTGTCGTCGGTATGCGCGCCGGGTATCACGGCCGCAACCATCGCAATCATGTCGTTCGTCTTGTGACCGAAGATGGCGATGGAGGCCGCGCCAATCAACGCAATCCCTGCGACGAGCAGGGCATACTCGACCAACGCCGCGCCTGTCTCGCCTTTGGTGCTTTTCAGAATCCGCCGGATACGTCTCAGCATGTTGTGTCTCCTCAGGTTCCGTCTTTCGTTACGCCGATATGCCTTCCGGCTCACGGCAGCTAGTCGGGCCTTCGTCGTTCAGCGGCCAGCCGCCGCCGTCACTCCTGAACCGGGCCCCTGACCCAGGAGTGGCCGAATCAGCTCGTCGCGCGTGGGAAACGCCCAGAGGCCGACGTCGGGCACGGGCGTTCGCAGAATCACCGGGTTGACCAGCACCACCAGCTCGGTCGAGTTGTCCGACGTGTTCCTGCTGTCGAACAGTTGTCCGAGACCGGGCACGTCGCGCACGGCCGGTGTTGAGGATCGGTTCGCATTCGAGGTGGCCGACATCAGTCCGCCGATGAGGAGCGCCTGGCCGTCCTGCAGACGCGAGCTGGTGCTCAACAGGCGCGTTAGGAACGCCGTCGTGGGCAGGGCCGAACCTGTACTCTGGCGGATCTGATCGGTGAGAACGGCGTCGGGCGTCCTGACGCGCGGCTGCACGTCGAGCGTGATCGAATCATCGTCACCGACGAGCGGCCGGATCGACAGTTGAACGCCGAAGCTTTCAAACAGCACGGAACTGAAGATGCCGAACGGCGCACCTGTCGTGGTCTGTGTCTGGTTCGGGGCCGTCTGCGTCACGGCGCCGAAAAACGGCGAGAAGGCCAGGGGAATCGGCACTTCACCACCGACCAGGAACATCGCCTGCTCGCCGGAGAGGACCGTGATCGATGGCGACGACAGCGCGTGCGCGATTCCTTCGCGCTCGAGGAGTGCAAACGCCGAGTCGATCACGACATGACGCGCGACCAATTGCACCTCGTTGAACAGACCGCCTCCCAGGAATGCCAGCACGTCCTGAATGGCAGCTTTATTGACGCCTGCCGTCGACACCTGACCTCGTTGAGGACTGGTCAGCGACACGCCGGCCTGATTCAGCGACGACACCGCCAGCACCGACTGCGGGTCGAACGAGCGGAGCTTCGATCGATTCACCTCCATCAGCCGGATGTCGACGCGAATCTGCGGGAGGTCGGCAACCCTGATGAACGACAGGATGCGATCGCCGGCCTCGATGACGGTCGCCCGCGCGATGTTGCGTTCGATCAGATTGGACAGTGCGCGACCCCCGCCGCCGCCGAATAAGCCGCCGCCTGCCCCCCCGCCCAAGCCACCCCCTCCGCCGAAGCCGCCGCCAGCCTGACCTTGTCCGCCCGCTTCGCTCCGCGACAGCGCGCCGGATTCGTCGGCGACGACCCGAAGGTCTTCCTGGGAAATCGCCTGCCCTGTGAACAAACGCGCCGCCGTCTCCAGCACGCGAACCAGCGCGACCTGATTCGGAACCGTTCCTTCGAACACCAGCGTATCGGCGGTGTCATCGCGGACATTCCCTTTGAGCACTCGACGAATCGTCACGTTTCCGCCGCCGAGCGACGCGATGGCCTCGCGGATCTTGTCCTCGGGAAGAGGAGGAAGCGTTTGCAGCTGAATCAGATTGATGACGGTCCCGCTCGGCGGCAACGGACCCTGCACCGCCGGTGGCGGCGCCGCGGGCGGCGCCGGGGCCGGTTGCGCGGGGGCGGCCTGACCGGGCGGCACCGGTGCCTGAGGAGCGGCGGGCACAGTCGGTGGGGTCGCAATGGCACCTTGAGGCGCACCCAGGAAGGCTCGGGCGCGGCTTTGATCCGCCGCGAGGTAGTCCCGGGTAATCGTCTCGGCCAGTTGAGAGATCGCGACGTTCGGAACGACGCCCGTCAGGATCAGCGCATCCCGGTCCGGTGCGCTTTCGACCTGAATCGTCGGATTGATTCTCGTGAGGGCCGCTTGCAGAACAGAGAGATCGCGCTGAATCGTCAACGTGTACGACTGCACGACCCCGTTGGCGAACCAGATGATCAGCGTGGTTCGCCCGGTCTCACGGCCCAGAATCAGAACTTCACGATTGTTGACCAGCTCCGCCGAGGCGATGCTTTCGTCGCCCACTGCGAGGCGAACGATGTCGGTCGTAAACGGCAGCCGCAGGTACTGGGACCTGATGACTGTGTATCCCGGTGCGGGTGCGATCTGTCCCATCGCCGGCGAAGACATCATTCCAGCGAGCATGAGAAATCCGACGAAGACGCGCGTAGCTTTGGGCATTGAGCCGCGTGTGAGGATCGGAATCCTCTTCAACTCGAAGGCGCGGCCCAACCTCTTTCAAATGAATGGGAGCAAATGAGACCCGGGCGGTCTGCAAACGACGATGGACTGGGGACTGAGGAAGGGGCCGGGGACTCAGACTCGGGACTCGGGACTCGGGACTGGAGAATAAGGACCAGGGTTGCGAGCCCTGGTCCCGAGCGTCTTCGCATCCATCATGACCATCGTCTGTTTGCCATCAGCGGTCTTCACCATCAGGTTCGTCCCGTCGATGCTCGCGATGGTGCCCATGCGAAAAATCCTGCGCACCCATTTCATCGACGAGGCCGTTCCGCGTTTCCCGCGGCCTCCCCAGCGCCCAGTCGTACAGCAGCGGCAGCAGGAGCAGCGTCAACGCCGTCGAACTCATCAGTCCGCCAATGACGACAGTCGCGAGAGGACGCTGCACCTCGGCCCCGATCGACGTTGACGCCGCCATCGGGATGAAGCCGACGCTCGCAACGAACGCCGTGATCAACACCGGCCTCAACCGCCTCCCGGCGCCTTCCAGGACGGCCTCGCGCACGGAGCGACCGGCGGCGCGCAGCTGGTTAATCGAGCTGACCAGGACGACGCCATTGAGCATGGAGACGCCGAACAGCGCAATGAAATCCGATTGACGCCGACAGATTCCGGTTGAGGCCTCGCATCCAGAGCGCGGCGATGCCGCCGACCAGCGCGAATGGCACGTTGCCGACGACCAGCGTCGCCTGCGCGAGCGAATTGAATGTCAGGTAGAGCAGGATCACCATCGCGCTGATGACGACCGGCACGATCACCATCAGCCGGCGCGTCGCGCGCTCCTGATTCTCGAATTGTCCACCGTACTCGATGAAGTATCCGGCGGGCAGCGTCACCTGTCTGGCGACGCTCGCGCGCACGTCGTCGACGAAGCTCCCCAGATCGCGGCCGCGCACGTTGGAGATGACGACTGCGCGCCGCTGTCCCTCCTCGCGCTCGATCTTCTCGAGCCCGCGGCCGCGCTCTATTCGCGCCACCTCGTCGAGCGCGATCTGCTCGCCGCCCGGCGCACGCAGCAGAATTTCGCGCATCGCGTTGGGGTCACTCCGGTAGCGATCGGGCAAGCGCAGGGCAACGCTGTAGCGCTTCTGATCGTCGATGACCTGAGATACGACGTCGCCGGAGCCTCCCGCCGCCACCGCCTCTTCCACGTCTGACATATTGAGGCCGTAACGCGCCAGTGCGGCACGATCGGGACGAACGGTCAGCTCCGCCACCCCGGAGGTGATTTCCATCTGCGTGTCAGCGGCGCCCTTGATGCCCGCCACGACGCGCGCCACCTGCCGGGCGAGCGCATCGAGGGTGGCGAAATCGTCGCCGAAGATCTTGACGGCAAACTCCGCCTTGACCCCGGACAGCGTCTCGTCGATGCGCATCGCCATGGGCTGGGTGAAGTTGTAGGCGATGCCGGGAACCTGCGACAGCTCACGGTCGAGCGCCGCGATCAGCTCGTCCTTCGAGTGGAAGCGCGTCCATGTATTCATCGGGCGCAGCGTCAGGTAGGTGTCGCCCTCGTTGATCCCCATCGCTTCAGTGGCAAAATCGGGACGACCGATCTTGACGACGACGTCGGCAATCTCGGGAAAGGCGCCGAGGCGTACCTCGACCTGCTGGCTGATCCGGACCGAGTCGGTCAGCGAGATACCGGGCAGCTTGCGCGTCTCGATCAGAATCGATCCTTCATCGAGCCGGGGCATGAATTCGGTGCCTATGAAGAACAGCGAACCGATCGCGACCCCGAGCGCCACCGCCGCGGCGGCCACGGTCAACGCGCGATGGTCGATCGCGAAGACGAGCGCACGCCGGTAGGCGGCGTTGACGATCGCCATCCACCGGTTGTGCCGCGCTGCGACCCGCGCCGGAACCCCCCGCCGAAACACGAACGACGCCAGCGTCGGGACCATCGTCAATGCCAGAAGCAGCGATCCGAAGAGCGCCGAGCAGACCGTAATCGCCATCGGCCGGAACATGCGCCCTTCGAGGCCTTCCAGGAACAGAATGGGGAGATACACGGCGATGATGATCGCGACGGCAAACGCCATCGGCCTGGCGACTTCATGTGCCGCGCGACGGATCGATTCACGCGGCGGCTCGGACCCGGCACGCTCCTCGAGTCGATGAACGGAGTTCTCGATCATCACGACCGCGCCGTCGACGATCATCCCGAAATCGATCGCGCCGAGGCTCATGAGATTCGCGCTGATCCCGAAGACGCGCATGCCGAGAAACCCGATGAGCATCGAGATCGGAATGACGGATGCGATGAGGAGCGCCGCGCGCAGATTGCCCAGGAAGACGAGCAGCACCGCGGTGACCAGGAGAAAGCCTTCGAAGAGGTTCTTCTCGACGGTGCGAATCGTGCCGTCGATCACCTGCGACTGGTCGTAGAAGGGACTGATCTGCCCTTTGCGAACCAGGTCGCCCGCGCCGACAGCGACGCTCGACACGAGTCCGTCGGTTCTGACGCCCACGTGCCACGTGCGGGTGTCGGGAAGCGCAATGCGGCCGGATACACGAAGCAGATCGGGCTGTTCCGTCAGAGTGACGGGCGCGGTTTCAATCATGGCTTCGGCCTGCTGCGCCGGTGACAGCGTGATTTCCGTACGACGCGCCGGTGTTGCCGGGACTCGCGCGGCACTTTCCTCCGTTTCCGCACGGCCGCACGCGGCAGTGAATGCCGCGAGAAGCGACCAGACGACGGCGCGCGCGATCACCGCGGCACCCCTTCGGCTGCATGCAGATTGACGATGCTCTGGCGGTACTCGACCATGCCCTGCACCCAGGCGGTGTCGGCATCGAGGCGCGCGCGCTGGGCATCCAGCAGCCGGAGCAGGTCCGTGCCGGCCTGTGTGTAGGCGGCCTGCGCGATCCCCGCTATTTCCATCGCGTGATCGCGTAGTGGATCGAGCAGCGTCGTCACCTCGGCGCGCCGCAGCTCGTACTCCTGCGGCGCGGCTTCATAGTCGGCGCGGACATCCGCTTCCGCCGCCTCGAGGAGGTACCGCGCCCGCCGGACGTCTGCTTCGGCCGCCGCGCGATTCCCTTCGTTGCGATCCAGAAGCGGCAACGTCACGCTCACGCCCGCGATCGCTGTATTCACCCCATTGAGGTGATCGAGAAGCAACGTACGCTTGTATCCAATGAGCGCTGCGATGTCAGGACGCGCCGCGAAATCCTGCAGGCGCGAGCGTGCGTGCGCCTCGGCAACCGAAGCCTGCGCGGCCCGAACGGCAGGATGCTGCGCGAGGACTTGCTCGATCGGCAGGACAGGCGCTGTCGAATCGGGTTCGTCCAGCGGATCCGAGAGCACCACATCGCCGTCGGCTGGATCGCCGATCTCTTTCAGCAGTGAACCCGGGTGCGCGAGGCGTCGAGCGCAGCGAGCCTCGCGCCGATCTGGAGACGTTCGCCTTCGAGGCGGATGCGCAGGACATCCTGTTCGGCAATTGCGCCGACGCTCAGCTGCGCGTTGTGGTAGTCGACGACTCGTTGAAACGTGTTTGCGTTGGCGATCAGAAGGTCCCGTCGGTCTTGCGCGCCGCGGGCCGCCCAGTACGCGAGGCTGACGCGCCGGATCGTGTCGAGATGCGCGAGCGCGTAATTGGCTTCGGCGCGTGTGATTCCCTCTGTCGCGGCGGCAATCCGCGCGCCCCGTTTTCCCAAGAGGTCCAAGGGCTGGATGAAGTACGCGAGTGTGTCGACGTCGCGCGAGTAGATCTGCCCTGGCCGCAGGTTCTCGTTCTGGAACAGCAGGTCCGGGTTGCTGAATTTTCGAGCCTGGTCGCGCAGGCCTCTCGCCGCATCGACCCGTTCGGCTTCCGCTTTCAGAGCGGGACGGTTCTGCAGAGCGCGCTCGATCGCCTGCGTCACGCTCAGCGTCGGCTGTGCGCCGCACACGCATGGCTGGGCCCATCTAATGGCCGATACCAACCAGGCGATCCGGAACTGAGAAGCTCGTACACGCAGGTTGGCCTTCCGCGCACTCGATGCGCGATCGACGGATAGCGATGAGAAGAAAAGACGAAGGACTACGCCGTGAGGGGCGGAGCGCGCAACGAGGCGGGAGCGAGAGGAGGTCCGTGCAGTCGCGCGTGGACATCGTGTCGGGTAACGACGCCGAGAGGCGCTTGGTCATCACCGAAGGCAACTGCGTCGATGACAGCGGGACCCGAATGAGCGAACCCCGAGGGGACGACTATCGATTGATCGAGGTCGGTGGCGCTCTCCTCATCGTCGAGGCTGGCGCCGTGGGTCGGAATCCAGTGATGTGCGGCCCAACGCTGGTGGACGACCGTGTGGAGGTGGCCGCCGCTGTCTTCCGCCACGTGCATGTGCAGCGGCGGGAGCAGGATGCTGCTCACCACGAACGCGAGGGCAACCAATGCCACGACCAGGCGACCAGAAACGGAGGCGCGCACGACTGGCGGATTATGTGTGGAGAAATCCGCGGAGGTCAACCCACCGTGTCGAGAGCAGATCATGCCTAACCGATCGAGGGCCACTCAGCGGAGAAATACGACCGGTCGTCCGAAGATTTGTGCTGCCCATCACGACATCAGGCCTTCCTCGATGAACTGCAATAGGCGCGCGGCCATTGAGGATCAACCGCCTCGACGGTCCCGCAAGCGACACGCCGCTGATCAACGCTCAGGGATCGGTATTAAGCCCACAAGCCTAAAGAGGAGAGGTGAAGGTGTCACCCTAGTCTTGAGATTTCACAAGGGCAAAATGAGTCGCCTTGTGCGTAGCGCGATGAGGCCGATCGCGACGTTGTCCTCTTCTTGCCCTTTTCTGATTCTTGTTCCTGTGCCTGCCAGAAATTCGGTACGGGCTGGCACTATTGGCGCTGGACAGGCCGCGATGATGTCACTCCGTCATCGCCTATACAGACGTGTGGTAGTGTTTATACAGACGATTCAATC
>Ga0075418_10000700_pt1 | contig 36351 bp, 28 predicted proteins | sample SoiMetdeltSBSDD2_FD_81776 | JGI IMG/M metagenome (GOLD analysis project Ga0075418, IMG submission 81776) | Bulk soil microbial communities from a Populus tree surrounding site in Tennessee, USA - Soil MetaG P. deltoides SBSDD2 | ecosystem: Environmental > Terrestrial > Soil > Tree plantation... | reverse complement strand
CTCCGCCGCCGCGCACAACTCCCTCTGCACCAACCATGTCTTCGCCTGCGGCAGCGACGCGCAGCGCCGCGCCTACGTGCCGAAGCTCGCGAGCGGGGAGTGGATCGGCGCGTGGAGCCTGACCGAGCCGACCGCCGGGAGCGACGCCGGCGGAACGAAGACGAGCGCGAAGCCGGCGCCGGGGGGCGGGTGGGTGCTCAACGGCTCCAAGACCTTCACCACCCACGGCTCCGTCGCCGACCTGACCATCGTCTTCGCGGTCACCGATCCGGGGAAGGGGCAGAAGGGGATCTCCGCCTTCGCGCTCGAGAAAGGAACGCCCGGCTTCCGTCCCGGCAAGAAGGAGAACAAGATGGGGCTCCGCGCCTCCGACACCGCCGAGGTGATCATGGAGGATTGCGCGGTCCCCGCGGAGGCGATGGTCGGAGGGCGCGGCGAAGGGTTCGTGGACGCCATGAAGATCCTCGACGGCGGGCGGATCTCGATCGCCGCCCTGGCGCTGGGCATGGCCCGCGGCGCCTACGAGGCCGCGCTCGCCTACTCGAAGGAGCGGCACCAGTTCGGGAAGCCGATCTCGGAGTTCCAGGCGATCCAGCACATGCTCGCCGAGATGGCGACACGTCTCGACGCCGCGTCGCTCCTCGTCTACCGCGCGGCGGCGATGAAGGACGCGGGGGAAAAGACGACGCTCGAGTCCTCGATGGCGAAGCTCTACGCCTCCGAGATCGGGGTCTGGGTCGCCGACCGCGCGCTGCAGATCTTCGGCGGCTACGGGTACGTCAAGGACTTCCCGGTCGAGAAGTACTACCGGGACATGAAGCTGTGCACGATCGGCGAGGGGACGAGCGAGATCCAGCGTCTGGTGATCGCCCGCGAGATCCTCAAGGCGGTCTAGTGTCGGACGTGGAGAAGGTCGTCCGCGGCGAGACCCGGGCGCTGGCGCGGGCGATCAGCCTCGTCGAGGAGCACGCCGACGGGAGCGTCGAGCTGCTGCGCGAGGTGTTCCCGCACACGGGCGCCGCGACCGTGATCGGCGTCACCGGCGCCCCGGGGGCCGGGAAGTCGAGCCTCGTGGACCGGCTCGTCGCGTCCTACCGCGCAAAGGGGCGCCGCGTCGGCGTGGTCGCGATCGATCCCTCGAGCGCGTATTCCGGCGGGGCGATCCTCGGGGATCGCGTCCGCATGCAGGGGCACGCGGTGGACGAGGGAGTGTTCATCCGATCGATGGCGGGGCGCGGCCACCTCGGCGGGCTCGCGAGCGCCGCGTCCGACGCGGTGGACCTGATCGACGCGGCCGGGTTCGACCCCGTGATCGTGGAGACCGTCGGCGTCGGGCAGGACGAGATCGAGATCGCCCGCGCGGCGGACGTCGTCGCGGTGGTGCTGGTCCCGGGGATGGGGGACGACATCCAGGCGATCAAGGCCGGGATCCTCGAGATCGCCGACGTCTTCGTGGTCAACAAGGCCGATCGTCCCGGCGCGGACAAGGTGGTGGCGGACCTGGAGGCGATGATGGCGCTTGCGACGGGGATCGCCGCCGCCCGGCCGCCGATCTTCCGTACCGTCGCCGTCACGGGCGAGGGCGTGGACGCCCTCGGCGAAGGGCTCCTCGGCTTCGTGACGCGCGAGGGGGCCGATCGTCGTGAGGGCCGGCGACGGGAGCGGGCGGAGATGCGGTTCCTCAGCGTGCTCGCGGAGCGCTTCCAGCGCGACGTTCGCGAGCGCCTGCTGCCGGGGGCGCGCTTCGGCGAGATGGTGCGGGAGATCGCGGAGCGGCGCGTGGACCCGTACACGGCGGCCGAGCGGGTCTTCCGCGAGGGAGGCGTCGGATGATCGTCGGGATCGACCACATCGGGATCGCGGTCCGCAACCTCGAGGAACGTCTCCGGTTCTGGCGCGATGCTCTGGGGCTCCGGCTCGCCGGGACCGAGTCGGTCGAAAGCGAAGGGGTGCGCGTGGCGTTCCTCCCCGCAGGGGAGACCCGCGTGGAGCTCCTGGAGGCGAGCCGCGACGACTCGCCGGTCGCGAAGTTCATCGGGAAGCGAGGCGAGGGGATTCACCACGTGACCTTCGCCGTGGCCTCGATCCAGCCCGTCCTGGACCGCCTGAAGGCCGCGGGGGTTCCGCTCCTCGACGAGACGCCGCGCGAGGGCGCGGAGGGGACGCGGGTGGCGTTCCTCCACCCGGCGGCCGCCGGCGGCGTCCTGGTCGAGCTGGTCGAGCGCGCGGGCGTGGCCGCGCGTCCGGCCGGGATCGCCCCGGGCGACGCGGTCCTCCTTTATCTCCGCGACCCGCAGGAGAAGATCTGGGGAGTGCTGCGGGAGCGGGACGCCGCGGGGATCACCATCGAAGGGATGGACCTGGCCTCGTTCGACGCCTGGATGTCCCAGGTGGAGCGCGGGGAGGACGGCATCGTGCCGTCGCTCCTGTTCTTTCCGATGTCCCGCGTCGAGCGTCTCCTGCTCGATCGGGGGACTCCCTCCCTCCCGGCGCTCTCGGAGGGATTCGTGCGACGCACCGGCCGCACCGTCCGGGACGTCCTCGGCTAGGCCGCGAACGGCACCACGCGGTCGCGCCCGGCGCGCTTCGCCTGATAGAGCGCCTGATCGGCCCGCAGGAGGAGCGCCTTCAGCTCCCCCGCGTCGTGCTCCGGGAAGGACGCGATCCCGATCGACAACGTCGTGCGGATCGCGCTCCCGTCGGTCTCGACCACCAGGTGCGCCACCGCCTGGCGGATCCGCTCGGCGATCGGGTGCGCGCCCGCGAGGTCGGTCTCCGGGAGCAGGATGCAGAACTCGTCCCCGCCGTAACGACAGGCGAGGTCCGCGCTCCGGAGGAGCGACCGGAGCGCCGCGCCGAGCGCGCGCAGATAGCGGTCCCCGGCGAGATGCCCCTGCCGGTCGTTGATCTGCTTGAACCCGTCCACGTCGAGCATCAGGACGGAGAAGGCGCCGGCGTAGCGCCGCGCGCGCGCGTGCTCCGCCTCGAGCCGCTTGAAGAAGTACTCGCGCAGGCTGACGCCCGTGAGGGAGTCCACGGTCGCGAGCGTGTAGTGCCGCGCGTTCTCGACCGCGACCGCCGCCTGCTGGGCGATCGTCGACAGCACGGAGAGCTGATGGTCGTCGTAGGCGCGAGCGCGGCGACTCTGGACCGAGAGCACGCCGACGACGCGGCCGTCCACGAGCAGGGGGACCGCGATCACCGAGCGGATCGCCCCGTCGATCATGTGGGGCCGGAAGGGGAGGGCGTCCGCCTCCTTCGGCGTATCGTCGATCCGCAGCCCGCGCTTCTCCCGGACGATCCACGAAGCGAGCCCGTCCCCCAGGGGACGCAGCGTGTCGTGCGAGGCCGCCTCGCCCGCGGCGCGATGGGAGATCCGCAGCTGGCGCGTCTCGGGATCGAGGACGCCGATGAAGAAGAAATCCGCGTCGAAGATCTTCCGGCACTCCCGCTCGACGATCGCGAAGATCCGCTCGGGGTCGAGGGTCGAGAGGATCTCGCGCCCGATCGCATGGAGCGTGGCGAGCTCCGTGACGCGGGAAGCGAGCGCGTCGTTCGTCGCGCGGAGGGTGTCGAGCGCCCGGGCGAGGGCGGTGAGGGCGTACCCCGCGAGGAGGAGGAGCATGACGAGCGAGACGACGGCGGCGATATCGCCCGCTCGGAGCGCGCTCGCCAGGAGAGCCGCGGCAGGGACGTTCGTCAGCTCGAACGCCAGCCTTCGGGGGCGTGGCGCGCGCCGCGGGGTGCGCAAGAGGAGCGCGACCGCGAACGACACGGCCGCGAGCGCGGCGTAGGAGGCGAGCGCCGCGGCGAAGGTCGGGAGCTTCCCCACGGCCGCGACCGCGCACGCCGCGGCGGCCCCCGCGCCCCCGCCGACGATCGCCCGCCAGCCGGGCGCGGCGACTCCCGCGAGCGCGGCGCCTCGGCTCGCGGCGAGCGCCGCGGCGGCGACCGCCATCGCGTAGGGCATCGGAAGAGCGAGCGCGGCCGCGATCACGAACGATGCCGCGAGACGGACGGGATGGGTCGCGCGACGGATGCGGGCGGACCACCAGGCGCTCGCCGCCGCGGAAAGCGCGAGGAGGATCCCGCTCAGCAGGTCGTGCCGCGTGAACAAGGGAACGCCGATCCTCGTCGCCCCGACGTGCCGAAAACCTACGGTGATCCCGCTCGGCGGCAAGCCCCTGATGAGCGCGAACGGGCCTTTCGGGCAGACCCCGCTCCCGACGCGGAAGGTGCGTGCCTTCGCCGACAACGCCGCCGGCTTCGCTTAAGTGGCGCGCAGGAAGGCGGTTAGGATCCGGCGCCTTGACGGTCGCGGAGGCGGCCCGGATAATGCCTGCTTTCGTGCCGCGCCCCTTCGACAGATGAGGTGATCGTGTCCAAGCTCCGCGTTGCGATCGCGGCCGTCCTCCTCGTCACGCTCACCGCAGCCGCGCAGGAGGTCCCCCCGGCCCCCGCTCCTGCGACTCCCGCGACCCCGGAAGCCGCCCCCGAGAAGCCCGGCTTCATCATGCCCGCCTACCTGCGCGGGATCGATCTGAACGGTCCGGCCCAAGCCGCGTTCCGGACCTGGCCGCCGAAGGAGCTCGAGGAGCGTGCGTACTGGCTCCCGTGGTCGGTCCTCTCCTTCGAGCGCGCGAAGGTCTTCAACCAGCCGGTCTTCCTGGTCGTCACGGTTCCCTGGAACCGCTTCGCGCAGCGGATGATGGAGGAGGCCCTCGCCGATCCGTTCGTCCTCCGGACGCTCAACCACGACTTCGTCAGCATCAACGTGCGGGCCGACCGCCGTCCGGACATCCTCGCGCGGTATGGAACGGGGAACTGGCCCGCGATCTCGCTCCTCCTCCCCGACGGCTCGCCGATGCTGAGCGAGGTGAACGCGCAGGGGGTCGCCCTCCCCATCACCGTCGGGTACACCGACAAGAAGGGGATCCTGTTCAACCTCAACGAGGGGCGGAAGTACTTCGATCTGTGGCAGAACCTGCTCCACGGGGTCTCGCGGGTCTACGAGAAGCGGATCGACATCGAGGAAGCGAAGGCCGGGACCGCGGACGCGAAGGCGATCGAGCCCGTCGTCAAGTGGCTGATCGGGAACGCCGACGCGAAGAACGGCGGATTCGGCGTCGCTCCGAAATTCGCGCTCCGCGGGCTGATGGAGTGGGCCTACCTGCGCGAGGACAAGCAGCAGCCCGCGCTCGTCGCGCTCGCGCGGAACACGCTGGACAAGATGGCCGCGAGCCCGCTCTACGACACGCGCGAGGGCGGCTTCCACCGCATGGCGGCGGCGCCGAACTGGGGCTGGATCCAGTACGAGAAGATGCTCGACGCCAACGTCGACATGATGCGCGAGATGGTGTTCGCGCTGCGCGAGCAGGACGACCCGAAGCTGCGCGAGAATCTGGCCGGCACCGCGCGCTTCGTGACGACCGTCCTCGCGCGCCCGGGGGGAGGCTTCTACGTCGCGCAATCCGCCGACGCGAAATCCCCGGACGGCGGAGGCTACTGGAAGGCGGCGGAGCGGGACGCCGGAAAGGCGCCGCCGGTCTACAAGCTGGTGCTCTCCGGCGGGAACGCGCTCGCGGGCGCGGTGCTGCTGCGGGTGGGCGCGCTCCTCGAGGACCCGGCGCTCGAGCGCGCGGGGCGCGCCGCTCTCGACCTGGTGCTGGAGCGCGCGATCGAGCCGGGGCGCGGCGCCGGACACATCGTCGAGCCCGATCCGGACAGCGGGCGGTACCTCGTCACCCAGTCCGAGGTGGCGTTCGGGCTGCTCGACGCCTACGAATCCACCGGCGACGCCAGGTACCTCGCGGCCGCGAAGGACATCGCCGCCTTCGTGCGGAACAACATGAGGGTGGGGGAGGAGCTCGCCTATCGCGACCACCTCGCGACGACGGCCGATTATGGCCTCCTCGACATGCCACTGCGGCCGCTCCTCGACAACGCGCGCTTCGCGCGCGTGCTGCTGCGCCTCGCCGCGCACGGAGCCCTCGACGACGGGCGCGCCGCCGCCGAGTCGATCCTCGGGCAGTACGCCGGAGACCTCACGATGCACGGCGCGCGGGCGATCGAGCCGGCGCTCGCGATCGACGAGATGGTCACCGACCCGCTCGTCGTGACGATCGAGGGCCCGGCCTCCGAGCCTGCGACCCAGGCGCTCCGCCGGGCGGCGCTCAACCTCAAGCACGGCTGGACGGTCATCCGCTCGGCGCCCGGGACGCGCGCGGCGGCGTCCCTCCAGTGGCGCGGCGGAACGCGACGGGTGAGCGCCGCGTCGGAGCTCCCCGAGGCGATGAAAGCGCTGCTCGCCGAGGAAGTCGGCACTCCGTGAGCGAGCCGTCCGCCTCGATCGGGCTCATCGGCGGAAGCGGCCTGTACGCGCTCGCGGGGCTGGACGAGCCCCGGGAGGTCCGGATCGACACCCCCTTCGGGGCACCGTCCGACGCGCTGATCGTCGGACGGGTCGAGGGCCGGAGCGTCGCCTTCCTCGCGCGGCACGGGCGCGAGCACCGGCTCCTCCCCTCGGAGGTCAACTATCGCGCGAACCTCTACGCGATGAAGCGGATCGGCGTCACGCGCGTCCTCTCCGCGTCGGCCGTCGGCTCGATGAGGGAGACGATCCACCCGCGCGAGGTCGTGCTCCCGGACCAGTTCATCGATCACACGCGCCGGCGCGACGCGACGTTCTTCGGCGGCGGCGCGGCGGCGCACGTCGGGCTGGCCGATCCCGTGTGCCCCGAGGCGCGCCGGATCCTCGTCGAGGCCGCGCGGGCCGCGGGCGCGCGCACGCACGACGGCGGGACCTACATCTGCATCGAGGGCCCCGCGTTCTCCACGCGCGCCGAGTCCCACCTCTTCCGGAGCTGGGGCGCGGACGTCATCGGGATGACCAACGCGACCGAGGCGAAGCTCGCGCGCGAAGCGGCGCTGTGCTACGCGACGCTCGCGCTGGTGACCGACTACGACTGCTGGCACGAGGAGGAGGAGGACGTCTCGGTCGCGAGCGTCCTCGAGAACCTTCGCGCCAACGCGCGGCTCGCGGCCGACATCCTCCGTCGCGCGGTGGTCGGGCTCCCGCGGAGCCGGAGCGCGTGCGCCTGCGCGGACGCCCTCCGCGCCGCGGTGATCACCCCGGAAGAGGCGATCGGCCCCGCGGTCCGGGAACGGCTCGGCGTGATCCTCTCGGATCGCGGCGCGAGCTAGGAGGAAGCGCGCGTGTCCATCCTCGTGGTCGGCTCGGTCGCCTTCGACACCGTCAGGACGCCGTTCGGGGAAGGGCGGGAGGTGCTCGGCGGATCGGCGACGCACTTCGCCGTCTCGGCCTCGTTCTGGACGCCGGTGCGCCTGGTCGCGGTCGTGGGGGAGGACTTCACGGACGAGCACCGGGAGCCGCTCCGCCTGCGGAGCGTCGATCTCGCGGGGCTGGCGACCGCCAAGGGACGCACGTTCCGCTGGGCGGGGGAGTACGGCGACGACCTCAACACCGCGCGGACGCTCGACACCCAGCTCAACGTGTTCGCGGAGTTCCGGCCGGAGATCCCGCACGGCTGGCACGACACGCCGCTGCTCTTCCTCGCCAACATCGACCCGGAGCTGCAGTGGGAGGTGCTCGAGAAGGTGCACGGGGCGAAGCTCGTCGCGGCGGACACGATGAACTACTGGATCGCGTCCAAGCCCGCGGCGCTGGAGAAGCTGCTGACGCGCGTCGATCTCTTCCTGGTCAACGACGCGGAGATCCGCCAGCTCACGGGGGAGCGGAACCTCGTGCGCGCGGCGGAGAGCCTCCTCGCCAAGGGGCCGGCCGCGGTCGTCGTCAAGCGCGGCGAGCACGGCGTCGTCGTCTTCGACCGGAACGGAGCGTTCGCGCTCCCGGCGTATCCGCTGCGGGTGGTGAAGGACCCGACGGGCGCGGGGGACGCCTTCGCGGGCGGGTTCCTCGGCTACCTCTCGTCGCGCGGCCTCGACGGCGAGCGCGACCTTCGCCGCGCGGCGGTCGTCGGCTCCGTCATGGCGTCGTACCAGGTCGAGGACTTCTCGCTCGACCGCGTGCTGAAGCTCACCGAGCCGGAGATCCGTGAGCGGTACGAGGACTTCTCGCGGCTCACCCGCTTCGATCCGCTGCCGTAGGCCCGGCTGCTATACTTTTCGGCCTTTCCACGGCGCGGAGGCCGGGTGGCGCGCACGGTCGAGGGTTCGTCGGACGCGAAGGGGCTCAAGGTCGCCCTGATCGTCGCGCGCTGGCACGAAGACGTGACCTCGCGGCTGATGGACGCGGCGCTCGATGCGCTGGTGAAACACGGCGCCTCCCCGGACGATCTCACCGTCGTCCGGGTCCCGGGCTCGTGGGAGCTTCCGCTCGCCGCCGCGAAGCTCGCCGCGGCGCGACGTCATGACGCCCTGGTGGCGCTCGGCTGCCTCATCCGGGGGGAGACGCCGCACTTCGACGTTCTCGCCGCGGAGACCGCCGCAGGGCTCGGACGGGTCGGAGCGTCGTCGGGGATCCCGGTCGTGTTCGGCGTGCTGACGTGCGAGACGCTCGAGCAGGCGCTGAGCCGCGCGGGCGGCGCGGCGGGGAACAAGGGTTGGGACGCGGCCCTGGCCGCGATCGAGATGGTCAGCCTCTATCGCAGGCTGGGCTGAAGCGGCGAGGAGGACGTGGGCCAGCGACGGCGCGCCCGGGAATGCGCGCTCCAGATGCTCTTCCAGATCGACCTCGCGGGCGGCGCCCCCGGGGAGATCTATCCTCATTTCTGGAGGGAGCACGAGGCCGAGATCGAGGTCAAGACGTTCGCGGAAGGGCTGGTCGAAGGGGTGATGCGCCGCCGGGAGGCTCTGGATCGCGTGATCGCCGAGGCCGCGGAGCATTGGCGCCTGGAGCGCATGGCCGTTGTGGACCGCAACATCCTGCGGATGGCGGTCTACGAGCTGGCCTGGCTGCCCGACACGCCGGCGGCGGTGGTGCTGGACGAGGCGATCGAGGTCGGAAAGAAGTACGGGAGCGAGCAGTCCGGCTCCTTCATCAACGGGATCCTCGACTCCGTCCGGAAGCGGATCGAGCGCGGGGAGGTCCCCGACGATCTCCCGCGCGGAGGGGTTCCGTGAGCGGCTACGACCCGAAGGCCATCGAGCTGAAGTGGCAGGCCCGGTGGTCGGCCGCACGCGTCTTCGAGGTCGCGGAGGCGGACGCCGCGCGCTCGAGGTTCTACGCGCTCGAGATGCTCCCGTACCCGTCGGGGCGCATCCACATGGGGCACGTACGCAACTACTCCATCGGGGACGCCGTCGCCCGGTTCCGGCGGATGCGCGGGGAGCAGGTCCTGCACGTGATCGGTTGGGACGCGTTCGGGCTCCCGGCGGAGAACGCCGCCATCCAGAACGGCGTCGAGCCGCGCGCGTGGACGCTCGCGAACATCAACACGATGCGCGGGCAGCTCCAGCGTCTGGGTATCGGCTACGACTGGAACCGCGAGATCGCCACCTGCCTCCCCGACTACTACCGCTGGAACCAGTGGCTCTTCCTCCGGATGCTCGAGCGGGGGGACGCGTTCCGCGCGCGACGCCTGCTCAACTGGTGCGCCTCATGCGGGACGGTGCTCGCCAACGAGCAAGTCGTCGCGGGCCGCTGCTGGCGCTGCGACAACCCGGTGACGCGCCGGGAGTTCGATCAGTGGTTCCTGCGGATCACCGACTACGCCGAGGAGATCCTCGACGGCATCGACCGCCTGGACCGGTGGCCGGAGCGCGTCCGCACGATGCAGCGGAACTGGATCGGCCGCAGCGACGGCGCGACCGTCCGGTTCGAGGTGACGGGCGGAGGCGGCCCGATCGAGATCTTCACGACGCGGCTGGACACGATCTTCGGCGCGACCTCGCTCGCCCTCGCCGTCGAGCACCCGCAGCTCCTTCCGCTCGCGGCCGGCACGCCGCAGGAGGACGCCGTCCGCGCCTTCGTCGCGCACGAGGGGGGACGCTCGATCGAGGATCGCTTCGCGGAGGGGGCCGCGAAGCTCGGCGTGTTCACCGGGCGCCATGCGGTGCATCCCTTCACGGGCGAGCCGATCCCGATCTGGGCGGCGAACTTCGTCCTCATGGACGTGGGAACCGGCGCCATCATGAGCGTCCCGGCCCACGACGAGCGCGACCACGCGTTCGCGACGGCGTACGGCCTTGCGATCCGCGCCGTCGTCGTCCCCTCGTCGGGGGGCGCGCCGCCGGGCGGAGATCCGTTCACCGAGGACGGGATCCTCCGTGGGTCCGGCGCCTTCGACGGGCTTCCGAGCGCGGCCGCCCGGGAGCGCCTGGCCGCGATCGTCGCCGAGCGCGGGATCGGCTCCGCGACCGTCACCTACCGGATCAAGGACTGGGGGATCTCGCGGCAGCGCTACTGGGGAACGCCGATCCCGGTCGTGCACTGCGAGGGCTGCGGCATCGTGCCGGTCCCCGACGACCAGCTTCCCGTCCTCCTCCCCGAGCGCGCGCCGCTCACCGGCTCCGGCGGGTCGCCGCTCGCGCAGGTGCCGGAGTTCGTGGAGACGACCTGTCCGCGATGCGGCGAGCCGGCCCGCCGCGAGACCGACACGATGGACACCTTCGTGGACTCGTGCTGGTACTACTTCCGCTACTGCGATCCGCGGAACGACCGCGTCCCGTTCGAGCGGAGCAAGGTCGAGCCCTGGTTCCCCGTCGACCTCTACATCGGCGGGATCGAGCACGCGACCATGCACCTCATCTATACGCGCTACTGGACGAAGGTGATGCGGGACCTCGGCCTCGTCGCGCTCGACGAGCCGGTCGCGGCGCTGTTCACCCAGGGGATGGTGATCAAGGACGGCGCGAAGATGTCGAAGTCCAAGGGGAACGTCGTCGATCCCGATCACATGATCGATCGGTTCGGCGCCGACAGCACGCGCCTGTTCTCCCTGTTCGCGGCCCCCCCCGAGCGGGACCTCGAGTGGAGCGACGCCGGGATCGAGGGCTGCTTCCGCTTCCTCGGCCGCCTGTGGCGCGCGTTCGAGACGGCGCGGGCGCTCCTCCCCGCCCCGGGCGCACCGGCGCCGTCGGACGCCGACCGCGGAGAGGCTCGCGCGCTGCGGCGGAAGACGCACCGGACGATCCGCCGCGTGACCGACGACCTCGGCCCGCGGATGCACCTCAACACGCCGGTGGCGGCGGTCATGGAGCTCCTGAACGCAGCGACGCCGCTCATCCGGCACGAGGCCGGCGCCGGGGAGGCGTGGGCGCTCCGGGAGGCGTTCGAGACGATGGCGAAGATCCTCGCGCCGTTCGCGCCGCACGTCGCGGAGGAGCTGTGGGAGGGGCTCGGCCGCGATCCGTTCGTGGCGACGGCCCCCTGGCCCGTCGCCGACGCGGCGATGCTCGTCGAGGACGAGGTCCTGCTGGTCGTTCAGATCAACGGAAAGGTCCGCGGGAAGCTGACGGTCCCCGCCGGACTCTCGGAGGACGCCGCCCTCGAGGCCGCGCGCGGCGATCGCAACGTCTCGTCCCACCTCGACGGCAAGGCGGTGCTGAAGACGGTCTTCGTGCCCGACCGGCTCCTCAACCTGGTGGTCGGATGAGCGCGGCGCGCCCGCTCGCGGCGGCGTTCGCGGCGGCCTTGGCCCTCGGCACCGGGTGCGGCTACAAGCTCGCCGGAACGGGGAGCTTCCTGCCCGCGTCGATCCGGACGATCGCGGTCGCCCCGTTCGAGAACCGGAGCGCCCGTCCCGAGATCGAGGTGCGGACGACGGAGGCGGTGGCGCGCGAGCTCTCGCGGCGCGGCGGCTACAAGGTCGTGACGGACAAGGCGCAGGCCGACGCCTACCTGGAGGGGGCGGTCACCGATTTCCGCACGACCCCCGTGCAATTCAATGCGCAGGGGCGCGCGACGCGGGTGGAGACCGCGGTCGTCCTCCGCGCGAGCCTGCGGGACCTCGCATCCGGCCAGGTGCTCTGGAGTCAGGCGAGCCTCCTCTTCCGGGACCAGTACGACGTGCAGCAGGAGCAGGCGAACTACTTCGACCTCGAGACGACGGCGCTCGACACCCTCGCGCGCGGGGCGGCGCAGACGCTGGTCAACTCCATCACGGAGGGGTTCTGATGTCCTGGGGCGGCACGATGCTGCGCAAGGTGGAGGCCGACCTCGCCCGCGGATGGAAGCCCGGCCTCACGGTGCTCACCGGCGACGACACCTACCACCTCGACCGCGCCCAGACCGCGCTGCTCGACGCGCTCGCGCCGGATCGAGCGGACGGATTCGCCCTCTCGCTGGTCGGCGACGAGCCGATCGCGACCGGCGCGCTGGTCGGCGCCGCCCGGTCGGGCGGGATGTTCGCCGCGCGTCGCGTGGTCCTCCTGAAGGACGTCGCCGTCCTCGAGGGGGACCCCGAGCCGCTCCGGAGCTATGCGTCCGACCCGCCGCGGGACAGCTACCTGATCGTGCGCGCGCCGAAGCTCGATCGTAAGCGCAAGCTCCACAAGGCGCTCGCGGAAGCGGGGATCTGCCTCGAGTTCCGCGCGCTGAGCGTCGAGCAGGCCAAGCCGTCGGCCGAGTTCGAGGCCGCGCTCGCCGCGATAGCCGCCGCCGAGGGGATGACCCTCGCGCGCGGATCGGGGCCGATGCTGATCGACCTCTACCACGCCGACGTCGCGCGGATCGCCTCGGAGCTCACCAAGATCCGGACCTGGCTCGGCGAGACGCCCGGACGGCCGCAGGTGACCCCGGAGATCGTCGCCGCGCTCGGGTCGGGCTCCGCGCTCGCGAGCGTCTGGACGCTCGGCGACGCGATCCTCGAGCGGGACGCCCCGCGCGCCCTCGCGGAGGCGCGACGACTGCTCGCCGAGCGGGAGGAGCCGCTCCGCATCCTCGGAGGGATCGCCACGCGGATGCGGGCGCTCCTGCAGGCACGAGCGATGCGCGCGGGGGGGACGGGGACGAAGGCGATCGTCGACGGCGCGCGCGCGTGGTACTTCAGGGACGCTCTCGCCGCCGGAATGGAGCGGTACACGCTCGAGGAGACCTTGGCCTTCCCGTCGCGCCTCCTCGCGGCCGACCGCACGCTGAAGAGCAGCGGTCTCGACGGAGGGGCGGTGATCGAGACGCTGGTGCGCGAGCTGACCGGCGTCGGGCGGGCGCGCGCGTGAACCCCGGTCACGAGCTGATCCTCATCCTGGATTTTGGCTCGCAGTACACGCAGCTGATCGCCCGGCGCATCCGCGAGCTCGGCGTCTACGGGGAGGTCGTGCCGTTCCACGCCGGCCTCGCCGCGGTGCGCGAGCGCCGGCCGAAGGGGATCATCCTGTCGGGTGGGCCGGACTCGGTCTACGACCCGGACGCGCCGAAGGTCGAGGCCGCCCTGTTCCGGTCCGAGGTGCCGGTCCTGGGGATCTGCTACGGCATGCAGCTGATGATGCACGCGCTGGGAGGCGACGTGCGCCCGGCGAGCGGACGGGAGTACGGACCGGCCGTCGTCCGCGTGGTCGAGCCGGACGCGCGGCTGTTCACGGGTCTGGGTCCCGAGGAGCGGGTCTGGGCGAGCCACGGCGATCGCGTGGAGGCTGCTGCCCCGGGGTTCCGCCGCGTGGCCGCCTCGGCGAACGCCGCGTACGCCGGCGTGGAGGACGCGGAGCGGCGGCTCTACGGCGTCCAGTTCCATCCGGAGGTGGTCCACACGGAGCACGGCCGGGAGGTCCTGCGGAACTTCCTCTTCGACATCTGCGGCTGCCGCGGGGACTGGACGATCGCCGCGTTCGTGGACGAGGCGATCGCGGAGGTGAGGCGCGCCGCCCCCGAGGGGCGCGTCGTCTGCGCGCTGTCCGGGGGGGTGGACTCCTCCGTGATGGCCCTGCTTCTCCATCGCGCGCTCGGCGACCGCCTGGTCTGCATCTTCGTGGACAACGGGCTGCTCCGGAAAGGCGAGCGCGAGCAGGTGCTCCGGGACTTCCGCGATCGATACCGGCTCGAGGTCCGGCTCGCCGACGAGGGAGCGCGCTTCCTGGGCCGCCTCGCCGGCGTCGAGGACCCCGAGCGCAAGCGCAAGATCGTCGGGGAGACGTTCATCGAGGTGTTCGAGGAGCATGCGCGCGGCCTCGACGCGACCTACCTCGCCCAGGGGACGATCTACCCCGACCGGATCGAATCGGCGTCCGTCCGCGGCCCGTCGGCGACGATCAAGACGCACCACAACGTGGGCGGTCTTCCCGAGCGGATGCGGCTCCGCTTGATCGAGCCGCTGCGGGACCTGTTCAAGGACGAGGTCCGCAGGCTCGGCGTCGAGCTCGGTCTCGACCGCGAGTTCGTCTCGCGCCACCCGTTCCCCGGACCGGGGCTCGCTGTCCGCGTCGTCGGCGAGGTCACGGCGGAGAGGGTCGCGATCCTCCAGGAGGCCGACGACATCTTCATCTCCGAGCTGCGGGCCGCGGGCCACTACGACGCGGTGTCGCAGGCGTTCGCCGTGCTCCTGCCGATCAAGACGGTCGGGGTGATGGGGGATTACCGCACCTACGAGAACGTGGTCGCGCTGCGCGCGGTCGCGACCCAGGATTTCATGACCGCCGACTGGTCGCGCTTGCCGTACGATCTGCTCGCCAGAGCGTCCAGCCGGATCGTGAACGAGGTCCGCGGGGTGAACCGGGTCGTCTACGACGTGACGAGCAAGCCTCCGGGCACCATCGAGTGGGAGTGACGCCGCGACCATGCCCGAGCGCACGCCGGATTTCGTCCACCTCCACAACCACACCACGTACTCCCTCTTGGACGGCGCGCAGCGCCTCGACGAGATGCTCGCGCGCGCCGCGGAGGACGGTCAGCGAGCGATCGCGATCACCGATCACGGCAACCTGTTCGGCGTTCTCGAGTTCGCCCGGGAGGCGCGCAAGCGCTCGATCCGTCCGATCATCGGGATCGAGGCGTACGTGGCGCCGGGATCGCGGCACGACCGCGGAAGCGCCCAGGCGGGCGGAGGGCGGCAGAAGCCGTACCACCACCTCATCCTCCTCGCGGAGAGCTACGCCGGCTACAAGAACCTCATCCGGCTGGCGAGCGCGGGATTCCTCGAAGGGTTCTACTACCGCCCGCGGATCGACAAGGAGCTCCTGCGCGCGCACGGCGAAGGGCTGATCTGCCTCTCCGCCTGTCTCGCCGGTGAGGTCCCGACGCTGCTCCGCGCCGACCGTTACGAGGAGGCCCGCGCGGCCGCCGGAGAGTTCCGCGAGCTGTTCGGGCGGGACCGGTACTGGCTCGAGATCCAGGACCACGGTCTCGAGGAGCAGAAGAAGGTCAACGACGGCGCCGCCCGGCTCGCGAGCGAGCTCGGAATCGATCTGGTCGCGACCAACGACTGCCACTACCTGCTGCCGTCGGACCACTTCGCCCACGACGTGCTCGTGTGCATCCAGACCTCCAAGACCGTCCACTCGCACGACCGCATTCGCTACTCCCCCCAGCACTACCTGAAATCCCGCGCGGAGATGGGGGAGCTCTTCGCCTGGGCCCCCGCGGCCGTCGCGAACACCGCGGCGATCGCCGAGCGCTGCGGCTTCTCCTTCGAGAAGCAGCCGCATCAGCTTCCCAACTTCCCCGTCCCCGAGGGCTACGATCTCGACGGGTATTTCGAGAAGGTCGTCCGCGACGGATTCGAGACGCGCGTTCCGCGCTGGCGGGCGGAGTCGGACGCGGGGCGCCTCCGCCACCCGATCGACGTCTATCGCGACCGGCTCGACCGCGAGATCCGGATGATCCGCGACATGGGGTTCGCGGGGTACTTCCTGATCGTGTGGGACTTCATCCGGTTCTCGCGGGAGCAGGGCATCCCCGTGGGTCCCGGACGCGGCTCGGCCGCGGGCTCGCTCGTCGCCTACTGCATGCGGATCACCGACATCGACCCCATGCAGTTCGACCTCCTCTTCGAGCGCTTCCTCAACCCCGAGCGGGTGTCGCTGCCGGACATCGACATCGACTTCTGCTTCCGCAACCGGGAGCGGGTGATCGACTACGTCACCGGGAAGTACGGACGCCCGAACGTCGCCCAGATCATCACGTTCGGGACCATGGCGGCCCGCGCGGTCATCCGCGACGCCGGCCGCGGCCTCGACATCCCGTACGCCGAGGTGGACAAGATCGCGAAGCTCGTGCCGCAGCAGCCCGGGCAGGAGATCACGATCGCGAAGGCGCTGGAAGAGGTGCCGGCGCTCCGGACCGCCTACGAGGCCGACCCGCAGGTCCGCCAGCTCATCGATGTGGGACAGCGTCTGGAGGGGCTGGTGCGCCACGCCTCGACGCATGCCGCCGGGGTCGTGATCGCCCCGAAGCCGATCGTGGAGTTCGCGCCGCTCTACCGCGGGACCGACGAGGCGGTGACCACGCAGTTCGCGATGTCCGACATCGAGGAGATCGGCCTCCTCAAGATGGACTTCCTCGGGCTCAAGACGCTGACCCTGATCGCCGACGCCGAGGCGTCGATCGCCGCCGCGACCGGCGCGCGACCGGACATCGACGGCCTGACCCTCGACGACCCGGCCGTGTACGACCTGTTCGGACGCGCGCGGACCGCCGGGATCTTCCAGTTCGAGTCCGAGGGGATGAAGAACATCCTGCGGCGGCTCAAGCCCGACCGCTTCGAGGACCTGGTCGCGATCAACGCGCTCTACCGGCCGGGCCCGATCGGCGGCGGGCTGATCGACGACTTCATCAAGCGCCGCCACGGCAAGGTCCGCGTCGAGTACCCGCACCCGCTCCTCGAGGAGGTCCTGCGGGAGACGTACGGGGTCATCGTCTATCAGGAGCAGGTGATGCAGATCGCCTCGGCGATGGCGGGGTATTCGCTCGGGGAAGCGGACATCCTGCGGCGCGCGATGGGCAAGAAGCAGAAGGACGCGATGGCGGCGGAGCGCGAGAAGTTCATCCAGCGCGCGCGAGGGCAGGGGATACGCGCCGACGACGCCGGCAAGGTGTTCGACCTGATGGAGTACTTCGCGGGGTACGGCTTCAACAAGTCGCACTCGGCGGCCTACGCGCTCGTCGCGTACCGCACGGCCTGGCTCAAGGCGCACCACCCGGTCCACTTCATGGCCGCGCTCCTGACGACCGAGAAGGGGAACACCGACAAGCTCGTCCAGTACGTCAACGAGTCGCGCGAGATGGGGATCCCTGTGCTGCCCCCGGACGTCTGCTCCTCGAGCCTCGACTTCACACCGGACGCTGCGAGCGTCCGGTTCGGGCTCTCCGCGATCAAGAACGTGGGGGAGGGGGCGATCGTCTCGATCCTCGAGGCGCGCGAGCGGCTGGGACGCCGGTTCCGCTCGCTGTTCGAGCTGGCGGCCGAGATCGACCTGCGGCTCGCGAACAAGCGGGTCCTGGAGGCGCTCGTCCAGTCCGGCGCGCTCGACACTCTCGGCGGTCGGCGGAGCGCGATGATGGCGGCGGTGGACGCGGCGCTCGAGTGGGGCCAGAAGCGGCGCACCGATCGCGAGTCGGGGCAGGGGAGCCTGTTCGGGGGGGCCTCCTCGGAGCGGGGGAGCGCGGACGCGCCGGAGGGCTCCCTCCCCGAGCTTCCCGACTGGGACGAGCGAACGCGCCTGGACTACGAGAAGGCGACCCTCGGCTTCTACGTCAGCGGACATCCGCTGGAGAGCCTCCGCGGGCTCCTCGACGACTTCGCGACCCATGGCACCGCCGACCTCCGCGGGCTGGCCTCCGGCGCCGAGGTCTCCGTCGGGGGAATGGTGGGGGAGCTGCGCAAGCGGAAGTCCAAGAAAGGAGCCTGGTGGGCCGCCTTCCAGTTGGAGGACCTCGCCGGCCAGGTCGAGGTGCTCGCCTTCCCGAAGACCTTCGAGCAGTCCCAGGCGATCCTCGAGAACGGGCGGGCCGTCCTGGTCACGGGACGCGTCGAGTCGGAGGACGGCCGGGTGCGCCTGACCGCCGACGAGGTCGCGCCTCTAGACGCCCTGCGCGAGACCAAGGCCGAGGCGGTCCAGGTCCGCCTCGACGCGGCCGAGGTGGACGACGACCTCCTGGCCCGGCTCCGGGCGGCGGTCGAGGCGCACCGCGGCGAGGTGGCCCTCTACCTCGAGATCGTCAGAAGCGGGGAATTCCGGGTCGTCGCGCGGGCCGAGCCGACGCTCCGCGTCGCCCCCTCGCCCCGGCTCTCCGCCGCGATCGAGGGGGTCGTCGGGCCCGGGAGGCTGCGTTATCGCGCACGGACGGCAAAGGGGTCCGCGGAGCGCCCTGCGTGACATGCCCCTTGGGCCGGATCCCCCCGGCTGCTACGATTCCTGTTTCGTTTCACGAGGAGCCTCCATGTCTCGAGCGAGCCGGCACCTGTTCACCTCCGAATCCGTGACCGAGGGGCACCCCGACAAGGTCGCGGACCAAGTCTCCGACGCGATCCTGGACGCGATCCTCGCGAGCGACCCACGCGGCCGCGTCGCCTGCGAGACGCTCCTGACCACCGGCCTGTGCATCATCGCGGGGGAGATCACCACCCGCAGCTACGTCGATCTGCAGAAGCTGGCCCGCCGGACGATCGAATCGATCGGCTACACCGACGCCTCCTACGGGCTCGACGCCGCGAGCTGCTCCGTGCTCTCCGCGATCGACGAGCAATCCGGCGACATCGCGATGGGGGTCGACACCGGCGGGGCGGGCGACCAGGGCATGATGTTCGGCTACGCCTGCCACGAGACCGAAGAGCTGATGCCGATGCCGATCATGCTCGCGCACGCGCTCACCCGCCGGCTGGCCTCTTGCCGCAAGGACGGCTCGGTCGCCTTCTTCCGCCCCGACGGCAAGTCCCAGGTGACGGTCGAGTACGACGACGGGAAGCCGGTCCGCGTCGATGCGATCGTGGTCTCCACGCAGCACGCCCCCGACGTCTCCAACGCCGATCTCGAGAGCGCGGTGCGGGACGCCGTCATCACGCCGACGATCCCGGCGAAGCTCCTCGACAAGGAGACGAAGATCTGGGTCAACCCGACCGGACGCTTCGTCACCGGAGGGCCCCAAGGGGACACCGGCTTGACGGGCCGGAAGATCATCGTGGACACCTACGGCGGCATGGGGCATCACGGCGGCGGCGCCTTCTCGGGGAAGGATCCGACGAAGGTGGATCGCTCGGCCTGCTACATGGCGCGGCACATCGCGAAGAACCTCGTCGCGGCCGGTCTCGCGGACCGGGCGGAGGTCCAGCTCGCGTATGCGATCGGCGTCGCCGAGCCGGTGTCGGTCCTCGTGAACACGTTCGGGACCGGAAAGATCCCCGAGGAGCGGCTGGTGGGTCTCGTGCGCGAAGCGTTCCCCCTCACCCCGGGCGGGATCATCGAGTACCTCGACCTCCGCCGGCCGATCTACCGCGCGACCGCGGCCTACGGGCATTTCGGCCGCAACGAGCCGGGCTTCACGTGGGAGGGGACGGCGCCCGCGGAGAACCTCCGCGTGGCCGGGCGCGCGTGAGCGCGCGGACATGCGGGTAGACGACGGCCGACGGCGGATCGAGTGGGCCGAGCGGAGCATGCCGGTGCTCCGTCACGTGCGCGAGCGGTTCGCCCGCGAGCGTCCTCTCGACGGACACCGGATCGCGGCGTGCCTGCACGTCACGGCCGAGACCGCGAACCTGCTCCTCACGCTCAAGGCCGCGGGGGCGCGCGCCGTGCTCTGCGCGAGCAACCCGCTCTCCACGCAGGACGACGTCGCCGCGTCTCTCACCGCCGACTTCGGGGTTCCGACGTTCGGCGCGAAGGGAGACGACGCGGCCCGGAGGGCCGCGGGGCTCGAGAAGGTCCTCGAGACCGGCCCGACGCTCACCCTCGACGACGGAGCGGACCTGGTCTCGATCCTCCACGAGCGGAGGAAGGATCTCCTCCCCCAGGTCGTCGGCGGGACGGAGGAGACCACCACGGGCGTGATCAAGCTCCGGTCCCTCGCGGCGCGCGGATCGCTGCGCTACCCGATCGTCGCCGTCAACGACGCGGTGACCAAGCAGCTCTTCGACAACCGCCACGGGACGGGGCAGTCCACGATGGACGGGATCGTCCGCGCGACGAACGTCCTCATGGCGGGGATGTCCACGGTCATCGCGGGGTACGGCTGGGTCGGAAAAGGGATCGCGCTGCGGGCCCGGGGGTTGGGCGCGAACGTGATCGTCTGCGAGATCGATCCGGTCGCCGCGCTGGAGGCGTGCATGGACGGCTTCCGCGTTCTGCCGATGATCGACGCCTCGCGCGAGGCGCAGATCCTCGTCACCGCGACGGGGAGCAAGAACGTCGTCACCGGGGAGCACTTCCAGCGGCTCCCCGACAACGCGCTCATCGCCAACGCCGGTCACTACAACGTCGAGATCGACGTCGCCGCGCTCGAGAGGGCCGCCGTCGGCCGCCGGCCGGTACGCGATCTCGTGGAGGAGTTCCAGCTCCCGGATGGACGGCGCATCAACCTGCTCGCGGGCGGGCGGTTGGTCAACCTGGCGGCGGGGGAGGGGCACCCCGCGACGATCATGGACATGAGCTTCGCGAATCAGGCGCTGTCGGTCGAGCACCTCGCGGCGCGAGCCGGCACGCTGGACCCCACCGTCCTCGCCGTGCCGAAGGAGATCGACCGGAAGGTCGCCGCCCTGAAGCTCGAGAGCTTGGGCGTGAGGATCGACACGCTGACTGCCGAGCAGCAGCGCTACCTCGCCTCGTGGTCCGAGGGCACGTAGCCCCGGCCGGGCCGCGCTCGTGACCGTCGCGGGCGAGCGCCCGTCCCGCCGCAGGCGCGGACTCGTCGCCGCCGGCGTCGCGGGGCTGCTGATCGTCGTCTGGGCCGGACTGGGCGTGCGGCGACTCGCGCCCGAGCGAGAGTTCGGCGTCCTCGCGGGACCGTGGCCCGGCCTCCCGCGGCTCGTGACGTCGCGGCGCATCGTCCTGGCCCCGCCGGGACTGGTTCGGCTCGGCGTCTTCCCCCGCGAGGCGCGGGAGCTCCCGCTCCCCAAGGCGTCCGACGCGCTCCTCGCGAGCGCGGAGGGCGGGCACTTCGGCCTGGTGGGAACGGCGGTCGTCCGAGCGGACCCCGCGCAGCTCGGCGCCCTCGCCGGATCGAGGCGCGCGGGACTTCCGGAGATCCTTCTCGACGCGGTCCGGGCCTCGGCGCCGGCCCTTGGAGAGGTCCGGGCCGGGGACGAGCCGGTCTCGACCCGAACACGCGCGTTCGAGCACCGGCTCGTGGAGGAGCTCGCTTCGCGGGGCTGCGTCCTGCAGAGCTTCCGGCTCGCCGCCTTCGACGACCTCACCGCGGCGGCGGCGAGGGTCCCCCTGGCCCCGGACGTCCGGGTGCTGGTCGTCGGCCTCGACGGCGCCGACTGGGAGATCGTCGACCCCCTCATGGCCGCCGGCCGGATGCCGAACCTGCTGCATCTGGTGCGTCGGGGGGTCCGCGCGAAATTCCTGTCGATCTCTCCGATCCTGTCGCCGGTCGTCTGGACCAGCATCGCCACCGGGGTCGAGCCCGCGCGGCACGGCGTGCTCGACTTTCTCGCGCCGGCGCCCGACGGTCGAAGCGAGCCCGTGACCTCCCGAGCGCGGAAGGTCCCCACCGTCTGGGAGATCCTCTCGGACGCGGGGGCCGAGGTCAGCGTGACCGGATGGTGGGCGACGTGGCCGGCGGACCGGGTGCGCGGCGCGCTGGTGACCGACCGTGTCGCCTACCAGCTCTTCGGATTCAGCTCGGACGAGCGCGCGTCGAGCGGCAAGACGTGGCCGCCCGAGCTCTACGACTCGGTGCGTCCCTTGATCGTCTCTCCCACCTCCGTGGCGTGGAGCGAGATCGAGCCCTATCTCGACGGGCCGCGGCGCCGCCCCGAGGACTTCGATCCGGAGGAGCGGAAGCTCCTCGACGAGTTCCGGACGCTCCTGGCCTCGGGGAAGACGTACCGCGACATCGCGCTCGCGACGCGGCGCGATCGCTCGCCGCGCTTCGAGGCGGTCTACTTCGAGGGAACGGATACCGTCGGGCACCTGTTCATGCCCTACCGCCCCCCGAAGCTCCCGTCGGTCGGCCGTGACCGCTTCGCCTCGTTCCATGCCGTGGTCGACCGGTACTACGAGACCGCGGACGCCATGCTCGGGCGGCTCCTCGAGGGGCGGGAAGACTGGATCGTCATCGTCGTCAGCGACCACGGGTTCGCCTCCGACGCGACCCGGCCGCTGACCACCGACTCGCGGATCGGTCACGGCGCGGCCGCGGACTGGCACCGGCGTTTCGGCATCTTCGTAATGAGCGGTCCGGGCGTGCGCTCCGGCGCGCGGCTCGAGGAAGCGTCCGTGTACGACATCGCCCCCACGATCCTCACCCTCTTCCATCAGCCGGTGCCGCGCTCGTGGCCCGGTCACGTGCTCGCCTCCGCCCTGGAGCCCGCGTTCCTCGCCAGCCGGCCGGTGACCTTCCGGACGGACGACCCGCCCCGGCATCGCGACGGCGAGGACTCCGACGAGCAGTCCCCCGAGGCGGCGGAGCTGCGCGCGAAGCTCGAGAGCCTCGGGTACGTCGCCTCGTCCGCCTCGGCGCCGATGACCACGAAGAACAACACAGGGGTCACGCTGCTCGCCGAAGGGAAGTTCGACGAAGCCGCCGCGGCCTTCCGTGACGCCATCCGCGACGAGCCGGGTCAGCCGACCCTCTGGGTGAACCTCGGGATTGCCCTGCGACAGTCCGGGAACATCGAAGAGGCGCGGAGGCTGTTCGAAAAAGCGCTCCCGATCGCCGCGACACGTCGGGCGGCCGGACACCAGCTCGCACAGCTGGATCTCGATGCCGGCGACCTGCCGGCCGCCGAGCGGCATCTTCGCGAGGTCCTCGCCTCGGAGCCCGGGGCGGCTGAAGTCAGGAACTCCCTCGGGCTGGTCCTCGAGCGGCGCGGACGCCCCGCCGAGGCGGAGGAGCAGTACCTGACCGCCGTGCGCCTGGATGCCAACGCGGCCGAGCCGAGGAACAACCTCGGCAACCTCGCACGGCAGGCGCGGCGCGACGACGACGCCATGCGCTGGTACGAGGCGGCGATTGCAGCGGATCCGTATTTCATGGGGGCCTACAACAACCTGGCGCTCCTCTACCAGGACCAGGGGCGGCGCGACAAGGCCATCGAGCTGTACGGCCGCGCGGTGGAGAAGGCACCGAAGAACGCGGTGGTGATGAACAACCTCGCCTCGCTCTACTTCGCGAGTGGAGACAACGAGGGGGCGAGAGCCCTGTGGCGGCGCGCCTCGGAGACCGACCCCAAGTACGCCTCCCCGGTCAACAATCTCGCGGGACTGGCCTTGTCCGAAGGGAAGTACGACGAGGCCGCGGTGCTTCTGGACAAGGCACTCTCTCTCGACCCGAAGTACGGGGACGCGCGCATCAACAAGTCTCTCCTGGCGGAGCAAAGGGGGGACGTCGATGGCGCGCGGCGCGAGCTGGCCGAGGCCGCCAAGGATCCCCGCTCCTTCGCGGTCGCGCGCATGAAGCTCGGGTTGCTCGAGCTTGGGGCGGGTCGCCCGCGGCCGGCCGCGGCGGCGCTAGAGGAAGCGCGTCGGCGACTCGGGGACCGTCCCGACGTTCTGAACCCGTTGGGGGATGCCTACGCCCGGCTGGGACAGCTCGAACGCGCGGGGGAGGCCTGGGGACGGTCGGTTGCCGTGAACCCGAACCAACCGCGGGTGCGCGAGGCCCTTGAACAACTAAAACAAGCTAAATAATTATTAAGTCGGTATGAAGAGCAGAAGATACACGCCGAGCGCGGCGAAGAGCACATTCGGCGACCAGGCGGCGATGAGCGGAGACAGGATCGTCTCCAATCCGAGCGCGCTGAAGATTGCAGCGGTGGCCCAGAACGCGATCGCCAGGACCAGACCGACGCCGACGCCGTACATCGAGCCGCGGCGCCCGACTTTGAACGCGAAGGGGAGTCCGAGCAGCACCGTCACGAGCGGTGTCGCGATCGCAGCCGTCTTCTGCCAAAACTCGACACGCAATCGCGTGGTGTCGTAGCCGCTCTTCGCCAGCTCGTCGATCTGATTGGCAAGCTCGGCGATCGACTCCTGCTCGGGCAGATCGTTTCCGGCGACGAGCGAGCGCTCCTGCCTCATGAAGTTGTCCGGATGGTCGAACGCCGCGATCTCCTCACGCTCGAAGCGTCGATACTCTCCCGCCGCCCCCGCCTCGGGGAAGGAACGGTACCATCCGCGCTCGGCCTCCCAGGCGTGACCGTTCCAGCGCGCCGAGGCGCAGAACCACTGGCCCAGCACGCGGGCGGCCCCGAGATCCAGACGGAAGACCGACAGTCCCTGGAACAGCTTCGTCTGGGCGTCGAAGAGCCGGTAGTGATAAAGACGACCGTCTCCTCCGAACGTCCATCGGCCCCCCGGCGACCATCCGTAAGTCCGGGGATTGCGCCCTTGGATCTGGTCCTTGACCGCCTGGGCCCGCCGATTCGTTTCCGGCGCAATGCGGTCTTGCACCAGGAAGAGCGCTCCGCAGGCCATCGCGGTGAGCACGACGATCGGCAGGCACACGCGCCGCGCGCTCATTCCCGCGGCCTTGAGGGCGGTGATCTCGCCGTTGCGCGAGAGCAGGGTGACCGTCACGACCGCGGCGATCATGGCAGCGAACGGGAGCGTGAGTCCGAGCGCTCCGGGGATGAAGTACTTGAAGTAGTTCACGACGAGGATGGTCGGCTGCTTCCGCTCGACCACCGCGTCGATGATCCCCTTCAGCTCGATGAGCGAGAAGATCAGGTAGGTCGAGGCGAGCGAGAGGAGAAGCATCCGGAGGTAGAGCGTTCCGACGTAGCGGTCGAGGACGGCGGCGACGCCCAGTGCGATCCGGCGACCTCGGGGGAGGGACTTTCCGGAGCGCTCTCCTTTCCTCTCGATGCGGCGGCCGAGCCACGCAGCGATCGACCCCGCGCGCTCCGCCAGCGACGCCAAGAGGGTCGCGCGTCCCGATCCCCGCATCCGGGCGTACGAGATCACGGTCCAGACGGCGATCGCGATGTTCGCTCCCCAGACACCGAGGATGATCGGAATCCGCCCCTCCCGCGCCTGCTCGAGCCCCACGCTGTAGAGGAGCCAGTAGCCCAGGACGATCCCCAGGCTCATCGCAAACCCGGCCCCCTTTCCGCTCCGCACGCGGGAAACGCCGAGAGGGTAGGCGAGGAGAGCGAAGAGCAAGCTCGCGAACGGGAGTGCGAGCCTGCGGTGGGCCTCGGCGCGAGCCATCCGCACCCGATATCCCCGGAGCAGGAGGTCGGGCTCTTGGATCGAGGCCAGGATCTCGCGCCACAGCTCGCCGACCGACATGTCCGCGACGGTCTTGTCGGGGGGCTCCTCGGTCGCCTTCATCCACGCCGGAGTCTCGATCGGCTCGGGGGAGAAGGTCTGGAACTGGAAGCTGCGGTAGCTGTCCGGCTCCGACGAACGGAAGAAGTGGGCGACGCCATCGGTGAAGACGACGCGGAGCCGTCCCTGGCCGCCCGCGACAGGCGCCAGGGTGGCTTTCTTCGCGACGATGAGCTGCTCGCTGGAGCGCGAGTTGGGATCGGCGGCTTCATAGAGCAGGGTCCGGAGGAGCAGCCCGCGAGAGCCGGCGGGGATCTCATCGACGAACAGGACGTACCCCGGGAGCTTGTCGAAGAAGACACGGGGTTTGAGCTCGCTGCTGACGTTTCTCGCCGTCAGGATCCTGCTCTGCATCGCGTGGATCTCGTAGTTGGCCCACGGCTGCAGGAAGACATAGATCGCGAACGAGGCCGCGAGGGCGACGCCTCCGTGGAGCGCCATCGGCCTCACGAGATTGCCGGGACCCAACCCCGAGGCCTGGAGCGCCACGATCTCCCCGTCGGCCGAGAGGCGACCCACGGCGATGAGCGACCCGAGGAGCGTCCCGATCGGGATCGAGAGGATCAGCAGGTTGGGGAGCTTGAGGGCGAGGAGCTGGAGGATGATCGCGGGGGCGAGGTCTTTCTGAATCGCCTGGCGCGCGATGAAGAAGAAGTCGTTCATCATCAGAATCGCGGTCCAAAGCGCGATCCCGACGAGCGTGGCGTACCCGAGCTCCGTCAGAAGGTAGAGGGTGAGACGACGCGGCCGGAGCATCGGGAGGGGAGTCTAGCAGGCGATTTCAGTGTGGATTCGAGCGTTATTCGCGCGGAACACTCCCCCGCCTTACGTCCGATAAGGTATATTATGTCAACTAGTGTCCAGGGAGAACCCTTAGGAACAAACGCCTTCCCTCAAGCATGGGCCTCCGGTCCCTTCCCCCCTCTCGCGCGACGCCCCGACCCCGCTTCGCCTCGGCTCTCCTCCTGGATCTCCCTCACCAGGTTCTCCAGCACGGCCTGGATCGCACGCACCAGCTCGGCCTTGTCGACCTCCGGCGTCGCGAAGCTGACGCTGAAGTGGAACGCGTCGCCCTCCGGCGCATAGCGGAAGACGTACCGCTTCGGCCGGCGGCTCTCACCGCCCTCCGCCTTGTTGAACCGCCGCGCCTCCTCTCTCGTGATCCCGTCTCCGGTGATCCGGTCCACCAGCCGATGCATCGCTTCCTCGGTATCCTGGCGAACGATCTGGAGGAGCATCGACTTGCTCTCAATGTCGGCCTGCCGACATCGCTCCTGCACCGACTCCGGCATGCGGTTCAGGCTCAGGGCCTCCGTCACGACCGTCCGCGACTTGCCCAGCTTCCTGGCGATCTCCTCGTGGGTGTACCGGAACTGATCGCACAGCCTTTGAATCGCCGCCGCTTCCTCGAACGGGGTGAGATCCTTCCGCTGCAGGTTCTCGATCAGGGAGATCTCGAGCATCCCGCGATTGTCGACGTCGACCTCGATCGCCGGGACGTGGCGCAGCCCGGCCATCTTCGAGGCCTGGTACCGCCGCTCCCCCGCGATGATCTCGAACCGCCCACCCTCGATCGCCCTCACCAGAATCGGCTCGAGCACTCCCTTCTCCTTGATCGAGGCGACCATCTCGGAGAGGTCTCCGAAGCTCTTTCGGGGTTGGTGCGGGTTCGGCTCGATGCGATCGATGTCCAGCAGGCGGCCGATCGACTCGGAGCGGCTCGACGTGATCTCCTCGACGAAGTGGCTGTCGTGGCGCATACGTCGATCTTCGGGAAGTCCCTTGAACTTAGACACGGGCGATGACCTCCTCCGAGAGGCTGTAGTACTCCGTGGCCCCGGATGACGTTGGAGCGAAGGTGAAGATGCTCTGCTTATAGGCCGGGCTCTCCTCCAGGCGAACCGACTTCGAGATGGTCGTTCGGAAGACCTTCTCCCCGAAGACGTCGCGGATCTGCCGGTGTATATCCCGGGCCAGAACCGTTCGCTTGTCATGGAGGGTGATGACGACGCCGAGGAACTCGAGTCCCGGATTCGGGCGGGAGCGGATCTTCTCGTACGTCTCGAGCAGGTCGTCGGTCCCCTCCAGGGCGAAGTAGGAGGACTGGATCGGCACCAGCAGGTGGCTGGCGGCGACGAGCGCGTTGACCGTGAGGATCCCGAGAGTTGGGGGCGTGTCGATCACCACGTAGTCATACAGGTCCCGGATCGGCTCGAGCTTGTCCTTCAGCCGGAAGTGGCTGTCGAACTCCCCCACGAGCTTGACCTCGGCCTTGGCGAGGGAGATCCGCGATCCGAGCACGTCCAGGTTCTCGTTCGCCGTCGTTCTGATGACCTGCTCCGCGCTTACGGTCGGATCGACGAGCAGGTCGTAGACCGTTCGCTGCATGTCGTCGACGTCGACGAAGGAGATCGTCGCGTTCCCCTGGGGATCCAGGTCGATCAGGAGGGTCTTGAGCTTCTTCTGTGCGAGTGCCGCAGCCAGGTTGATCGCCGTGGTGGTCTTCCCGACGCCCCCCTTCTGGTTGGCTACGACGACGGTCATGGCGCCCATCGCTGGATTCCTCCGATCTCGAAGGCTGACGATCGGCTTCGGCCGGACATGGCCACATGATGTAGGTGAGGATTGGGAACGAGCCGCAAGATATGGCACCGCCTCGAAACGGCGTGAGTGTACCGAGGGGTCCTCGGACTGTCAACCGGATAGACGACGAAATTGTCGGCGGGAAGGCTAGGTGCTACTCATGAGTTGCGGCCGTCACATCTCGTATCGACCGAGCTCCTCGGGGTCGACGCTCTCGAGCCACCTGCGGAGTCGCTCCGCTTCGTCGATCTCCCCCTCGTCGCCGGAGGCGGTCGAGCGCTCCAGCACCGCCTCTTCGACGAAGATCGGAACCTTCACGCGAAGCGCGAGGGCCATCGCATCGGATGGACGCGCGTCGATGGCGAGGTGCTCGCCGTTCCGGTCGAGATGGATCAGCGCGAAGAAGGTGTTGTCGCGGAGATCGGTGATCACGACCCGGTTGACGCGGGCGTGGAGGGCGTCGATCAAGTTCCCGAGGAGGTCGTGCGTCATCGGCCTCGGAGACAGGCTCCCGTCCAGCTGCTGGGCGATCGCGTTCGCCTCGAAGAGCCCGACGAAGATCGGAAGGAGGCTGCTCCCCTCCTGGGTCTTCAGGAGGACGATGGGCATGCGGGAGACCGGGTCCCACATCAAGCCCTTGACCTTCATCTCGACGGCCATGCTCGCTCCGGAGACGTCCATACTGACGCCGTGCTTTCGCGGGGTCAAGCCCCGGCAGACATTGTGCCACGGAGGGAAAAGGCCCCCGACTGGGTGATGCGGATCCGCTCCAGCCGCCCCGGCGCCGACGGGCCGTCGAAGTGGACGATGCGGGCCTCCGGGGTCCGGCCGGTCCACCCCCCCGCCCTTCGCGGGTTGGGCTCCTCCACGAGGACCTCGACGTCGCGGTCCACCCACCTCCGGCTGCGCCGCTCCTGGATCTCCCGCTGCACGCCCTGAAGCCGCGCGAGCCGGCCGAACTTCAGCTCGGCTGAAAGGTCCGGGCCGAGCGCCGCCGCCGTGGTCCCGGGCCGGGCCGAGTACGCGAAGGAGTACACGGTGTCGAACTCGACCTCCTCCAGGAGCGAGAGCGTCTCCTCGAAGTCCGCGTCGGTCTCGGTCGGGAATCCGACGATCACGTCGGTCCCGAGGCAGAGGCCGGGGATCCGCTCGCGCAGCGCCGCGACTTTCCCGAGGTACCCGGCCCTGTCGTAGCCGCGCCTCATGGCGCGCAGCACGGAGGACGAACCGGACTGGACCGGGAGATGCAGATAGGGACAGAGCACCGGCCTGGCGTCGGCCATGGCATCCATCAGGGCAGCCGTCATCTGAGCCGGGTGCGAGGTGGTGAACCGGAGCCGCGTGATCCCGTCGATCCGCGCGGCGGCCCTGAGAAGGTCGCCGAGCGTCCTGCCGCGCGCGTCGCGGTAGGCGTTGACGGTCTGCCCGAGGAACTCGATCTCCGTGAACCCCTTCGCGCCGAGCGCACGCACCTCGTCGAGCACGTCGTCCATGTCACGCGAGCTCTCGCGACCGCGCGTGCGGGGCACGATGCAGAAGCTGCACCGGTGGTTGCAGCCCTCGATGATCGTCACGAACGCCTTCGCGGCGCCGCCGATCTCGCGGCGGATCCGATCGTACGGAAACTCGATGGAGTCGTCCCGCAGGGCGGTGTCGGACACGTGCCGCGCCGACTCGTCCCCCGCCCGGAGCCGGTCCACCAGGAGCGGGATCGAGCGGGTGGCGCGGGTTCCGACCACGAAGTCCACGTACGGCGCTCGCCCGAAGATCGCCGCACCCTCCTGCTGCGCGACGCAGCCGCAGACACCGAGCACGAGCCCCGGCCGGCGGTCTTTGAGAGGCTTCAGACGTCCCAGCTCGGAGAAGACCTTTTCCTGGGCCTTTTCACGGATCGAGCAGGTGTTGAGCAGGACCACGTCGGCGTCCTCCGCCGACGCCGCGCGCGCGTAGCCGTGGCTCTCGAGCGCCCCCGCCGTCTTGTCGGCGTCGAGGACGTTCATCTGGCAGCCCCACGTCTCGATGAAGTAGCGACCGAGGCGCCCGCCGGGGGCGCTCATGGCTCCGAGCCGGGGTCGCGCGAGGCCGGCTGAGCGGCGTCCGCGCCGTTGATCAGGTCGCGGAGCTCCTTGCCGGGCTTGAAGTACGGAATCCTCTTCGAGGGAACGTCGACGCGATCCCCCGTCTTCGGATTCCTCCCCTGCCTCGATCGGCGCCGCCGCACGCGGAAGCTGCCGAAGCCCCTCAACTCGATCTTGTCGTCGCCCTTGAGCGCATCGACGATCTGCTCGAACACCGTGTTCACGACGATCTCCGCATCCTTCTTGCTGAGATCGGCGACCCGGATGACCTCCTCGACCAGATCGGCCTTGGTCATGCGCCAGAACGCTCGTCGTCCTCGGAGGATCCGGTGCGCAGCATCCCGCCCTCCATGAGGTCACCGAGCGTCGCGCTGCCGTCACCTTCCTGGCTCTGCTGGTACGCGTGGAGCGAGCTGTCCTCGGGCTCGTCGAGCGCGGCCTTGATGGAGAGCCCGATCTTCTTCTCGACCGGGTCCATCTTGATGATCTTGACGCGCACCTCTTGATCGACTGCGAAGTGGTCCTCCGGGCGCTCGATCCGCTCCTTCGAGAGCTCCGAGACGTGCACGAGCCCCTCGATCCCCTCGAACAGCTCGACGAACGCTCCGAACTCCGTCAGCCGCACGATCTTGCCGGTGAGGATGTCCCCGACGCCATGGCTCCGGAAGAAGTCCTCGATGACGTTGGGCTGGAGCTGCTTGATCCCCAGCGACAGCCGCTGGTTCTCGGAATCGATCTTGAGGATCACCGCCTCGACGTCGTCCCCCTTCTTGAGGACCTCGCCGGGGTTCTTGATGCGGCGCGTCCAGGACAGATCGGAGATGTGAACGAGCCCGTCCACCCCTTCCTCGACCTCGACGAACGCTCCGAAATCGGTGATGTTTCGCACCTTGCCCTTGATGACGTCGCCCACGCGGTACTTGGTGTCGATCAGGTCCCACGGATTCGGCTCGGTTTGCTTCAGCCCGAGCGAGAGACGGCGGCCCTCCTGGTCGATGTCGAGCACGACGCACTCGACCCAGTCGCCCGCGTTGAGGATCTTCGACGGGTGCTTGACCCGCTTCGTCCAGGACATCTCCGAGACGTGGACGAGGCCCTCGACCCCTTCCTCGACCTCGATGAAGGCGCCGTAATCGGTCAGGCTGACGACCTTCCCGCGGATGCGGGTCTGCGGCGGGTACTTCGACGTGGCGCTCTCCCACGGGTCGTCCTGGAGCTGCTTGAAGCCCAACGACACCCGCTCGCGCTCGCGATCGAACTTGAGGACCACGACGTCGACCTCGTCGCCGATCTGGAACTTCTCGGAAGGATGGTTGATGCGGCCCCACGCCATGTCGGTGATGTGAAGGAGGCCGTCGATGCCGCCGAGGTCGATGAAGGCGCCGTACTCGGTGAGGTTCTTGACCGTGCCGCGGAGGATCTTCCCCTCCTCGAGGTCCTCGAGCGTCTTCTTCTTCTTCTCGGCGTTCTCCTCCTCGAGAACCGCCTTGCGCGAGAGCACGATGTTGCCGCGGCGCTTGTTCACCTTGATCACGCGCATGCGGAACTCCTGCCCCCGCAGCGCGTCGAGGTTGCGGACCGGACGCACGTCGACGAGCGAGCCCGGCAGGAACGCCGGCACGCCGATGTCGACCTTGAGGCCGCCCTTGATCCGGTCGATGACGCGGCCGAGGACCGGGTCGCCCGTCTCGAACGCCCGCTCGACCTCGTCCCAGATCTTCATCTTCTCGGCCTTCTCTTTCGAGAGGACCACGTAGCCATCGTTGTTCTCGGTGCGCTCGAGGAGGACCTCGATGCGATCGCCGACCTTCACGGTCAGCTGGCCGTCGTAGCCGCGCACCTCGTCGATGTCGATCACGCCTTCCGACTTGAAGCCGATGTCGACGATGACTTCCTTCTCGAGGATCTTCAGGACGCGCCCGTGGACGACGTCCCCCTCCTTGAGCGACTTGAACCCGCTCTCCCAGGCCTCGAGCGCCTTGCCGAAATCTTCCGCGTCCTCGATGGCGTCGTGCGCCGCCACCCCCGCGATCTTGTCGCCGTCCTGCATGCTCATGTGGGGATCGAACCTCCTGAATCGGGCCTGCGCCTCGATCCGATGAGCGCCGGTCCCGTTGGTACCCGCTTGGGGCGGGCTGCCGGTGTCCGCATAACGGACCCGGCAAAGACGTCATCGTAGAGATCGCCCCGGACGCTGTCAAGAATCGGTTTTTCAGGGAATTACGAGGATGCGTCCGCCCGCGCCGCGCGCTTGAGCCGGATGATTTCCGCCTCGCTCAGCGCCCGCACGGCGCCGACCGGCAGCGTCCCGAGTTCGACGCCGCCGTAGCGGATCCGGCGCAAGCGCTGCACCGGATGCCCGACGGCCTGGAGCATCTTGCGCACCTGGCGGTTCCGGCCCTCCACGATCGAGACCTGGAGCCAGGCGTTGTCCCCGCGGCGGACGATCCGGACCTGCGCGGGCCCGCTGCGGCGCCCGTCCACCGGGACTCCCCGGCGGAGGCGGATGACGGCGTCGTTGTCGGGTTGTCCCTTGACCTTGACGGCGTAGGTCTTCTCGACGCCGCGCGACGGATGCATCAGCTCGCGAGCGAGCGGACCGTCGTCGGTGAGGAGCAGCAGCCCCTCGCTGTCGTAGTCCAGGCGCCCGACGGGGAAGACCCGCGCCCGCACGCCGCGCAGGTAATCCCGGACGGTGGGCCGGCCCTCCGGGTCGCTCAGGGTCGTGACGACGCCGCGAGGCTTGTGAAAGGCCAGATAGGTCCGGTGTGACGGCGGCCGACCGACGCGCCGCCCGTCCACCTTGATCGCGTCCCGCTCGGGGTCGACCTTGATGCCGAGCTCCGTGGCGACGGTCCCGTTCACGGTCACGCGCCCCGCGAGCATGAGCCGCTCGGCCGCGCGCCGCGAGGCGATTCCCGCATGCGCCAGGACCTTCTGGAGCCTCTCGGTCATTCCCCGGCGACGGGCTCGGGCGCGCCCGCGGGATCCGCCTGCCCCGCGGCCTCGGCCGGCTCGCGGAGCTCCGCCCCCGGCGCCAGCCCTTCGACCGCTCCGACGAATTGATCGAACTCCTCGATCGAGGGAAGGTCCTCCAGGCGGTTGAGCCCGAAGTGCACCAGGAAGTGCTTCGTGGTGCCGTACAGGAGGGGGTTGCCGACCACCCGCTTGCGTCCGAGGATGCGGATCATCTTCTTCTCGAGGAGGCTCTTGATCGCGCCCGCGGGATCCACGCCGCGCACCGCCTGGATCTCGGGCGACGTCAGCGGCTGGCGGTACGCGATGATCGCGAGCGTCTCCAGCGCGGCGGCCGAGAGGCGCGTTCGATTGCGCTGCCGGAAGAACTGCCGCACGAGCGGGCCGACCTCGGGGCGGGTCGCCAGGCGATACGCGCCGGCGACCTGCTCCACGGTCAGGCCGCCCTCCCCGGCGGCGTAGCGCTCGCGCAGGGCGTCGATCGCGAGGGCGACCTCGTCCTCCGTGACGCTCTCGAACGCCGCGGCGATCTCCCGCGGCTGCACCGGCTCGGCGGCGGCGAACAAGACCGCCTCGACGGCGGCCACGAGCGCGGCCGTGGGGGGCGAGGATGCGGTGGGCTCGCTCATGCGGGCTCGCTGCGCAGCGCGACGCGGATCTCTCCGACTCGCGCCCGCTGGAAGAGAACGATCATCTGGAGCCGGACCATCTCGAGCGTCGCGAGGAACGTCGCGATCCGCTCCGCGCGATTCGGGAGGCCGGCCATCACCTCGATCAGGTCGAGGGAGCCGCGCTCCTGGAGCAGGTCCGAGAGCCATCCGATCTTGTCGGCGACCGACACGTCGTCGCGCTTGAGCTGGAGCCGCGCCTCCTCTCCCAATCGATCGAGCAGCTTCTTGAAGGCGGCGATGACGTCGAACAGCTCCACCGCGAGCAGCTCCTCCCCTTCGAACTCGGCGGGGACGCCGCCGTCGCGGGTCCAGATCAGGCTGCGCACGCTGTCGATCGCGTGGAGGTTCTCGGCGGCCTGCTTGAGACGCTGGTACTCCATCAGCTGACGGGTGAGCTCGCGCCGCGGGTCCTCGGAGGCCTCTTCCGCGGCGAGCGTGGGGTCGGGCGGGAGGAGCAGGCGCGACTTGATGTGGAGGAGCGTCGCCGCCATGACGAGGTACTCCCCCGCGATCTCGAGATCGAGCTCCCGCATCAGGTCGAGGTAGGCGTCGTACTGCGCCGCGATCTCGAGGATCGGGATGTTGGTGATGTCGACCTCGTTGATCCTCACGAGGTGCAGGAGCAGGTCGAGCGGGCCCTCGAAGGCCGCGAGGTGGACGTGCATCGTGTCGCGCATCTCGCTCATCGGCCGAGTCCCATCCCGGCCCGCGCGAGCCGCAGCGTCTCACCCGCCGCGGCGCGCGCCCGCTCGGCCCCCTCGTCGAGGACCGACTCGATCCGGGCGGGGTCCGCGGCGAGCGCCGCGCGGCGCTCGGCGACCGGCGCCATCACGGTGGCGAGAGCGTCCTTCAACGCGCCTTTGCAGTCGCGGCAGCCGATTCCGGCGGTCCTGCATCCCTCGTCGGACCAGCGGACCGTCGTCGGCGACGAGAAGACCTTGTGAAGCGCGAACACGGGGCACACCTCCGGGTTCCCCGGGATGTGCCGGTGCGTCCGCTGGGGATCGGTGAGCATGCCGTCGATCTTCGTGGAGACCGTCTTCGGCGGATCGCTCAGGAAGATCGCGTTCCCGTACGACTTCGACATCTTCCGTCCGTCCGTTCCCGGCAGCCGCGCCGCGGGGGTCAGCAAGGCGCGGGGCTCGGGGAACGTCTCGCCGTAGAGATGGTTGAACCGCCGGGCGATCTCACGGCACAGCTCCAGATGGGGAACCTGATCCTCCCCCACCGGCACGGCATCCGCGCGATAGGCGAGAATGTCCGCGGTCTGGAGGAGCGGGTAGCCCAGAAAGCCGTACGTGTTGAGGTCGCGCTCTCGAAGCTGCTCCTGCTGCTCCTTGTAGGTCGGCACGCGCTCCAGCCACGGCAGCGGAACGATCATCGAGAGGAGCAGGTGCAGCTCGGCGTGGGCGAGCACCTCCGACTGGACGAACACCACGGCGCGGTCGGGATCGATCCCCGCTGCGAGCCAATCCATCGCCAGCTCGTGCACGAACCCGCGGACCGCGGAGGGATCGGCATACTCCGTCGTGAGGGCGTGCCAGTCCACGATCGAGAAAAAGCACTCGTGGGTCTCCTGAAGGGCGACCCAGTTCCGCAGCGCTCCGACGAGGTGACCGAGATGGAGGCCACCGGTGGGCCGCATGCCGGACAGGACCCGTTGGCGTGGCGTTCCGGTCATGGCGTCACTGAAGGTCGGCGGAGGTTAACATCCGCCGAACGGCGGGTCAACGCTTCTCCGCGTCCTCGCCCTCGGCGGCGAGCGCGGCGGCCACGTCCCGCTCGAGCTTGTCGCCGTCCTTGCACATCCCCTTGCGGACCTCCCGGACGAGGTCGTCGATCGCTTCGGTCTGCGCCGTCTCCCGCGGATCCTCCCCGACGACCATGGGACGCCGGAAGATGTGCGACCGCGCGCGCTTGCGCCGGATCACCGCCCCGGCGCCGCGCGCCTCGAGCGTGGCCTCCATCGAGACTTCGAAGCGCGCGACGCGCCGGAGCTCGTGCCCCGGGTCGTCGGATTGCAACGCGCCCGCGATCGAATCGTCGTAGCGGACCTCGTCGAGCGCGTCGAAGAGGATCACGGAGAGCGACAGGTCCGCGTCCGGCGAGGCCGCGGCGTCATCGACCTCCTGGATACGCGGGAGGCACGCCGCGCGGAGGGACTGCGCGAGCGCGCGCGCCACGTCGGCGCGGAACGATTCGGACCCGGCGTTCGCGCCCCACCGCACGAGGAGCATGGTCGACCGCGTCGTCGCCGGGGACGCGGCCTGCGCGTCCGCCGCCGCGCCTGCGGCGAGCACCGCCGCGCCCAGCGCGCGACGCGCCGCCCCGCTCATGCCTTGAAGACGAGCTTGACCATGCCGAAGCTCACGCGGTCGCCGTCCTGGATCGGATGCGGACGCCCCGTGACGAGCTTCGTTCCGTTGACGAAGGTCCCGTTGAGCGCCCCGACCTCCTCGGTGAGGACGAACCCCTCGTTCGTGCGGACCAGCCGGGCGTGCCGCCGCGAGACCGATCGCTTGAGGTCCACCTGCGTGAGATCGACGTCGGGCATCAGCTCCGTCACCGGATCGAAGCGCCCGATCAAGGTCTCGTTGCCGTTGACGGGGAAGAGGAGCCCCTCCCCCTCCACCTCCAGGCGCGTGCCGGTGCCGGCCGCGACGGCCTTCGGCAGGGACGGCGGCGCGGGCCGCGCGGGAGCG
>Ga0075418_10000697_pt1 | contig 36410 bp, 29 predicted proteins | sample SoiMetdeltSBSDD2_FD_81776 | JGI IMG/M metagenome (GOLD analysis project Ga0075418, IMG submission 81776) | Bulk soil microbial communities from a Populus tree surrounding site in Tennessee, USA - Soil MetaG P. deltoides SBSDD2 | ecosystem: Environmental > Terrestrial > Soil > Tree plantation... | reverse complement strand
GGGCACGCAGTTGTTCAACATCGCCCGTATCGAGGGCAATACCGGCAACGACACGATCACCGGCAGCGCGGGCAACGACACGATCGACGGGGGCGCGGGCAACGACACGATGTCCGGCGGCGCCGGTGACGACAGCTACAAGGTCGACAGCACCTCGGATGCCGTCATCGAGGCGGCAAGCCAGGGAACCGACACGGTCGTCGCTGCCCTGTCGTATACCCTCCCGGCCAACGTCGAAGTGCTCAACCTGGACGGCGTCCTCTCGCTCAACGCCACGGGCAACACGCTCGCCAATACGCTGAACGGCAATGCGGGGGCGAACGTGCTCGACGGCAGGGCGGGCGCCGACATGCTCTATGGCGGTGCGAGCGAGGACATTTTCGCATTCCGGCCGGGAGAGGCGAACGGCGACGTCGTGCAGGATTTCTCCGGCAACGGCGTGCCCGGGGGCGACTCGCTGCGCTTCACCGACTTCGGCGCAGGCGCCACGCTGACGCAGAACGGCGCGACCGACTACTGGACCATCAACTACGGAGCCAGCGTAGAAATGATACAGCTCGTCGGCGTGAACTCGCTCAGTTCAGGGGATTACATGTTCATCTGAAAAGCGAAGCAACCTGCCTGACGGTCCTGCGGTTTTTCTTTCCGCCTTCCGCCTTTGTCTGTTCAATCCCACTTCGGCGCCCGCCCCGCCGGATCGGCTATCCGGCCGTCCGGCCGCGCGAGCGCGTGGATGCGCTTCATCTCCTCGTCGGTCAGCGTGAAATCGAAGACCTGCAGGCTCTCCGCCATGTGCTGCGGATTGGCGGAGCGGGGAATGGGCGCGATGTTGCCTTGCTGGACCAGCCAGCGCAGCGCGACCTGGGCGAGCGTCCTGCCTTTTTCCTTCGCGATCCCGGCGAGCACCGGGTCCTTGAACAGCCGCCCGCGCGCGAGCGGGCAGTAGGCCATGAAGGCGAGCCCGGTTTTCCGGCAGAAGGCCAGCACTTTCGACTGGTTGAGATAGGGGTGGTACTCGGCCTGCAGCACCGCCAGCGGCTCGGGGCACAACCGCATCGCTTCCTCCGTCATCGCGATGTTGAAATTCGCGACGCCGACGTGGCGGGCTTTGCCTTCGCGCTTCGCTTTCGCCAGCGCGCCCATCGTCTCCGCGAGGGGCGTCCCGTCGATCGCGGGCCAGTGCACGAAGAGCAGGTCGACGTAGTCGGTCTGCAGGCGTTCGAGGCTTTCCTCCACTGATTTCGCGAAAGCGTCGGCGCGCAGGTACTCGTGCGAGACCTTCGTCACGAGAAAGATGTCCTTGCGCGGCACGCCGGATGCCTTGATGCCTTCGCCTACGCCTTTCTCGGTGCCGTACTTCCACGCGGTGTCTATGTGGCGATAGCCGGCCTTGAGCGCGTTCGCGACGATCTCTCCGCAATTCCCGAGCGAGGAGGTGCCGAAGCCGATGACGGGCATTTCCATGCCGCGAGTGGACAGCTTCGGCACGGAAGCCGCCGTGGCGGATGTCGTGTGACTCGTATCGGGTGCCATTCTGCTGCTTGCTCCTCGGGTTCAGGGTTGCTTACGGTTTGGGAAACAATATGGGCAGCGCGCGCTCAGCCGTGAACATGCAGCGGGCGTTGTGGCCGCACGCGGGTATCGTGGTGAACGCGAGTGGCACGCCGTGATGCTCCTTGAGGTAGCCGGTGTACGCCTGCGCGCGCGCCAGGCGGTTCGGGCCCTGCGCCATCGCCGGGCAGGTGCTGTCGAAGCCCGAGATGGGCAGCGTGTCGAGCTCGCCGACCATGTACGTGACCGGCCGCGATATGAGTTGCTTCATCAGCTGATCGTCGGCGACCCTCGCGGAATAGCCGGCGCGCTGCTGCCATCCGTACGGCCAGCGATCGTAGGCGCACGCGCTGTCGCTGTACGGCCGGTACTCGGGCTTGCCTGCCACCGGGCGGTTCGCGTCCGGCCAGGCGTAGGAAGACGGGTTCGCCACGACGTAGGTGACCGGCACGCCCAGCTTCTCGTGCACCTGGTTGGCCAGCTCGTAGCGGGAGACGAACTGGCCGCCGGCGGAATGGCCGGAGAACACGATGACCCTCAGGTTCGGGAACACGTCCTTCCGCGCGAGCTTGCGCAGTATCTCGTCGGCGAAATCGAAGGACGTGAGCGCTTCGTTGCCGATGGCGACGCCGCCGGCGCGCCAGCTGTTCCCGGTGCAGGTCCAGTTGACCTCGTTCGCGGCAAGCGTGTCCTTGCACGTCCCATTGCTCGCGGCGAACCGTGGCGAGATGACGATGGTGTCGGCGAGCGCATCGCCCAGGAAGGCCGCCCCGACCGCCGTGCGGAAGTAACCGTCGGCGTTGCGTCCCTGGCCGTGTACCACGATCAGGGCGCGCGTGACGCCCGCGTTGCTTTCGTCCAGCGAGTAGGTGCTGTAGACCAGCGAGCGCGCCGGCCCCCCGGCCAGCGTAACCCACCGTTCGCACCCGGATTTCGCCTCGACGCACGGCGCGGCGGCCCATGCCGCACCTGCCCACAGCGAGAACAGAAGAAGCCCTGACAAGCACCGCTGGACTATCGCAAAACCCATCTCCCCTTCCTGGTCACCGGTCACTGGTCACTGTCATTGGGGTTCTATCCCCGCCAGCTTCGCCGCCTTCTTGTAGCGCTCGATCTCCTTCGGCAGGAGATCGGCGATCTGCGCCGGCGTCTGCGGCCAGGGTTCGGCGGCCTCGGCGTCGAAGAACTTCTTCATCTCGGGGCTCACCAGGATCTTGTTGACCGCGGCGTTGACGGTCGCGATGCGGTCGGCGGGCATCCCGGCCGGGGCGAAGAAGCCCCACCACAGCTCGTAGCTGTAGCCCGGCACGCCGGCCTGATTGGCGGTCGGCAGTCCGGGAAACAGCTTCGAGGGCTCCAGGCTGGTGATGCCCAGGACGCGCACCTTGTTGGCCTTGACCTGGACGCCCAGCGCGGCCTGGCTCGCGATCACGATCTCCACTTCTCCCGCGGCAAGGGCGACAACTGCCGGGGCAATACCCTTGTACGGGACGTGGGTCATCTTGACGCCCGCCGCGGACGCGAACAGCGCGCCGGAGAAGTGATTGTTGCCGCCGGCGCCGGAGGAGCCGTAGTTGAACTTGCCGGGAAACTTCTTCGCCAGCGCGACGAGCTCCTTGACGCTCTTCGCCGGCAGCGAAGGATGGACCGCGATCAGCATCGGCGCCTTCGCGATCGTAGCGACCGGAACGATCGCCCGGGCCGGGTCGAACGGCAGCTTCGCGCGCACGGCGGCGGTCGCGGGGTAGGACGACGTATGCGCAAGCAGCACGTGGCCGTCGGGGTCCATCTTCGCCGCGATCTCGGTGCCGATCATGCCGCTCGCGCCGGCCCGGTTGTCGACGATGATGTTTCTGCCCCACATCTTCCCCAGCTCCAGGCTGATGGCGCGCGCGTAGAGGTCTATGGATCCGCCCGCGGGATAGGGAACGATCATCTGGATGTTCTTCGACGGATAGGCCTGCGCCCGCGCGTCGTGCATGCCCGGCAGCGCCAGCGCGCAGAGGAAAACGGCGAGCGCAATAGAACGGTGACCGGTGACCAGTGACCGGTGACCAGTGAGCGGCACAGCTTTTCTGACCTTCAATGCTTCTCCTTTCCCTTGCGATCCGACCCAAGTCTACATCAGTGGCCCGTGACGCCCGGCACCGACGCGAGCAGCGCGGGCACTTCGTCCGCCAGCAGCTTGCGCGCTTCGTCCGCCTGCGCCTGCAGCGCCTTCAGGAGACGCGCCTCCGGCGTCGGCGCGCAGTTCGCGTAGCCGACCCCGAGCGCGCGCAACTGCGCCGCGTTCCGGGGAAAAACCGCGTTGTTCATGGGCAGCGCAAGCCGCGTCACGCCGCTCGCCTTCACGACCTCGGCCACGCGGTTGATGGTCTCAACGAGCCTGGGGTGGTCCGTCTGCCCGGGGACGCCCAGCGCACGCGACATGTCCGCCGGCCCGACCACGACGAGATCGATGCCCTCGGTGGACGCGATCTCCTCGATTTCGTCGAGCGCCGAGAGCTCCTCGATCATGATGGCGAGCGTGATCTCGCGGTTCGAAGCCGCCATGTGCTCGGCGGAGGGAACCTTGCCGTAGTCCGCGGCGCGGCTGCCGGCCATCATGCCGCGCTCGCCGAGCGGCGCGTAGCGCACCGCCCTGACGGCCTCGCGCGCCTGCGCGGCGCTGTTGACGTGCGGCAGCTGGAGGCCCTGCACCCCCATGTCGAGCAGGCGCAGGATGAAGGCGGGATCGAATCCGGGCGTGCGGACGATGGGCGCGATCCCCATGCGCTCGGCGGCCATGACCATCACCTGCACGTCGCGCAGGTCGAAGCTCGTGTGCTCCAGGTCGATGAAGGCCGCGTCGAATCCCGCGTGGCCTATGATCTCCACGATCTGCGGATCGGCGATGCCGCCGACGTAGGCTCCCAGCGCCATACCGCCTTCGCGCAGGATGCGTTTCACCCTGTTCTGCACCATTTTATCCTCCGATGCGCCGTCCAATGACGAATTCGGCCTCGCTCACGCCCTTGTAGTTCCCGGTTTTGCGCAGCTCGACCAGCATTTTCTACCTCACGCCGGCGGCCTGCAGGTACTGCAGGTCGACGAAACGCTCGGGGGCGGGCAGCGGCGCCTTCAGCTGACCCGCTTCGGCCATGAATGCGATCACCTGGGCGAACCCCTTCGAATCGATCTCGGCGTGGCGCGGCAGCACCTTGCGCTCGGGCTGGAAGTAGAGCTCGAGCGTGCGCTCGGCGACTGCCGCGGAAACGCCGGTCGTCTCCACGATCGTCTGCACCACGGTCGCGCGGCGCGCGGGGTCCCGGATGATCGCGAAAGAGGCGGCGAGCGCGCGCACGTAGCGCACCACCGCGTCCTTGTTCGCCGCCGCCCACGAGCGGCGCGCCGCGGTGACCGTGTAGACGAACTCGGGCATCGCTTCGGTCGAGTATCCGAGCACGCGATAGCCTTCGCTGTGCGCGAGCAGGTCCTGCGGCTGTCCGAGCGGCACCGCGGCGCATTCGCCGCGCCGCAGGCAGGCAAGGCGCGCCGGCGTGCCTTCGATGACCTGCACCTTGATGTCGGCCTCGCGCACCCCGTGCAATGCCATGAGCCTGCGGATCGAGAACGAAATGCTGCCCGCGGGGTCGGCCATGCCGACTACCCTGCCTTTCAGGTCGCCGATGCGCGCGATATCCGGTCTGCCGACCAGGGTATAGATGGGATTGTTGAACTCGGCCGCGATTGCCACGGCGTCCGAGCCGGCGAGCGCGGCGCGCACGAGAAAAGGCGTGGCCACGTGCGTTAGGTCCACCGTGTCGTCGTGAAGCGCCGCGATCATTCGCTCGCCGCCCCCGGGTTGCGGTATGACCACGCGGAAGTCCAGGCCTTCGCGCTTGAAGAGTCCCTCGCGCTCCGCCACCACGATCGGCAGGGAGAAAATACTCCTGTGCGCCGACATCGCCTGGCCGTAGCGCAGGACGGGTGCTTGAGCCGCCGCGGTAGCGACGGCTGCCATCAGCAGGAGAAACGACAGGCTGCGACAGAGAATCGTCATGGCCACCAGCTACGAGTTGTGAGCCGCCGGCGCCCGTCACCGGTCACTGGTCACGCCGTCAGAGCTTCTGCAGGCGGCACTCGGTCTCTACCGACCTGACCGGCTTGCCTTTCGGCGGGGGGTGGCGAAAGACGCGAATCTGCTTGTAGCCGTCCTTGGAGCACGAAATGACGATGTCGCTGGTGTTGATGCCTTTCTTGAAGCCGCGCACCTTGTAGGCGCCGGTCGCGTTGGTGCGGGTGACGAGCGTCAGCTGGTTCTTGTAGCTCGCGGTCACCTTGGCGTCACGCACCGGCACGCCCTTTTCGTCCTTGACGAAGCCCCAGAACGGCGGGCCCTCGTCCGGATTGTTGTCGTCGTGCCCGTCGGCGGCGTCGGAGCCGGCGCGCGCACCCGGCGCGGCCGCGAGCAGCGCCAGGCAGGTGAGCAGGCACAGGAAGCGGATCGAAAGCTTCACGTAGCGCCGGTGTTCCATCGGGCGACCTCGGCCGTCAGCGCAGGAAGAAGTTTCTGAGGAGGTAGCAGAAGGCGGCCATCACGCCGGCTGCGGCGATCCAGGTCCAGCCGGGCCACAGCCTGCGCGTCAGGGATTCCGGCAGCAAGCTTGCAAGCACGCCCGCGACGGACGCGGCGATCCCCGAGGTCGCCAGCCAGCCGTACCAGTACATGGCAGGGCCTTCTCTTGCCGGCTGTACCCCGCCGCCGAACTCGCCGAGGGCGGGGTGGTAGGTGAACAGCGCGTAATTGTTTTCGACGGCGATCAGGTACACGATCGCGAACACGACCGCGAATGCGATCGCAAACACGTTGAACGAACGCGGCGGCGTCACGCTCCGAACCCGCGGATGTTGTTGATTACGTGACCGACGAGGAAATTCCACCAGACGATGAAGGCGAGGAGCAGCGTCAGGGCGGCGCGGGTGCGCGCATGATCCTCGGACAGCGGCCGGCGCCAGTAGTACCAGTAAGCCGGAAGCAGCGCCAGGCCGACCGCGGCGAAGTGCTCTTTCAGCTCGAACGCGCCCATCGGTTTCCATTCCCCCAGCTGCTCGACCACCACTCTCGCCTCGACGCGGAAGTCCGGATAGATGACGCCCCCGAGCGCGAACGTCAGCAGGTACAGGACGATGATGGCGTTCGCGTACGACACGCCGGGCGCCGCGCGGTAGCGCCCGATGAAAGAGACAGCTGGCTTGCGGGTGGGCGCCCAGACGCTCACCGCCTGGTGCGTGATGGCACCCAGTAGCGCGACTGCCAGGAGCCCATGGACGATCAGGAGTACGGTCGTCGAGTTCATGAAGCTCCGCGCCTCACCCCGGTCAATCGAGCGGCTCGAGCTTGATCAGCGATGCGCCGTGGTTGCTGCCTACCCAGAAGGTGACCGGCGTCGTGGAGCTGTCGACGAATACCCTGCGGACGTTGGTGGTGCGGGGCAGGAGATATTCCACGAACTGGCCGTTCTTCGGGTTCAACCGCGCGATGCGGTCGTTCAGCATCGAGCCGGTCCACGCCTCACCGTTCTTGTCGAGCGCCACGTCGTACGGTCCCGACCACGGCGTCGGCACTTCCCATTCCTGGAAGCGCTCGCTCCTGGTATCGAACATCCCGATCCGATTGCCGCGGTACTGCCCGAACCAGATGCGGTCCTGCGCGTCCATGATGCCGCGGCGCGGCCCGGAGCTCTTGGTCGGGGTCTCGTAAAGCTTGACTTCCTTGGTCTTGGCGTCGATGCGGCCGATCGTTTCGCGGCCGATATCCGTGAACCAGGCGTTGTTCTGCGAGTCGGAGATCACGTCGTAGATATTGTGCCCGACGGGGGCAGCCTTGAACGGCTCCCACGTTTCCCACTCGCCGGTCTTGAGGTCCACGCGATGCACGCCGGCGAAGCCGTTGTTCTGCGTCCACACCTTGCCGTCGACGGCGATGTTGAGCGGGCTCGTCATGTTGACTTGCGTGTTGGGCCGGTTCCACTCGGCCGGTATCGGCCACACCTGCAGCTTCTCGGTCCTGGTATCGAGCTTGCCGATGGCGGCCTGGTACATCATGCCGACCCACAGGTTCTCGTCGCGGTCCATGCGTATCGACAGCGCGCCGAGCGGCGAGCCCTTCTTCAGCTCCGGCGTCGCGATCTCGCTCAACTTGCCGGTTTTCTGGTCGAACTTGCCGATGATTTGCGAGCTGAAGTCCGTGTACCAGACCGTGCCCTTCGAGTCGACCACCACGTCGTGCGGCTGTATCGTCCGGCGCGGCAGATCCCATTCCGTGATGATGACGCGCGTCGCGCGGCCCTTGGGCCGGGCGAAGCCCTTCAGCTCGTACGGCCACGCTCCCGGGGTCGCGCTCTGATTGATGGAGGCGAAGAACTCGGCGTTCGTCCGCTGCAGCTTCGCGCGCTCCTCGCCGACCACGTCGGTGTCGCGCCCCGTCAGCCGCTTCTGCGGATTGATGAAGGTGCTCTGGTTGGCATAGGTGCCCATGCGCTGTATCGTCGCCACGAAGCCGTCGGCGTCGAGCCGGGAGCGCGTGATCTTGTCGAGCGTGTGGCAGCCGACGCAGGAGAGCAGGGGCCGTTTCTGTTGCGCGGTGCCCGGGGCGCTGTGGAGCCACTCGGCGTTCGAGAGCTGCGACGCCATGTCCTTCGTCTTGACGAGCTTCAGATCCGCGGTCACGGCGCCCTTGCCCGTGACTTGCGGCGCGGGGGCGGCTGCGAGGTCGTAGCCCACGGCGCGGATGGTGATCGTGTACTTGCCCGGCTCGAGGCGCGCCGCCGGGAAGTGGTAGCGGCCCTTCTCGTCGCTCACCACCGTGATGGTCTTGTTCCCGCCCTCGCGTTTGGCGTTCACCAGCACCCCTTCCATGGCGCCTTCCTCCGCGGAAGTGACGGTCCCGGCGAGCGCGTCGGCCTGGGCGGCCGCGGGAACGGAATGAACGAGCGCGAAAACGAGCGCGGCTGAGGCCGCGAGTAAACACTGCCGCGTAGCCATGGTAGTTCCTCCGATGATGCGCTGAGCTATTCCTCGAATATCGTTGTTGTTGCTTGCAGTTGGCATTCTACCGGTGACCGGTGACCGGTGACCAGTGACCGGTCCAGAGACTGGACGACGTCACACTCCAGTCCCCAGTCTCCAGTCCCTGGTCTCCTGCGCTAGCGGGCGAGCGGATCGGGCCGGATCTGGAATTTCACGACCCGCGGCCGGCTTTCCGTTCCTCCTTCGGAGTGGAACACCGCGCGCGTGGAATAAGTCGCCCACAGGCCTCGTCCCTTCCAGCCGCCGTTCGGATCGTCGATCCGCCCCTCGACCCACTTGGTGAAGAAGCCCATGGGGTAGGGCACGCGCAGGTTGACGAACTTCCCGTCCACCAGTGCATGCAGGGCGTCGTTCAGGTTGCCGGTGGCGATCGGCACGTTGCGGCCCAGACCTGACGTGTTGAACTGGTCCACCCACGTGTAGTAGCTCGACTCGACACTGCCCGGCTCGGTTACGTCCCGGAACTGCGGGCCGGGCAGGATGTGCAGCGTCCAGCCCTCGGGGCAATGCTTGCCGGTCGCGGCGTTGGGCCCGTTCAACGGCCCCTTGCACTTCCTCCGGTCGAACTCGCCCAGGTGGCCGCTCGACAGCGACACCCAGTACACGCCGTTGCGATCGATGTCGCCGCCGCGCGCGCCGTAGGCGGGGAACGGCGGCTCGAAGATTTCAGTGAGCGCGGTGTTGGTGGGATCCGGCCCCGGTATGACGCGCACGAGATAGCTCGGGAAGGGTGCCAGCGAAGTCCCCCACACCGAGCCGTCGGCCGGATTGACGGCGACGGCGTAGAAATTGACGGCAACGCGCTTGTCTTTCGCCGGATCCACCGCCTGGTTGGGCTCCACCCACTCGTCGCGCCTGCCGTTGCCGTTCGTGTCCACGATGAACGGCGTCCAGCCCTGGGAGCGCGCCTCGTCGCCCGTCTGCTCGAACATCCTGCGATTCAGCCAGCCAACCACGCCGGCGCCGCCGCCGCCGCTCGACGTCCAGAGCGTGTGATTGGCATCCTCGGCGAAGATCAGGTGATGCGTCTGGAAGCAGGTGCCGATCAGCGTGAACTTGCCGCTCTTGGGATCGTACATCGAGAGATGGCGCGTGGCGCGCTCCAGCGGGAACACCTTGGCCGAGGGATGGCTCGATCCCTTCTTGCAGAAGTCGGGATTGTCGGGGGGGCGGATCCGCGCGGTGAACCACGGGCGTCCCTGCTCGTCCATCATCGGGTTGTGCGTGCTGGTCTGCGAATCCCAGATGGGCTCTTCCCCCCAGAAGGGGGACGCCGCCAGCGAGTCCGTGCGATGCGACGGTGTCTTGGGATCGCGCACGGGATGGAGCGCTTCCGTGGCCACATGCTTCACGGGATCGAGGATGGGAATCCAGTCCGTGCTGTTCTCCGTCGAGCCGTAGAACCTGCCGTTGGCGTTGATCGTGGGGTTGCGGCGGTCGGTCCCGATGAGGTCGTGGAGATACGCCTTGGGACGGGTCCAGTCCCACAACGTGAGCACCACGTTGCGCTCGACGCCCTGCGGACGCGACGGCTGCGCGAACGGCAGCTCGCCCGCGGCGATCCGGTCGGTCCAGTCGGCCCAGGTCGACAGCGCGCGCTCGGTGCCCAGGCGGTTCGTTACGGTGATCATATTGGTCATCGCCTGGCCGGAGGCGATGCGCCGTCCCCACGCTTCGGTCGAGGTCTTGAAGTGCGCGAAATCCTTCGGTATCGCGCGCGTCGCTCTGGTGCCCAGCGCGTGGCAGGACATGCAGCCGTTGGTCTTTATGGAGTTCAGCCATTCGTGCTGGCTCTTCATGCCCTCCGCGATGCCGTTGCCCTTGGCGCCCGTGCCGGGGAAGTCGCTCTTCGGCGGGACCTTCATCATGGAGTACCAGTAGATCGCCGGATAGTATTCAGCCGCGGCTGTCGCGCTCGGCGCGGCAACGGCGGTGAGGTTGAGCGGCTTCCCGGGAGCGGAGCGCGCTTTCGCCGAATCCACGAGTCCGTAGCCGCGCACCCATACGTTGTAGTTCGCCTTCGGCAACTCGGGGATGAGATAGCGGCCGCGGTCGTCGGTCACCACGATCTTGGCGAACCTGGTGGGGAGATCGGTCGTCTCGGCGATGACCCAGACCCCGGCTTCCGGCCCCTTGGCACTGGTCACGACGCCGCCCAGCTCGTTTTGCCCGACGGTCACGGCATCCGCGCTGGGCTGCGCGTGCAGGTGGACCTGGGTCGCCAGCAACGCAGCGACGCTCGCTGCCGCAACACTGAGACCGTACTTGGGTGCTTTTCTCATGTCACCGCTCCTCCAATAGAACCCATTTCAACTCAGCGCGCGAGTGGATCCGGCCGCAACTGGATCTGTACGGCGCGCGGCTTCGCTCCCTTGCCGCCCTCCATGAGCCACGGCGTGCGATCCCCGTTCGTGCTCCAGAGCCCGCGGCCTTTCCAGCCGGCGCCCGGATCGTCGATGCGCCCGTCGAAGCCCTTGGCATAGAAGCCCAGCGGGTAGGGAATGCGCAGCAGGATCATCTTGCCGTCCTTCAGCGCAACGAAGCCGTCATTCAGATTGGCGGTGGACATGGGCACGTTTTCGCCCAGTCCGAGCGTGTTGTGCTGATCCACCCAGGTGTAATAGCTCGACTCGGCGCTGTTTTCGCCCAGGCCGCGGAAGCCCGGCCCCGGGTACTGGTAGAACGACCAGCCCTCGGGGCAGTGATCGCCGGTCGCCTTCGGACCGTTCAGCGGGCCTTTGCACTTGCGCCGGTCGAAGCTCGCGAGATGGCCGCTGGAGGCCGATCCCCACGCCACGCCGTCCTTGTCGATGTCGCCGCCCCGGATGCCGAAGTAGGGCGCAGGCACATGGTAGACCTCCGACAAACGCGTCTTCGGATCGAAGCGCAGGAATCCTGGGGGTCCGCCGAACACGCCCACCGTGTACCAGATCGAGCCGTCCACGGGGCTTGGCATCACCGCGTACGGTCCGGAGCCGGGAATGATCTGCTTGTCCTTCGACGGATCGACCGGCGACTTGGGATCGATGAACTCGTCGAGCCTGCCGTTGCCGTTGGTGTCGAGAACGAAGGGCGCCCAGCCCTGTGACCGCGCCGCATCGCCGGTCTGCTCGAAGACCTTCGTGTTTACCCAACCCGCCACCGGGCCGGTGCCGCTCAGCCACAGCGTGTTGTCGGCGTCATAGCCGAACTGCGGATGGTGCGTGCCGAAGCACGTATCGATGAAGGTGTACTTCATCGTCTTCGGATCGAGCATCGCCACCTGGCGCGAGGACATCTCGAGCGGGAACACCTTGGCCGAGGGATGTTCGGAGCCCTTCTTGCAGAACGCGGGATTGGGTCGATCGCGCACGGTTGCCGCCATCCACACGCGCCCCTGCTTGTCGAACATCGCGTTGTGGTTGTTGGCGCGCGTGTCCCAGAGCTTCTCCTCGCCCCAGTAGGCCGAAGGCGCGAGCGGCCTCAGGCTGGCCGCATGGCCGGGCCCGAGCGCTTCCGGCATGCTCGGATCCGCCACCGGCATCTTGAAAGTCGTGACCTTGTGAGTCCTCGGATCCAGGATCGGCATGTTGTCGGTGGAATATTCGGGCGACCCGAAGAGCGGGCCGTAGGAATTCACCGTCGGATTGCGCCGGTCCGAGGCGATCAGGTCGTGCAGGTAATGCTTTTCCGTGCTCCATTCCCACGAGGTGACGACGACGTTGCGCTCGACGCCCTGCGGCCGCGGCGGCTTGGCGAACGGCAGCTCGCCTTTGGCGATGCGGTCGGTCCAGTCCGCGTAGTACTTGTAGGGCGCGCCGCCGAAATTTCCGGCGAGCTGGTTCGTCATCTGCTCGCCCGACTGCCCGGACTGGAGGCGGCGGACCCATGCCTCTTCCGACGACTTGATGTCGGCGAAGGCGGACGGGATCTTGCGCGTCGACGACTGGCCGAGCTGATGGCAGCCAATGCAGCCGATGTTCTTCACCTGCTTCAACCAGTCGGCCTGCGTGCGGTCCTTGGGAATGCGGGTGTGGCCGCCGAACTCGCCCGCAGGCGGGATCTGGAGCATCGAGTACCAGTAGATTGCCGGGTAGTACTGCGCGGCCGCGGCGTCGTTGGGCGCGGGCACTGCGGTCAGGTTGAGAAGTTTCCCGGGCGCGGTCCGCACCTTGGGCGAATCGACCAGGCCATAACCGCGCACCCAGACGTTGTAGCTCGCTCGCGGCAGCCCGGGCACGACGTAGCGCCCGCGTTCGTCGGTGACGACCATCTTGGCGTACTTGGTGGGCAGGTCGGTGGTTTCGGCAATGACCCAGACGCCCGCTTCCGGCCCGGTCGCGCTCGTGACCACGCCACCCAGGTCGCTATCACCGATAGTCACGCCGTCGGCGCTTTGCTGCGTCTGCGCCGCACAAGCGGCGAGCAGCACGATGAAGCCGGCAGCCGCCGCGCCCAGGTAATGGTTGCTTGTCATCTTCACGTTCCCGCTCCTCCAAAAAAGCGTGAGTCGTGTTCCGAGTAGAACCCCGCGCTGGTCACGCGCCGTGCCCGGATTGCCTTATCGCGCGAGCGGATCGGGGCGGACCTGCATCTTGTAGACCTTCGGGCTGTTCTGCGTGCCGCCCTCGTTGTGGAACACGGTGCGCGTGCCGGACATGGTGAAGACGCCCTTACCCTTCCAGCCGGCACCCGGGTCGTCGACGCGGCCGTCCACGAGCTTAGTGAAGAAGCCCGTGGGGTACGGCACGCGGACATCGACGACCTTGCCGTCGACCACCGCCATCAGCGACTCGCTGCCGTTAGTGTTGAAGATCGGGACGTTCCTGCCGAGCCCGAGCGTGTTGTAGCGGTCCACCCAGACGTAGTACGAGTGGTTGGCGCTGCCCGAAGCATCGAGCCCCTTGAACTGCGGCCCGGGCATGCGGATCAACGTCCAGCCCTCAGGGCAAAGCTTGCCGGTGATCGCCTCCGGCCCGTTCTGCGGCCGCGTGCACTTTCTGCGGTCGAAGCTCGCCATGTGGCCGCTAGCAAGCGGCGTCCAGATCACGCCGTCGGTCGTCATGTCGATTCCGCGCGGGCTCCACGCGCCGTCCGGCGGCACGAAGAGCTCGGCGATCGACGTTTCGGCAGGGTTGGGTCCCGGGATGATGCGCACGACGTAGCCCGGTTGGTCGACGCGCGCGAAGCCGATGCCCATGGTCTGGCCCCAGACGGAGTCGTCCACCGTGCTCGGCATGACCCCGTAGAAGGCGCCGAGGATGCGCTTGTCCTTCTTCGGATCCACCGGGTCGTTCGGCCCGACGAACTCGTCTCGCCTGCCGTTGCCGTTGGTGTCGACGACGACTGGCGTCCAGCCCTGCGACCTGGCGGAGTCGCCGGTCTCGAAGAAGGTCTTCATCTTCACCCAACCCACCACGCCGCCGCCGACGCCGGGCCCGCCCTGCGAGAGCCACAGCGTCTGGTCCTTGTCCTTGGCGAAGTACAGATGGTGCGTCCCGAAGCAGGTGTCGACGTGCGACCACTTCTGCGCCTTGGGATCCCAAATGGAAATCTGCCGGCCGCTTTCCGCGATCGGCATGACTTTCGCCGACGGGTGGCTCGAGCCCTTCTGGCAGAAGTCCGGGTTCTTCGGGCCGCGGAAGCGCGCGCTGAAGTAGACGCGCCCCTCTGCGTCCATCATCGCGTTGTGCAGGCTCGACGACCCGTCCCACAGCGGCTCCTTGCCCCAGTGGGCGGAGGGCTGCATGGGCAGGTTCGTGGACGACGGCGTTCCCGGCTGTACCGGATGCTTGATCGTGTACGCGCGGTGGTTCACCGGGTCGACCACCGGCACGAGGTCGGTGCTCTCCTCCGGCGCGCCGTAGATCGGGCCGTTGGCGTTGACGCGCGGGTCGTGCTGGTAGCTCGAGATGCCGTCGTGGAGGTAGAACTTCGGCGTCGAGAAGTCCCACATCGTCACGACCACGTTGCGCTCGACGCCTTCCGGTCGGCGGGGCTTGTCGAACGGCAACTCGCCTTTCGCGATGCGGTCAGTCCAGTCGGCGAACTCCTTCAACGCCCTGTCGACGCCCATGTAGCCGAGGGTGAGCGCCATGTTGGTCATCGCCTGTCCGGCCTGCGTGCGCCTCGCCCACGTTTCGAAGGAGTTCGTCGCGTCTTTCCTGAAGAACTCCGGCACCTTGCGCATGCCCATCGAGCCGAGCGCGTGGCAGGATTGACACGAGTTTTTCACCGTATCCACCCACGCTTCCTGCGTCTTGATGTTGGTCGAGATGCCGTTGCCTTTCTCGCCGGTGCCGGGGAACTGGTCCTTGCCCGGGATATTGATCAGCGAGTACCAGTACATGCCCGGGTAGTATTCCGCCGCCGCCGCGGCGCTGGGCGCCGTCGTCGCGGCCAGATTGAGTATCTTCCCCGGCGCGCTCTGGACCTTGGACGAGTCGACAAGGCCGTAGCCGCGCACCCAGACGGAATAGTTCGCTTTCGGCAGGCCGGGCAACACGTAGCGCCCCCGGTCGTCGGTCACCACCACCTTGGCGAACCTGGTGGGAAGATCGGTTGTTTCCGCGATGACCCAGACGCCGGCCTCCGGACCGTTGGCGCTGGTGACCACGCCGCCCAGATCGCTCTCCCCGACGCTGACGCCCGACGCAGGGTCCTGAATCGACGGCCCCGCGCAGGCGGCGAATGTCACCGCGATGACTGCAGCGGCCGCAACCCCCGATGCACCCTTGAGTAGCACTCGCATGTCACCCCTCCCCCAGAAATGCCGGCCGCAGCCCCGCGAATGGGTACCAGCCGGCAACAGGACATGATGTCGTACTCCGGCTGGAAAACGAAGTCCCCGTATGACGAGATCGCCGTTTCCGCATAGGGCGTTGCCTTAAGGCCATGTTTTTTCAGGATGCGGTTCGATGCCGAGGTCTCACGTGCTACGCCAAGGGCGAACGGGGATTTCTCTGTGTCCTCTGTGATCTCTGTGGCTGAATTGCGTTGCGCTAATCCGCCTTCAGGCCCAGCTCCTTGATCAGCTTGCCGTAGCGCGCGCTTTCGGCAGCAACGAACGAAGCAAACTCCTCCGGCGAGTTGCCCACACCGTCGCTGCCCAGGTCCTTCAGGCGCGTCCGGATGTCGGGCAGGGCGAGTATGCGTATCAACTCCTTGTTGAGCCGCGCCACGATCGCGGGCGGCGTCCTGGCCGGCGCGTGCATCGAGTACCACGCGGCCGCGGTGTAATCGGGCATGCCCGCTTCCGCAAACGTCGGAATCTCCTTGAGGTCGTCGAGCCGCGCCGCGCGCGCTATGGCGAGCGCCCGCAGGCGGCCGCTCTTCACGTGCAGCAGGACGGAGGCGGCCGGGTCCAGCATCATCTGCGCCTCGCCGCTGATGGTGCCCGTGATCGCGGGCCCGCCGCCCTTGTACGGCACGTTGACGATCTCGAGCTTCGCCAGTCCCCTGAAGACTTCGGCCAGCATGTGCGCGGAGGAACCGGCGCCCGCCGACGCATACTCGAGTTTACCGGGATGCTTCTTCGCCAGCGCGACCAACTCCTTCAGCGACTTTACCGGCAGCGCCGGATTGACGACGAGCAGCGTGGGCGCGACGACGAGCAGCGTGATCGGGCTGAAATCCTTCACCGGATCGTAGCCCGGCTTGCTGTAGAGATGCGGGCTGAACGCGTGCGTGGCGATCGAGGAGAGCAGCAGTGAGTAGCCGTCGGCGGGCGATTTCGCGGCGGCCGCAGTGCCGATGATCGTGCCCGCCCCCGGGCGGTTCTCGATCACGAACTGCTGGCCCCACGCTTCGGTGAGCTTCTGTCCGAACAAGCGCGCCAGCGTGTCGTTGCCTCCGCCGGGTGGATACGGGACGATCACTCGCACCGGCTTCGCTGGATATTGCGCCTGTGCCGCGGCAGGTCCCGCGATTATTGCCAACGCCGCAACAACAATGCACTTCGCAATCGTGTATCGCATGTGGCCTCCTCGGATCTTTTTTCGGGGACTGCTTTTCCCGCAGCATATCATCCTCGTCCCTTGACCCTGTATGCACCCGCCCCGACAATCGGCCTCCGACCCCGGTGAGTGGTGAACGGTGATGAGTGACAGGTCCACTATGCAGGCAGGCGCGTCGTTGCTGGACGCAGATGTCCCGGATACCGTGCGCCTAAGCGTGCCCGAGGCCGCGGCTTTGGGCGAACAGGCGCTGCTACGCGTTGGCTACGACGGCGAAGGCGCGCGCATCATCGTCGATCAGCTCGTGGACAACGCGCTCTGTGGCTACAAGTTCGCGGGGCTGCCCCGGATACTGGCGATTGCCGGCGACGAGAAAACACGCAAGGCGCGGCAGCCCGTGAAAATCGTCCACGAGACGCCGGTGTCGGCGTTGATCGACGGCGGAAACAACGTCGGCTACATCGTCGCCTACCGCGCGGCCGAGGTGGCGATCGCGAAGGCGCGGGCGAGCGGCATGGCCTCGGTCGGCGCGTACAACAGCTATTACAGCGGGCGCAACGCCTACTTCGTCGAAAAAGTCGTGCGGGAAGGCCTCGTGGCGTTCCACGCTTCGAGCGCTCACCCGCGCGTGCTGCCGCCCGGCGCCGCGCGCCCCATGCTCGGGACCAACCCGATCTGCTTCGGCTTTCCCTCCGACGACGGGCCGGTGATCTTCGACATGGGAACGGCGTCGCTCATGTGGGGCGAAGTGATGCTGCACGCCCACCTGGGAGAGCCGCTGCCCGAGGGCGTGGGCTTCGACGCGGAGGGCCGGCCATCGCGCGACGCGGCGGCGGTGCTGAAAGGCGGCGTCGCGCCGTTCGGCGGGCACAAGGGCTACGGGTTGTCGTTTGCGATACAGGCGCTCGGCATACTGGCGGGCGCCGCGCTGGCGAAAGGGCAGGTGCGGGACTACGCGTTTCTCTTCTGGGCCGTCGATCCAAATGCGATGCTGCCCGGCGGCGAATTCAAGAGCCAGATGTCGGAGTACGTGCGCCAGATAAAGGGCACGCCGCGCCAGCCCGGGGTGGACGAGATCCGCATTCCGTACGAGCGTGCCCGGCGCGAGCGGGAGCGGCGGCGGAAGGAAGGGATAGTGCTGGAGCGGAAGGTGGTCGACGCGCTCCGCGCCCTCTGAAGAAGTGACACGTGACGCGTGACACGAGCAGCCTGTAAAGGAAGGGAGATCTCCGTGCTCTATGACGCTACGCCGCTCGACGCGATTGGACGCCTGCTGATCGTCGCTTCGTTCCTGGTCGCGGGGCTGTGCAACCTGACGCACGCGCGCATCAAGGACCACGTCGATCGTATGGCGGCGTTCGGCACCCCACTTCCCGCTGCCGCGTTCTGGATCGGCATCGCGATCCAGTTCGCAGGTTGCGCACTGCTCTTGATCGGATGGCGCGCCGATATCGGGGCGCTGCTGCTCATCGTATTCACCGTCTTTGCGACGGCGATTTTTCACCGGTTCTGGCAGAAGCCGGAGCCGCAGCGCAACCTGAGCCGGATCATGTTCCTCAACAACACGGGGATACTGGGCGGGCTGGTGCTGCTGTGGCAGAACGTGCGATAAAACACGTCTCGTCGCGGCGGCCGCTCTCGAAATCGCCAGGGCGGCGCGTCAAGTCGCTCGCGTCGCCACGCCTCGGGTCGCCCTGAACAACCGGTTGATGTTACGAGACAAGATGGTCAAATAGTCCTCACGGGCAACCTTAGAAGCGCAGTTTTCCCCCGGAAATCGGACCTCTAACGCCGTGCCGACAATAAGCCGTATCCGTTGAACGTCAGTTTCCGCCTTGAAAAGGGTGCTCCAAGGCAGGATTCCCGCCGTGATCTGATAAGAAACCGTGTCGAAACCGAAACTTGGCGTGGTCCGGGCCCGAATCATGAACCACCCCGAATCATGAACCGCCTCATGCAATTAGCCACCTAAAGTTGGGTGCGGAACGGCCGTAAACAAACAACGAGCCATCCAGGACTGAGCCATGTTGGACACGGATCATAGCTTCCAGGTAGACGTCATCGGATTCAACGAGACGGAGCGTCGGATCCTGTCGAGTGTTTTTGGCTTGGCGGCACGCCGCGACCCGAGCTTTCACCAACGCGATTCCGCATCGAAAGAGCCAGCGGATATGTATCTCGTCGATGCGGACGACGAAGGCGCGATGAGGGAATTTCGACTAGTGCACAATCGCTTTGCTGCCCCCAGCGTGTTGGTCGGCAGCTCGGATCGCGGTACCGGTCTGCTGCTGCTCGCCCGGCCATTGCAATGGGTGCGTCTCCTTCAGGCATTCGAAGAGTTGATGCTTGGCGAGCCGGGACAGACAGAAAGTCGCTCAGAACCGAACGTGGACGCCGGCGCTGGCGACAGCGAGAAGACGCTGGTCCTGCGACGCACGACGCCCCCGCGCACCATGCCTCCACGCACACCTTCCCCGGCTCCCCAGGCGCAGCGGCCCGGACTCAACGTGAGCGCCGGCGCTGGCGATTGCGAGAAGACTCTGGTTTTGCGACGTACGACGACTTCGGCGCCGGGCATCATACCTCCGCGCGCGTCGCCCCCGGCGCCGCAGGGGCAGCGACCTGAGGCGGCACCGCTCCGTCCGGCGCCTGCAGTTCGCGAGAAGCAGATCAGCGACTGGGTTCTGGTGGTCGATGATAGCGCCATGGTGCGCAAATTCATGGCACGGAAGCTCGCACCGTACGGATTCGGCGTGGACTTCGCGGAAACGGGCGAGGAAGCGATCGGCATGACAGGCGAGAAAGAATATACCTGCGTATTCCTCGACGTTGTTCTTCCGGGCATCGATGGCTACCAGGTTTGCAAACTCATAAAGTCCAACAAGCAGGCGATCCAGCGCACGGCGATCGTGATGCTCACCAGTCGGACGTCCGCGTTCGACAAACTGCGAGGCTCGCTGGCAGGCTGCGACGAGTACCTGACGAAGCCCATGGATGAAAACCGGCTGCTGGAGGTCATAGCGAAATTCTTGCCGGTGGCCACCCGAGAGGCAGTTTGAGAAACGGGCGATAAAACAACGAGGGGAATCTTAGGCTTCTCGCCAATCGCGCCGTCCACTGTCGGAAGCGGGCCAGTTGTCGATCCCGCTATCCGAGGCTGAACCCGTCCAGGGTTTCGGCGTGAAGATAGCTCGCTGGAAACACAGGGCTATGATCATCAAGAGCATCGGCAAGTTCCAACTCCGAAAGCTACTGGGCAAAGGCACCTCAAGTTCGGTGTATCTCGCGCTCGACACGTTTTCGGGAAAAGACGTCGCGATCAAAGTACTCGACCCGGACCTCGATAAGGTACATACGAGCCTGTTCATGAACGAGGCCTCGCTCGCTGGTCGACTTTCGCACCCGCATATCGCTGCGATCATGGAAGCCGGGATGACCGAGGAGTCAAACTACATCGCGATCGAGTACGTGCCTGGCGGCAATCTTTCCCAGTTTACTTCGCCCGAGCATCTGCTGCCGGTGGAAGATGCAATCGAGATCGCATTCAAATGTTGCGGCGCGCTCGACTACGCATTCCGCCAGGGGATCGTGCACCGGGACATCAAGCCGGCGAACATCATGGTGGCGGGCGGTACGAACATTAAATTGGTCGATTTCGGCGCGGCATATCTGCACCGGGAACAAGATACGCAGGTCGGCATCGTCGGCTCGCCGCTGTATATGTCACCGGAACAAATAATGGACCGGCCCCTGGGACAGCACAGCGACATGTTTGCGCTAGGCGTGGTGCTTTACGAGCTGTTTACCGGTCGGCGACCTTTCGTCGGATCGACTCTAGCCGAAGTGGTCAAGTCAATCGTTGGCGTGGATCCGATCCCCCCGAAAGCCCTACGGCCAGCCCTCAGCGAGGACATGGACCGTGTGCTGCTGAGAATGCTCAAAAAAGCGCCCGAGGAACGGCATCCGACGTGGGCAGACCTGGCGCTGGATCTGGCAGGCGCCGGGCGACTGAGCGTCTATCGGCACGCCATTCCGGACCGGGAAAAGTTCACTGCGCTCCGCAAAATCGCGCTTCTTGAATGCCTGAGCGACACCGAAATCTGGGAGCTGGCTCATGCGGGCCGATGGACACGTGTACCTGCGAAGACGACGATCATTCGCGAGGGCGAGTCCGGGCAAAGCCTGTACCTCATTGGAAACGGCGACGTGAAGATCACCAAGGCTGGCCGACTGTTAAACGTGCTTTGTGCGGGCGATTACTTTGGCGAGATGGCCTATATCAAAGCGGGAGCGATTGCCCGTCAGGCCACTGCCGAGTCGAGCACGGACGTGGTCCTGGCGGAATTTGAGGCGCGCAGCCTTCAGAAAGTGAGCAGGAACTGCCAGTTACCGCTCGCCGTCGCTCTGCTGCACACTCTCGTTGATCGCCTCGCGTTCGCCGACGCGCGGATCGTTCAGGCAATCAGTTGATGGCCATGCAGCCCACTGCTGCAACGGCCTGCGTTTACAAGCACAAGAGCGAAACAATCTGACGCGTCATGGGAAACGTTGCGACCATTCTGTATGTGCGTGCCGCGAATGCGGGAGCCTTGGCGAAGCTGGCGCCGGAGCAAGCTGCTGCGGTGCTCGATCAATTCCGGAGCACGATGAAGGCCGTAGTGGCGGAGCATGGCGGCACGGAGGTCCGTGTACGGCCTGATTCAGTCCTTGCGGCCTTCACAGACGAGCCGCGCACACGGCCGGATAGTTCGTACCGGGCACTGAAGGCAGCGCAGATCGCTGTCCATGACGTGACTCAGCTCGCGGATGCGCTGCCGTCGGTGCAAGGCAGCGAGTCTCTGCGACTCGTCGCGACGGCTGGCGTTCATCGCGGCAAGATCGACGTCGGGCTAACTCCAACCCGAACCGGCGAACTAAACGTGAGCGGTGAGGCAATCGAATTCGCCCGCGTCCTGCAAAGTACCGCGGTGGATCTTCGCTGGAGCATCGCGGCCTCGTGCGCCACGCTCAGCGAGGCGGGCGAGCGCATCGAATGCGGGAGGATCGGGGCGATGGTGCTCCCCGACGACACGTTTCTCGACATTGCGGAGGTGACAGGCCTCGCTCCGCGGAAGGATTCGAGCAACGGCGCGAAAACGTTTCAGGTGTTGCGCGACGCGCTCGTCTCGAATCGGCGGTCGCTCGAACGGCACCGCCCCGGTGATCTCGGCAACACCACCACGACACACCGTAAACCGAACGTGGCGGTGCATTTCTCCGTCGCCGGCTACCGCATTCTCAGAAAGATCGGAGAGGGCGGGATGGCGTCCATCTTTCTCGTCGAAGAGCAGGGCCAGCCCGCACCACAGGTTCTGAAGGTAATGCGCATCAACGGAACGGGAAGTGCGGACGCACTGCAGCGTTTCATGCAGGAATTCGCCTTGATGGCGCCGATCCGCCACCCGTACATCGCAAAGATTCATCGCCAGGGGTTTTCCGCGGGCCATGCCTACATCGTGATGGAATATTTTCCGCGCGGGGACCTGCGCGGGCTGTTGCGCTCCGGTATCCAGGCCGAGGTTGCGCTCGCATATTCGTGGCAACTTGCCTCGGCGTTGAGCGCGATTCATCGTGCGGGAGTTGTGCACCGTGATCTCAAGCCCGACAACCTGATGATCCGCGAGGATGGAACGCTGGCTCTCGGCGACTTCGGGATCGCAAAACATGTATCCATGAGTCTTACCGAGACGGCACATGGCGAGATCGTAGGCACGCCCTATTACGTCAGCCCAGAACAGGTGCTGGGAATGCCCGTGGACCTGCGATGCGATTTGTACAGTCTGGGCGTGATTCTGTACGAGATGCTCACCGGCGAGAAGCCCTACCGTGCCAGCACTCCCGAGGACCTGCTGGAGCTGCATGTCGCGGCCCCTCTACCGGTGCTCCCGCCGCCTTACACGGTGGTGCAGCCGTTCATAAATCGCCTGATGGCCAAGAGCCCCGAGCAACGCTATCCCTCCGCAGACGCATTCATCAGCGATCTGTCTCGCTTCAAGAAGCCGCGCTGACTGCGTCGCTGCTGATCGTGTTCACCGTCGCGGCGACCCTTCCCTAGGAGGATGTCCCGGCTCGATGCCGGCGGAGGAAGGTCGCGAACTCGTCGTGGACGACCGGCTTGTTGAAATAGTAGCCCTGCATCGCGTCGCACGCGTGCTTCAGCAGGAAGGCCTGCTGATCCTGCGTCTCCACGCCTTCCGCTACGACCGCGAGGCTCAAGGTCTTGCCCATCGCGATGATGGCTTCGGTGATCGCGCGGTCCTCGGCGTTTTCCGCAACATCGCGGATGAACGAGCGGTCGACCTTGAGCGTGTCGATCGGAAAGCGCCTGATCTGCGCGAGAGAAGCGTAGCCCATCCCGAAATCGTCGAGTGCGATGCGCACGCCCATCTCCTTGATGGAGGCGAGCCGCTTCGTCGCCGCCGCGACGTTTTGCATGACGATGCTCTCGGTCAGCTCGAGCTCGAGCAGTTCCGGCTTCATGCCGCTCTGCTCGAGCGCTCCGGCGATATCCCAGAGGAGATCTGCGTCGGTGAACTGGCGCGCCGAGAGGTTCACCGCGACGCAGACCGGCGGCAGGCCTTCCCCCTGCCAGGCAACGTTCTGCGCGCACGCCGTCTGCAGCACCCAGCGGCCGATCGCAACGCTCATCCCCGTTTCCTCTGCGACCGGCAGGAAGCGCGCGGGCGGCACCAGGCCGAGCTCGGGATGCTGCCAGCGCAGCAGCGCTTCCACTCCCGTGATCTGCTTCGTCCTGAGGTCGAGCTTGGCCTGGTAGTGCAGAAAGAACTCGTTGCGCTCCAACGCGCGGCGCAGGCCCGATTCCAGCGTCAGCCGCTCCAGCGACTGGGCCTTGACGCTCTCCGAGTAGAACTGGAAGTTGTTCTTGCCTTCCTCCTTGGCGAGATACATCGCTGCATCGGCGTTCTTCATCAGCGACTGCTCGTCCTGCGCCCCGCCAGGGTACGAGCAGATGCCGACGCTCGCCGTTACCCGGCACTCCTGTCCGGAGACGAAGACCGGCTTGATGGCGGCCGCAAGGATCTTGCGCGCAATGGTCGCCACCTGCTCCGCGTCGTTCGCCTCCTGCACCAGCACCACGAACTCGTCGCCGCCGAAGCGGGCGACCACGTCGCTCGCGCGCAGGCACCGCGCGAAGCGCGCGGCGATTTCCTGCAGAAGCCGGTCGCCCGCCTCGTGACCGAGTGTGTCGTTCACGAACTTGAAGCGGTCGAGATCGATGAACAGGACGGCGAAGCTGCGCTGGTAGCGGCGCGCCGTCTGGATCGCCGCGCTCAGCAGCTGGCTGAACATGACCCGGTTCGGCAGGCCGGTGAGCGCGTCGTGAGTGGCCAGGTACTGGATCTGCTCCTCGGCCTGCTTGCGCTGCACGAACTGGCCGATCTGGCTGCCGATGACTCCCACTGCCTGCAGCAGCCGCTCGTCCGGCTCGCGGACCTTCGTGCTGTGAAACGAAAGCACGCCGATCGGCTTACCTTCGGAAACGACCGGAAAGATGAAGGTGCCGCGCATGCCGAGCTGGCGCGCGATGCCCTTCTGGATGCGGTCGTCCTTGCCGATGTCGGTGACCCACATGGGCTCGCCCGACTGCCATACCTGGCCGATCAATCCGGCACCCGCGGTGTAGGACAACTCGCGGGATTGCTCGATGAAACTCTCGAGTCCGGCGCGCGGCACGTGCCAGAACTCGCTCATGGTCAACACGTCGGACTCGTCCTGCCGCCCGAAGTACCGGCCGCATTCCCAGCCCTGGGTCTCGCATATGGAGCGGATTACCGCTTTCAGCGCCGTCGCCGCGCTCTCGGCGCCCGCGACGCAGCGCGCAACCATGTGCTCGAGCCGCAGCAGCTGTTCCGCGCGCATGCTCGCGGTGACATCCCTCGCGATGCCGCAATAGCCGACGAAGCGCTGGCCTTCGAATCGCGGCCGCCCGCTGGCGCTGATGTAGTGGACTTCGCCCTGCGAATCGACGCGCGTATAGACGAGCCCGGTGAACGGCTGCCGTGCCTCGACCTGCGCCTTGTGATGGTCCCAGCTCCCGCCGTCGCCGACGGGAACGATATCGTGGTCCCAGCGTGCGGTACCGAGATACTCCTGCTGATCGATCCCCATCTGATCGAGGCGGGCGCCTACGATCAGGGAAAATCGATGATTCTCATCCTGCTCCCAGTACCACTCGCTCGAGAGCTCGAGGAGCGTCTTCAGACGTTCTTCATACACCTGCAACGCGGACGCGTCGGACCGGTCTTGATCCTTGTTGCCGCGCTCGGTTCCCATGGCTTTTTTCTCGGGCTCCGGTGCCGATCAACCAGATTCAATTCTGTTTTTATCTTCTGTTCCGCGCGCGTAGCTGGGTCACGTCCCGCCAGCCTTCGCGGCTCGCGACCCCGCCGCGCACCGCGCCCGCCTCGGTGGCGCCGAACACCAGCTCGTGACCCTCGGGCAGCGGGCGGCTGCCCGGCACCGCCAGCCACAGCCGCAGCAGCAGGCGCTTGCGCTCCGGTTCCGCGTAGTCCACGAACTCCGTGCGCGCGTGGTAGGTGAGGTGGTTGTTGAGGAGCTGGATGTCGCCCGGCTCGAACGTCATCTCGAGCGCCAGCTCTTCCGAGAGGACACCGAACAACTCCAGCGCCTCCTCCTGCGCGCCCGTCATGCGCGGCACCTCGGGGAATTCCTGCGCGGCGCGGATGTAATTGGGGGAGAAGAGGCCGGTGAAATGGCCGTCGCGGAAGCCGAAGATCGACTTGGGATAGGCGCGTTGCTCTCCCGGCGCCTCTTCGCCCTGCCGGCTGTGGTACCAGGTGCCGTAAAAAGCATCGAGCAGGTCGGGGCGGCGGCGCAGCACTTCGTTGTGAACGGCGGTGGCGCTGACGACGCGCGAGAACCCGCCGGATTTCGCCTTGCGCACGCACAGGAGCCCCACGATATCGCAGCGGTCGGCGTGGAACGGCAGCTCGCTGGCGGTCTTGGCGCCGCGCCGCAGCGTGATCCCGAGGTTCCGGCCCTCGTCCTCGACGGCGCCGAGCAGCTCGCCCCGGCCGCCTTGCGATACCGCCGTGCCCAGGTGGGCGCCTATGCCCCAGTACGCCAGGCGCAGGTCGTCGGCTGAGTATTCCATCGGCAGGCCGCGCAACAGAATCATGCCGCGCCCGGTTTCCAGCTCCTGCGCGATCTTCTCGAGCTCGCGCGAGAACGCGGGAATCGGGAAATCCTCGCGCGTGACGTCCAGCCAGCCGAGTCCGCGGCGCTTCACTTCCCGCACTGCCGCGTCGATTTCCTTCAGCTCGGCCGGCGTGAAAGGCCGTATCCAGTCCGTCCGGTGCTGGAGGTCGGCGCCCTTCCAGGCGAAGGGGGCGATGATTTCCTTGTGCTTTGCGATTTGCATTGCGCGGAACCGGTCATGACCACGAAGGCCGTGCCCGATTGTACATCACGTGTCCATGCCGGCCGCGTACGACACGGCCCGTTTTCCACCGGGCATTTCAGCCCTGCGACGGCAGGCTAGAATCGCTCGTCCATTTATATGACGACACCCGAGGGCGCGATTTGACCACGTTTCGGCAGGACGTCCGGTTTGCCCGCACCCGCGACGGGCTTCGCATCGCCTACGCGATTTCGGGAAAGGGCTATCCCCTCGTGCGCGCCGGGACGTGGATGTCCAACGTCGAGTTCGACTGGAAGATGGCCGTCTTTGGTGCGCTGTTTCGCGAAATGAGTGCACGCTACCGGCTCTATCGTTACAACCCACGTGGCTACGGGCTGTCTGAAGGTGAGGACAGCGAAATCACCGTCGATAGCCTAGTGACTGATCTCGAGGCGGTGGTGGACGAAGCGGGGCTCGACAGATTCGCCTTGTGGGGTGCGGCGGGGGCGGGCTCGCTCGCCTCGATTGCCTACGCGGCACGTCATCCCGAGCGGGTTACCCATCTCGTGCTGTCGGCGCCCATTGCTCGAGGCAGGCTGCAGGCGAGCTCGACACCAGAGGAAAGGGATCGCTTTCTCGCCTTCGTGAAGCTGATCGAGCTCGGCTGGGGCGAGCAGAACCCCGCGTTTCGCCAGATCCTCAATACCCAGATGTTCCCGCGGGCCACCCCCGCACAGATGAACGAGCTGAACGAGCTCTTCCGTATCACAACATCGCCGCGCCACGCCGCGCGGATGGCAATGGCGACCGGGCAGGCGGACGTGTCGCCGCTGCTCGGGAAAATCGCCTGTCCAGCCTTGATCCTGCATTGCAGGCATTCCGTCCTTCCGCCCGTTGAAGAGGCGCGGCTCATCGCCTCCTCGATTCCCGGCGCACGCTTCGTCCCACTCGATTCGGAGAACTACGTACCGCTCGAGGGGGAGCCGGCATTTGTGCGATTCATCGCAGAGTTCGAAGGCTTTCTGCCGCGCCGGGGAGAGGCTGCGGCAGATACGGCGCTCGCCAGCCTGACACAGCGGGAGCTCGAGGTCCTCGACCTCGTGGCGCGCGGCCTGGACAACAGTGCTATCGCGACCCGCCTCGAGGTCGCGGAGAAGACCGTGCGCAATACGGTGTCCCACATCTTCGACAAGCTCTCGGTGAAGAGCCGCGCTCAGGCTATCGTGTTCGCCCGGGAGGCTGGCCTGGGCGGTTGAGACGGCTCGGGAAACGGGACGGCGGTCCCGGTATTACGCTGCTGCGCGGACCTCTCGGATTGCGGGCGGGACATTGACCCCATGACAGCAATGCGCTTCGGGCGCCTAATGTGTGCACGACCGCGAGCGCATCCAGCGCTTCGGACAAAGGGAAAGCCCGACATGAACCTGCGTATCGTTATTGGTGTCGTTCTCGTCGCGATGGCGAGTCTCGCTGTCCCCGCAACCGGGCGGGAGACGGGGAGGCCCATAAGGCTCCTGGTGGGATTTCCGGCTGGGAGCGCAGCGGACTCCGCAGGCCGCACGCTCGCCGAGAGCCTGCGGGACAGCCTTGGCCAGTCCGTGGTCGTGGACAATCGCCCCGGCGCGGGCGGGCGCATTGCGGCCGAGCTGCTGCAGCAGAGTCCAGCGGACGGCAGCACGCTGCTGCTCGCTCCGATGGGCACCATGATCTTCTTTCCGGTCGTCGTCGCAAAGCTTGCCTACGATCCGTGGAAGGATTTCGTCCACATCTCGCAGGTAGCGACCCTGCGTCTCGGCTTTGCCGTTGCTCCGTCCATGCCCGCGAAGTCGCTGCGGGAATATCTGACTTGGGCGAAGGCGAATCCGGGAAAGGCGAGCTACGGCTCCGCGGGCGCCGGCACGCCGCCGCATTTTCTGGGCCTGATGCTCGGGAAGGCCGCCGGCATCGAGCTGTCGCACGTTGCCTACAAGGGTGGGCCCCCACTCGTTACCGACATGCTGGGTGGCCACATCCACGCGGGTATGGGCACGTTCGTCGATTTCAGCGACCTGCACCGCGCCGGCAAGCTCCGGATTCTTGCGATCGGTGGCGCCACGCGGCCGGCTGGACTCCCGGATGTGCCGACGTTCAGGGAGCAGGGGTACGATCTGGACGGCATGACATGGCTAGGCGTGCATGCGCCTGGCGGCATGAAGCAGGCGACCGTGGACCGTTTCGCCGCGACGATTGCGGCAGCGACGCGCAAGCCGGACGTTCAGGAGCGTTTCCAGAAGCTCGGCTTCGAGTTGACGGGCACGAGCGCAGAAGGCTTCGTGCGCATCATGAAGCACGACCGGGAGAAGTGGGAGCCCGTCATCCGCACCTCCGGCTTCAAAGCTGAATGAGGCAGGCGCAGGGGCGAGCGGGAAGCTAGCAGGGCAGCCGGGCTTCCAATCCGGTTTCCTTTGCGATTCTTCTCAAGTCCGCCAGCGTATCCTCGGGAAACTGGATGCCGTCCTTGCGGTTGCGCAGATCGTTTTTCGCCTCCATCTCGCCGGGATAGAACACCTCGTCGAAGCCTTTCGCGCGCGGCACCGCCTTGATCTCGTCGACGAATTGCTCCATGCGCTCGTTGAACTCTGCCAGGGGTTGGAACTTCGTTATGTCGAGGGCGATCATCAGATGGCCGCAGTTGCTCTTCTCCGCCGTCTTGTACGGGCTGTGGACTGCCGAGAGAAATCCGCTTCCTGTCAGAACGCCGGACAGCATGTCCACCATCGCTGCCATGGCGTAGCCCTTGTGCTCCGCCATTGGCAGGATGATGCCGTCGATCGCTTCCTGCGGGTCGGTGGTCGGAGCGCCTTCCGCATTGATCGCCCAGCCGAGCGGTATCGGCAGTCCCTTGTTGCGGGCGAGGTAGATCTTCCCGCGCGCGACACCGGTGGCCGCCATGTCCACCACGAACGGCGCGCGCTTTCCGGCGGGCGCGGCGATGGACCAGGGATTGGTGCCCACGATCTTCTTCATGCCGCCCCACGGCGCCATCGCCGGACCGCCGTTCGTGGTGAGCATCATGACGCACCCCTCGCGCGCGCCCATGAGCGTGTAGTACATGCATGTCCCGAAGTGATTGGACATGCGAACGCCGACGGCACCGAGACCATGTGTCCTCGCGCGCCCGATTGCCTCGCGCGTGGCGAGCGCGGTCAGCACGTGTCCCACGCCGTCGTGGCCGTCAATGACCGCTATCGCGCCGGCGTCCACGACGAAATCGGGTTTCGTGACCGGGTCCATGACGCGGTTGCGTATGCGGTCGAGGTACCACCCCAGGCGCAGCACGCCGTGCGACTGGTGACCCCACAGGTCCGCCTGCACCAGCGTGTCGGCGACGAGGCGGGCATCGGCCTCGGGCATGCCGGCGCCGGCGTAGACGGCGGCGGCGAAATCGATCAGGCGTTCTGCGTCGACGCGGGGCGCGGCCATTGGGATTCTCCTCCGAACCGCAGGATACACCGCCTCTAAGGCAGATCAGCCACAGAGATCACAGAGGACACAGAGAAATCTCCGTTCGCCCTGCGAACCCCTCCGTGATCTCTGTGTCCTCTGTGGCAAAAAAAAGCCTTACACTTGAAAGCATGCTCCTCGGCTGCATCGCTGACGATTTCACCGGCGCTACCGACCTCGCGAACAATCTCGTGCGGGGCGGGATGCGCACCGTGCAGACGATAGGCGTGCCCGCCGCGCCGCCCGCGGAGGACGTCGATGCGGTAGTCGTTGCGCTCAAAACGCGCACGATACCCGCGGCCGACGCCGTCGCGCAGTCGCTCGAGGCGCTTGCGTGGCTCAAAGGCCAGGGCTGCCGGCGGTTCTACTTCAAGTACGCTTCCACGTTCGATTCGACTCCCGCCGGCAACATCGGGTCCGTGACCGAGGCGTTGATGGACGCGCTCGGGTGCGACTTCACGATTTCCTGTCCGGCGTTCCCCGAGAACGGCCGCACCGTGTTCAAGAGCTATCTCTTCGTGGGCGATGTCCTGTTGAGCGAGTCGGGCATGCGCAATCACCCGCTGACACCCATGACCGACGCCAATCTCGTGCGCGTGCTGCAGGCGCAGACGCGGCGCAAGGTCGGTCACGTGGGCCACGGGGACGTGGCGCGTGGACCGGATGCCGTGCGCGCGCGCTTCGCGCAACTCGCGGCGGCGGGAGCCGGGATCGCCATCGTCGACGCCATTTCGGACGCCGACCTCATGACGCTGGGCCGCGCGGTGGCTGACCTGCCACTCGTGACCGCGGGCTCCGGCGTCGCCATTGGCTTGTCGCAGCATCTTGCCGAGGCCGGACTGCTACGGGCCGCGGGCGCCGCGTCGGCGTTGCCGCGAGTCCCGGGTCCGCGCGCGATCGTGTCGGGAAGCTGCTCCGACGCGACGAACGCGCAGGTCGCGCACTTTCTGCGCTCGGGCGGCCCGGCTCGCGCAATCGACCCGCTCGCGCTCGCGACGGGCGAAGGGGAAACCGCGCGCGCGCTCGATTGGGCACGTCCGCTGCTGCCGCGGGGGCCGGTCCTGGTGTACTCGACGGCCACGCCGGAAGCGGTCAAGGCGGTCCAGCAGCGCCTGGGCGTCAACGACGCCGGCGCGCTCGTCGAGCGGGCGCTGGCCGAGATCGCGCGCGGCCTGGTCGCCGCCGGCGTTCGCCAGCTGATCGTGGCCGGCGGGGAGACTTCAGGCGCCGTGGTACAGGCTCTCGACGTGCGCACGCTGCGCATCGGCCGGCAGATCGATCCGGGCGTTCCGTGGACCCTGACGGACGGCCCGGCGCCGGTGTTGCTTGCGCTGAAATCGGGCAACTTCGGCGGCGTGGATTTCTTTACGCGGGCCTTTGAGGAGTTGAGGTAGCCGATGAACGAAAACGCGTTACGCGAGCAGATCTGCGACGTCGCGAAATCGATCTTCGATCGCGGGCTGACGCACGGCAGTACGGGCAACATCAGCGCCCGTTGCGCGGACGGGTGGCTCCTGACCCCGACGGGTTCCAGTCTGGGCCGCCTCGATCCCGCGCATCTTTCCAAGCTCGACTGGGCGGGCCGTCTGCTCGCGGGGGATCCGCCTTCGAAGGAAAGTTTTCTGCACCTTGCCATGTACCAGGAACGCGCGCGCAACCAGGCGGTCATACACCTGCATTCGACCCACTCCGTGGCGGTGTCGGTCCTGGAAGAACTCGACCCGAAGGATGTGCTGCCGCCGATCACGGCCTATTACGTGATGCGCATCGGCACGCTGCCGCTCGTTCCGTATTTCGCGCCGGGAGACATGCAGCTCGCGGAGGCGGTGCGAGGCTACGCCGGCAAGTACCACGCGGTGCTCCTCGCCAACCACGGTCCCGTCGTTGCCGGAGCGGATCTGGCCGCGGCGAGCGACGCGGTCGAGGAACTGGAGGCGACCGCCCGGTTGTACCTGCTGTTGAGGGGAAGCCGCATGCGCGCGCTGTCCGTCGAGCAGTGCGAGGAATTGCGCCGGCGATTCCCGTCGTGACGGTATGCAATAATGCCGCCTCTGCAGGCATACGATAACCAGGAGGAAGTTCCGTGAGTTCGTTCATTCGCAATACGACGGCCGCCTTGCTGCCGTCGGCCTGCACGGCGCTCGCGATCGCCGTGGCAGGTCCGGTCGAGGCTCAGCAATATCCGACCAAGGTAGTACGCGTGATCGTGCCGTTCGCTCCCGGCGGCGGCAGCGACATCACCGCGCGCGTGTTTTCGAGCAAGCTGTCTGAATATCTGGGCCAGCAGTTCATCGTGGACAACCGCGGCGGAGCGGCCGGCCTGATCGGCATGGAGCTGACCTCCAGGGCGCCGGCCGACGGCTACACCATCATGATGATGTCCGCCAGCTTCTCCGCGACATCCGCCGTGCAGAAGCCCGCGTTCGATCCGATCAACAGCATCGTGGCCGTGGCCGAATTCGGCTACACGCCTTTCGTGTTGACCATACACCCCTCGCTGCCGGCGAAGACGACCAAGGAGCTGATCGCGCTCGCGCGCACAACGAAAGGCGGACTGAGCTATGCCGGGACCGGGACCGGCGGCGCCACGCACCTCGCCACCGAGCTTTTCTCGACTATGGCGAAGATCAAGATGGTGGCCATTCAGTACAAGAGCACTGGCGCAGCGATGGCCGATCTGCTCTCGGGCCAGGTGCCGGTCATCGTAGGCAGCCTGCTGCCCGTCACGCCGCATCTTTCTACCGGCAAGCTGAGGGGCCTCGCGGTGACCACCGCCAAGCGCTGGCACACGGTGCCCGACCTGCCTACCGTAGCGGAGACGGTTCCAGGTTACGAGGTGGTGCTCTGGTTCGGGACGATGGCGCCGCGTGGCACGCCGCAGCCGGTCGTGGAGAGGCTCAACACGGCCATCAACAAGGCGCTGGGTGACGCGGCGGTGAAAAAGATCCTCGGACAAGACGGCATGATTGCAAGCGGCGGCACGCCGCAGCACTTCGATGATCGCATCCGCAAGGATTACGAGCGCTGGACGAAGGTAGTCAAGGAGTCCGGCATCAAACCAGAGTAATGAACTATCCACTGCCTAGCTGCACCGCAAGGATCGCCACGCCTTTCGCCGTGCTTGGCATCGGGACGCTCGGCGAGTGTCTCACCGGCATCCAGTACCTGGAGAAAGGCGTCGCCACGCTTCCGCCCACGACGCGCTTCGCCGAGCGCGTGTGCCGCCAGGTCGAGCGCTATCTCGACGATCCGGAGTACCGGTTCGATCTCCCCTTCGAGTACCGCGGCACGCCGTTTCAGTGCAAGGTGTGGCGCGCGATCTCGTCCATACCGAGCGGGCGCACGCTGACCTACTCGGGCATTGCGAAGCACCTCCGCACCGCGCCGCGCCCGGTCGGCGGCGCCTGCGGCGCCAACCGCATCCCGCTCGTCATCCCCTGTCACCGCGTGCTGGGATCCGGCGGCATCGGCGGATTCATGAACGCGCGCGGCGGCTTCCCGCTGGAGGTGAAGCGCTGGCTGCTCGGGCACGAAGGCGTGACGGCCCGTACTTGACCGCAGTTGTTACTCCGCGCGCGCACCGGAAGCGCGCACGATCGGCTGCCACCGCTTCACTTCCGTTGCCATGAATTCCGTGAACGCGCCCGCGTCGAGCGCGTTCTGCTCTATACCTTCCGGGCGCAGGCGCTCGCGGACTTCGGGGAGCTGCAGTATCCGCCGCACCTCGGCGTTCAGGCGTCCAGCGATGTCGGCCGGCAATCCCGCCGGACCGGACAGCGAAAACCACGTGCTGGCGACGAGGTCCGGGTAGCCCAGCTCGCGATAGGTCGGCACCTCGGCATAGTCGGGCAATCGCGCCGCGGCGCTCAGCGCAAGCGCGCGGGCGCGGCCGGCGCGCATCTGCGGCCCGACGGTGATGAGCGTGGTTGAGATGGCCTGGATGTGGCCCGGCACCAGGTCGGCGAGCGCGGCGGCTGCGCCGCGGTAGGGCACGTGCGCCATCTCGAATCCCGCGGCCCGCTTGAGGAGCTCGGCGACGAGCTGGCCGGTGCTGCCGTTGCCGGCAGAACCGTAGTTCAACGCCGCGGGCCGTTTCTTCGCCAGCGCGATCAGCGACTTCAAATCCTTTGCCGGCACCGATGGGTGTATCGCCAGCACGGACGGGGAGCCGCCGAAGAGCGCGATGTGCGTGAAATCGCGGACCGGGTCGTACACCGGCTTCTTCATAAGCGCCGTCGCCACGACGTGCGGCCCGAAGCCCGACACGCCCAGCGTGTACCCGTCGGGCACGCTTCGCGCCAGCACCTCCGCGCCGATGACGCCGCCCGCTCCGGCGCGGTTGTCGACGACGAAAGTCTGGCCGAGGCTCTCGGTCAACCTCGCGGCGGTGAGGCGGCCGAGCGTGTCCGCCGTGCCGCCGGGCACGAAGGGCACGATGACGCGCACCGGCTTGACCGGCCAGCTTTGCGCGCCAGCCGGCGACACGCAGGCCGCAGCCAGCACGGCCAGCGCCATGCAGCGCGCGCCTGACTCCGTCCAGGATCGCCGATTCACGGGACTAGTTTAACGCGCTCGGTATAATTTGCCGGAGCCAACAGGAGGAGACAGACATGAGCGCCGACGGAGCAACGATACAGAACGATCTGCGCGAGTTCATCACGGCCGTCGAGGGACGCGGCGAGCTGGCGCACGTCAGGAACGCGCACTGGGATCGCGAGCTGGGCGCGGTGACCGAGGTCCTGTACCGCCAGAAGGTCGAGAAGTCCCCGATGCTCCTGTTCGACGAGATTCCCGACTATCCCAGGGGCCACCGCTGCGCCTACGGCATGTTCGGCTCGCCCTACCGGCTCTCGCTCGTGCTCGGGATGGAGCCGTCCCTTTCCGACAATCGCAAGGAAATGCTCGATCACTTTCGCAAGCACATCAAGAAGGGCTTCAAGCGGATACCGCCCAGGACGGTGCAGAGCGGGCCGGTCCTCGAGAACATCATGCGCGACGGCGAGGTCGACATGCTGAAGCTGCCGGCGCCGATACACCACGAGGACGACGGCGGCCGCTACATCGGCACCGCGTGCGGCGTGGTGACGCGCGACCCGGACACCGGCCGCATCAACGTCGGCACGTATCGCGTGCAGGTCAAGGGTCCAGCCACCTGCGCATCGTACATCTCCAACGGCAAGCAGGGCCGCATCCACCGCGACAAGTACCTCAAGGCCGGCAAGCCCTGCCCGGTCGTCATCATCATCGGCGCCGACCCGGTCACCTACCTCGCCGCCGGGTTCACGATGCCGGACTCGATGCCGGAGTACGAGTGGGCCGGTGGGCTCATGGACCGCCCGATGGAGCTGATCGACGGCGAGCTGACCGGCCTGCCCTTTCCCGCGCGCTCGGAGATCGTCATGGAAGGCGAGATTTCGGCCACGGAAACGACGCTCGAAGGCCCGTTCGGCGAATGGCACGGCTACTACGCCGGGGACGCGCAGCAGGAGCCGGTCATACACGTGAAGCGCATCTACCACCGCAACAATCCCATCCTCACCTGCGCCGCGAGCCAGAAGCCGCCGCACTCGCATCTCTTCGAGCGCTGCTTCCTGCGCTCGGCGGGGCTGCTCGATGCGCTGGAGGCCGCGGGCATACCGGACGTGCGCGGCGCCTGGCTGCACCAGGCCGGGGGCGGGCGCACGTTCTGCGTGGTCTCGATCAAGCAGCGTTACTTCGGCCATTCGACACAGGTCGGCCTGGTCGCTTCACAGGTCGCCTCCGTCGGCTACATCAGCCGCTGGATCGTGGTGGTGGACGACGACGTGGACCCCACCGACATCCACGACGTGATCTGGGCGATGGGCACGCGCTGCGATCCGAAATCGCGCACCACGGTGCTCGACCACTGCTGGTCGTCGCGGCTCGATACGCTGGTTACCGACAAGGCGCTGCCCTACAACACGCGCATGGTGATCGACGCTTGCCGGCCGTACGAGAGAATCGAGACCTTCCCCAAGGTGTGCCAGAGCTCGGCCGAGTTGGCGGCCAGCGTGCGCGCCAAGTATCCCGAGCTCTACCGGTAGCGCGCCGAGGGGCGGAGCGGGGCCCCGATGCGACCCCCGGTGGCGCGCAGAGTGGCCGACACCGATGGGCGTAGTTGGCGACGACTTAGCGGAGGACGTGGTTCAGGCTTCGGGTCCTGGTTCCGGGTTGACCGGCGGGCGTGATGCCGCCCATACTCCGGACGGCGCCGACCGGGCGCATCTCTGGGGGGAGAAAAACATGAAGATCGTCCGCTTTCTGCTGGGCTGCACGTGCCTGTCATTCGGACTCATCGAGACGGGGCACGCCGCCGACTATGCCTACGTCGTGAGCTACATCGAAGCCGCGCCGGCGGCCAAGGACCAGGCAGCCGACATGCTCCGGCGTCTGGCGAAGCTGAGCCGCAGGGAAGCGGGCAGCATTCGCTTCGAGGTGCTGCAGAGGATCGGTTACCCGGACCAGTTTGCGGTGCTGGAGGTATGGGACAACGTCAAGGCGCAGGAAGCGCATGGCGGGGCGGCCCACGTGCAGTTGTTTCGCGAGAAGGTGAAGCCGTTGCTGCGTGCGCCGTACGACGAGCGCCCGCATATCCCGCTTTCGGTCGGAACCGCGGACGCGGCGGGCGCGAAGGGCGGCAAGGGAGCAAAGGGCGCGATCTATGCCGTTACCCACGTCGATGTCATTCCGAAGGGCAAGGACGAAGGAACCGAAGCCGTGAAGCAGTTGAGCACTGCAAGCCGCAAGGAGCCGAATGCGCTGCGGTTCGATTCGCTGACGCAGACGAGCCGGCCCAATCACATGACGCTCGTGGAAATGTGGAAGGACCAGAAGGCGGTCACGGCGCACTCGGCGGCCGACCACACGAAGCAGTTCCGCGACAAGCTGGGACCCTTGAGCGGCGCTCTGTTCGACGAACGGTTCTACCG
>Ga0075418_10000696_pt1 | contig 36414 bp, 32 predicted proteins | sample SoiMetdeltSBSDD2_FD_81776 | JGI IMG/M metagenome (GOLD analysis project Ga0075418, IMG submission 81776) | Bulk soil microbial communities from a Populus tree surrounding site in Tennessee, USA - Soil MetaG P. deltoides SBSDD2 | ecosystem: Environmental > Terrestrial > Soil > Tree plantation... | reverse complement strand
TGTCGATGTTCCAACCAATGATGCGCGGATGATGCCCCCGTTCGTCGAAGCCATGCGCCCGCAGCAGTGGGGGAAGAACCTGCTCGTGCTGGCGCCGCTCCTGTTCACGAAGCTCGTCGTCGACGGGGCGGCATGGCTGGCCGCGACCACGGCGTTCGCCTCGTTCTGCCTCACTGCGAGCTCGATCTACGTGCTCAACGACCTGCGCGACCGCGAGGAGGATGCGCACCATCCGAAGAAGCGGCTGCGCCCGATCGCTTCGGGCCGCCTGCCGGCCGGCGCGGCGAAGGTGCAGTTCCTCGCAACCGTGCTCGCTGCTGCGGGACTGGCCGTTCTGGTCCCGTCGCACAACGGTCTCTGGTTCGGGATCTGGCCCGCGTGCTACCTGGGGCTCAACATCGCCTACTCGTTCTACCTGAAGCGGCTCGTCATCGTGGACTGCATGTGCATCGCGCTGGGCTTCCAGATGCGCGTGCTGGCGGGAGCCGCCGCGATCGGCGTCGACGCTTCGCATTGGCTGCAGCTGTGTACGTTTTTCTTCGCGTTGTTCCTCGCGTTCTGCAAACGCTACGAGGAGTTGGGCCGGCAGACCGAGGCGACGGGACAGACGCGCGTGACGATGGGCGAGTACACGGCCCCGTTCCTCAGCATGATGATCGGCCCGCTCGCCGCACTGAGCATCCTCTCCTACGGGCTCTACACCGTGAGCCAGGAGACGTTTGAACGGCACGGCACATACAGCCTCATGTACACGGTGCCGATCGTCACGTATGGCGTGTTCCGGTATCTCTTCCTCGTCTATCGCAAGAGCGACGGCGGCGATCCGGCCACGCTGCTGTTCCGCGACGTTCCCCTCGTGATCTCGGGCGTCGCCTACGCGGCACTCGTCATGCTGTTGCTGCGCGGGTTGCCGCACCTCGGGTGACGCGAAGCAATCGAAAGCTCTTGTCCGGTGGCGGCTTCGAGCAGGAGCGTGAGCCGACGGCAAGGACGATCGCCAAGCGTCCTCATTTCGGCGCCTTCACCGCGGTCTGGCGCAGGCAACGCACCGTCGCCCAGAGCAGCAGCAGCGTGCACCACGTCACGTTGCCGTAGCCGAGCACCCAGTTGCCGAGACCCGTCCCGAGCAGTTCCTTCGAGCAGAGACCCATGATTGCCGCGGACACGAGCAGCACGATGGCCCATGCATCGCGCCTGTACCGCAACAGCCGATCGACGACATACGCGGCGGGGAACAGCCAGATGCAGAAGTGCGATTTGCTGCTCTGCGGCGACAGCAGGACCATGCCGCACGCGATGGCGGCCACTTCGCCGAGGCCGACCACTCGCTGGGCAGCGGCAGCATCCGCGGCGCCGCGCACGACGCGCGCCGCAGCGAGCACGCCGAACGTGATCAGGGCCAGCACACCGAGCTGTGCGAGCAAGGAGACGACGCGGAACATGCCCGTCGGGAGTTCCAGGAGCAGCACGGCGCCCTTGTCGCCGATCGCGAACTCACTCGGCGTCTCGACGGGCCGGAACAGGCGCGTCAGCGTTCCGGTCAGACTCTGGTTGAGCACGCTGTGCGAGTTCCACGCGCCCTCAGCACTCGCGGTTCCGCCCACGTCGAGAACCGCGAGGTTGACGTTGTACCACGCTTTCAACCAGGAGCCGCCATCGACGCGCGGGAACCAGAAATCGGGCAGCAGCGACAGGCAAAGGAACGTGAACAGCACGAGCACGGCGGCGAGTGTGTTCTTGCGCAGAGCGAACAGCCCCACGAACAACAACGGCGTCGCCTTGACCGCGCCGCCGATGCCAGCCGAGACACCCGCCCAGATGCTCGCGCTCTCGCCGCGCTTGCACCACGCCCACGCGGTCAGCCCGACGAGTCCGGCGATCAGCAGGTCGTGGCTCTGGTTGGCCAGCACCGACAACACGTGCCGGCCGCCGATGAGCACGGTCAGGATCCAGAACCAGACGATGCGCGGCGGACCAGCGCCAGGCACGGCGCCGCGTGCGAACTGGTGCAACCAGCGCACGAGCAGCAGGAGGATGACGAAGTTGACGACGAACCAGGCGGCCGGCTGCCACGTCGTGCTGAACCAGGACAGCGGCCAGAACGGCACCGCTGCAAAGGGCGGATACGTGAAGGGCTTTGCATCCGTGCCGCGACGGTAGATCTCCTCGCCGGCGGCCATGCGCTCGGCACCCGCGATGTAGACCGGCAGCTCGCGGTCCTGCGACTTCGCCCGGAAGGTGAAGTAGTAGCCACCGCCGACCAGGATGATCAACAGCACCGGCAGGAGCCAGAGGTGCGCGCGCTTCACTCCGAGGTTATCGCGCGCGGCACGTGCCCTGTCCACGTCAGCAGGTGCACTGACCACGCGGCCGTCGAAGCGATTCTGGGCGTGACCGAACTGCGAACCATCGTCGAGACGCGCCCGTTTGGGTATCCTCCCGCCCCCTCCATTGGTCAAGACGACGACGAAACCACCCGCCACGCGCCTCGGAGTGTGGATCTTCGGTGCCTACGGAGGCCTCGCCACGACGCTCGTGGTCGGCACGCGCGCGATCGCGCGTGGTCTCGCGCAGCCGCTCGGACTGCTGACCGAGACGCCAGTCGGCGCCGGGATCGGCTGGCAACCGCTGCGCGGGATCGTGTTCGGCGGACACGAGATCCGCCGCGGTGACTATTTCAGCTCGGCGACCGAGATCCACGGCAACACCGGCACGCTGCCGCATTCGCTCGTGCAACCGCTGCGCAAGGAACTGCTCGCGACGAGCAAGAACGTCGTCAGTGGAGTCATGCCGAACGCGGGGCCCGCGATCACGAGCCTCGCGGAGCCGGGCCGACACAAGCAGCAGCGCCTGCGCGCGCAGGTCGAACAGGTGCAGCGCGACATCGAACGATTCAGGCACCGTCACCGCCTGGACCGCGTCGTGTGCGTCAATCTGACCTCGACCGAACCGCCGCTGGCACTCGGTGCAGCCCATCGCACGCTCGCGGCGTTCGACCGCGCGATCGACCGCAACGACGTCAAGGCAGTGCGGCCGTCGGCGATCTACGCGTATGCCGCGGCGAGCCTGGGCCTGCCGCTGATCCACTTCACGCCGAGCAACTCCGCGTTCCTGCCCGCGATCCGCGAGCTGTTCGCGCGCGGCGACGCGCCCTACATGGGCTGCGACGGCAAGACGGGCGAAACGCTCGTGAAATCGGCGCTGGCGCCGATGTTCAAGTATCGCAACTTGCGCGTGCTGACGTGGCAGGGCTACAACATCCTCGGCGATCGCGACGGGCGAGTGCTCGCCGACGAGCGCAACAAGAGCTCGAAGATTGCGACGAAGGATGGTCTCCTGTCGTCGATCCTCGGCTATCCGCTGCACACGCACGTCGGCATCGACTACGTGCCGTCGCTGCACGACCTGAAGACGGCGTGGGACTTCGTGCACTTCGAGGGCTTCCTCGGCTTCAAGATGGCGCTGCAGCTGATCTGGCAGGGCTGTGATGCGATCCTCGCCGCCCCGCTCGTGCTCGACCTCGTGCGCCTGGCCGACCTCGCCGCCCGCCGCGGCGAAAAGGGGCCGATGCCGCACCTCGCGTGCTTCTTCAAACAGCCGCTCGACGCCGACGAGCACGACCTGCACAAGCAGTGGCATCTGCTCGCCGACTACCTGGACCGCGTGCGCCGCGACGGCACGCGCTGAACCCACAGCGCTTCCCATGTGCGGCATCGTCGGCGCCCGACACGATTGGCTCCTGCGGCGCGGGATCGAGCCGCGCGCAGCCCTGCAGCGCGCCGTCGACGAGCTCGCGTGGCGCGGCCCGGACGGCGCTGCCGTCGTGCACGCCGGCGACTGGTGGTTCGGCTGTGCGAGGCTCGCGATCACGCAAAAGCACAGCACGCAGCCCGTGCAGCGACGCGGTCGCCGCCACATCGGCGTGTTGAACGGCGCGATCACGAATGCGCGCGAGCTGTGGGCTCGTCTGCTGCCACGCGCCGAATGGCGAACACCTCCGAACGACGCGTGGTTGCCGCTGCTCGCCGTCGAGCAGCAGGACGCCGAAGCGCTCGCGCACCTGCGCGGTCATCACGCCTACGCCGTGATCGACACCAACACGGGTAAGCTCGTGCTCGGTCAGGATCGCTACGGCGAGAAGCCGTTCTTCTGTCTCGTCGAACGACACGGCAGCCAGCCGGAGCTGGTCGCGTTCGCTTCGACGCCGGCTGCGTTGCGCTGCCTCGGCATGCCGGCCTGCAACCCGACGCGCCGCCTGGCCGAGTGGTTCCGCCGCGGGTTCGCCGAGTCGAAGCCGCACCGCTTCAGCGCGCGCTGCTGGTTGGAGCAGTTGCCGCAACGTGGTTTGCCGATCATCGCGAGCCCGAACGCGAGCCGGTGGTGGCGTCGCTACGAACCGTCGCTGCCGCAACCGCGGACCTGGTGGCCCGCGCCTGTGTCCTCGACGCTGCGCGGCCGACTCGTCGCGAGCGTCGCGAGATGCGTCGATACCGAATTGCGGACGGGTCTCCTGCTCTCGGGTGGCATCGACAGCAGCTGTCTCGCGGTCGCACTGCGCGAGCTCGGCCGGCACCTGCCCGCCTACCAGTTCCGGGCCGAAGGCGCCAACACGAGCGAGCGCGAGGCGGCCCGCGTGGTCGCGGCCAGCTGCGGATTGCGTTTCCGACCCGTCGACGCGGGCCCCGAGGTGCTGCAGGCACTGCCGCGATTGACGCAGCTCGCGGGACAGCCTCTCGGCGACCCGTCGATCCTCGCCGTGCACGCGGTCGCGCGCGCCGCGGCCGCGGACGACATTCGCATCGTGCTCGGAGGCGAAGGGGCGGACGAGTTGTTCCTCGGCTATCGCCGCTACCGCGCGCTGGCCTCCTTGCCGCGACTGCCGTGGTTGCAGCCGTTCGCACCGCGCTGGTCGATGAGCTACACGTCGCGATGGCTGCGCGCGACGGTCGCCGTGGATCCGGCGGCGGCGCTGCTCGCGGTGACGCCACCGGCGTTCGGCCAGACGGTGCTGGTGCCCAACTTCGCGAACCGCCGCGTGTGGCGGGACCTCGGGTCTTTGTCCCGGTCCGGACCCGAAGGCCACCGCGATCCCGTGGAACGGGCGCGCCAAGCCGACCTCGATGGCTACCTGCGTAACGATCTGCTGCCCAAGGTCGACATCGCGACCATGGCCGCCGGCCTCGAAGCGCGATGCCCCTGGCTCGAGGGCGACCTCGCCGAGCTCGGCGCCGATCGTCGGGCGCTGGGCAAAGCGCCGGTGCGGGCTGCATTCGCCAACGACTTGCCATCCGAGGTCTTGCGCCTGCCCAAGCACGGCTTCGCGCTGCCGCTCGATCGCTGGTTCCGCGGCAATCTGCCGTGGCTCGACCTGCTGGCCGAAGCCCGCACGCAACAGCGCCCGCATCTGCGACCCGGCGGGATCGCGGCCGTGGTCGACCGACACCGCAGCGGGCGCAGCAACCTCGGCCACGGCCTCTACCTTCTCGTCGCGTGCGAGCTGTTCCTGCGCACCCTCGAGGGGGAAAACCCCAACTCGGTACGGACGGGCAACGCAAGTGGTGCGTAGACTCTCCGCCCCTCGGAAGACCATCGAAGTCGCCGAGAAAGCAAATACCCATGAAGAACCTCTTTTCGATCGTCCTCGTCACGGCGCTCTGCGCCCCCGCCTTCGCCCAGAAGGAGGGCATGTCGAACCGCAACGCCCCCGAGATCAAGCAGACGATCACGGCGGGCAACAACAAGATCTCGCTCGACTACATCTCGATCACCTGGGCCAGAGGCGAGAAGATGGCCGCTCTCCAGGACAAGGCCAATGGTGCCGGAGCTCGCAAGGAATTGAACACGAGTGCGCCGCAGAAGCCGCTCGGCTCGTTCAGCACCTCGACCGACGTCACGTGCGGCGACCTGCAGATCCCGGCTGGTGACTACAAGGTGTTCTTCACGATCACCGAGGAACTGGCCTGGCAGATCAATTTCCAGGGCAAGGACAAGACGCTGACCACGAACATGACCCTCTCGAACGCAGGCGAACACGAGAGCAAGCGTCTGCTGCTGTGCCTGCACGCCGTTGACGACCACGCCGGCGTCTACGTCGCGTTCGGCAAGCAGTCGGGCATGCTGGCTTTCAAGCCGGGTGCCGGCAAGGCCGCGGACGCGAAGTCCGGCAAGTAAGCCAGTGAACGGGGCGCTGCCCGCATGCCGGCGTCACCGCGCGGGCAGCATGCGCTGCAGCACTTCGGGCTGCAGGCGCGGTTCCTCTTCGGGGGGGGTGTTCGTCATGCGCTCGGCCGCCGTCGCGTCGCACCACCGCTGCAACAGCGCTTCGGCGCTGTTGCGCCGCGACAGGTGGCACGCCAGCGCGAACGCATCGAGCAGCCAGACTTCGTCTTCGGGCCGTTCTGCGAGCATCCGCTCGTGCGCCTCGAGCGCCCCGGCGGCATCCTCGCGCGGCGCCGGCACCCCGACCAGCACCGGGACGACGGGGCGCTCAGCGAGGCCCGGCAACCCGAAGGTCTCGCCCGGCGGCAGGTGTGCCGCAACGAGCGCCATGAGCTCCGCCATCGGGCCATGCAACCGGCCTCGGGCCGTCACGACGTGGCGTCGCCCGAACGCCTGCCAGGTCATCGCGAGGCCGGGCCCCTCTTCCACGCCGCGTTCCCCCTGGATGCGTTCCAACTCCGCGATCCTCGCGCGATCGAGCCGGCGGGCCAGCGCCCGGATGCTCTCTTTCACGAGCCGATAGACGCACAGGCGATCGAAGACCGGCAACAGCGTGTGCGTTTCCGGGTCCACGACCGACTTCTTCGAGGTGCCGTAGGTGACCAGGCCATCAGGACCGGCGCGGAAGCGGCGCATCACGCGCGCCTCGGTGCCGTTCAGCTCGAGCTCCTCGACGAGGATCTCGAAGTCACTCGGCGGCCAGATCGATTCGGCGAGCGCGCCCGACTTGCATGCCGATCCGACCAGCACCGCGAGCCAGACGACGCACCTGACCGTCCTTGACACTTCGCTCTGGTTCGTGCTCGCGTTCGCGCCGCGTGCGAAAACCCGCCGCTTCGTCTCCGGATTCTCAGCCGAGCTTTGCCCGGAACGTTGATGAGCAGGTCGCACGCGTTCGCTATCCTATGCTTCTCATGGTCCTCATCCACGAGAAGATCTCTGCTCTGCTCGAGCAGCGTCGCCTCAAGAAGAGAGATCTCGCCCGGGCTTTGGGGGTGTCACCGCAAACCGCGACGGACATCTGCAAGGGGCGATCGGCGATCACGCTGCCTCACCTTCGCAACCTGGTGGCCTTTTTCGAGCTGCGCGCGGACTTCTGGCTCGACGAGTATCGCCTCGTGCCAGCAGACCTGGACCGCGCCGCCAACCGTGTTGCCGCCGACGCACTGGGACGCTCGGGCCTGCTGCAAGTCAGCGACCCCGAGCGTTTCCTGCAGCGAATCCGCGTCCTCGTCCAGAAGCACCGCGGGGAGTTCCTTTCTGCTCATCCCGATCTGGCCATGGACGAACGCGTCGTGCTCGGGCTCGTCGGCAGCGAGAAGGGCACCATGGGTCAGATCGCCGAGATCGCGGACAGTTAGCTTGGCATCGCCGCAACGCGGCGCTCACGAACAGGGCGAAACAGCCACCAGGCGCCGCTGCGGCGATGCGGCCGAGTAGCTTGGCATCGCCGCAACGCGGCGCTCACGAACAGGGCGAAACAGCCACCAGCCGCCGCTGCGGCATGAGTCCGAGTAGCTTGGCATCGCCGCAACGCACGCACGAACAGGGCGAAACAGCCACCAGGCGCCGCTGCGGCATGAGTCCGATCGACGTCGTTTGGCGCGTTCGCTGGGCGTGACGTTCGCATGACGGGGCCGGGAGTTCGACCGTTGCAGTCGGCCACCAGCGGCGACAGCATGCGGCGATGACCCCTCGCAACCGCGTGTTCCTCGTCGCCCTCGTCGCCACCTGTGCCGCCAGGTCACAGACCCCGGCCCCCCTCGTCGAGCCGAAGCCGCTCGAGATCCGCGCAGGCACGCCGGTCGATGCTTTGCCGCAGGAGAAGCATCTGCGCAACCTGCGGCAGCTCACGTCCGAAGGCCAGAACGCCGAAGCCTACTGGTCGCACGACGGCAGGAAGCTCATCCTGCAGCGCCGCACGGATGCGATGCCCGCGGATCAGATCTACGTGCTCGATCTGGCCTCCGGTGATCTGAAGCAGGTCAGCACGGGCACCGGCCGGACGACGTGCTCCTACTTCCTGCAGGGTGACAAGCGCATCATCTTCGCGTCGACGCACCACCAGGGCGCGGAACCGCCACCGGTCGTGAAGCGCGAGCGCGGCGTCTACGTCTGGGACGTCCATCGCGAGTACGACATCTTCGTCGCCGACGCGGATGGCAAGAACCTTGCCCAGTTGACGAAGGAACCCGGCTACGACGCCGAGGCCACCGTTTGCCCGGTGACGGGCGCGATCGTGTTCACCTCCGTCAGGGACGGGGACCTCGAGCTCTACACGATGGAAGCCGACGGTTCGCACGTGAAACGAGTAACCAACCGCCCCGGCTACGACGGCGGCGCGTTCTTCTCGCACGACGGCAGCAAGCTCGTGTTCCGCTCGGCCTTCCCGAAGGACGAGGCCGAAGCGAAGGAAGACGCGAAGCTGCTCGGCCAGGCTCTGGTCCGCCCCTCGCACATGGAGATCACGACGTGCAAGCGCGACGGCTCCGACTTCCGCCAACTGACCGACAACGGCCAGGCCAACTTCGCGCCGTACTGGATGCCGGACGACAAGCGCATCCTCTTCGCCAGCAACGTGCGCGGCATGGAGGAGATGGCCAAGACCGGGAACCACAAAGCGGCCCGTAACTTCGACCTCTTCCTGATCGGCGAAGACGGCACGGGTCTCGAGCAGGTCACCTTCAGCCCGGAGTTCGATTCCTTCCCGATGTTCTCGCCCGATGGGCGCTACCTCGTGTTCGCGAGCAACCGCCTCGGCAAGAAGGAAGGCGAGACGAATCTCTTCCTCGCGGAGTGGGTCGACTAGGAACGTCGCAGTGCGCGAGCTGCCAGTGGCAGCGGCACTTTCGCGCCACGACGCCGTGACTGGGAGGGCAGGGAACACGCGAGCTCAGCGCGTTCGCGAGATTGTCCCGGGCTTTGCAACGCGTTCACGGGCCGGACCGATCATTCCGGCATGGAACTGCAACCCTTCGATGGAGCTGCTTGTGCGGCTGCGGATCTCACCGCCCGGCTGCTGGCCGAACTCACGGAAGCCAGTGCCCAGTTCGCAGCTGCACAGCAGGAGTTCAACCTCGCCGCAGCCAGTGCTCGCGCCGACGGAACGGTGATTCCCTTCAGCATCCGTGCGCGACGAACCGCATGCCGCGACCAGGTCAGCCTGCTGCGGCGCGTCCTCGCGGGCATCTACAGCACCGGAGAGGCCCATGTGGAGAGCGCTTGAGCCAACGGAGCGCTCGCTGGACCTGCGCCGGCTGCTGGCGAGGTTCCGCGCTCAGGAACTGTAGCTGATCGCGGCGCTCGACTCGCTCCAGGCCGAGTTCGAGAGCTGGCACCGCGAATCGTCCGTGCTGCAACGTCGCGGCGATGGCGTGGTGTTCATGGTGCTGCGATGCACGGACCTGCAGGCCGAATGCGACCAGATCGCGGTCGAGCTCACGCATGTGCGCATGGCGATCGCAGGGGTCAGCGAGGCACTCGCCGAGCACGAGGCGATGTTCACTGCTTCCCGGCGGAGCAGGCGGCACGCGACGCCCGCCTGATGATCACTTCCCGCCGGCGGCCGGCAGCTGCTGCAGCTCGATCTTCCTGAACTCGCAGACGGTGCCTTCGGCCTGCAGGGCAATCTGACCGCGGTCGGCCGTGCAGTTCGTGCCGTGGTTGACCATCTCGCCATTGACCCAGACCTGGATCTCGCGTCCACGGCATTCGATCACCATCTCGTTCCACTCGCCCTCGGGCTTCTCGCTCACGTCCGTCAGGTTCTTGATGCGGCGCGCGCGGTCGCCATCGACGCCCCATCGCTCCTTCGGCCCGCGTCGCGCCTCCATGTCGGGCACCGCGATGTCCTCGCCGATGCACCAGAAGTCGCCGGCATTGCCCGTGTGCAGCTGGCACTCGATCGACTGCGGGAACATCCCGAAGAGCCGTCGCGGCGTCGAAGTGTGCACGAGCACGCCGCAGTTGCCGGCCAGCGCGGGCCAGCGCCACTGCACCGTGAGGCGGTAGTCGCCGAACGACGCGTCGGAGATCAGGTGACCCTCGGGCTTGCCCTGACTCACGAGCAGTCCGTCGCGCACGATGAACGACGGCGCAAGCGACGGGTTGTTGTCGGCTTCTGGCACGTCGGCGTGCCAGCCCGTGAGGTCGCGCCCGTTGAAGAGCGCCTGCGCGCCGCCGGTCGCGGGAGGGCTGGCGCAGGCGGAAAGCAGACAGAACAACGAGATCGAGGTGCACTTCATCGGCGAAACGCTACGCAATGCGCTTCTCGCGCGAAAGGAATGTCAGGGCGCGAGGCGTTCGAGGCTCCAACCGTCCCCGGCCCTCTTGTAGCGGAAGCGGTCGTGCAGCCGCGCGTCGCGCCCCTGCCAGAACTCGATCGCGTGCGGCAGCAGCACGTAGCCACCCCAATGCGCCGGACGCGGCACCGGGCCAGCGCCCACCTGCTGCGACAAGGCCTCGACGAGCTGCTCGAGCTCGGCGCGACTCGAGACGCGGCGGCTCTGCGGCGACGCGGCGCTGCACAGCTGGGCCCGTCGCGGCCGCGCCGCGAAATACCGATCCGAGACCGCCTCGGAGCTGTGATCGATCGACCCCGCGATCCGGACCTGCCGGTTGCGCGGCAGATGCCACCAGAACGTCGCTGCAGCGCGCGGATTGGCCAGCAGCTGTTCCCCCTTCTCGCTCTGCTTGTTGGTGAAGAACGTGAAGCCGCGCTCGTCGAGCAGCTTGAGCAGCACGATGCGACAGTGTGGCTGGCCGTCGGCGCCACACGTTGCGAGCGCCATGGCGTTCGGCTCGTTCACCTTCGCGGCTTCGGCGGCAGCGAGCCAGGCAGAGAACAGCGCGATCGGGTCGTCCGGCATGCCAGCGCGCGCCAGCGGCTCGTCGCCGTACTCGACCCGCATCGCGGGGAACTGCTCGTTGCCCATCGCGGCATTATGCCGGCGCCGCCCGCGAATCAGAGCGCGGCCATGGCCATTGCGCTGCAGTCCCTGCTCACGAAGATGACTGGCGCACCCTCACCATGCGAACGCGCCGCACCGACACCTCGGCCGCTTCGAGCGTCGTTCCGTTCCCCGCCGCGAAGGTCGCGCCCTTGTCCGGCAGACTGCCGCCGGCCAGTTGGACCACGAGCCCACCCATGCTGCGCGCCTCGTCGGGCTCGTCGAGGTCGATCCCCGAGATGCGCGTGAACGCGCGCACGTCGAGATTGCCTTGCACGAGCCAGGCGCCATCGTCTTCCTTCTTCGCCGCGTCGAAGGTCTCGACGTCGCGTTCGTTGTAGATCTCGCCCACGAGCTCCTCGAGCAGGTCCTCGAGCGTCACGATGCCCTGCACGCTGCCGTGCTCGTCGACCACGACAGCGAGATGCAGCCGCCGCGCCTGCAGCTCGCGCAGAGCGCGATCCGCCGGCATCGACTCGGGCACGAAGTAGGCGGGCCGCAGCATTGCCGGCAAGTCGATCGGTCTCCCGTCCCAGATCACGGCCAGCACGTCGTCGCGCAGCAGATAGCCCGCGATGCCATCGATCGAACCTTCGTAGATCGGCACGCGGCGATGTCCGGCGGCGACCATCGCCTTCTTCAGCGCCGAGACGCTCGCATCCTTCGGCAAGGCCACGACCCACCGGCGTGGCACCATGACGTCGCCGACCTTCAACGTCGAGAACTCGAGCGCGTGCTCGAACACCTGCCGCGTCGTCGGCGACAGTCCGCTCTGCGTCGTGGCCTCGCTGACCATGGCCGCGAGGTCCTCCCTGGCCAGCTTCGTTTCGACGAACGTCGTCGAGTCGTGGAACGCCCTCAGCACGAGGTTGCTGCTCCGCATGAGCAGCCACACCATCGGCCTGGCCACGACCTCGAGGACCTGCACGGGCCGCGCCAACACGGTCGCGATCGGCTCCGCGTATCGCAGCGCGAGCGACTTCGGGATCAACTCACCGACGACGACCGAGAGGTAGGTGATCAGGCCGACGACCAGGACTTTCGAGACCTCGTGAGCCACCGTCGCGAATGCCGGCACTTTCTCGACTACGGGCGTGAGCACCGCGGCCAGCGAGGAGCCGCCATACACGCCCACAATCGCGCCGACCAACGTGAGGAAGATCTGCACCGTCGCGAGAAAACGCTCCGGGTCGTTGCGCAGGCGCAGCGCCGCCCGGGCCCGCCGGCTGCCTCGATCCGCTGCGGCCTGCAGCTTGGCGTGCCGCGAGGCCACCACGGCCATCTCCGCTCCCGACAGCAGCGCGTTCAACAGGATCAACGCGAAGATTGTGAGCAGTTCGACCACTGCAGCTCATGCAAGCACATGATCGACCGCGGCGCTACTTCTCGTCGGACCGCTCGCCATCGCGCGTGAATCGCGTCTCGTCGACGCGGCGGAGTCCCATCGCCATGGCACACCATTCGACCTGCGCGCGGTACTGCCCGCGACAGAACTCGACCTCGTCGCCGATCCCGCGGCCAGGCACTCCAGGGCCATCAGGGCCAGCCACTCTTCGCCGATCAGCGCCGGCGCGAAGCACGCTTCGCTGCAGGCCCTGGTCGAGCGGCGTTCTCCACGATGCGATACCTGACGATGTCGCGAACGAGCTTGGCAGGCAGGGGCTTCTCGGTATCGAACCGGATCGTGCCCTTGCTCGTACTGTATCCCTCGAGGGCGGCGCTGTGAGCCTCCACCGCCGTTCCGCTGCCCGGGAAGAAGGAGCAGTGCTTCGCCATCGCGGCGTAGAGCACCAGCACCTTCCCATCGAGACGGAAAGCGGGCATTCGATAGCTGATGCACTCTTCGGCCTTCGGAGCTGCAGCCCGGATGTTCCTTCGCAGCTTCTCGAGTGCAGCTCGCTGGCCGGCAGGCAGCCCTGCCAGGTAGTCGTCGTGGGTTGCTCCCTTGGGCTTGCTCATCATGTGCTGTTCTCCATCAGCAACCCCGTCCTTCCGCATCGGTGCTGCCGATCAGACTACCGAAGACCAGGTGACCTGCCTCGAGCATGGGTGTGGCTTGGAAGGAGAGGGCGGCGGTGAGAACGTACGCGAGATCATCCGCTGCGGGAACAGGCGGCCGGCACAATGGTCACCACGCGACTCTTGCATAACCACCAGCGCGCGTTGGTTGCCAGATGCCGCTGTCCTTGCTGCTGACGTCGAAGAAGCCGACGCGGTGCTTCTGCGCGAGCTCGAGCATCGTCGCGCGGGCCGAGCTGGCTTCCGACCACGCGAACGCCGCGTAGATCGCATTCGAACCGACGCTGTAGTCAGTGACCTTGGGATCGTCGAAGTCTTCGGTCGCGTGCGGTCCATTCATCGGAGGGAAGAGCGTGATCATGTCCAGGAACCATGCGCGCAGCCGATCCGAGCAGACCGAGGGATCGTCGTAGGCATGGCCCTCGCCCCAATCCGTTTGCTTCTCGTACCACTTCTTGAACGCAGATCGATCCTGCGGCGCCGCTGCGGGATCGAACACCATCAGGTCGTAGCTCATGACACCTCCGTGTGGCGTGAACCACTCATCGACGGGTGCGTGCCTCGCACTCGAGAGCCGACCGTGTCGCATCGCCCGAGCGGTCGAGCAGGTCGCCGTCGACGACGTTCAGCTTCATCGAGCCACGAGTGCGGCCTGGATCGAATCAGTCGTACCACAGGCCCACGGCACGCATGCCCTCGGGCACGGAGCACTTCTCCATCGGTCGATCTTTGGGGAAGCCGTCGACCAGTTCATCGGGCAGAAGCCGCTCTGGCACCCACTTCTTGATGTCGGCATCGGAAGCGGAGGTGACGACCCAGACCGTATCCGAGAACGGCCACATCTGCGGGTCATCGTGCATGGTCACCTGAACCAGGACGTCCGCGACGCCGGGACGCGATCGGATCGCCTTGAAGAGCGCGTAGAACACGGACGGTTGCACGGGATCCGGAAGGTTGCAGCCGATCGAACCTGGATCATCGTTTCCCTCGAAGAACTCCTCGAGCGTGACGAGGGGCACCGGGGTCTTCGGGTCGCCGATCGTGCCGAGACGGTTGATGCGTTGGACCAGTCGTGACTTTCGATCCATGGTGAACTCGATCTTCCCGCTCCTTCGCGATCGGCGCGATCAGTTTCCCGGAGGCGCAACGCGTCAGTCGACACGGGAGCCCTCGAGCATGGCCGCTTCCGATCACGTCCACACGAGCCAGACCCGGAAGCGCTACGAGCGGATCGGTGTCCTGGTCGAGCCGGCGGCGCTCGCCGCTGCAAGAGCCAGCATGGAGAGTGAAGTCAGCCAGTGACGGCAGGCGGTGGCTCTGCCGTGACGCCGGCCGCTACTCGCGCCAGCGCGCCACGGCCCGCCGGCGATCGTCGGGACCGGCCACCGGGTCGTAGCCGCGCGCATCGCCATACTTCTCCTGCAGCGCAGCGATCGCGGCCGTGCGCGTGGGCGCATCGTCGCTGAGCAGCAGGCCGACGAGCTCGGCTCGCGCGCTCTCGTCGCCGAGCACCAGCCGGCTGCGCGCGGCGATCACGAGCACGGTGTCGGCGTCGCGGATGCTGGCAGGCAGGTGCCCCGCCGCTGCCAATGAACGGACCCGCTCGCGGAAGCGGACCAGGGCCGGCAGGCAGTCTTCGTCGCCACACGTCTCGAGCGCCAACGCCGCATAGGCGGCGACGCTGACGACTGGATCGCGCAGCGTCTGCGCCACGAACGGCGCCATGCGCTTGTCGCCGATGCGCCCGATCGCCGTGAGCAGCGACGCGCGCTTCGCCGCGAAACCGGGCGGGAACTTGAGCCCCTTGATCAGCGCGGGGATCGCGTTCGCGCCCATCCCCACCAGTTGTTCGATCGCCTTCGCGTCGTCCTCGACGGCGGGCACCGTGACGTCGCCGCCACCCATCGCCGTGATCAGGTGGAACGCCGCGTCGTCCGCGCGCGGCTCGGGCACGTGCGGCCGCTGCAGCGATTCGGCACTGCCGGCCCGCGCCCACCAGGCCTGCAGCCGCGCGATCGCGGCCAGGCGTTCCTCGGGGAGCGCCGTGTTCTCGAAGCCGAAGTGCTTGCCGGTCACCGCGAACAGCCTCTCGAAGCAACCCCCGCGGATCAGGTCGTCGCGGTGGTCGAGCTGCCGCAGCAACTCCGGGATGCCCGCGACCGAACCGAGCCGCGCGAGGCCGTAGGCGAGGTCGATGCGGATCTCGTCCCAGGTAGCCTGCGCGAGCGCCTGCTCGATCGCCGGCACCGCGTCACGCGCGTCGAGCGCGACCAATGCCTGCGCCGCCGCCATCACGACGTCGGGATCGCCGTCCGCGAGCCGCCGCTGCAGCGGCTCGACCGCCGCGCGGTCGCCGAGGCGCCCGAGCAGCTCGCAGGTCGTCGAGCGATCGAGCGCGTTGGGCATCGCGAGACCCGGCAGCACGACGGGCAGCAGGGCGCGGCGTTCGTCCGCGGCCGGCAGGCGGCCGAGCAGCCGCCGCGCGTGCATGCGCACATACAACTGCTCGTGCTGCAGCGCGCCGCGGATCGCCGGCACCGCCGCCGCCCCGATCTTCTCGAGCACGAGCATCGCCTGCGTGAACGTCTTGCCGTCCCAGCTGCCGAGCGCCTCGATCAGCGCCGGCACCGCCGGCGCACCGATCTCGAGCAGCCGATGCTGCGCCTCGCGGTTGCCCTGCGGCACCGGGAACATGAACAGGTCGACGAGCGCCTTGATGTCGGCCGGCGAGTCGCCTTTCGGCACGTCGATCTGCGTCTTGCCGATCGGCGGCCGCGTGAAGTCGACGAAGTCGGCGACGCTCGCGACCTGCGGATCGATGCCTTCCGGCGTCTTGCCCTTCACCTCGGGCTCGGTCTCGACCTGCTTGTTGCTCGGCGTCACGTCGGCGAAGACGAGTCGCCTCATCTCGAGCTGCCGCGACAGCTGCGGGTGGTGGTCCTCGATCGGGAAGTAGTGCTTGAAGTGCAGTTCGCAGTCGACGGTGCCGGCAGCGACGTTGATCGGCACGCGATGTTCGCGGTGCTCGCCCGAAGGGATCTGCGTGTTGACCGGCAGGTGCAGCCCGTATGGCCGTTTGTACGGATCGCGGAAGACGAGCCGCGAGCGCGCGATCTCCTTGCCTTCGACGTCGTGCACGACGACGAGCGACTCGAGGCTGCGCTGCTTCAGCTCGGTCGGGAAGTTGTGGCCCGCGCCGACGTTCGTGACCGTCACGACGACCTCGTTGCCGACGACCTTGGCCTCGTACTCGTAGGCGCGGCGCACGTGCGCTTCGTCGCGCGCGCCCGGGAACACGTGCACGCGCACCTTGCGCACCGGGCCGCCGACGGCGATGGGCCGCTCGACCTGTTTCATGTGGCAGATCACGCACGTCTTGCCGGCGCCCTTGCCGTTCGGCGCCAGTTCCCATTGGTAGGGCGTGCCGTGGTTGCGGTGGCAGCTCGCGCACGCCTCGACGGTCCCGACACGCGGATCGAACGCGGTCTTGCACTGGGCGCCGCCCGTGAAGTTCGCGTAGTCGACGCCCTCGCGCCAGTGGCACGTCATGCAGGTGTTGCCCTCTTCGAGGCCGTAGTAGCGGCGCTGCGGATTGAGGCCGATGCCGGTTTCGAACACGGGCCGCGGCGTGTGGCAGCGGATGCAGTCGCCGTGTTCGAAGTCGCCGGTCGCGAGCCGCACTTCGGGATCCGTGAACGCGCGGCCGTGCGTGTTCATCGCGTGCTCGGCGTAGATGTCCGGGTGACACGTGCCGCAGAACGCGCTCGTCATCACGCGGTCGCGGTAGGCGTTGGTGCCGATCGCGACGGCGTCCGGTGTGAGAAGGGCGGTCGCGCGACCGGGGGACTGGCAGGAGGCCACCAGGATGGCCGCCAACGCGAGCAGCGACAGCGGAACGAAGAAGGACGCCGGATGAATGCGCATCAGGTAGCGGACAGGAGAGGGGATTGGCGCGCGCTTGGCAACCTCCGGGCCGTGCGCGGGTGCCGCGGGAACCCCCGTCTGGTGTCGCACGGGTACGTCGGCTGTTCCCATCCGGGAACAACTGCGACGCGACGAACGCCCGAACTTCCGGCCGCGAACCGTCGCCTCCACCACCCTTCCGGCCGAAGCACCGAGCGCCGGTGCGACGCCACAGAACTGGCCGCGCAGAGCACCCGGCCGAGCACGAGGACCTCTGCGTCGGCCGACCGCACGAATGGAATCAGGGCCGCCGGAAACCGGACGGCGGGTGCGCACATGATCGCGCTGCGATGGGCGACTGCGAGCAACGCCACCGCGAGGCCGCCACCGACCACGCGCAGCCACACGTCAGCCGGCGACCAGTTTCGCAGTAGACTCCTGCGGCACGAGCCAAATCGACGCAGTGGCGATCGCGCTCGCGAAGCCTGTCGACACCTCGAGCTTGACCACTGGTCACGAGGTGTTCCCAGACCCCGATGACTCGCAGACTTGCTGCCGCACTGGTGGTCATCGGCCTTCGGTACAGTCCGCAGTTCGCTCGTTCACAAGGAAGTTCCCTCGTTCACAAGGAGCAAGCCATGCAATCGCGACTCGATTCATCCGGAAGAGAGTACTGGGACAGCCTTCGTTCGATCACCTCGTGCGCGGTGCTCACGCTCATCGCCGGCGCGGCGGCGAGCGCGCAGTCGACGCCCTCGCTGAACGCCCAACTGCAACAGGTGCTGCTGCTGCAAGGCTTCACCGGCGCGATCGAGAGCACGCTCGAGACGCGGCTCGGACGGCCGCTGGACCCGAACAAAGCCGACCTCGGCCGGCTCTTGTTCTTCGACAACGCGCTCGGGCTGCACAAGGACAACTCCTGCGCCGGCTGTCACTCTCCGGCCTTCGGCTTCGGCGATTCGCAGCCGATGGCCATCGGTGTCGACAACAACGGCAAGGTTGGAAAGTCCCGAAGCGGTGCGCGCAACCAGCGCCGTTCTCCGCTCGTCGCGAACACCGAGTTCTATCCGTCCCTGATGTGGACCGCGCGGTTCACCGCGCTGTCCGGCGATCCGTTCGACAATTCGGCGGGCTTCCAGTTCCCGCCGCCCGAGAACATCATCAACACGACGCAAACGCTGCTGCAGGCGCAGGGCTCGTTGCCGTCGACCGAGCTCGTCGAGATGGCCGGCTTCACGGGCATCATCGCCAACCCGGGTCCGTTCGGTCCCGCTCACTATCAGTTCGACAACGGCGCGGGTGATGCGCTGCCGCCGCCGGTCGGCGGCTTCCACAACTTCCCGATCCAGGACCTGATCGATGCGCGGCTGAACTCGATCCCCGAGTACGTGGCTCTCTTCAGTCTGGCGTTCAATGGCGGCGTGATGCTGCCCCCGGGCGGCATCACGATCCACATGCGCCGCCTGGCGATCGCGGAGTTCCAGATGTCGCTGCCGGGCGCCGACGCACCGATCGACCGGTTCGCACGCGGCCAGCACAATGCAATGAGCACGGAGCAGAAGCGCGGCGCGCTGCTGTTCTTCGGCCAAGCCGGCTGCGTGGCATGTCACGCCGTCGGTGGCCAGTCCAACGAAATGTTCAGCGACTTCCAGTTGCACCGCATCGGCGGCCCACAGTTGTTCCCGTCGTTCGGCGTCGGTCTCGGCAACGTGATCTTCGACGGGCCGGGCGCCAGCGAGGACTTCGGTGTCGAGCAGACGAGCGGCAATCCGGCACAGCGCTACATGTTTCGAACCGCCCCGTTGCGGAACCTCGCCGTCGCGCCGGCCTTCTTCCACAACGGCGCGTTCGGCTCGATCGAAGCGGCGATCAAGCATCACCTCGACGTCGCGCATTCGCTGGCTCACTACGACGCGCATGAGAACAAGGTGCCTGACGATCTCGCCGTGGGGCCGGTCCAGGCGATGTTGGCCCTGGGCATCGACCCGTTGCTGGCAACGCCGATCTCGTTGAACAATCAGCAGGTCAGAGACCTGACTGCCTTCGTCAAAGAAGCCTTGCTCGACGATAGGGTGCTCGACTTCTGCGATCTCGTCCCCCACGAGGTTCCAAGTGGCCTGCCGGTCGCGAAGTTTCAGGGCTGCCGCTAGTAGCCGCCGTCGCGCATCGATGGAACTACGTCATCCAACCACGCGCGGCCCTTCTCCGACAGCTCAAAGGCACGCGCGGCGGTGAGCAGGCCCCACGCTGTCAGGTCCCTCTTTCGCTTGGTGACGTGGCTGACTAACAAATTGCGGCCACCGACAACCGCCCTGCCCGACACTTCCTTTGCCTGCAATGGCCCGCCCTCGCACGCCTGCAGGATCGCGACGTCATCCGCGTGAAGTTCGGCACATGATTCCGGCTCGGCGCGACCGACCTGCAGGCGCATCGTTCGCATCGATCGCTTGGAGACCACAAACGGCCAGAACGGCTCCTCGACCTTGCCCAGCACGGCACGACGCACGCACCAGGCCAAGTGCACCGCCGCCTCCACGCCACTTGCCGCATAGAATCGTGCGAGTTCGGGAGACACGCCGCTCAAGCCAGCCAGTGCATCTTGACTGCCGGGGCGCCAGTTCTTGCCTTGCTCGAAGAGCTCATCCATGAGCAACTGAAGCACCGCGAGCAGGTCATCCTCGAACTCCTTTGCAACCGGTTTCGGCAGGTCATGAGCAGCCGCCAACCGACACTCCTGGACCAACTGCTCCAACAGCTCCGCTGTCCGAAACGCCGAGGCCGCGACCTCGCAGATCCATGCCGGCCACGACGCCCCCTGCCGCATCAAAGTGCCGCTCTCGGCGTGGACGTAGCGCAGCACCAGGCTCACGACGCCCGAGCGGTCCAGCTCGCGAACTGCCTCGAACACGCGTGCGCGGTCCGTTGCGGATGCCAGCGCCGTGGCAACCACCACGCGCGGCCACATGGGCGGCAGCTTCGGCTTCGCAGGCTTCTTCGCGGCCATGCGCGCAACGTCTACCCGAGCCGCTCCATCGCCTCCACGGCTCGGTCTTGGTTCACCTCGGCATACACCTGCGTCGTCTCCAATTGCCGGTGCCCCAAGACCGCCTGAGCTACCTCGATCCCCATCTCCTTGCGGATCCGCGTCGCGGCGGAATGCCGCAGCTGGTTCGGGCTCCACGACGGGATCTCTGCCGCTTCGCAACCGCGCGCGATCGCCCGCCGGTAACTGTTCGTGTCGTAGCACTCCCGCAGGCTTTGAACATCCGACCCCTTCGCGTCGCCGCGCCTCGTTGCTGTGAGACGGCCACACCTTCGTCTTGCGCCGAGCACGCATCGCGGCCCCGCTCCTTCTCGGCCGCCTTCGGCGAGAACAGCGACGCCAACGGATCCAGCGACAAGCACGGCACCAACACCGCCTGCGCCTTGGGGACACCGAGAACAGGCTGCTCTAACTCGCGCCCGGCAACGCACCGGGAAGCGCCCAACTGGGCTCTCGACAAGCAGAAGTGAATTGGTCGGAGCGAGAAGATTTGAACTTCCGACCCCCTGCACCCCATGCAGGTGCGCTACCAGGCTGCGCTACGCTCCGACCTGGACCAACGTGAAGCGTTTCGGCTTCGGGGTGGCGCGATGGTAGCGCGCGCAGGCCACCCGACAAGGGTCCGCCCGCTGCAAACCACGTCGACGCGGCCGCCCCGCCCCAGCCCCGAGAAAACGCGGGAAAGCCGTCGATGCAGGACCGCCCCGTTCGTCCTCGCGCACGTATCCTGACCGTCACCCATTCTCGCTGACTTCCCTTTCCCCGACACAAGGAACCTCATGACCAAACCTCAAGGCCCCTGGAACAACCGCTTCGTCTGGCATGACCTCATGACCACGAACGCACCCAAGTCGCAGGATTTCTACTGCTCCCTCTTCGATTGGCAGATCAAGGAGTCCCCGATGCAGGGCACCGTCTACCGCATGATCATGGCCGGGCCCGGCCCGATCGGCGGCATCGTCGAAGAGAAGAACATCCCCGTCTCGCACTGGATGCCCTACCTCGCGGTCGCGGACGTCGACACCGCCGCGAAGAAGTGCACCTCTCTCGGTGGCTCCACCTGTGTCCCGCCAACCGACATCCCGAAGGTCGGCCGCTTCGCCGTCGTCGGCGATCCGCAAGGCGCCTACCTCTCGCTCTACAAGGGCCTGCCCGAATCGCAGGGCTTCGATCCCGACCTGCCGGTGCCCGGCCGCGTCTGCTGGAACGAACTGCTCTCCACCGACGACAAGGCGGCGCAGAAGTTCTACACCGCGATGTTCGGCTGGAAGGAGCAGACGAAGGACATGGGCAAGATGGGCACCTACCACGTGCAACTGCTCGGCGACAAGCAGGCGGGCGGCATCATGAAGCACCCGCAGCCCGGCGCGCCGAGCTCTTGGCTCGCCTACTTCCTCGTCGAGGATCTCGCCAAGGCCACGACGCGCGCGAAGAAGCTGACCGCGAAAGCACTCGTCGAGAACACGCCGATCCCCGAGGTCGGTTCGTTCTCGATGTTCACCGATCCCGTCGGGGCTACGTTCGCGCTGTTCCAGGAAGGGCGGAAGACCGGCAAGAAGTGACGCAGCGGTGGCGTCACCGCGACTCGGTGCGCCGCCGCCGCGCGCGCGGTCGGCCAGAGGCCCTCTCGCTGCCCGGCAGCTCCGTCACCGCGCGAGCGACAGGCGGCGGCAGGGGCTTCTTGATGCCGCCGCGCCCCTCGGCCGCGAGCAGACCCGGCACATCGGAGTACGCGTAGACGACCGGCGGCCGGTCCTTCGCGAGACCACCCGTGTCCGCCGTGGGACCGTAGGTGCTGTGCAAGCTGCGACCGAGCATGCGCAGCATCGTCGTCTGCTGGCCGCGGTGATGCGCCGTGTGCGCAATCCGGCGCACCATGATCCACGTGCGCGGCCGGCGCGTCTCGAAGAACGCGACCTCGGTCTCCCACCACTCGTCGTCCTTCGCCCCCAACGCGGTGAGCCGTTGCTCCGCTGCCGCCGCATAGTGGCGCAGGAAGCCGAGCTTCGTCGTCTCGGGCGGCAACACGTCTCCCTGCGTCGCGATCCCGAACATCGACTGGAACCAGCCGTTCTCGCTCTGGCACTGGTGGATCATGTGCTCGCGCAGCGTCCTCCCGCGCGGATCCCCCTTGCGCGGTCTCACGTCGAGGTCGCCTTCTTCCGCCAAGGACCAGACCGACAGCACCTTGAGGATCTCGGTTGCGTAGGTGTCGACGAGAAACAAGTAGTGGCTCGCCATCGTTGTATCGTCGGCACAATGCGCTGACCCGGCAAGGCGAGGTTCTGCTTCTCCGCGCCCGCCCCCGACCCTAGCCTTTCACGCCCGATGTCCCCCGCCGTCTCCCCCGATCCGGTCCGCCTGCGCGACGCGAGCCAGAAGGCCCTCGACGGCGGCGCGCTCGACTCCGACGAAGCGCTGCTGCTCTACCGCGGCCTCGACCAGCCGTCGCTCGGCATGCTCGCGAACGACGTTCGACTGCGGCTGCACAAAGCACACGACGACGGCAAGGTGCGCGTGACCTACATCGTCGATCGCAACATCAACCCGACGAACGTCTGCGTCACCGACTGCGGCTTCTGCGCATTCTACCGTTCGCCCGACGCGGCCGATGCCTACGTGCTCACGCGCGAGACGATCTACCAGAAGGTCGACGAGCTGATCCAGAAGGGCGGCATCCAGGTGCTGATGCAGGGTGGCCATCATCCGCGGCTCAAGACCGATTGGTTCGCGGCGCTGTTCAAAGACCTCAAGACGCGTTACCCGCAGGTCTGGATCCACGGCATGAGCCCTCCCGAGATCACGCACTTGAGCAAGCTCGAGAAGCGCCCCGTGCGCGACGTGCTCGTCGACCTCAAAGCCGCGGGCCTCGACTCGATCCCCGGCGGCGGCGCCGAGATCCTGGTGCCGCGCGTGCGCAAGATCATCGCGCCGAAGAAGGCGACCACGCAGGAATGGCTCGAGGTCATGCGCCAGTGGGCGCTGCTCGGTGGCAAGGGCACCGCGACGATGATGTTCGGCCACGTCGAGACCGACGCCGAGCGCATCGAGCACATGACGCGCATCCGCGAGCTGCAGGCCGAGACGAACGTGTTCACGGCGTTCATTCCGTGGACCTATCAGCCCGACCACACGCCGCTCGGCGCCGAGCTGCTGCGGGACCGCGGCGGCATGAAAGCAACCGTCGCCGAGTATCTGCGCACGTTGAGCTTGGCACGGCTCTACCTGCAGGGCGTGCCGCACCTGCAATCGAGCTTCGTCACGCAGGGCATGAAGACGTGTCAGATCGGCCTCGGCATGGGCGCCGACGACTTCGGCTCGGCGATGCTCGAAGAGAACGTCGTGAGCTCGGCCGGCTGCACGCACCCGACCTCGATCCCCGAGATCGAGCGCCACATCAAGGACGCGGGCTACGTGCCGCAGCGGCGCAACATGATGTATGCGCCGGTCGAGACGCCCGCGACCGACCGGTTCGGCAAGCCGCTCGGACAACAGAAGGCCGTGGTGTCGCAGGTCGAGGCGTAGCGCGATGCTGCGCTGCGCGACCCTTTCGGCCGTCCTGTGCCTCTGCAGCTGCACGTACAACTTCCAACTCCATTACACCCGCATGGGGATCGGCGTCGACCCAGCGGCCGACGCGATCGATGCGGCGTGGCGCGATCACATCGAAGCCGCGCAGCGCAAGGACCTGCCCGCGGTGTGCGCCATCTACACCGACGACGTGGTCTACGCCGTCGTTGGGCAGCCGTTGGTGCGCGGCAAGGCCGAGATCGAGGCGATGGAGAAGGCCTCGCTGGCCGCAGCCGACGTCGCCAACGCGATCCATGCAACCTGGGCGCTGCACGTCGACGGCGACGTCGCACACGAGATCGGCAGCGTCAGCGGCGAGGTCACCCCAAAGGACGGCCCGGTGCGATGGGTCATGTTCCACTACGTCGCGGCCTGGCACCGCGGCCCCGGCGATTCCTGGCGCATCGCACATCTCGTGGGACACATGGAAGCGGACAAGGCGCAGTAGCCGGCAAGCGCCTTCACGCGCGCGTCGATCCACACCGCGTTCGCTTCGCCTTCACCATGGCCTCGTAGCCTCCGCGATCAGACCCGTCGCACGACCAACACCGAGAGGTCGTCCGAGACCGGCGTGCCGCGCCGGAACACCTCGACAGCCTGCTGCACGCCGGCCACGAGCTGCGAGGCCGAGGCGCCGCGCAGGTCCGACAGCACGTGTTCGAGCCGCGCCTGACCGAACAGCTCACGCCCCGGTCCCTCGCATTCGACGATGCCGTCCGTGTAGAACGCGACGGCGTCCCCCTTCTGCATGCGGATCTCGCCGGCTTCGTAGCTCGCGTCCGCATCGAGGCCCAGCGCCATGCCTGACAAGACCGGGCACGCCACGCCGTCGCGATGCACGTGCAGCGGCAGGCAGTGCCCCGCATTGACGAAGCACAGCGTGCCATCCGCCTCGAGCACGGCCGCGACCATCGTGATGAACTTGCCGACCTGCGCGAGCCGGCAGTGCACACGGTTCACGCGTTCGACGACTTCGCCGAGCGGACGATCCTGGCCGATCTCCGCGGCGAGCGCGCCTTGCAGCGCGGCCGCGAGCAGCGAGGCCGCGATGCCCTTGCCGGCCACGTCGGCGACGACGAGCGCCTGCCGGCCCCGGCCGAGGTCGAACTGGTCGACGTAGTCGCCGCCGAGCTCGTTGCAGGGCACGCACACGCCCGCGACCTCGAACGCAGCCGTCGACTGGAACTGCTCGGGGATCAGCGCGGCCTGCACCTCGCGCGCCATCTCGACCTCCTGGTCCATGCGCCGCTTGTCCTCGGCTTCGCGCAACAGGCGCGCGTTCTCGATCACGGACGACGCGTCCTGCGCGAGCCGTTCGAGGATGTTCATGTCGAACTGGTCGAACCCGCCGCGGCGACGGCGGCTGTCGAGGTAGAGCACGCCGATCACCACACCACCCGGCGTGCCCGCATCGCTGCGCACGATCGGCAACGTGACGGCGGAGAGCAGCTCGAGCGACACGATGCTCGCCTGCTGCGCGAGATCGACGTCCTCGGTCAGGTCGGCGATCACGCACGGCTTGCCCTGTTCGATCGACTTGCGCACGAGGGTCTCGCTGGCCTTCACGCCCTCCTTCGGCAGCGTGAGGCCGCCGATGGCGCGCGCGACACGCGTCTCGAGCGAGTCGTCGGGGCGCCGCAGGATCAGCATGCCGCGCTCGGCTCCGGTCACTTCGATCGCGAGGTCCACGACGTCCACAAGCACTTCCTCGAGCGTGAATCCGCCGCCGAGCTTGCGGCTGAACTCGAAGAACCTGGCCAACCGCGCCAAGCCGCTCTTCGAGGCGTCCGGAGGCACGCGCGTGACGATCCTCGCTTCCGCGGCGAGCCCGAGCGTGACCGGTGCGCGGAACGTCATGCGCACCGGGGACTCGGTTCCGAGCTCGATGACGTCGCCATCGGCGAGCGCGTGCCGCTCGACCTTGTTGCCGTTGACGAGCACGCCGGCGCGGCTGCCCACGTCGACCACGTGGAAGCCGCCGCTCTCGAAGCGGATTTCCGCGTGTTGCTTCGAGATGTGCCCGTCGGGAACGTAGACGTCGCTCTCCTTGGCGCGCCCGATGCGAAGAGCGGTCGGTCCGAGCGCGCAGCTGCGCGATGGGGATCCTGATTGCTCGATCTCGAGCAGCGCATGGGGAGCGGACATGGCGCGCAGGATGCTCGGGGCAAGGCGCACGGCGGTCAAGGCGGCGGTCGCACCGGGCCTGCCGTGTCGAAAAGTGGCCGCATGGCTTGACGGTCGCGGCACAGCCGGGCACCAAGGAGTCCATGCGCGCAAGCCATGCCCTCGCCGCGGTGTTCGTGGTCCTGATGGCTCTCGTGCTCTGGCTCTCCGGTGGTCGCGAGCCGGCTCCGGACTCGGGGCCAATGCAGCCGGGGCCCGCGGCCGCCGCAGCGGTCGAGACGTCGGCGAACAGGCTGCCGGGGAACGGGCGGTCGCTGGTCGGCGATACCGGCGAGTCCACAGCACCCACCGCGCCATCCGCGCCATCCGCGGCCCCGAGCATCACTGGCAACCTGCACATCGTCGTGCACAACGAACGCGGCGACGCGCTCCCGGGCTGTTCGGTGAGTGCGGCGGAGCACGAAGCGATCACGGACGCGACGGGTTCCGTCACCTTCACGGTCAAGGCAGGCCGCACGTTCGTCGTGGTCGCCCCGCCCAAGGGCAGCGTATTGCGCGCCCGCAACGGCTGGCAATCCGTGCGCGGGGGCTCGACGACCGAACTGACGATCGAGTTGGCCCCCGATGCGAACGTGCTCTTCTGGGCCCAGCTCCTCGCCGCCGAGAACGGCCGTCCGCTGCCCAACGTCGAAGTGCGCGTGCAGCCCGGCGACACGCTGGTGCGCAGCGATGCCGAAGGATGCGTGCAGGTTGCGATGGCCGGCGACAAGACCTGGCTCGACACGCACGTCGCCGGACGTTGTCTGTGTCGCATTCTGCCGGAGCCCGGCCATGAGACACGCGCAGCAGCTCTGCGCGTTCCGCTCGCAACCGGGTCCACGCTGTCCGTGCACGTCGTCGACAGCGCAGAGGCCGCCGTGACCGACGTCGCCATCGAGCTGCGGCTCGAGCCCTGGGAGTTCCAGTGCCCACAGGCCGCCCGCTTCCGTGGCACCGCGTTCGTCTTTCGGGCCTCGAGTGATCTCGGCGGACGGCTCTCCTTCGCGGACGTGCCGATAGGCGTCACGCTCGAAGTGCGCGCGAAGGCACCTGCCTCGTTCGCTGCCGTCACTCCGCAACGGTGGGTCCTCACGGCCGCGCACGAGGAACGCACCATCGTGCTCGTTCCCGCGGCTTCGGTGTCTGGCCGAGTCGTCGATGACTCGGGAGTACCCGTCGCCGGCGTCACCGTGCAGGCCACCGCGTCCGACGGACCCACCATGCCCCGTGTGCCCGGCCCAGCGGAAGAGGCACATCGCGCGAAGACTGCCGGCGAGGGCACGTTCCGGCTCTCTGGCCTCGGCGCCGGCCGCTGGTGGATCGGCATCCCGTACGGGGGCAAGCACCAACCCACGAGCGTGGCCGTCGAAGTGTCCACCGGCGGCACCGTCGAAGTCGAACTGCGCGCGATCGCCGGACTGCCGGTCGCTGGGCGCGCGTTTGCTCCCGACGGCAGTCCGGCCAGCGGCGTGCCGCTCGAGGTGCTGATCGACGACGAGTTCGTCGCCGGCGCCAGGACCGACGCCGAGGGGCGCTTCCGCTTCGCCGACCTGCCAGCCGGGACGTGCAAGTTGCGCAGCGATTCGTTCGAGACGGACCTCGGCCTGCCCGAACCCGTGACGGTGGCAGTTGGCAACGAACAGGTCGAGCTGCGTCTGCTCGCCGTGAACGGCAGCATCTCGGGCCGCACGATGGGCAGCAGCGACGTGTGGGTCACGGCCATTCGCCGCGACGACGGCAGCGTGCTCGGGATGCGCTGCGAGCTCGACGGCTCGTTCTTCTACCGCGGGATGCAGGCCGGCACGTGGGACGTGACGGCGATGGATCGCACGGGCCGTGCAGCTTGTCAGGCGGGCGTGCAAGTTCTGCCTGGCCGCGAGACCACGGGCGTGCTGCTCATGCTGGAGCCCGCAGCCATGCTCGCTCCCAAGCATGGCAAAGCCGACGAGTTCGTCGTGCGCAACGGTGAACACGTGGCCTGGATGGACAACCTCGAGCGAGGAGTGGCCGGTGAAGCGCGCGTGCCACCCGGGACGTGGACGGTGGTCTTCCTACTGCGAGGCAAGGAACTGAGCCGGCGAGAGGTCACGGTGCAGGCGGGGCAGGAGCTCGTCGTCGACGGCGACCGCTGAGCAGGGCCGAAACGAGTCCATCGCGATGCGTCCGACGTGTCGCAAAGTGGCCGCGCGGCTTGACGGCTACGGCACAGCCGGGCACCAAGGAGCCATGCGCGCAAGCCATGCCCTCGCCGCGGTGTTCGTGGTGCTGATGGCGCTCGTGCTCTGGCTCGGCAGTGGCGGCGAACCGCCTCCGAACCTCGGACCAACCCAGCCGAAGGCGCCCGCGGAACCCGCAGCAGTCGAGACGTCGGGCAACAAGCGGTCGCTCGTCGAGGACGCCGGCGAGCCCGCCGCGCCATCTGCGGACTCGAGTCAACCACCGCGCGTGACGGGCAACCTGCACATCGTCGTGCACAACGAACGCGGCGACGCGCTCCCGGCTTGCGCAGTCAGTGCAGCGGAGCACGAGGGGCGCACGGACGCGACAGGCAGTGTCACCTTCACGGTCGCCGCAGGCCGCACGTTCGTCGCGGTCGAGCCACCGGCCGGCAGCCCGTTGCGCGGCCGCAGCGGCTGGCAGACCGTGCGCGCGGGCTCGACGACCGAACTGACGATCGTGTTGGGGCCGGTCGGCAACATGCTGTTCTGGGCGCAGCTCGTCGCCGCCGAGGACGGCCGCGCGCTGCCGGGCGTCGAATTGTTCGTGCTGCCGGGCAACACGCTGATGCGCAGCGATGCGGAGGGACTCTTGCAGGTCGTGATTGCCGACGACAACACCTGGCTCGACGTCCGCTTCGGTGGACGCTGCCAGTGCCGCATCGTGCCGGAAGCGGGCCACGAGACTCGCGCCACGGCGCTGCGAGTCCCGCTCACGACCGGAGCGACCTTGTCCGTGCAGGTCCTCGACACCGCTGCGACCCCCGTAGCCGGCGTCGGCGTCGAGCTGCGCCTCAACCCCTGGCAACTGCAGTTCCCACCGGGATCGCGCGCACGCGGCACGGAGTTCGTCTGGCGGGCCGGGAGCGATCTCGGCGGACGGCTCAGCTTCGCCGATCTCCCGATCGGCATGACGCTCCACGTGACGACGCGAGCCACGGACTCGTTCGCCGCCCTCGAGGAACAACGCTGGACCCTGACCAACGCGCAGGAGGAACGGATCATCACGCTCGCTCGCGCGAGCGGTGTGCATGGCACGGTCACGGATGAATCCGGGGCTGCGGTCGCGGGCGTCACGGTGCAGGCCAATGTGCCCGAAGGTCCGAGCAGGCCGCGTGCGCTCCGCCACGTGGAGGAATCCCGCCGCACGACGACCGCCAGCGACGGCTCGTTCCGACTCGGCGGACTCGGCGCCGGCCTCTGGTGGGTCGGCATCTCGTACGGTGACAAATACCAACCGACGAGCGTGTCCGTCGAGGTTCCGACCGCGGGCAGCGTCCAAGTCGCGCTGAAAGCGATCGCGGGCCTGCCGGTCGCGGGGCGCGCGTTTGCTCCCGACGGCAGTGCTGCCATCGGCGTGCTTCTCGAAGTGGGTATCGACGACAGATTCGTCACCACCGGCCCAACCGACACCGAGGGGCGCTTCCGTTTCGCCAACCTGCCGGCTGGACCGTGCGAGCTGCGCATTCATGAGGCGTTCACCCACATCGGCTTCGCCGAACCCGAGACCATCGAAGCCGGCGACGAGAACGTCGAGCTGCGCCTGCAGGCCGTGAATGGCAGTATCTCGGGACGCGCCATCGGCGGCAGCGACGTGCGGATCACGGCTTATCGCAGAGACAGCCACAGCGTGCTCGGTGAGGGCTGCGAGCTCGACGGCTCGTTCTTCTACCGCCGGCTGCGCGCCGGCACCTGGGACCTCACGGCGATGGATCGCACGGGCCGCGCGGCGTGCGTGGCAGCCGTGCAGGTACTCGTTGGCCGCGAGACGTCGGGCGTGCTGCTCGACCTGCAACCCGCGGCCAAGATCGCGCCGCGACATGGCAAGGCCGACGAGTTCGTCGTGCGCAACGACGAGCACGTCGCGTGGATCGACAACCTCGAGCGCGGAGTAGCCGGCGAAGCGCGCGTGCCGCCGGGCACGTGGACCGTTGTGTTCCGACTGGCCGGCAAGGAGCTGAGCCGGCGCGAGGTCACAGTGCAGGCCGGCGAGGAACGCACCGTCGACGGCGATCGCTGAACGAGCGGCGCCTTGCAAGCACCGGCCGCTCGGGGCATGGCGTCACTTCTTGGCGCCGACCGGCGAGTCACCACCGACGCTCTGTCCGAGCGACAGGGACAACACGTTCACCGCCGTCGCGTAGACGCGGCCACCCTGCTTGCCGTTCCTGTCGACCGGGTCCCACGATCCCGCATGCGCGCCGTCAGTGCGCTGGTGCACGACCAGCGCCTCCCGCAGCGACTGATACCACTTCACCCACGCGGTATCACCCGCCCCGATCATTGCAAAGGTGCCGGAATGCCAGTCGAGGAAGTCCATGCCCGTGGCATCGGGGCCGTCGCGCCATCGCGGCACTTGCTTGCCCAACGAGTCCATGAGCTCGACAAGCCGTGCATCGGTCTTCGGCCCACGCTGCGCGTAGATGCGCAGCGTGGCTTCGAGCGCCGGCGATGGCATCGCGAGGTCGCCGCGTTCCATTGCCGACAGCGTTGGCTCCAAGTCCATCCTGCCACCACCGAGCGCGGTGCCGATGCTGCAGGCCAGGCTCGCCCAAAAGGTCGCCATCGCGTCGCCCTTCGTCTCGCCGGGCTGCGCCGGCCAGGTGCCAGAAGGCAGGCGCAGCGCCACCAGCCGTTCCAACGACTGCTGCGGCGGCGGTTGGTTGCTGCTCGACTTGACCGCGACCATGACGCAACAGCTCAAGGCATGCGCCACGACCGCATTGCCAGCCTCTGGAGCGCCGACGAAGCCGTCTACCTGCATCTGCGTTTCCAACCACCGGAGTGCCTTGAGCAGAGCCTCACGGTGCTCGCCCTCGCGTTCCGTGTTGCCGCGCGCCAGCAACGCGAGCGTTGCCCACGCCGTGACGGGCAGGTCCTGGTCCGGCTTGCCGGTGCCGGTGCACAGGTCGGTCTTCGGATCGTGGCGCTGGAACTCCGACGCACTCCAGCCGCCATTCTCGTCCTGGTGTCGGACCAGCCAGCCGATGCCCGCATTCATCGCCTCGACCGTGGCCTTGCCATCGATCGGCGGCCTGCGCGGCTCCGTCGCTTGCGCCTGGGACAGACCGGGCAAGATGCAGACCAGGAGCGCGACTAGCGATCGGTCGGACATGATGGCTCGATGGGAAGGGCTGCCGCCAAGGAAACCCGGTTCCGGTCCCCGGGGCAATTCCCTCCCCCGGGCCCGCGTTCGGGCTCCCAGCCAACCAGCACAGCGCACCTTCTTCTCCTCGCGCCTTCTCCGGGACCGGGCCGCCCTCTACCTTCTGCGACCCGGTTCGCGCCCCGCATGAACGCCTTCGCCTACGCCCACCTCGACGAGTCCCTCGCCACGAAGCTGATCGCCAAGGCCGGGCTCGGCGACATCGACCGCAAGGTCCAGAACGGCGAACGGCTCAGCGAGCAGGACGGCATCCGCCTCTACGAGACGCCGCACCTGGGCGCGCTCGGTCTCATGGCGCACCGCGTGCGCACGAAGAAGCACGGCCGCAAGGTGTTCTTCAATGTGAACCAGCACGTCAACTACACGAACATCTGCATCTACTCGTGCAAGTTCTGCGCCTTCGCGGCGAAGGAAGGTGAAGAACGCGCGTACCTGATGACGCCGGCGATCGTCGAGCAGAAGGTGCGCGAACAGCTGCACCGGCCGGTCACCGAAGTGCACATGGTCGCCGGCATCCACCCGACGATGCCCTACGAGTACTACCTCGACGTCGTGCGCGCGGCCAAACGCGCGCGGCCCGACATCCACGTGAAGGCGTTCACGATGGTCGAGATCGAGCACATGCTCAACATCTCGGGCAAGTCCGAAGACGAAGTGTTCGCCGACCTGCGCGAAGCGGGTCTCGGGTCGTGCCCGGGCGGCGGCGCGGAGGTGCTGACCGATCGCGTGCACAAGGCCGTCTTCCGCGAGAAGACGGGCCCCGACCGCTGGCTCGCGACCGCGCGCAAGGTGCAGCAGCACGGCTTCAAGATGAACGCGACGATGCTCTACGGCCACATCGAGCGCGTCGAGGAGCGCGTGCAGCACCTGATCAAGCTGCGCGAGCTCCAGGACGAGTGCGGCGGCTTCATGGCCTACATCCCGCTCGCGTTCTGGCCCTACCACACCGACCTCGCGAACTTCGGCCACGTCACGACGGGCAACCTCGACCAGCGTTCCATCGCGGTCGGCCGCCTGATGCTCGACAACTTCCCGCATATCAAAGCCTACTGGATCATGCTGACGCAGGAGTCGGCGCAGACGGCGCTGAGCTTCGGCGCGAACGACATCGACGGCACCGTGACCGAGGAGAAGATCACGCACGACGCCGGCACGACGGAGCCGCAGGCGCTGAACGAAGCGCAGATCGCGCACCTCGTCAGGGAAGCGGGCTACGAGCCGGTGCAGCGTTCGACGGTCTACGAGGAGATCGGGACCGCTGCGGCGGTGTGAGCCCCTACGAGCAGGTGATGGGCGAGGATGACTGGCAACGTCTGGCGCCGGTCATTCGCGCGATCCACTCGCCCGGCGAAGTCCGTGGCACGCTGCGGATCCGCCGCGGGACCGGCACGCTGGCGCGATTGCTCGCATGGCTCCTGCGGCTGCCGCCACCGGGAGAAGCCGTCGAGGTGCGCCTTTTGATCCGGAGCGAAGGCGACCGCATGCAGTGGACGCGGTTCTTCGGGGCGAAGCGAGTGCGCACGTCGCAGCAGACGGGCCGCGGGTTGGTGCGGGAGAGCTATGGCCCGTTCGTGATCGCGTTCCGGCCGACTCGCAACGGCACCGGCGTCGACCACGTCCAGACCTGGGCCGCGTTCGGCGCCGCGCGCTGGCACGTGCGCCTGCCCGCACTGTTGTCGCCATGCGTTTCCGGCAGCACGCGCGAGGAGGCCGGCGCGGCGTACCTCGAGGTCGAGGTCAAGTCGCCGATCGTCGGCCGGGTGATTGCCTACGACGGTCTCGTCCGACCGGTGGCCTCGACATGAACGCCATGCTGTGGCTCATGGCGTCGCAGGGCACGATGGGTGCCTTCGACACGCTCTACTACCACGAGTACCGCGCCCGGCTGCCGGCCGGAGGAACGCGCACGCGCCTCGAGCTGGTCCTGCACGCGCTGCGCGACTTCGTCTACGCGGTGCTGTTCGGCACGTTGCCCTGGTGGTCGTGGTCCGGTTCGTGGGCCTACCTGCTGGCGGTCCTGCTGGCGACCGAGATCGCGCTGACCCTGGCCGACTTCGTGATCGAGATCGAGGCGCGCAAGCCAGGCGACGTGTTCGCCGGCGAGCGCGTGACGCACGGACTCATGGCGATCGTGTATGGCGCTTTCCTCGCCTGTCTGCTGCCTCGGCTCCTCGAGTGGCGGAACGGGCCGACCTGCTTCATGCCCGTGCAATGCGACGCGCCGTTCCTGCTGCGCGTCGCACTCGGATTGATGGCTGCGGGCGTGTTCGCGTCGGGACTCCGCGACCTGTACGCAGCACTCGGGTTCCCGAGAGGGACGTTCCCCTGGGAACCAGCACGGGATCGCAAGTAACCGCGGATAGGGAATCTGCGCTTCGACAGCGGCCGCGCACAGAACGACGACGGCGAGGAAGCTGGGCATGGGTCTCCTGATCCGCTGCAGCCCGGGCGACAAGGCCGCCCCGGCGGGCGGGCTCGACCGGGCCAACCCCTCCCGACCGCCAAGCCTGGGGCGATACGCCGACGGAATCGCAGCTTGTCCCACCTATCCTCCGAAGCGGCCTGCGATCCACGGCCAGCTGCAGCGCGAGGGCAAGGGCTCAGCACGCCAGCTGTGATCGACGTGCAGTGAAGGGCGGCGCGCGCGGTGGCGCGATCGTCACGGCCGCAGCTGCACGAGCCGCCCGCCCGCGGCGATCACGCCGTGCGGCCTCCCTGCCGGGAACGGCGTCGGCGGCAGCCAGCGCAGCAACACGCATTCCGCGATCGGATGCGCGAGTCGGAGGCGCAGCCGCGTGACTGCCTCGCCGTCGCCAGCGACGACCTCGGCGACGACGCCGGCGCCCGGGCGGTCGACGATCGTGCCGGTGCGCAGCGGCGTGCATGGGAACAGCGCGCGTTCCGCGACCACGAACGGCGCGCCTGACATGAGCTCGATCGTGCGCGCGTCGACTCGCGCGACGTCGAACCCGGTGGCACGACCAGCCGCCATCGGATACGTCGTCAGCACGTGCACAGGCAGCCTTGCGTTGCCGAGGGCGTGGCGCACCTGTGCTGCCGCGAACTGCGCGTGCACCGTGCCGCCCGGGAAGTCCAGCAGGTAGACCGCTTTGGCCTGGCTCAGTGCGGCGGCATGCGGGACGAGGAAGTGGCGCAACACGGTCGCGTCGCGCGGCCGCTGGCTGATGTTCTCGTTCTTGCGGAACTGCCACGTAGCTTGATGCGCGATCCACGCTACCAGCACGGCGCCGGCGAGCCATCGCCAGCGTCGCGCGCGCGCGAATGCGAGGCCGACGCCGAGCGCAACGCCGGCCGCTGGCAAGACGAGGTAGCGCTCGCAGAGGTAGACGACGGCGATCGGCAGCCAGGTGACGAGCACGAGCAGGCCCGCCCAGCGCGCGCACCGGTCGCGCCGCAGCCCGAACGCAAGCGCGGCGAGACCGGCGACTCCGAGCGCAGTGCCACCGAGCGTCGTGAACTCGGCGTAGTGCGCCGGTTGCATGAAAGGCAGCGTGTGCTGAGCGATGGCGAGATTCTCGAGGTAGTTGCGCACGCCGGTGACGACGTGGCCGCCGAAGCCGGGATGCCACGGCACCACGAAGTACGGGAACACGAGACCGCTGCCCGGGGGCACGGCGATGCTGCGCAACCAGAACACGCCGCCGGCGACGGCGGCGTGGCCGAGCCAGAGCCAACGGTCGTGGACCAGCGCCGAGCGCCACGTGACATGGCGCCCGAGCACCAGGACGTCCCACGCCATGCACAGGATCGGCAGGCCGATCGTCAGTTCCTTGGATAGCAGCGCGAACGCGTAGCACGGCAACACGAGCCAGCGCCGCGTGCGCGACGGGCCGTCGTGCAGCAGCAGCGCGCCGAAGAAGCCGAGCGCCGCGAGCGTCTCGTTGCGGCCGGCGACGTACCACATCGTCTCGGCGTGGAAGGCGAACGCGGCGTAGAGCACGCTCGCGGCGAACGCCGCCCACGGCGTGCGCACGACACGGAACGCGAGCAGCGCGACCAGCACGACCACGGCGCCGTGCAGCAGCAGGTTCGTGCCCAGCATCACCGCGGCCGTGCCGCCGGTGAGCGCGCGGTCGAGCGCGTAGCTGCCGACGAGCATGGGGCGGAAGAAGCGAACGGCCTCCGTGGGTTCGATCCACCACAGGTGGTCCCACCGGTTCTCGAGCACGCTCGCCTGCAGCAAGCCGATGCGGCCGTCGGCGCTGTCCTGGATCGTCATCAGGAAGCGGTAGTCGTCGGGCTCGAGCTGCGGGTACGTCAACACGCAGGTTCCCGTGGCAGCAGCGAGGGCCAGCACGGCGAGCAGTGCCGCGGCGAGCCACCGGCGTGGCGCCCGGTCAGCGGGTTTCGTCGTCACGCGCGCAGGCTACGGTCGGCCCGCGCGAGGCGACACTGCACAGCTCGGTCTATGGTGGGCGAGTCGACGTCATGAACGGAGTTCCCCATGCAAAGAGAGCCGGGCTGCTGAGCCGCGTGGTGGGCTCGTGGATCCCGCATCCCCGCCGCCGGCGCGAACACGCCGTGGTACGTCACCATGTGCCGCCGCAGCCTTGGCACCCAAGCGGTGACGTTCCACGCGCGGCCCCGATTCACGAAGGAACTCGACGTATGGGTCGAGCCCACCGCTCCCAACGCGGCTCGCGTCGTCAAGGCCCTTACTGACTTCGGCGCGCCACTCGCCTCGCACGGGGTGACAGCGCAGGACTTCGAACGCTCCGGCGTGGTGCACCAGATGGGCATGCCGCCAAATCGGATCGACGTGATCACCGCCGTGGACGGTCTGGTGTTCGGTCCCTGCTGGGATCTGTGTCGTCGCGAAGTTCGGTGACGTCGCCGTCGCCTACCTCGCGAAGGCGGATCTGATCGTCAACAAGCGAACGGTGGCCAAGCCTCAGGACCTGGAAGACGTGCGTTCCCTCGAACGCGCGCCGTGAGAAGCCATCGGGCCACGAACCCGTGCAGCGTTCGACGGTCTACGCGGAGATCGGGACGGCTGCGACGGTGTGACGCGCAGGATCCGCGCTTCTATGAGAGGGCCACCTCCGTCAAGCGCCTTGGTGCTGCTCGGTCTGGCGATGACGAACGACTCCGCTGGCTTCTATTCGCACTATTGAAGGCCACATGTCGGGCCGGTGCATCATGAGA
>Ga0075418_10000695_pt1 | contig 36445 bp, 22 predicted proteins | sample SoiMetdeltSBSDD2_FD_81776 | JGI IMG/M metagenome (GOLD analysis project Ga0075418, IMG submission 81776) | Bulk soil microbial communities from a Populus tree surrounding site in Tennessee, USA - Soil MetaG P. deltoides SBSDD2 | ecosystem: Environmental > Terrestrial > Soil > Tree plantation... | reverse complement strand
GAACTCGGGATCGAAGCCGATCGTCAGGACATTTTTCTCGAAAGAGAGAGGGTGTGCGTCCGCCAGATAACTGCGGGTGAAGGTGCTCGCGCGGCCAACGGCCTCCAGCAATTGTTGCCATAGCGGCTGAAGGTCGGCAGTGGGCGCGGGAGCCGAAGCCGCCGGCACGGCGGTGGCCGGTGTCGCCGCTCGAGTTGGCGCGGCCGCGGGGGCCGCTACCGGGGGTGGACCCGCGCTGCGCTTCTCTGCGGGGCGCGTTGCGGCAGGAGCCGTTCCGGATGGTTCGCCGGAGCGTAGCGCCTGCAGTTGCCTGAGCACGGCATCGATGCTGACCGCATTGCGAGCTTCGATGGCGCGCAAGAGCGCGACCTCGACAAAGATTTTCTTTGATGCCGCGTCCCGTAGGCCGCCTTCGGCGTCGGTGAGCACCTCCATGATTCGGGTCAGGCCATCCACTTTGATCAGCGCAGATTGCCGTTGAATGGCGGCGGCTTCGGCTTCGCCTAACTCCAGCATGCCTGCGCCGCCGACCTGGTGAATCAGGAGATTTCGAAAGTGCCCGAGCAAGTCGCCAAGCAAACGGGACAAATCCTTGCCATGCTTGGCGAGCCCTTCGAGTTCGCGCAAGACGGCCTGGGCGTCGCCGTCCAGGATAGCGTCGGTGATGGCGATGATTTGGCCTTGAGCGGCGAGGCCAAACATGGAGAGCACATCGCTCTCGACGATTTTCTCGCCGCAGAAACTGATGAGTTGATCGAGGGCCGACTCGGCGTCGCGCATGCCGCCGTCGGCGCCGCGGGCGATGGCCTGCAACGCAGCCGGCTCGATGGTGACGCCTTCCTTCTTCGCGATTTCACCGAGGTGCTTGACGATGAGGGTTTCGGGAATGCGCCGCAGGTCGAAGCGCTGGCAGCGCGACAAAATCGTCGGCAGGACCTTTTCCGGTTCGGTTGTCGCGAACATGAACTTCACGTGCGCGGGAGGTTCTTCGAGCGTCTTGAGCAGCGCGTTGAAGGCCTCCTTGGTGAGCATGTGGACTTCGTCGATGATGTAGATTTTGAAACGCGAGCTCGCGGGCGCGTACTTGGCCGTCTCGCGCAGTTCGCGAATTTCATCGATGCCGCGGTTGCTCGCGCCGTCGATTTCCAGCACGTCCAGCGAGCGGCCTTCGGCGATTTCTTTCGCGCGCTCGTCGTCTTCGGCAACCTCAGCGCTCGGACCGCCGGTGGCGTTGAGGCATTTGGCGAAAATGCGCGCGATGGTCGTCTTGCCGGTGCCGCGCGGGCCGCAGAACAGATACGCGTGGGCGATGCGGTTTTGGGCAATGGCGTTGGCCAGGGTGGTGGTGACGTGTTCCTGGCCGACCACGTCGGCAAAGCACTGGGGCCGATATTTTCGAGCTATGACCTGATAAGCCACGATGTGAAATTTACGATTTTAGATTGTCGGTTTTGGTCTAGTCGCAAACGTTCGTTGTATCTGAAAAATCCGCAATCCAAAATCCTAAATTCGAGATTGGGAAAGCCAGGGTAACCACGGCGGATGCGGAGCAAAGTACCGTTGCTGCCTTCCGGCCCTGGCGGGGTTTCTAAGTCCTCATTCCATGGGCCCTGGCGGCTGATAATAAACCCCAGTTTGACCGGTCCAGCAAGGAGAGTTTGGCGAAACAGACCCTTCGCTTACCTACGGGGTGGTACGTAGTCTTGCGGAGGGGTTGTTGGGTACTTGCCGGAATTGTGGGGAAACCCGCGGACAGGTAAGGTGTTCGCAGATAAACGTCATGAAAGACTGGACTCAGATACCTGCCAAACCGCAGCCCAAATGGGGAACTCGCGTTCCGGGGCCGCTGCGCGTCATTGAAGTTGAAGTCGAATACCCGCCGCGCGGGGCCGCGCCGCGCCGCTCGTTGTTCCGGCGTTTCTGGAACCAGGTTTGGCCGTGGGCCTGTTTTGTGGCGTGCTGCGCGCTCAGTTATTACCTGGTGAGCGAGTACGTCGTCACCACCGTGGTGGTGCAGGGACGTTCCATGGCGCCGACCCTCGCCGACGGCGATCGCTACCTCTTGCACCGCTGGCAATTGATGTTCCGCGCGCCCGCCCGGGGCGACCTGGTGGTGATCCGCGACGCGGTGCGGAATGATTTCGTGGTCAAGCGCGTGGTGGGGCTGCCCCGCGAGCGCATTCAATTCAAGAACGGCGAAGTCTGGGTCAACGGCGAAAAGTTGAACGAGACTTACCTGCCGGTGGGCACGGAGACGCGCGTGTTTGAGGGCGCGGACCCGCTCTATCTGGTCGGCGCGGACCGCTACTACGTGATGGGCGACAATCGCGCCATCAGCGAAGACAGCCGGATTTACGGAGCCGTCAAGGGCAGCCAGATTCTGGGCTTCATCCCCCAGGAATAGTTTTTCACCGGAAGTTAAGCAACCGCGCAGGGCCGGGGTTATGGGTCCCCCCGGCCCTGCTTTTTTGTAAAGCGACACAGCAGCACCGCTTTCCGCTTTGACTGTTACCAAGTTCTGTGCAAAGAGCGCATCTCTACGTGAGTGAGGCTGCATACGCTTCGATGATCGACGCGCTGAGGGCAATTCGCCTAACGGCGCAGAGAAGCCAGCCCGACCAATTGATCGTTTCGACCCAGGAAGGTCCGGTATGGCCGAACCGGGGCAACAGCTTTTGGCTGTCATATCGGGGTGGTAGCTGGCTTCTGAGCACGTGGCTGCCTGCCTGTTATCGCGTCCCACCCGGCCAGGATGTGGTAGCGGTGTGTTTGGCATGCATGAAGTCCGGCACGTCAGCGATGTACAATGTCCCGGAGGAAATTGCGCGACGTTTTGGTTTGGAGCGAATTTCTGAGGATGAGTTTGACCGACTCTTTCCCGAACATGACGATGAAAGATGATGGTTTAATCGGAATGAAGCGGTTGCTGATACTTCTTGCACCAGTGCTTGTGCTGACAGGTTGCGTTCCGTTTCGCCAGGGGACGCGCATCAATGGCGGAGACTCCCCACCTATGAGTTTGTGCGATGATCGCTATGTGCTCGTCGGCATCGATATAAAGCGCGAGAAGATTATCACTGAGCAGTCGCATATCGTGGATCCAAAGGGGAAGCGTTACGCGATTGAGATTGAGCCGCACCAATACGACATCGACGAGAAATTCAAAACGGTGCGAGTGGACGTTTATCCATGTAATGCGGACGGCTCGCGCATTCGGCGCTGGTCTAATGGAATCTGGTCGTTTCACTTTGTGGCGGAAACGGACGGCGCGCTGCGGGTGATTGATCAGCAATGGAAGTACTGGACGTTTTACTACAGTCCGATCTGTCACGGACCGCCGAATTAGAGCCCTTCATGCGATAAACGCAACGCCCATCGCATAGACCGCTCTTGAGCGTCTCACCGCTGGAGGCGGAAGAAGCGGGTACCTTCGGGGGCGATGGATGCCGGGCTATTGGCAGTGGCGGAGTTGCGCCAGGGGCCGGTGATGTCGTTGGCTTCTTCGAGGCGGAAGGCTGGGTCGGACCAATATAAGATCAGAGGCTCGACGGAGCTCGCCCCTCCGGAGTCGGGTTGCCACAGGTTCAGGCGAGGGGCGGTTGTGGACGACAGGGCGAGGAGTTCCATTTCCCAGGCGATGTCGCTCGAAGTCGGGCCCGATTGGTGGACTTCGACGGCGATGACGTTGGTTCCGGGTTGAAGAATGGAGACCGGGAAAGTGTTGGTGTAGAAACGCTGGGTCTGAGACGCGGGGGTGATGTTGGTCAACGCGAAGGTCTGAAAGGTGATCGGCCCTGACGGCATGTTGTTCGTTATCAATGGAGTGCCGTTCAGGTAGAGCACGCAACCGTCGTCGCGCTGGTAGCGAAATTGCACGGTGGCGAATTCCGAAAGGTCGTTGCTGACGACAAAAGAGCGGCGGAAATAGTAATTGGTGATTTGCGGACCGGAAGTGCCGGAGAGGTAGCGGCGAAGGGTGGTGGTGGCGGCGGCGTCTGTGCCAAAGCCGAGGCGGCCCGGGCCTTCAGCCCAGCCGGAGTCGTCGAAGTCGGTCGCGCGCCAGGCGACGCCCTGGTCGGAGCCGTTGTCGAGGTATTTCCAGGTCGCTCCCAAAGGCGAGAGAACGGTGAGACCGGAACTGAAATTTTGGAGCAGGATTGTTGAGAGGCCGGTGAGGTCCGCATTGATCGGGTTTTCGAGGGCGACACGAAGGACTCCATTAAAGTTCGACGGCACCGGAAGATAATGGCGAGTTCTGCCGGGCGGAAAAACAAGCGTCCCGCTAAGGCTCGCGCCCTCGCTCATGTCGATGGTGTAATCCACGGACACTTCGTTCGTGCAGTACACGCTCAGGCCCACAGGCACGACCGCGGTGCCATCGGCATACGGACCAGGATATTCGGTGACCAGCGACTGACCAGGCCACGTCGCAAAGCCCACACCAACGCGGCCCTTCGCACCGAAAGCCGCCAGACGCCAGCCGTCGGTCGCGGGATTCCAGACGAAGTTATTGGGGAAATTGGTGTCGGGACGCGTGAGCCAGTTGTCGTAGGGATGGATTTGGCCGAAGGCGTTGGTCCAACCGCCTGTCGAACGCCAATTGAAACCGAAGATATCGCGATGATTGTAAAGGAGAATGCAGTTGGTGGCGGCCAGAGTGCCCGCGTAGCGGCTCATGGTTTCATAATTATCGCCGTGGCGCAGGCCGCTCAGGTTATCAGTAATGAGACAGCGGACCACCCGGCCGGTAGGCGAGTCGTAACCGTCCTCAAACCCCTGGCCGCAACCGATAAAAACGGTGTCGCGCGGGAAAACATTTTTGTAGCCGGAGAGAGAGTTCCCTTCGTGCGTGGCGGCTTCGAACCAACAGGATTGGTAATAGAGAGTGCCGTAGCCGCTGCCGCCGGAGTCGATGATGTCGTCTTTCGTCCAGCCGAAGAGCGTGTTGGTAAAGGCTTGAAGGCCACTGACGAAATAGAGCGCGTCATTGTCGCCATCGACGAAATTGACGGAGTCGTCCGGGCATTCGATGAAAGCGCTGTCATTGACGTTCCAGGTGGAGCCAGTGAATTCACCGCCGCTGGTGACGCGCTGCATGAGGAAATGATCGAACGTAAATGTGCCGCCGCTAAAGGCGTGGCTGAGTTGACCGGCCAGATACATCGCGGCGGAGTCGGTAAGCGAAACGGATTGGGCGTCGTTGACGAAGAAAAGAGCCTGCTCTCTACGATGGCTGCCTGGATTGCCGCCGCTGCCGAACCAGGTCGGGTTCGCGCCGCTACCGGTGAAGATCACGCCGGTACCGGTGACCGAAGCCGGGCCGGTGCGCATAATGAATCCGCCCCACGGTTGGGAGCGGTTATTCGGCATGAACACGACCGGATCATTGCGCGTGCCGTTAACGACCACTGCGCCGTTGTTAGTGATATCGCAACGCGGATCGATGCGAACAATCGTGCCGGCGCCGATGGTGAGGGTCGCGCCTGCGCTGACGGTGATGTTGGTTGTGATGTGGATGCGAGAGTTGTCGGGCCATGACACGTCACCGCTGAGCGTGCCGGAAACTTGCATCCACGCGGTAACTGGCGTTTCCAGCATTATCGTTTTGTTCGTGGCGAGGCCCTGGATCGAAGGTGAGTAATTTAGTTCGCCTGCGGCATTGGTCCCCGCCAGGAAGCCCGACCCGACGCCGCGACGGACCTGGATGGAGGGATGGCCCGGAGCTGCGACAAAACCGTTGGCGCGAACGGCGTGACCGGAATCGTCCTCCACCCACGCGACGACGGGGATTTCGTAGCCAGCCGGGAAACGGGATGGAGTGAGCAGCCGCAAGCGAGCGCCGGCGAATTCGTTGGAGGAGGAAGTGATCAGCGGCCAGGCGAACGCTTTGGGCAAGCCCCACTCAGTATCTTCACGTTCGCTGGCGATGACGAGGAAACGCAGGTAAAGCGAAGTGACAGGACCGCCGATGTCGTTGGTCCGGAACACGCGCAGTTCGTAAAAATCGGGACGATCAACGGTGACGGGAACACCCGTTGGAATTGAGTTTGTGTTCAGAAACGCGGAATCGGTGAAGCCCGCCGCGCTCACGACTGTAAACGTGACTGTGTCCGTGTAATTGCCGCGATCGGCGACGCCGTTGACGGTGATTTGCGCCGCCGCCGGTAACGCCAGAGCAAGCCACAGTGCAGCCAGAGAAAATGCTGTTCGGAACATCCCCGAACTCTACACCAGAGGACGGCGTTTTACAGTAGAAAGACCATCGGCGCGTGTAGATGTACACAGGACTGGCGTGTCATTACTCGCGCGGGTGCCGCACATTGACATTTTGGGGTGTCCGCGTATTATCAGTGCGGTCGCGGGTGTAGCTCAATGGTAGAGTTCCAGCCTTCCAAGCTGGCCACGCGGGTTCGATTCCCGTCGCCCGCTCCAAATTCAGAAATCAGAAATGCCAACCCGCTCCATGCGTGAGTGCTTCGTGCAATCTGGCCTCGCCAGGTTTGCCGTCGTTTTCGCTTTCTAATCTCCATGCGTTTACGGGGCTGGTGGGTTCACATTTTCGCACTCTGCATCGCGCTCTCCGCGCGCGCTGAACACGGCTTTGAAGGACAGAGCATTTCCCTGCGGCTCGAGAATGATGCCGTCTCCAGAGCCGACCGGCATTACACGCAAGGTTCGTTTCTGTCCTGGCTCTCGCGCGATAATTCGGGCCCGCACTGGCTCGAGGTCTTGAATGAGAATCTCCCCACCTTCGGTTACAAAGTCGAGGCGACCAAGTGGGGCTTCGGCGTTGCTCAGGAAATCTACACGCCGGAAAATCTCGAAGCCTCCGAATTGCAAGTCGACGATCGGCCCTACGCGGGCTGGCTTTTCGGGCGTCTGACCCTGCAGCGGCGTGGCCCGCTCTCGCGCCGCTGGTCCGTTCTCGAAACCTTCGATCTCGATCTTGGCGTTATCGGCCCCGAATCCCAGGCTGACGACACGCAAAAGGAGTGGCACGGGGACGATCCGCAGGGTTGGGACCACCAATTGAAAACCGAGCCCGGCTTCGCGCTGCGCTACGAGCGGCGGTTTCAGTTCAAACCCGCGCCTGACTCCAACGGCTGGGGATTTCGATTCATCCCGCATCTCGGTGGCAGCGCCGGCAATATTGCCACATACTTGAACGCCGGAGGCACACTGCGATGGGGCTACAACGTGCCCGACGAATTCAGCACGAAACCCGGCGAGTTGAAGTGGGGCGCTTACCTGCTGGCGGGAGTCGATGGGCGGTTCGTGCTGCATAATATTTTCCTCGACGGTAATACCTGGCGCGAGAGCCATCGCGTCACCAAACGGCCATTTGTCGGCGACGGACGGGTTGGCTTGGGCCTTGCGTTGCAGATGGTGGACCTGAGCTGCGCGTATGTGTTTCGCTCGCGCGAGTTCAACGACCAGAAGCGCAGCGACGCTTTCGGCTCGGTAGCGCTGAGGGTGAAGTTCTGATATTCCTTGCAACAAATCGCCGGTCGACGGCGTCTTAATCTGCAGAAGACGGAACTCGCGGGATGAAAGACAAGATCGTTATCTTTTCGCTGGGCGGCATCATTCTTCTGACGCTCTACCTGACTTTGTTTCGCGGGTGCAAAGAGGAACCGATGCAGATCACCTCCAAGCTGCGCCCGGTGCGCCGAGGCACGCCGACAGAACGTGGAATGACGCCAATGTACGATGTCACGTTCGGCTTCAATAAAAAGTACAAGCTCACGTCGGTGAAAGTCGTCTCCGCGCAGGACCTGAGCACGAACAAATATCCGCGCGCGCTGTGGCACGTGATCGAGGATGGCAAGTCCGTGCCGGTCAAAGCCATCAGCTACGGCAAGCCGGCGCGCGGAATGAAACCCGCAGTTCCCGATTTGCTCCCGGAGCCACTCGAACCGGGCCAGGAATACGTCGTTTTCATCGAAGCCGGCAGCATCAAGGCGCACACCAACTTCCTCGCCCAGGCGCGTCCCGTCCCAAGGTAATTAGCTGCGTCGGCTGCCCTCTCATTAACACCTTCATTCATGATCATTCATGAAGGTGGGATCGGCCTCAGGTAAAGCACCCTGAACTGCTTCGTTTTCGTCTCTCAAACGTCAAATCCTCACCGGACGCGAAAGAACATCGCGCGAAAAAATAGGTGTCAGCCCCATTTCGACGATTTTTGCGCGGTCGCATCTTCTGCCTCTGTGAAACCATGTTCTTACTGCGGATGCGAGAACGACGACGCCGTGAGTCATTGCTCGGACTGTGGACTGCCGCGCGATGACGATGCACGTTGGCCGGGCGATTGGGGTGGCTTCGGTTTATGGGTTGCGTGGGGTCTGTTTGGACTCATCCTTTACTACTGCTTCAATAATTCCGCGCCTCACCTCCAGCCATCTGACCCGTCGCTGTTGCACGCCGTCTTCTTCGGGCTTCTTTTGGCGCCCCTTATCGTGGTTACGTATCGCTATTGGCACCAATACCGCGAATAAGTCACTGCTCAGGAATAAACGTGCATAGCTGTCATTCATACCCAACAACGTTCATGCCCTTGCATGGCGACTTCTCCCGGACGAGAGTTGTGTAGCATGCCATCCATCAATCTCACCTTCCTCATAATCTGCAAACCCACGTCGGGCATAGCAGATAACAGCGAACTTGCCCGGTTCTATGACGAAAACAAAAACGTGATCAGCCGGATCGGCGAGAGCGTCTTTGTTTTCGACACCATGCGCGATCACACCGTCCTGGACAGCTTCCGCCAACAACTCAAGTCGACCGGCGCAGAATTCATTGAATTCGAAAAGCGGGCGGGCGACACCGATTTCTTCGTGCGTGGAGGCTTCGACAAGGAAACAGTGGAGTTGCTATCGAAGCATTCCTTGCTGGTTTCCAATATGTTCCCTTCGAAGTAGCTGTCACGCTTCCCTCAATGCCCGCCGCAATCGCCTTGACCCCTCGCTCAATGAGCAGAACTATTAGGAAGATTATCTGTTAGGTGCGCGCAAGCTATGAGAGGATTTCTTACCAGCTCTCCGACCGGGGTTGGGTCCCTGGTTTGTTTTATTGCTGTCTTGACACTGGTGCATCAAGCTTCCGAACGAGGTTGGCCGCCGTTCTGGACTGTGCTCGTGGTTGTCGCTGGGCTGCTTTATTTGTGGAGGTTTTTTGTGCAACCGTTCAGCGCAGGCTTGCGAGGATATCAGCGTGATACGAACTGCGGGTCGAAGGAGGCGTCGTCCAGCCGCAGGTCAATTGACGGGCAAGGTGACGGGTAGGATGCATTCAAAGTGAAGCCAAGGACAATCTACGTGACCCAATACCTCTTTGTTGGCTGTATCCTGGCAGGACTCTACGTCATATTCATTTGGCCGACTCAACGACTGTACTCATCCTTCGACAATCTCGAACGCAATGCGAAGCGTGTGATTACCGGCACGCAGCTCCAGCAATGGGCGATGGGATTGCTGGCCTCTGAACCCACGAATCCAACACCGAAGGTCGCTGACTTGGGGACGAATTTCCCGCCTCAGCTTCTTGGTCTCATTCGCCATCGGCCGTACATTCAAGTGCAGGAAGCCAACACGAATTCACCTGGCAGCGTTCTCCTGGTTTGGGGCAGCGGATTCCTCGGACATTCCGGTTTTGAGATTGGGCCGACCATTTTCGTGAGTTATCGGCCAAATGCCCAGGCGTGGCAGCCCGGAGTCTATTTCTGGACCGATTCACCAAAGCGTCGTCGCTGAAACTCCTGTGATAACCAACGGCGTCGTTGCCGTGTAAGAATAACCGGCCCAAAACAGAGGGCTGGATTACGACTCTCCGCTCTGGGTCGGTTTCATGCCGGGTGAACGGGGGTCCTGCGACTCTCTCCAGACGATTTGCCGTTACGTGACCGGTGCCTCGGCATGCCGTGCGACGCGCCGCACCGACATGCGCGCGACAAGCAAGCCCTCCACTTCCTCCACGCGCAACTCGTAAGATCCGACGTGCACCGTGTCGCCCACCTTCGGGAAACCACCAAGCCGATTCGTCACCCAGCCGCTCGCGGTCGTCACGCCTTCCTCCGAAAGTTTCTCGCCGACGAGTTCTTCGAGATCGTGCACGGGAAGCGTGCCGAGCACTTCCCAGGTTTGGTCGCCGGTTTTCACGACGCGCGGTTTCTCCTGGTCGAACTCGTCCTGAATTTGGCCCACGAGTTCTTCGAGGATGTTCTCGAGCGTTAACATTCCCACGGTCCCGCCGAATTCGTCCACCACGATCGCGAAATGCAGCTTCCGCTCCAAAAAAAGCTGCAGCAGTTTTTCGAGGCGCGCGGTTTCGGGCACATAGATAATTTTGCGCGCAACGCTCACAAGGTCCGCCGCGGTTTTCGCCCGGAACCGCGCCGCATACAAATCCTTGATGTGGATTACGCCGAGCGTGCGATCGATGTCGTCGCCCTCGCAAAGCGGGAAGCGCGAAAAGCGCGTCTTCTCTGCCACGTCGATGCACTCCGTGAGACTGGCGTTGGTATCGAGCCCGACTATTTCCGGGCGAGGCCGCATCACATCGCGCACCACGCGGCGGCGCAGGTCGAGCGCGTTGAGCACGATATCTTTGCCGAGGGTCGTTGCGGTGGAATGCTTTTGCGAACCGGCGAAGAGCAAGCGCAGTTCTTCTTCGGAGTGAGTCAACTCCGCTTCGCTCGCGGGTTGAATGCCCAACTGTCGGAGCATCCAAAGCGAGGAGTGGTTGAGCACCCAAATGAACGGGTAAGTGATGAGGTAAAACCACTTGAGCGGATACACTACCCACAGCGACACGGGCAGCGGTTTTTGGATCGCCATCCACTTTGGCGCCTGCTCGCCCGCGGTGATGTGCAGAAAGGTGAGTGCCGTCAGGCCAATCGCCACCGCCACCGTGTGACGGACGTGCGGTGAATCGACGTTGAGCCAGTTGAGCACCGGCTGCAAAAGCCCAGCGAAGAGCGGCTCGCCGAGCGCGCCCAGACCGAGGCTCGCGACGGTAATGCCGAGTTGCGCGGCGCTGAGATAACGGTCCAGGTTGCCGAGGACGTGCCGCGCGGCCCTCGCGCGGCGATTTCCCTTCTGGACGAGACGGTCCAGTTGCGTGTCGCGGATTTTGACGAGCGCGAACTCCGCGGCGACGAAGAAGCCGTTGAGCAAGACGAGAAAGATGACCAGGGCAAACTTGAAAACAAGCATGCCTGGGTCGCTCGCCGCTTCCGACGCGATTGCCGCCGCCATCCGGGAGCGTTGTACTCGTTGCGTCCGCTACCGGCAACAGCCGTACACAGCGGAAGGCCTGGCGCCTCTTGTTTTGGCCGCTGTTGGACCTGCGCGCTTTGGAGCGACGGTATGCGACTTCGTGTTTCTGGCCGGCTTCGACGTTTCCGGTCCTGGCCTTTTTTCTTTGGATCGTCTGGCATCACGGCCCAACGATGCTCCATGCCACGCCGTCAGCGACTTCATACGAGCTTTTTGTACTTTTTGTCGGCGGCGAGTTTGGCGACCAACTCTTTCACTTTCTGCGCCTGGGATTTGTGGGCGACGAGAGTGGCATCGTCGGTTTGCACGACGATGGAGTCGCGCAGGCCGACGATGGTAATGGGCGTGCGGTTCTTCACGCGCGCGTCGTAGACGACGTTGCGCGCGGCGTCGACGTGAATGAAATCGGCGAGGGCGCAATTACCTTCCGGGTCGGCCTTGACGTGGCGGGAGAGAGCGGTCCAGGAGCCGAGGTCGTCCCACTCGAACGCCCCGTCGGCGACGACAACGTTCTGCGCGTGCTCCATCAGCGCGTAGTCGATGGAGATTTTGCGAAGGTCGGGGTACTCGCGCGCGAGGACTTTATTGAGCTTCGAGGTGTGCGCGACCTTGAACCAGCGCTGGCAGGCCTGGGCGATATCGGGCTGATGCTTTTCGAGGCCCTGGGTGACGGTGACAAAGGACCAGATGAACATGCCCGCATTCCAGCGGTATTGGCCGCTGTTGAGGTACTCGAGGGCGCGGTCGAAGTTCGGTTTTTCGACGAAACGTTGCGCGCGGAAGAATGTTGTTTTGTAGCGCTTCACGCCCTGCGGCGGCGGGAGCGGTTCGCCAATGTGGATATAACCGTAACCGGTGTTCGGCTCGGTGGGTTTGATTCCGATGGTGACGATCACCTGGCCTCGGCTGGCGAGGTCGAAGGAGTCATCGAGGACCTGCTGAAATTTTTTCGGGTCGGGAATGACGTGATCGGCCGGCAGCACGGCCATGACGCCCGTGGTTGATCGCGCCCCGACGAGCGCGGCACCGAGAGTGACGGCGGCGCAGGTGTCGCGCCCACAGGGTTCGGCGATGACATTGCCTTTGGGCAGTTTCGGAATTTGTTTCCGCACTTCCGGGGCCTGGACCTCGTTGGTGATAATGAAAATGTTTTTGATGGGCACGAGCGGCACCACGCGATCGACGGCCTGTTGCAGGAATGATCGATCGCCGAGCAAGCGCAGCAATTGTTTCGGGGTTTTCTCGCGGCTGACCGGCCAGAAGCGTTCGCCGCGGCCACCGGCCATGATAATGACAAAACGATCGTGATTTCCCTTCGTTCTCATACTTTCACCGCTTCGATCATTGGGCGGACGAAATCCATGACGTGCTGGACGAGTTTCGGGTCTTTGCCGTGCTTCGCGATTTGATTGACGATGGCGCTGCCGACGACGGCGGCGTCGGAGTTTGCGGCGATGAGTCGCGCTTGTTCGGGATTTGAAATGCCGAAGCCGACCGCGATGGGAAGATCGGTATGTGCGCGGATTTTGGCGGTCATGTTCGCGATGTTGTCCGCGACTTTTTCCTGCATGCCGGTGACGCCTTCGCGCGAGACGTAGTAAATGAAGCCGCTGCCGCGCTTGACGATAAAGGCGATGCGTTCGTCGGGGGTGGTCGGCGCGACGAGATAAACGGTTCGCAACCCCCCGCCCGCCATCAGCTTCTCGTAGCCCGCGGATTCCTCCGGGGGAAGGTCGAGCACGAGCAGTCCATCCACGCCGGCGTTGGCGGCATCGCGCACGAAGCGCTCCAACCCGTGGTGATGCACGAGATTGTAATAGATGTAGAGCACTATGGGGATTTGCGATGTCTTGCGGATTTCGGCAATGGTTTGCAGCACTTTGGGCGGCGTGGTGCCGGACTCGAGGCCGCGCTGCGCGGCCAGTTGGTTGACGAGGCCGTCGGCCAGCGGATCGCTGAAGGGCACGCCCAGTTCGAGCACGTCCACGCCGAGTTGGTCGAAGCCGAGGGCGAGTTGGCGGGTGGCGTCGAGGCTGGGATCGCCGGCGCCAATGTAGACGATGAACCCCTTCTTCCCTTCGCGGCGAAGGCGGGCAAAGCGTTCATCGATTCGATTCATGCGCGCGGATTGTTCGATTTCAGGCGTGAGTTTCAAGGGTCATTTTCAAAAACGCAGGTTGGACGCGGCCCACGCGAGCGAAGCGCGAACGTGTTCATCCTCGAGGCGCAACTGCTCTGCGGGTTGCAAACCGCTCGTGCGCGGAAGCGGAGTCGTTGAGTTGTGTTGCTTCGCGGCGGCGAGGCTTTGGGCGAGTTGTGACGCGGGGGCGTTTGGCATGGTGACCCAATAAGTATCGGTAAGGCACGGGATGCGGAGCGGATCGCGCGTGATCATTTCGAGGTTGAGTTGAACCGTTGGGTTGGCCTTGCGAAGAGTTTCAACGATGCGTGGAATCGAAAGGTAGCCACGACCGAGCGGCACTTCGGACAACAAAAAACCGTCCGGAGATTCGGCGAACGCCATGTCCTTTAAGTGAACGGAGAATGCAAACGGAGCATACTCTTCGATGACCTTCATTGCGTCCTCCATCAGCGCAATGCTGTTGCCGGTATCGACGCAGATGCCAATCCATTCGCTGCTGAATTTACGGACGATTTTCAGAAGCTCCGGCACCAGCCAATCTTTGTGATTTTCAACGGCCATCCGCAGGCGGTGGCGCTTGAGAACAGGCTCAGCCAGTCGAATCGAGTTAATCGACTGCGCGGAGAAGTCGCGAAATTCTTCGACCGACTTGAACGTCTCGTAGCGGCGGCCGCTGAGACACGCGGTGCGGAACACGGTTGCGCCAGCGTCGCGGGCCAGACGAACATCCCGTTCGAAGCGGTCCAAATCGGTGTCGTCTTTTGGTAACTGGAACTGGGCTTCGAAGTAGAGCCCGTGTTTCTCGGCTTCGGCTTTGATGCGTTGCGCGTAGGCGCGGTCGTTGTCGCCGATGGAGACCTGCACGCCGGCCGCGCCGAGTTGATGCGCATATTGGAGGAACGTGAGGGCGTCGTGAAATTTCGCGCTCTCGCGATTTTGTTTTGCGGCTCGCCACTGGAAACCGTAGGAGTGCATGCCGATGCCGATCGGGGCACGTGAGGCGGCGCCAGTTGCGGCAAGGACCGGCGAGGCGGCAGCCAGAGCCACAGCACCGGCAACGCGGCCCAATGCTTCTCGACGGGAAATTGGTTTCATGATCGTAGCGCCTTGAGTTCCGCGTCCCAAGGGGAGCGGTATTGTTTCGTGAGCAGCGCGTTGGCGTCGCTATCACCGACGATTTGCTGCGAGTTTTCGTTCCAACGGACGGAATGACCGACGCGCGCTGAAATGTTCGCGAGGTGACACGCGGTGACAACCTCATGGCCGCTTTGGAGGTCGGAGACAGGTTGCTTGCGCGTGCGGATGCAATCGAGGAAGTGGCGCGCGTGGTCAGCGAGCTGGTTGCTGCGGTCGCCGGAGGTGTCTTTCAGCGGCTGCGCCCAAAATTGATTGGTCGGCCCGCCGATGGATTGCGGGCCGCCGACGGGATGTCCGCCCATGATGCGCGCGACGATGTTCACGGGCTGTTCTTTGCGGTCCGGGACGATTTCGAAACCGTCCCGGCTGATTCGGAGGCTCGCCTTTGTGCCGTGGAAGACGAGGTTCGATGTGGCGGGGGTCGTTCCGCCGGCGGCGCATTCGCGAATTTGGCAAAGGACCGTGAAGTTCGGATATTCAAGGATCGCGTCCTGCACGTCGGGGACTTCGCAGTTATCCTTGAGGACTCGGCGGCTGCCGATGCTGGTGACGCGTGTTGGAGTGGTTGCGCCGGTACACCAATGAACGATGTCGAGCGAATGCTGGCCCAGGTTGGTCATCTGCCCGCCGGAGTAATCCCAGAACCAGCGGAAATGGTAGATGGAGCGGTTGGGATTATAGGCGCGCTGGGGCGCGGGACCGAGCCAGAGGTCGTAGTCGAGTTCGCGCGGAGGCGAGGCATCTGGCGGATTCCCGAAACCTGGGAGGACGTTGCGAAAGAATTGGATCTGGACGGAGACGAGCTCGCCGATCTGACCGCCGCGAATGAGTTCGCGCGCGCGGGCGTAGTGGGCGGCCGAGCGTTGCTGGGTGCCGACCTGGATGATGCGGTGGTGGCGGCGAGCGGAGTCGAGCATCCAGCGGCCCTCTTCGACGAAGAGCGTGAGGGGCTTTTCGACGTAAACGTCTTTGCCCGCGCCGCAGGCCATCATGGTCATAAGGGCGTGCCAGTGGTCAGGCGTCGCGATAACGAGGGCGTCGACGTTTTTGTCTTCGAGAAGCTTCCGGAAGTCGTGGTAACGGGCGGCGGCGCCTCCGATGGTTTCGACGGCGGCGTCGAGGCGGGGTTGAAAGACATCGGCCACGGCGACGACCTGGGAGCCGGAAAGGCCGTGGAAATTGCGCGCGTGCAAACGCCCGATGAGGCCAAAGCCGATGATGCCGATGCCGATGCGGTCGTTGGCGCCGAGAACTCGCTGGGCGGAGAGTGCGGATGCGATGGCGGTGCCCTGGGCGACCCGTTTAATGAAGTCTCGCCGTTTCATGGGAGTGTGTGGTTGGTGAGTGGTAGCACGGGGGAGGGGGAAAGGCATGCTTTTTGTGGCGGACGAAAATCGGCGTACGCCGATTTTGATTTGTTGTAAGTGATTGGTACGACGTGGTCGAACCGGTAAGGAATCGGCGAGTTCGCCGATTTTGACGATTTTGGTTTGAGTTGGTTCGGGCGCTTGCCACAGAGCCACAAAGCCACAGAGATGAATGGAAACGAAGGCCTGGCCGCAAAGAACGCAAAAGACGCAAAGAAGTGAGGGCTGAGCGTTAAGAGACCTAAGCCGGCAGAATGGAAATCTGCGCTTGGTCGTCTTGTATAGTAGGCCCCTGGCATTTTCGGTCAGAAACGGTCAGTTTTGGTCAGTTTTCCAGAATGACGCACCCCCCCACCCTTTTGCGCTCAAAATGCGTCATTTCAATTTTGGATTTTTGATTTGCGATTTCGGATTGATCCGGCCTTCGCCACGGTCCGAACAGTTCTTTTCATGGCGGCGATTGTAGCATGGGTTTTTGCGGCAACTGCGTTGCGGCCAATGTGAATGTGACAGGAGAGGACACCAGAGGACACGAGGTGACAGGAGAGGACATTTTTTGGTGAAGATTGGGCTTGACGGTTTTTGCAAGAAGCGAGGGTTAAATAAGTGAATGAGTTAAATGGCTAAATTATTGCGGGGGCGTAATTGGGATGCGAAGCGAGAAGGGCGAATTGATCGGGAAAGGGTTGACGGCCCAGGTGTATGGCTGGGGCGAAGGGCGGGTGGTGAAGCTGTTCGAGGATTGGCGGCCAGCGGCGAGGATTGAGCAGGAGTTTGAGGTGACGCGGGCGGTTCATGCGGCGGGGCTGCCTGTGCCGGCGGCGTATGAACTGGTGGAAGTGGAGGGACGGCGGGGGATTGTGTTCGAGCGGATCGATGGGCCGTCGATGTTCGAGGAGGTGGTGGCGCGGCCATGGAAGTTGTTTGGGGCGGCGCGGAGGCTGGCGGAGTTGCACGCGCAATTGCATGGGATAAAAGCGCCGCCGGGGTTGCCGACTATGCGGGAGCAAATCACGGGGTGGATTGACGGGGCGGCTGAATTGTCGGCGGCGGAGAAGGAGGAGTTGCGGCGGAGTCTGGCGGACTTGCCGGATGGGGACACGCTGTGCCACGGGGATCTTCATCCCGCGAATATTTTGTCAAGCGCGCGGGGGCCGGTGATCATTGACTGGTCGAGCGCGACGCGGGGGCATCCGATCGGGGACGTGGCGCGGACCTCGCATTTGTTCGAGGCAGCTGATTTGCCCGAGGAGAGTCCGCGGCATATTTTGTGGCTGTTCAAGATGGCGCGGGCGGCACTGCATCGGACTTATTTGAAGCGGTATTTTAGATTGCGCGGGGGGAGTCGAAGGGAGTTGGAGGCGTGGCGTCCGGTGCAGAAGGCGGCGGCAGCTCGGTGGCGGGCGATGATGAGTGCAGGGAAATGAAAATTGAAAAATTTAAAATGCAAATTGCAAATTGTGGGAACGCGAGCGACGTCGGGCGGATGCACGGGGCAGATCGCGACGTTGCGAGCGAGGCCGCTCGCGCTCCAATGAAGATGGCCATGGAAGTTGATCGATTGCGATTCGGCTTCTCAGGCGAGTTTGGTTTTTGCATGATCTGGGGAGATTGAGCGCGTTTCGGTATACGGCACGGACGGGTGCTGGTGAAAGGATCACCGGCATGCTGGAGGCCGATAGCGAGGCGGCGGTGTTGCGGGTGCTCGAGGAGAAGAATCTTTTTCCCATTTCCATCGCGGGGTCCGGAACGTCGGTCAAGACAAGCACGAAGCGACGGCGTGTGCGGATGCGGGACGTGGGAATCATGTACGGGCAGCTCGCGGATTTGATCGGGTCGGGCGTGCCGCTGTTGCGGGCGCTGGATTCGTTGATTCGCTCCACGGTGAATCAACGACTGGCGGCGATCCTGCGCGAGGTGCGGGGGAGTATCGCGGATGGGAAGACGTTGACGGATTCGTTGCGCGAATTTCCGGAGACGTTCCCGTTGTTGCACACGGCGATGATCCAGGCGGGCGAACGGGCGGCGTTTCTGCAGGATGTCTTGCGCGGGTTGGCGGAGTTCGTGGAGCGGTTGGATGATCTGCGGAGCAAGGTGCTTGGGGCATTGATATATCCGGCGCTGCTGACGGTACTGGGAGTGTCGATCATGGTGGGCGCACTGATGTTTTTCGTGCCGAAGTTCGAGCCGTTGCTGGCGAATGCGCAGAAGCCGCTGCCGACAGAAGTGATTTTCGGGATGAGCAAGGTGGTGCGGTCATATTGGTATGTGCTCGTCCTCGGAGTGATCGGGGCGGGCGGAGCGCTGTGGACGAGCCTGCGCAATGAATCGACGCGGCGGTGGCTGGAGAAGGCGCGGTTGAGAATCCCGGTGGTGGGGAGCGCCTTCCAGATGTTGTCGATCACGCGGTTTTGCCGAATCCTGGGGACGATGCTGGCGAACGGAGTGCCGATGATGCAGGCGCTGAAGATCAGCAAGGACGCGACGGGATCGACGTTGATGGCGGAGCAGATCGCCGACGCGGCGGACAGTGTGCGGGACGGCAAGACGCTGTCAGGGCCGCTGGCGGCGGGCGGAATGTTCCCGGAGCAGGTGCTGGCGATGATCACCGTGGCGGAGGAATCGAACAAGTTAGACAAGGTGCTGCTGCAAATCGCGGACACAGTGGAGCGACGGACGAACCGGCAGGTGGACACGGCGGTGAAGTTGATCGAGCCGGCGATTTTGTGTTTGGTGGCGGCGTGCATTGGATTTTTGGCCTTGGGGTTGTTGCTGCCGATCTTTACGCTGGCGGGGTCGTTGGGGGCGAAGAAGTAGGGAATGACGAAGGACGAAAACAAAATCGCCCTCACCCTGACCCTCTCCCCCAGGAGAGGGGAAAGCGTGCGAACAGTTTCGGACGGTTTGAAATGCCTGGATGCAGAACCCGTGTTGGGCAGAGTGGTGACAGTTACGGGCGGCAAAAAAGATAGAGACTCGTTACCTCGTCTGCTACAAAGATTGAATTAGGCGCGGGTTTTGGGCGTCTGGGGAAGCGTAGTTACCTTTACATCTATGACCATGGAAATTGGACGGTTGAAGAAGCGAGCGGTTCGCGCGGCGGGTTTCACGCTGATCGAAATTCTGCTCGTGATCGTGATCATCCTGTTGCTGGCCGGGGCGCTGGTGGTGTTTGTGTTGCCGCAGCAAGAGGGCGCGGAGAAAAACACGACGAAGCTTATGCTGAGCCAGGTGAGCGGAGCGCTCGACACGTATCGTCTCAACCTGGGACATTATCCGAAGGAGGATGAGGGCGGGCTGGACGCGTTGATGGTGAAACCGAATTTCGAAAACGAGCGCATGGGCGAACGCTGGAAAGGGCCTTATCTGAAGCCGGGCGTGCGGCTGGAAGATCCGTGGGGCCACAAGTTGCGCTACGAAGTGGTGGACCGCGCCGCGAGCGATAACAAGACGGCGCTGCCGTACAAACTTTCTTCACTCGGACCCGATGGACAACCGGACACCGACGATGACATCCGTATCGCGACCGAAACGGACACCAGCGGCGGAACGGGGCCAAACGCGGACCAGTAACCCGCTGCACCGCACATGAAATTGAGAGCCGCTCATAATCGGAGCGGGAGGTGGGGTGTCGTCTGTGGGGTGGGATGCCTTCAAGAAAAAAACGCCAGGGCACTGGCGCACTCCAGGATGCTGGCGCGCGGACGCACGCACCTTTGGCAAAGGAAATCTCTGCGTGGTTTCACGCTGATTGAGTTGTTGCTGACGTTGGTGCTGTTGATGCTTCTCCTTGGGGCGGTGGTCATGAACTTCACTGGCCTGCAAAGCAGTTCGCAACTCGACGAGGGGGTAGAGCAGTTCGAGAGCCTGGTGCGTTACGCGCGGGCGCACGCAGCAAATTCGGGCTGTCGCGTGCGGCTCACGTTCGAGGAGGTTGCGACCGAGGGGGAAATGGCCGCGCCGCTCGGGAATGTGTTTGTGTCGTGGGAGGCTGATTCGCTGAACAAGCCGGGGGAGTTTCAGCCGTTGGTGGAACTGGCGCCGTTGCTGGACACGATGTTGCAGTTTGTGGAGGTGGATGAGGTGCGGCCCATTGGCGGGGGTCTCGCGGAACTCGCCCCTCCAGAGGGAGAACAAACCTATGGATTTGAGCCGATCGTGTTTTATCCGGATGGATCGAGCGACACGGCGGAAGTGATTCTTTCGGCGCGGGAATCGGATGAGGAGCGGCAAGTGGCGGTACAGATCATCGGGGCGACGGGGACGGTGCGGAGGCAGGCGGTTGAACTCGTGGGGCTCGACGGAACTCGGCCATCGAAAGGAAGCAGGGATGAAAAATAGTGGGGCCCGATTCCGCAAAGCGGGACCTCTCCGAAGGAGGGTTGGAAATAGCGCGCGCGCAGGGTCGGTGTTGCTGGAGGTGGTGCTGGCGATCGTGCTGTTCGCGGCGGCGGCGGTGGTCGTGGGGATGGGATTGAAGGCGTCGATGGATGGGACGGAACGATTGCGGCTGAGCACGCACGCCGGGAACCTCGCGGTGACGGTGATGTCGGAGTTGCAGATGGGGTTGCGGTCGCTCGCGGACAGCGGGCCGGAAGCGTTCGGACCGCCTTTTGAAGGCTGGGTGTGGGAAGTGGCAGCGTTGCCATGGGGTGAGGCGGAAAGCACCGTGGCTGCAAGTGCCGCCACGCTGATGCAGGTGGAAGTGACGGTTCGCTATGAGCCGGAAGGGTTCGTGCATCGGTTGGCGCAAGTGATCGATGTCCAAGCGGCCCGCTCAGGCCAGGCTGCTCCAACTTCTCTTTTGCCATGAGAATTGCCGCACAAAGTTTGCGAAAGCGCGTGCGCGATGCGTTCACGCTTATCGAAGTGTTGCTGGCGGTGGGGATCATTGCGGGGTTGCTCGTGGTGGTGCTGTATTTTTATCAGCAGGCGGCGCAGTTGCGGACGGAGTTGTTGGTGGAGGCGGAACGAACGTCGTCGGCGCGGCTTTTGATGGACCGGCTGACGACGGAGCTGCGCGCGGCGCGTTCGCACACGTTTTATGCGGTGCCGCTGGTGGGGGAGGCGACGCATTTGCAATTCATCACGACGGACCTGCCTTCGCCAACGGCGTGGGCGGGCGAACGGCTGGGGCGGATTGCGCGGCCGGAGAGCGATCTGAAGCTGGTGAGTTATGGGGCGGAGGCGTCGCAGGAAGACACGAACATCGTCGGACTGGCGCGGGCGGAGGAGCCGCTGGTCGAGTTGCGAACGTCGGCGCCTAGCGAGGCGGTGCTGCCGGACTCGGCCGACACGAACAAGACGAACCGGATATTGATCACGGAGGCGTTTAAGTATCTGCGCTTTCGTTACTATGATGGTTACAAATGGCTGGAGTCGTGGAACGACACGTTTCTGCCGAAGGGCGTCGAGGTGACGCTGGGAAGTGAGCCGATGCCGGCGGAGGCGGAAGTGGAGGAATATCCTTACGAAGTCTTTCGGCGCGTGATTTTTTTACCAGGGAGTGATGCCGATGAGCAAAGGTTTCGGGATTTGTTGGTGGAGCCTGTGACCGCGGAGGTGGGGAGGTGAAAACTGAGAAATTAGAGACTCGGTTTTGGAACTGTTGCTGCGCCCGAGAGACTTCGTCTCCGCAGCTCGTCTGCTACAGAAGGAGAAATGCTTTCGCACTCATTGCGGTGCTGGTGGTGATCATGCTGGCTTCGATGGTAGTGATGAGTTTGTTGTTTCGGATGCGCGCGGAGGACATTGCGAGCGCGGCCGGGGCGGGAGCGGAGCAGGCATCGGCGGCAGCGATGAGCGGAATACAGGAGGCGATGCAAATTGCGGCGCGCATCGAGCCGGGTTCGCTGGAGTGGCGGAACAGTCCGGAACTTTTCAAGGAGCACTTCTTCCACGACGACGGAGTGGACAAATGGTATTTCACGATTTTTTCGGCAGGCGATCCCGAGAGCGAGTCGGTGCGATACGGATTGACGGATGAGGCGAGCAAGCTGGACTTGAACGAGGCGAGCGAAGCGATGTTGTCGCGCGTGCCGGGCTTGAAGCTGTCGCAGGCGCAAGCGCTGTGGGATTTTCTGGACGTGGACAACACGCCGCGACCGGAAGGGGCGGAGCAGGAATATTACGACACGCTGGCGACGCCTTACACGGTGCGGAACGGTCCGTTGGCGACGTTCGACGAGTTGCTGCTGGTGCGCGGGTTTCCGAAGGCGCTGGTGTACGGGGAAGACGCGAATGGAAATGGCATGCTGGACGCGAACGAGGACGACGGCCCGGCACAATTTCCGCCCGATAACGCGGACGGGAAACTGGATATGGGGTTGCGCGGCTTGCTGACAGTGAGCGCGTACGACCGGAACGTGGACAACGATCGAGCGCCACGGGGGAACATTCTCGATCCGGCGGCGAGGTTGTACACGAACGAGGTGCCGGAGGTGGTCATGAATTACATCACTGCTTTGCGGAGCAACAAGGTAGCGGTGATGCACGTGGCGGAATTGCTCGGGGCGACCGGGAAATTCAAGGATGCGAACGGAAAGGAAGTTGAACTTGCGTCCGGAGTGGGGAAGGACGAGTTGCCGATGGTGCTGGATCGGTTCACAACGACGACGAACGCAAAGTTACCTGGGCTTGTGAACGTGAACACGGCCTCGGCGGTGGTGTTGCAAACGCTGCCCGGGATTGAAGAGGGCGTGGCGGAGGCGATCGTGGCGGCGCGTCGCGGTCTGCCGGCCGAGAAGCTCAAGACGCCGGCATGGATTTTTCAGGAGGACCTGGTGCCCCCGGAAGTGTTCAAGACGCTGGCGCAATTCATCACAACGCGGAGTTGGCAATATTCATTTACCGTTATAGGATTCGGCTTGCCGGCCGGTCGTTATCGGGTGTTTGAAGCGACCATCGACGCGGGCGGCGAGAAACCGCGCGTGACGTATCTGCGCGACGTGACGCGGCGCGGTTTGCCGTTTCGGATTACGAGTGACCCGGTCGGGAACAAGCAGCCAAATGCCTGAGAACAGCAACATCATTCCGTTTCGAGGCGGGAAGCTCAAAGGGCTTCAGCGGAATTTTCGCCGTCGCAAATTGCGGCAGATTACGGCGCTGGACATCGATGGGCCGACGTTGCGTATTGCGCAGGCGGATATACGCGGAGACCAGGCGGTCATTTCGCGGGTGCTGACGGCGCCGCTGGAGATTTCGACTGAAGACCGGCCCGATGCGGAGTTGCTGGGCAAAGCGGTGCGCCAGGCGCTGGATTCGGCGCGCGTTAGACCGGGGGCGGTGGTCATGGGCGTGCCGCGCGCGCAAGTGATCCTGCGCACGTTGAGCCTGCCGGCCACGGAGAACCTCGGCGAACTTGCCTCGATGGTGCATTTGCAGATCGGGAAGGACCTTCCGTTCCGCAAGGACGACGCGGTGATCGATTTTCGAGTGCGCCCGCAGTCGCAGGTTGCGCCGCCACCGAGCGAAGCAACACCGGACCAGCAACCCACCGTGCCAAAGTTGGAAGTCCTTGTGGCCGTGGCGCAGCGGGAAGTGGTTGAGTTCCACAAAAGTGTTGCGACGAGCGCGGGTGTGAAGCTGGCGGGGCTGGGCCTGCATTCGTATGCGAATGCGCGATGCGTGCAGGCGTGCGGGATCGCGCAGGCGCGTGAAGCCGTGGCGCTGGTCTCGTTGCGGCCGGGAGAGGTAATCGTCGATGTGATTTCGGAAGGCTCGCTGGCTTTCAGCCGCGGCGCGACGGTGTCACCAGACCGACATGAAGCGGCGGGGCCGGTGGAATCGCCGCTGGCGCCGGCGCCGGATGCGCCGCCCGCGCCTGAGCCGTTTAATTTTGTGGACGCGGTGACCATCGAAGTGGTCCGCAGCCTTCATAGTTATAATGGCATGGAGCCGGCGAACGTGGTCGCGACGGTCGTGGTGACGGGGGCTACCGGACAGGAGGAGGCGATCGTTGAAGCGCTGCAGAAGCGATTGGCGTCGCCGGTGAGTTTGTTGGACGTCGCGGCCTGTCTGAAACTCAGCGGCAGCGATCGCGACAAAGCGTCCGGCGCGATGTCGTCGATTGGTTTGGCGCTTGGGATTGGTGACGCACAGGGCTTGCCGTTCGATTTTTTGCATCCCAAACGACCGCCTGTGCAACGCGACATGCGGCGCGTGCGAGTGCTGGCGGCTGCGGCCGCGGCCGTGCTGATGGTATTCGGGGTGATTGGGGTGCGGTCGCATTTGATCAACAAACGATTGCTGGCGCACAAACGAGTGCAGGCTGATTTGACGGCGGCGCAAAAGATGCAGCCGTTGTATAAGCAGGTGCGCGGACAGCACGCCGCGATCGAGGAGTGGGTCAAGGAGGGCGATAATTGGCTCGACCATTATATATATCTGAGCGGGGTGTTGCCGGGGCCGGAGGAGATCTACGTGACGTCGCTATCGGTGAGCGGGCAGGGAACGATCCGGCTGTCGGTGCAGGCCAAGAGCGGGGAAATCCTGGCGCGGCTGGACAAGCAATTGCGCGCGGCGGGTTACGAGGTGAAGCCGCAGGCGATCACGCCGGGCAACGACAAGTATGGCTACGATTTTCGGTCCAGCGTGGAACTGATCATCCCGGCGAAGATGAAGATCGACATTTCGAAGGTGAAGCCGCCGGGCCGGCCTGCGGATGACGCCTCGCTGGAGGGGGCGAAGCCGACTGCGCGGGTTCGGCGCGGCAACGCGGGCGTGCTGATCGCGGGAGGTGCGCAGTGAACGCGCGCGAGAAAATTTTGACGGGAATTATCGGCGGATTGGTCGGACTCGGGGCGCTGGGCTTTGGGGTGCGCACCGTGTTCATCAAGCCATTGAGGGAGATCGACAAGAAAACAGCGGGGCTGCGCGAACGCTTGAACAAAGTGATGGCGGACCGGCGCGCGTTTTTCGACGCCGAAGACCAGGTGAAGAAGTTCGCGCAACGAACATTCGAACTCGACCTGGACAAGGCGAGCGCGAAGTCCGCGGAGATGCTGACGCAACAGATTCTTCGGGCGGGTTTGCCGGAAATGGAGTTCACGAGGTTGCCGTTCGGGCCGAGGAAGCTTCGCGGGGCGCAGGAAATTGGATGGAATGTCCAGGGCGACGGGCCGCTGGATCGCATGGTCAACCTTTTGTTTCTGCTCGAGGCCGATCCGCATTTGCATCGCGTGGATGGACTGACCGTTTCGGCGGGTGAGTCGGCGGGGCAGGTCCGGGTGCGGTTTCGTTACACGACGCTGGTGCTTGATTCGCCACCGGATTTCGAACCGGTGAATCTTCAGCCGAAATTCGCGCTCGACTCGCCGCAGCGGCGCGTGTTCGACGGCATCGTGCAGCGGGACATTCTTCGGCCGTATATCAGGCGCGCGGTCGCGCCGGGGCCGGGGAATCCGGGCGGAGTGCCGCCGGGGACGAGTCCGGGCGGGGCGCCGGGGCCAGAGAGCTTCAAAGTGGTTTCGCTGTCGGATTGGATGGGGCAGCCAGAAGTACACGTGCGCGACATGGTCGGTCAGCGCACGCTGCGCTTCAAACCGGGGGATGCGCTCGCCGGCGGAACGATCGTGATGGTGGATTACCGGTCGATGCCGAAATCGGGCAACGAACTGTTGCAGGCCTTCAGCCGCGTGATTGTTCGCATTGGCGAGGAGTATTGGGCGATTGAGACGGGCAAGACCCTGGCACAGAAGTATCGCTTGGCTCCGGACCAGTTGCCGGACGCGTTGGCGCGGTTGGAAGCGTCGAAGAACGCCGCGCGGCAGTGATGTGGAATCGTAGTTTTGCCGGGCAACACGGATAAAAAATGTTGCAGAATCGGGCGCGGTCGGGCGTCCAAACTAGACGTCAGAATGAGCAATGCACACTTGAAACTTATCGGTGCGATTAGCGCACTCACTGCTTTTATCCCTTTTTGCTGGGGGCAAAATCCTGCGCCGGCCGCGACGACGAATGCGACGAAGACGCCCGCAGTGTCGGCGGCCACGACCAACGCGGCGGCGCGCGGCATGCGCTTTCAATTCGACGGCATTCCTTACAGCGATGTGGTCGAGCGGTTCGCGCAGATGGCGGGCAAGCCGTTGGTGGCGAACACGAACATCCAGGGGACGCTGAGTTACAACGATCCGAAGGTCTACACCTACGCGGAAGCGCTGGACGTGTTGAACGTGATCCTCGCGATGAAGGACGTGATGCTGGTGGAGGCGGGCAACTACCTGCAGTTGGTGCCGTTCAAGCAATTGCCGCAGCAGCCGTTGAAAATTCTGCGCGGAACAGATCGCGCGGGCGACGTGCGGCCCGGAGAGGTGGTGACGGTGGTGCTCGAGTTGAAGAGCCTCGACGCGAAAGAGGTGGCGGACTCGATTGTGCCGATGTTGTCCAATGCGGGATCGGTTGCGCCGCTTTCGCGGGGGCGCGGGCTGATCCTCACGGACCGGCTGCAGAACATCGAGCGCATTAAGTACCTGCTGGCGCAGATCGATATTGAGTCGTCGTCGAAGCGGCAGATGAAGACCTTTACCCTTCTGCACTCCTCGGGAGCCGTGGTAACGGACTTGATCAACCGCACGTTTGGCGTGACTACGGCGCCGAAGCGGACGCAGTACAATACGAATTCAAAGCAACTCGATACATTGCCGCCCGACCCGAGCGATTACGTGACGGCGGTTTACGACGACGCGTCGCGCACGTTGGTGCTGTTTGGGCCGCCGGCGCGGATCGAGTTGGCCGAGGATTTGATTTCGCGGTTCGAGGACAAGGAAGGGCCGCAGGCGGGCGACGTGCGCATTTATTATCCGCAAACGATCAAAGCGGAGGAGCTGGCGACGACGATTCGGCAGGCGATTCCGGGCGTGGCTGCGCCGGGAGAGACGGCAGCTTCGGCTGCGACGAAGGCGCGGGTGATTGCCGACGTGGCGCAGAACCGGTTGATCGTGTCTGCGCCGGTGGGCGCGCAGCTCGACGAGATCGAGCGGCTGATCAACAAGGTGGATAAGCCGGTTCACGGAACGGGAGGTTTGGCGCAGACGAAGTCGCAAACGGTCCAAATCACGAAGGTGTTTCGTCCGCGTTCGGCCGAGCCGACCGCCGTGGCGAAGATTCTTACCGAGGCGCTCTCGAAACGGTCGCTCACGGGCGTGATGTTGCCGACGGCGAACGTGTCGGTGGAGCCGGTCAGCGCAAGTGTTGTGGTGACAGGATCTCCGGGCGACGTGCAGACGGCGGTGGACATCATCACGCAACTGGAGACTGGCTCGACAATGCCGGTGCCGCAGCAGACGAAGTTCATCGATGTAGGCACGGTTGCCGAAGCGAAACGGCTGTTGCCGCTCGTCGAACAGATTTATCGGAGCCAGGTGACGGACAGCCTCGGCGGGCAGGTCGCGCACGCGAAGATCATTGCTGACTCCGAAGCGGGGCGGTTGATCGTGACCGCGAGCGACGATCATTTGCAACGGATCGAGGCGATTGTTCGGCAGGTGCGGGCGCAGACGCCGAAGCGCGATGCGCGAACGCTGCGCATCATTGCGCTGAAACATTTGCGCGCGGACACGGCGCTGTCGAGCGTGAGCGGGCTCGTGACTGAGCGCATGGCCGATCGGCGGTTCGAAGATGTTGCCAAGCCGTCGCTGGTTTCCGATGCGGTGAACAATCGCCTGCTGGTGACGGCGACGGAAGAGCAGTTCAAGGAGATCGAGCAGGTGGTGAAGGTTGTGGACATTGCGCCCGAGACCGCGAAGCGGGAGATGGCGGTGCTCCCCGTGCAATCGAAGCCGGCGAGTGAATTGATCACGCTGGTGTCGCAACTTTTGAGCCAGGTCGGCGAGGAGCAGAGCAGCCAACTTGCGCCGAAGCTCATCGCTGATCCTTCGGGAAAGCAGATTATCGCGATGGCGACGGCGAAGGACCTGGAGCGCATTCGCGGATTAATCCAGCAGCTCGATACGGCCACGGCGGTCGCGGCGGCGCGGCAGTTCAGGGGCGTGGAGTTGTTCAGCCGCACGGCAGCCGAACTTGCACCGCTGGTGCAGCAACTTTACACCGAGCAGCTCAAAGGCTTTCCGGAACCGGCAGGCGGCGCGGCGACAGTGATCGCCGAGGCGAAGAACAATCGAATCATGGTGAGCGGTCCGGACAAGGAAATCGTGCGCGTGGAGGGGATCATTCGTCAGCTCGATCCCGCGGAGAAACGAGCGGCAAAGGAAGAGACGCGCGTGATCCGGCTTAAGAGTGGAGTGGCGGCGGATTTGGCGGGGCTGGTCGATAAAAGTGTCAACGCGCAATCTCAGCAAGTGCGCGTGATGGTCGATGCGCGGAGCAACAGCCTGGTCGTGAACGGCGAGCCGGCGGGAGTTGAAGCAGCGGCGCAGATCATCCAGCAACTCGACAGCCGGGGCGAAACCGGGCCGCGAGACATGCGCATCCTGGATTTACGTTCCGGGGATGCCACGGCGCTTGCGCCGATGGTGACGTCGCTGTTCACGGACATGACGCGCGATCAACGCGGACCAAACTACGTTCCGGAAGCGAAAGTCGTCGCCGACGCAGGCGCGAATCGCCTGATCGTGAGCGGCACGCGCGAGGAGATTAACCAGATCGCGAAACTGGTGCAGCAACTGGACCAGACGCCGGAGCAGTCCGGGAGTGCGCGCGTGTTTCAATTGCAGATGGCCAGCGCCGTGACACTCGCGCCGATCGTGTCGAATGCGATGATGCGCTTCGACGCGCGCGGGCAGGCGGTGCGCAAGGTGACGGTGGCGGCGGACGAAAAATCCAACAGCCTGATTGTTACTGGCGGCCGGGCGGACGTGCAGGACGCGTCGGTGATCATCAGCCGGCTGGATGGCGAAACTGGCGGGGCCTTCCAGGAGGAGGCGCGCGACCTTCGCATTATCCAGGTAAACACGAGTGATCCCGATCAACTGGCAAGTCTTACCATGCGCGTATTCGCGGCGCAGAATTTGGGACGGAACGTCACGAATATTTTGAGCATTACCCCGGAGCCTTCCGGGAAGCGATTGATCGTGCTTGCGCCCAAGACGATGCTGCCGCAACTGGAACAAGTCGTGATGTCGCTGGACCAGCCGGCGGACCAGGCGGCGCGAGAGTTGCACTCGGTGGACCTGAAAAACGCGAGCGCGCAGGATATTTTTCCGGTCGTCAATCGCATTTACGGCGAGCAATCCGCCGGCAAGAGCATCAAGCCCGCGTCGATTTATCCGGATGCTTCGGGGACGCGATTGACGGTGTGGGGCACGAAAGACCAGGCGACGAGCATTCGGCAGATCGTCGAGACGCTGGAAAGCCAGGCGCGCCCACCGCGCGAAACGCGGAGCTTCGAGATCGGCACGGCTGCCGACGTGCAACGGCTGCTGCCGATCGTGCAGCAACTTTACCAGGACCAGTGGAAGGGCAAAGCGGATCCCGCGGATGCGCAGATCGTGAGCGACGCGCGGGCCGGCCGGATCATCGTGAGCGGCAAGCCGGAGCACATCAAACAAATCGAGGAGATCATCAAGCAACTTGGCGCGAGGAATGCCGCGCCGCCGACGGAAGCACGCGAGACCCGTGTGTACGATTTGACGACGGCGAACGCGGTGGAGTTGGCGACAACGGTGCGAACGCTTTACACGGAGCAGGCGAAAGTTCGCCTCGGCACCTTGCCACCGGAAACGCTGATCATGTCCGATGTGTCGGCGAACCGGTTGATCGTCTGCGGGGACACATCTGAATTGGCCGCGATCGAAGAGATCGTGCAGAAACTCGACAAGGTCAGCGCGCAGAGTGCTTCGACGCGTGTGTTCAAGTTGAAGTCGGCGGACCCGGACAAGGTAATGGAGATTTTGTCGAACGCGTTGGTGCGATATGACGCGTACGGGCGGCAGCAACGGCGAGTGAGTGTAAGCGTGGATGCGAAGACGCGCACGATCATCGCGACGGGTGATCCCAAGGATTTACAGGGTGCGTCCGTGATCATCGAGCAACTGGATACGTCGCTGGGCGCGCAGCCGGAACGGAAGATGAAGGTTGTATCGGTCGCCAACGGGCGAGTGGCCGACCTGAGCTCGAAGTTGCGGCAACTTTATACGGACCAGATGAAGAGCCACGCCGAGTTGGGGACGGCGGATGCGCTCATCATGGAGGACGCGTCGAGCAACCAATTCATTCTGGCGGCGAACGATGGCCAACTGAAGTTGCTGGAGCAGATCCTGACTGAGTTGCAAAGCGCCCAGGCATCGCAGACGCCGCGTGACTCCCGCATCTATGATCTGACGACCGCCTCCGCGGTGGAATTGGCAACGACGGTGCGCGCGCTTTACCAGGAGCAGGCGAAGGCGCGGCCCGGCGCGCCGATTAACGAGGCAGTGATTATGCCTGATACGGGGGCCAATCGCCTGATCGTTTCCGCCGCCACGAACGAGCTCGATGCGATCGAGGAGATCGTTAAGAAGCTCGACAAGGTGAGCGCGCAGAGCGCGTCGACGCGTGTGTTCAAGCTGAAGTCGGCCGACCCGGATAAAGTGATCGAGATTCTGTCGGCGGCCCTGGTGCGTTACGACGCGTACGGCCGCCCGCAGAAAAAGGCGACGGTCGTCGTCGATGCGAAGACGCGCACGCTGATTGCGACCGGCGAGCCGAAGGACCTTCAGTCCGCCGCGGTGATTATCGAGCAGATGGACGCGGTGGGCGCTTCGGAGGACCGGCAGATGCGGATCATTGCGTTGAAGTCCGGCGTGGCGAGCGATGTTTCGAGGAAGCTGCAGCAGGTTTACATGGAGCAATTGAAGGGCAAAGGCGACACCGCCGATGCGTTGATCCTCGGGGATGATGCGAGCAACCGGCTGATCATCACGGCGACAGAGGCACACCTGAAACTGATTGAAGGGATCGTAAAGCAATTCGAGGAGGGCGGCGAAGGGGCGGGACGCCAAATGCGAATCATTGGGCTGGAAAAACAATCGGCTTCCTCTGTGGCGGCGATGGTCTCGCAACTTTTCGCGCGGCAGATGCAGAGTTCGGAAGCCGGTTCACGGCTCACCGTGACGCCTTCACCCGACGACCGCGCGCTCGTGATCGATGGACCGACGCGCACGTTCAACGAAGTCGAGCAGTTGGTGAAGACGCTCGACCAGACGGTCACAGACTCGCAGGGGATTCTCCACACCGTGCAGCTCAAAAACGCGCAGGCCGATGACATCGCCCAGGCCGTGCAGCGCGTAATGTTCGGCCGTGGAGGCCAGAACCGTTTGCAACGGGTGAGCATCAGTGCCATCGGAGGCGCCAACAGCCTGCTCATCAACGGCCCGAACGAAGTGGTCCAGGAGGTACTCAAGATCGTGCACGAGATGGACAAGGACAGCGAGGACGGCGAGATCAAGGTGCGCATTTATAAATTGGAGAACGGCAATGTGCGCGAGGTGCAGGGAATTTTGAACCAGGTGTTGCAGGGCGTCTCGGTCGCGCAGCGCCGGCGCACGGGACGCGGGTTCTCGAATATGTCGATCGATGAGCGCTCTAACAGCATCATTGTGTCCGGGAGCGACGCCCACTTCAAAATCCTGGAGCAGGTGCTGCAGACGCTCGATAAGGTCCCGGAGAAGAGCGAGCGCGACGTGCAATTCGTTTGGCTGAAGAACGCGCGCGCGGTGGACGTCGCGACGAAGTTGGAAGCGGTATTCGCGGAACGTCCCGCGACGGACCGGCCTGTGGTTGAAGCGGACGTGTTTGCCAACTCGGTGACGCTGATTGGGCGGCGCGCCGACGTGGCCCAGGCGCAGGAGATCATCGCGAAGCTCGACGAGACGAGCAAAGACTCGAGCCTCCAGGTGCGTTTGCGCCCAATCGACCGGCTGCCCGCGGAGCAAATGGCGCGGATGCTGCAGAATATTTACCCGCAAATGTCGGCGGGGAAGTTGAAGGTGGTCGAGAAATTGCAGCCGACGGTGGGGAATACGAACGCCGCGCCTGCGGCGACGACGAACGCACCGGCCAGCACCAACGCGCAGGCAGAAGTGGTCATCGCGGTCGATAAGGAGGCTAACGCATTGATTCTTTCGGGCCCGGCGAATGAACTGGATCAGATCGACCGCATCGTTTCCGAGCTTTCGCTTTCATTCATCAGCAACGACGCGGAATTCCGGCTGATCGCCTTGAAGGAGGCCGATCCGATTGTGGTGGCGCGAACAATCAACCAACTTTTCCGGATTGAGCCCCCGCCCCAGCCGCAACAAGGACAACAGCCGCAGCCACAGCAGCAGCAGCAGCAACAGGCACGGCCAAGCCAGGAACCGCGCATCACGGTCGTCGCGGAGCCTCGCACGCGCAGCGTGATCGTGCGCGCAAAGCCCGCCGATTTTTCGCTGGTGGAGAACCTGATCAAGCAACTCGACGGATCACAAGTCAACGCACAACTCGAATACCGCATCGTTGCTCTGACGAATGCGGCCCCTGAGAAAGTCCTGCCGCTCGTCCAGGAAATGGTGCAGCAATTGCGCGTCGCGCGTCCCGGTGATCCGGTCACGGTCGCAGTGGATGGCCGCTCGCGCGGTTTGTTGCTGGTCGCCCGTGCGCCGGTCATGGACCAGGTTGAGAAGATGATACGTTCCCTGGACACACCCTCGGCCTACAGCGAAGCGGAGATGCTGGTGGTGTCGCTGAAGAAGGCCAACGCAACGCAGCTCGCGGCGATTCTACAGAATATGTTGAAGCCCGGCGCGCAGGGCGAATGGACGTCCGAAGCCCGTGAGTTGCAGGAGCAGATTCGCCGGCTGAAGATCCAGGGGGACAGTGGCCAGACCGTTTCGCTCGATCTTACCAAGCCGATCAAGATTATGAGTGATCCTGTGAGCGGGGGACAGGGTGGCAACAGGCTGGTGCTGACCTCAACCCCGGAAAACCTGAAAGCGCTCGCGGCGGTTGTGGCCATGATGGACACCGTCGCGTTGAGCGAAGGGGTGGATGTCAAAATTGTCCGCCTTCAACGGGCGGACGCGGACGCCGTGGCGCAAACATTGAGTTCGGTCTTTTCCCAGGGGCAAAGACTGGCGACGGGGCCCGGCGGGCGCGTCGAGCCGGAAGGTTCGGGAAAGGCCCTGGTGAACCCGTTGAACGTCGCGCTGGATGCGCGCAACAACGCCATCGTTCTTAGCGGTCGCAAGGAGACGTTGGAACTGGCGGAAAAAATCATCGATGACCTCGACCGCGAGATGGAGCGGTTCATCACCGAGGTGCGGCTCTTTCAGTTGAAGTACGCGAGCGCGGCGAAGGTGCTTCCGCTTTTGCAGGCGGTGTTCGCCGAAGGGCCGGCGGTTCCCGGGAGCGCGGGGCTCCAAACGCAGGTGACACGACTGCGCACCGCGGTTGACGGGGCGCCCGCACGAACAACGGACCAGCCACGAAGCCGCGCCGCCCTCGTCATGCAGGCGGACGAAAGCGCCAACATCATTATCGCCGCGGCGCGCAGCGACATGATCCCGCTGCTCGAGGACGTTTTGAAACAGCTCGATGTGCCTGCGGCTTCGGGGCTGAGCATGGTGCGCCTGTTCCCCCTCAAGCACGCCGAGCCCACGGTGGTGCAAAAAGTGATCAATGATCTTTACGCGGGAACGCGCGCGGCGGCGCTTCGCCCTGAAGACAAACCGACGGTGACGATCGATGACCGCACGGGCACGCTCATCGTGGCGAGCACGGAGCGGACCTTTGCCATCATCGAAAGTCTGCTCGCGAGCCTGGACAAGGAGCTTGCGCTGGAGATGCGCGACATTCGCATCCTGGCGCTCGAGCATGCTGATGCGACAGAATTGGCCACGCAGCTACAGCGATTGCTGGATGCGCGCGTGACACAAAAGACGGCCATGGGCCGAACGCAAGCGGAAGCGATGCGCGTGTTGATCGTCGCTGAACCGCGCAGCAACAGTCTGCTGGTGGGCGGGTCGAAGGACACCTTCGAACTGGTGCAGACGCTGGCGAGCCAGCTCGACAAGGCGCCGACCGCGCTGAGTGGGAAGATTCGCCAGGTCACGTTGCAGTACGCGGACGCGCGCAATGTCGCCACTTCGCTCAATCAACTTTTCACGCAGCGGTATCAGTCCTCCAAGTCGCCGGAAATGCAGCGCCACAAACCGGTTATCGTTCCCGATGCGCGCAGCAACAGTCTGATTGTCGGCGCGGGGATGGACGACAACACGGTCATCGACGAACTGTTGGCGAAGCTGGACCGCAAGCTTGACGATCCCGCGCTTCAGTTGGGAGTCCTGGCTTTGAAATACAACGATTCCGGCAAGATCGCCAACACCATCGAAAACATTTTCACGGCCCGCCTCCAAAGCCGGACGCCGCCGGGCGAGCAACCATCGCCGCAGGACCGCGTGAAGATCGAGACCGACGCGCTGAATAACGCACTGATCGTTTCGGCGAGCCGCGAGAACCTGGAACTGATCCAAAGCCTGCTGCAAAAGCTGGACATGGAGCCAACCGTTCCGGGCGGCGTGTTGACGACATTCACATTGCAGTTTGCCGATGCTCAGCGCGTGGCGACGATCCTGCGCAATCTAGTTGAACAGGGACTGTATCGCCCCGGAGCGATCATCACGTCCGGAACCACCGGCGGTCGCGCGGCGGGTGGCCGTGAAGCGTTGGCGATTTCGGTCGATCCGCGGAGCAACACGCTGATCGTCTCGGCGAGCCCGGAAAACCTTGCAGTGGTGCGCACGGTCATAGCGCAAGTTGACACGAAGGACTTTGCGGAGCTTGGCAACGTGCGGCTTTATCCATTGAAGAACGCGCGCTCGAGCAGCCTTGCGACAGTGCTCGAACAATTCTTCCGCTCAAAACAACAAGGCGAGGCCACGGCCGTCAACGCGGCCGAGCGGCGCACCCCCGTCACGATCGTTCCCGATGAGCGTTCCAACGCACTGCTCGTCACCGGCACCAAAGAAGGGTTCGACGTGATCGACCGCTTGCTGCTGCAACTCGATGGCGAGGATGCGCGGGCGCGGTTGAACTTCCGGGTCTTCGCGCTGAAGCAGGCCACGGCGCTGAAGTTGCAGGAGACGTTGCGCCAGCTCTTTCTCAATCGTCCGGCACGCGTAAAGGGCGAAACGCCCGATCCGATTACGGTCGTGGCCGATCAATGGGTCAACGCGTTGATCGTGGGCGCTGCGACGGACGACATGGGGATGGTCGCGTCGCTGATCGAGCGGCTCGATAGCGAGCAGGGCGGGCCTGGTCTCGCCGTGCATGTATTTTCGCTGGCAAAAGCAGACGCGCGCAAGGTCGCCCAAACTGTGCAGGGCCTTTATCGAGAGGGTCCGGGGGCGACATCCACTGCGCTGCCGGTCACGGTGACCGCGGATGACCGCATCAATGCCATTGTCGTGTCTGCAGGCGAAGCGGACGTGAAACGCATTTCCGAGCTGGTCAAGAAACTCGATACGGACCAGGTCGCGCGCGTGGCGGAGATTCGCGTATTTGCGTTGCGCTACGCGCGGGCGGAGACCCTGTCGACGATCCTCACGACGGCGTTGAATACCAAACCAGCGCCCCTGACCGAGGGCAATCCGAATGCGCAATCGGTCCTTCAGTTCATTGCGCGCAATGGTGATGGCCAGGAACATGTCACGTCGGCGCTGAAGGAGTCGGTCCTGATTACAGCCGATAGCCGAGTCAACTCGCTGATCGTTTCCGCGCCAGTTGACTACATGGATTTGCTCGATCAAGTCATCACCAAGCTCGACAACAGCTCGCACCAGAAGGCGAAGATCAAAGTCTTCACGATGCAAAACGCCGATGCGCGCCAGACGGCGGAAGTGCTCGCGGGCCTCTTTCGGCTGCAGCAAGCACCGGGGCAAAACGGCACGCAACGCTCGGTGCAATACACGCTGGTCAAAGCGGTGACGGGTGCAGGCAGCGAAGTGCTGGGAGAGACCGAGGTCGCGTCGGCGATCCTCGGCACCGACGAACAGAGCGCCTTGAATGTTACGATCGACCCGCGCACGAACAGCCTTCTCATTGGCGGCACTGAAGACCACGTCTCGCTGGTCTCGCAAATCATCGAGGCGCTGGATTCGAGCGAGGCGCAGGAACGCAAGACCGAAGTGTACCGTTTGCGCAACGCGCAGGCGCAGGAAGTCGCGACGGCCATTCGCACGTTCCTCGACCAGGAGCGCCAGCGCGTCTCGCAGGTGTTGGGCGCGGACGCGGTCGGCACCGCCCAGCGGATGCTGGAGCGGGAAATCGCGGTGGTGGCGGAACCGGTCAGCAACACGCTGCTCCTTTCGGCGAGCCCGCGCTATTTTGAATCCGTCCATAAGCTCATCGAGGAACTCGACCTGCCGCAACCACAGGTGCTCATCCAGGTGCTCGTGGCCGAGGTCTCTCTCGACAGCGCGCTCGACCTCGGGTTGGAATGGACCTACAACGGCGTGCCGTTCGCCGCCGGCATTGAAATCAGTGAGGCGAAGTGGATTGAGACGGGCTTTTCCTCTGCCGTGACGGGAGGCGACTATTCGTTTCTGTTC
>Ga0075418_10000694_pt1 | contig 36489 bp, 26 predicted proteins | sample SoiMetdeltSBSDD2_FD_81776 | JGI IMG/M metagenome (GOLD analysis project Ga0075418, IMG submission 81776) | Bulk soil microbial communities from a Populus tree surrounding site in Tennessee, USA - Soil MetaG P. deltoides SBSDD2 | ecosystem: Environmental > Terrestrial > Soil > Tree plantation... | reverse complement strand
CTATCTGATGTTCGTGCCGGCGGCGCCTGTCGGCCCACGCTTGACGGTCAGCCGCTCTGGGAACAACGTGACGGTGTCGTGGACCGGTGGTCAATTGCAGTCCGCGCCGGCGATAACCGGCCCGTGGACAACCGACGCCGCCGCCACATCGCCGACGACGTTCAACAATACGACCGGGATGCGGTTCTTCCGCACCATCAATCCGTAGGGTACCTTACAGCTTCGCGAGAGACCGGGCGCACGCCCGGTCTCTTTTTGTTTACGCAAAACCTGCTCGCTTCGGGCCTTGCCCTTGTTATGCTGACAAGAATGCCACGCGCCCAACATCTCTTCAGTTGCGTGATCCTTGCGTGTGGACTGCACCTAGGTCGGTGTCGCAGTTCGGCCGCAGCCGCGGATGGCTCAAGTGAGGTGCGGCCGGCAGCCGGAGAAGCCCTGGCGCGGGTTTACTGTGGAAGTTGTCATACCTTTCCTGCCCCCGATCTGCTCGACAAGAGGACCTGGCGCGAACAGACGCTGCCGCGCATGAGCATTCGCATGGGGCTTGCGCCGAATATGATCGATACGCATCCCGAAGCGGCGCTGTTGCGGGCATCGGGCGCGTTTCCGACCTCGCCGATAATCTCAACCGCGGACTGGGACGCCATCGTCGACTACTACGTGCAGTCTGCGCCCGAACAGCCATTGCCGCAGGAGCCGCATCCAGGAATCGTGCCAGGACTGGAGTTGTTTGCGGTTGAAAAGCCACGCCACAAAATGCCCGTGCCGTCGACGACGATGGTGAAGATCAGCGAGCGCGAGCGGAAGGTCTACATCGGTGACGCGGAGACAAAAGCGCTCGGCATTTACACGTTCGACGGCAAGCCGCCTACGTCCATGCAGCTCGGCAACATTCCGGTGTCGTTGAGCGAGAGCGATCGCGGGATTTACGTGACGATGATCGGAAAATTCTTTCCGTCCGAAGAACTCAAAGGCGCGTTCGCGTTTCTTGAACGCGCCGGAGAGCGGTTCGGCCCGCCGCAGATGATCGTGACGAATGTGCCGAGAGCAACTCACGCCGAGTTCGCCGATCTCAACGCGGACGGCAAACTCGATTTCGTTTTCAGCATCTACGGCAATAACGTGGGACGCTTCGGTTGGTTCGAGAACCTCGGAAACGGCAAGTACACCGAGCACGTGTTGCTCCCGCGTTCCGGCGCGGTGCGCAGCGCGGTGCACGATTTCAACGGCGACAAAGCGCCGGATATCGCGGTGCTCGTTGCGCAGGAACAGGAGACACTTTATCTCTTGCTGAATGAGGGCCACGCGCGCTTCAGCACGAACACAATCGTGTTCAACAAGCCCCCGATCTACGGCCACAGCGGATTTGAACTGGTCGACTTCAACAAAGACGGTCTCCAGGATTTCCTCGTTACGAATGGCGACAATGGCGAGTACCCCTCACCGCCCAAGCGCTACCACGGCATTCGTCTCTATTTGAACCGCGGCAATTTGAAGTTCGACGAGGCCTTTTTCTTTCCGCTCAACGGGGCGTTCGGCGCGAAGGCGCGTGACTTCGACCAGGATGGCGATCTCGACATCGCGGCCGTGTCGTTCTTTCCCGACTACGATCACACGCCGCAGGAGAGCTTCGTCTATCTGGAGAACAAAGGGAACATGCAGTTCACTCCGCTGACGTTCCCGCAGTGCACAATCGGCCGCTGGCTGGTGATGGACGCGGGTGACCTCGACGCGGACGGCGACATCGATCTGGTGCTGGGTTCCTACATCAACGGCCCGAGCGCGGTGCCGGCAGCGTTGAAGCGCGACTGGGACCGTTTCAGCCCCTCGATTCTCGTCTTGCGCAATAAATTGCGCTCGCCCAAATGATTTCGGCACGTCCCGCACTTTGCTTTGCCTTGCTTGCTTTCGCGCCACTATGCAGCGGGTTGGAGTGGCGAACGAGTGCCGGTCACAGAAGCGCGGATGTCGCGCCCGTGGCAACGGGAAAGCCGGGATTCATGCGCCTGGCAGGAGCGCAAACCAGTATCACGTTCAGCAACGGCATCGCAGTGGATCGTTATACCACGAACCAGATTTATTTGAACGGGTCGGGTGTCACGGCGGGCGATGTCGATGGGGACGGATGGTGTGATATTTTTTTTGCGGGCCTCGCGGGCCAAAGCCGGTTCTACCGAAATCTCGGCAACTGGAAATTTGCCGACGCCACGCGCGATGCAGGGATCACGTGCGAGCAACTCGATGCCGCGGGCGCGGCCTTTGCGGATATCGACGGGGACAATGACCTTGACTTGCTGGTGAACTCGGTTGGCCGAGGAACATGGATTTTCGCTAATGACGGCAAAGGCCGGTTCACCAAACAAGCTGAACTCAATCCGCGCAGGGGCGGGGCGTCGCTCGCGCTGGCGGACATCGATGGCGATGGCGACCTGGACTGCTACATCGCGAATTATCGCACGGTGACGATGCGGGACGAACCGAACGCGCCGTTCCGCGTAAACCAGGAAGGCGGACGCACGGTCATTCTCGAATACAAGGGCCGGTCGGTGACGGAACCCGATTTGGAAGGGCGCTTTGGAATCGAGCGCGGCAAGATTGTTGAGAACGGCGAGGCCGACATTTTGTATCGCAATGACGGCGGCGGCCGTTTCACAGCGTTGTCATTTACGGACGGCACGTTCCTCGATGAGGACGGCCAACCGCTGCGCTTGCCACCTTACGATTGGGGACTTTCGGTGATGATGCGAGATATGAACGGCGACGGCGCGCCAGACATTTACGTGTGCAATGACTTCGCGTCACCAGACCGCATTTGGTTGAACAGCGGGAACGGCAAGTTCCGCGCGATCGCGCGCGCGGCGCTGCGGCACACGAGCATGTTTTCCATGGGGGTGGACTTTGCGGATATTGATCGCGACGGATTGGTTGATTTTTTGGTCGTCGATATGCTGGCGCGCGAACATCTCGGGCGGCACCTGCAGATTGGCGGCGTGCCTCCTTACATTTCCGCGGCGGCTTCCGTGGCGGACCGCCCACAATATGCGAACAACACGTTGTTCAAGAATCGCGGCGACGGCACGTTCGCCGAACTTGCATGGTGCGCGGGCGTGGAGAGTTCGGGGTGGTCGTGGACCCCGATTTTTCTGGATGTTGATTTCGATGGGTACGAGGACCTGCTGGTCACCACCGGGCACGAACGTGATGCGATGAACGCCGACGTGATGGACCGCGCCGAGGCATTGAAGGCCGGCCAGAAACTCTCCGACTGGGAATTGTTGAACCTGAACAATATCTTCGCCCGATTGGACACGCCGAATGTGGCGTATCGCAATCGCGGCAACCTCACGTTCGAAGACACGAGCGAGGCGTGGGGTTTTGACAAGCGTGGCGTCTCACACGGCATGTGCCTGGCGGATCTGGACAACGACGGGGACATGGACGTGGTGATGAACAATTTGAACGAGGAAGCCGGGGTGTATCGCAACGAGGGGAGCGGGGCGCGGGTGGCGGTGCGGCTCAAAGGCAAAGCGCCGAACACGTCGGGAATCGGGGCCAGGATTACCGTGCGGGGTGGGGCGGTGGAACGGCAGGACCAGGAGATGATCTGCGGAGGGAGGTACCTTTCCAGTGATGAAGCGATGCGGGTGTTTGCGGCGGGCTCCGCGACGAACCAATTGGCCATCGAAGTGACTTGGCGCAGCGGGTTGCGCAGCGTGGTGTCGAATGCGAAGCCCAACCGGATTTACGAGATTGCCGAGAGCGGAGCGACGAAGGCTTCATCTCCGGCCAGGCCGGAGATGAAGCCATTGTTTGAGGATGTGAGCCCTTTGATCCAACACCGGCACGTGGAGGAACCGTTCAATGATTTTGATCGTCAGCCGTTGTTGCCGTGGCGCTTGAGTCAGTTGGGGCCAGGCGTGGCCTGGCACGATGTGGACCATGACGGGTGGGAGGATTTGGTGATTGGAAGCGGCAAAGGAGGAACCATTGGGCTGTATCGGAATGACGGCAAAGGAGGTTTTACTCGGATGACCAATGGCTCGTTAAGCCGAGTGGTGAGTCGGGACCAGACGAGCGTGGTGGGGATGGGGGGCTTGTTGGTGGTGGGCTCGGCGAACTACGAGGATGGGCTGACCAATGGCGGGGCCGTACGGATTTACGATGTGGGACGCGGCGTGAGCGGAGAGGCGGTGCTGAGTCCGCAGGCGAGCACGGGACCGCTGGCCCTGGGGGACGTGGACAATGATGGGGACCTGGACTTGTTCGTGGGCGGCAGAGTGATTGCGGGAAGGTATCCTGAGCCTGCGACCTCGCAATTGCTGCGCAACGAGGGGGGGCGATTTATACCGATGCAGAGGTTCGAGCAAGCGGGCCTGGTGAGCGGAGCAGTGTTCAGTGATTTGGATGGAGATGGCACCCTTGAACTGATCATGGCTTGCGACTGGGGACCGCTCCGTGTTTTCAAGTTTTCAGGAGGCAGGTTTCAGGAACGCACGGAGCAGTTAGGCCTCGCACGATTCAAAGGTCTGTGGAATGGAGTGACTACGGGTGACCTGGACAGCGATGGGCGGCTCGACATCGTCGCTTCGAACTGGGGACTGAACAGCTCGTATCGCGCAAGCGAGCGACATCCGCGGCAGCTTCGTTACGGGGACCTGGACGACAACGGATCGATCGAGATTATCGAGAGCCGGTTTGACGCGGAGGTGAACAAAGAAGTTCCAGAACGCGGGTTGAGATCGATGATGATGGCGATGCCATTGGTGCGCGAAAGAATCCCGACGTTCGAAGCCTATGCAGCGGCGAGCGTCGCGGAAGTTTTGGGCGAAGTTGCGACCAAAGCACTGGCAGTGAACACGCTAACAGCGATGGTGTTCTTCAATCGAGGCGACCGTTTCGAAGCTGTGGCACTGCCCGCAGAAGCGCAGTGGGCGCCATCGTTTGGCGTGATCGTGACGGACATGGACGGCGACGGTAGCGACGACGTGTTTCTGAGCCAGAACCTGTTTGCGACGAATCTGGAGATGGGCCGCAACGATGCGGGTCGCGGACTGTGGCTGAAGGGTGATGGCGCAGGCGGGTTGCGCGCTGTGCCGGGTCAGGTTAGCGGCGTCAAGATTTACGGCGAGCAACGTGGTTGCGCGGCGGCGGATTACGACGGCGACGGTCGAGTCGATCTTGCGATCGCGCAGAATGGAACCGCTACACTTCTGTTGAGAAACACGGGCGGCAAGCCCGGTCTGCGCGTGCGGTTCAAAGGACCCGCAGGAAATCCGACGGGCGTTGGCGCGAGCGCGCGGCTGATTTTTGGGGAACGCCGCGGGCCGATTCGTGAAATTCATGCGGGTTCGGGATACTTATCGCAGGATGGCGCCGTGCAGGTGTTGGCGACTCCACAAGCGCCGAAGCAACTGTGGGTGCGTTGGCCGGGCGGGCAGCCGACGACGTTGGATATTCCCGCTGGCGCGCGCGAAGTTGAAGTGAACGCGCAAGGGCAACTGCGGCAAGTGCGTTGAGCCTCAGTCAATGACCCGCCAGAACTTTTGCTTCACAACTGAGAGCGGGACAATAGTAGGGCTGGTAAGATTTGGTTCCAGCGACCACGGGCCGGTGATCGAGTCGGAGGTCTCCAAACGGCCTCTGAACCCTAAATAGACCAGCCCGTCCAGGTCGCACTTGCGAAGGTAGAGGGCCAGGTAGTCGACGATAGTGGAACGCGGGACAAACATCAGGTAGTTGAAGTCTGCGGCCAATCCGATTCCGGGCAGAACGGTGTAACGCAGGGTGCATTGGCCGGCGAGTTGCACCGAGGCGAGGCCGCCCCCTGCATCGCGCAAAGGAATAAAACCAAAAACATCCCAGTTACCCGTTGCCAACCCGGAAAATGTGCCGAGGCTTTGTGCGGATCCGTTGCTGTGGACAATACTCAGATCAGCGTTGATGGGGGTGTTGGTGACCCCGTGCGATGCCCGCAAATAGACGTTATACAGTGGCGGATACGACCAATAGCGCGTGTAATTATACCAGTTCCCGGAGGTGTTCCAGCCGATGCGGTAATCAAGACTCTGCTCAAATCCCGGGCGTTCGCCCATGCCGAGGTCATTGGCTTCGCGCATGCCGACTTCAGGATTCAGGCCCGCGCGATACGCCCGGGGCAGAGTGCCTTGATCCTGGAAGTGATAATCCACATCGTGGATGGCAGTGGCGTCCTGGTACAGTCCTTTTCGGTTGAATTCATTTGTCGTCGCGGGGTTACTTGGAAAGTATCTACCCCCATTCGCGTCGAAGTCTTCTGCTTCGATGAAGAGGTTCTTGTCAGGATTGTAGTAACCTTCGAGATAGGTCCATTCGTACACCTGAGGTGGCAAGCCGCAGTGGCGAGTGTCCTGCCATTCAACGCGGACGAAATGACGCATGCTAACGGGACTGTATTCCGGGGCCTGAAAGCAAACCATCGCGCCAGCCGGCAGGTCGGTGACCGTTGATTGCGCGGTCACGTTTTGGCAATCGAAGAACAGTTTTATCGAGGAAGGGATGACGGCGGATTCCAGGTTGGAAAACACAGCTTTGATTGTCGGCGCGCGCGCGTAGTCGCTCAAAGGCGCTGGGTAGATAGAACTCAGCATGCTGCGCTCGAACTCTCCGCTGGCGGAGACGAGCGCCAGGTAGTTCAGGTCCAGATTTCCTTCAATGACAGTCAGGCGAAAGGTCGTCCGTCCGCATAGGCGCACGAGGGGCGAGTTGCTATTCTCAACTCGCAAGGGATAGAAGCCGAAAACGTTACTGCTTACTGATGGCGAAATCTGAAACGTGCCAAGGGACGTAACAACCTGGTTGGTGGATTCCGCTCCTTCGACACGATCAAGCCGGACCTGGCTGGCCGACACCGATGCAGCTCTGAGATAAACCATGAATGCTTGCTCATGGGGAGCAAAAGCGCGGGTGTAATTGAACCAGTCGCCGACATCGTTCCAACCGACAATATAATTGCAGGTCATGACGCGCTCGCCCCGAGTGGTGTCGATACCCGGCCTTGCGGCTTCCACGCCCGTAGGCGCCCGGTAGAGTGGGTAATCATTGGAGCCGTCGACTTCGTAATAATCCACGCCGTGAACTCCATCTTTCCCGATCAATGAGCAGTCGGGGTCACCGAAGTTTGCATGCAGGCCGCCCGCCACGCCGTCGTTGCTGAAGTTGAAGTCCTCGGCCTCGATGAATAGTGTGTCGTGGGTGAGAGGGCCGACGGTAAAGCTCCATGTGTTAGTCAAGGTGCGCGACAGTGGATCGTCGTCTCTGAACACGACACTCACAGTTTGCATGGAATCGACTGGAAGCGTGGGCCGTTGCCGATACTCAGCTTCAACGCCGTCAGGCTTGTCCGCGATTACCAGCGGCGTGAGTTCCATTTGTCCGAGAAAGAGGCGGACGCTGCCCGGAACGACGTGGGCATCTAAATCCCTGATGAAGACTTTGATGATCGGGTCGCGAATGTGGCTGCTGCCCACGGGTGAGGGAAGAACCCGAGATGGAATGGAAGCCTGGACAGAAAATGAGGTCGGCGCCCCTGTCGCGTACATGGCCAAAAAGACCCAAATCGCGCGGAGTGGCTTCACGCCCGCAGCATAGGTTTTTTTGGGGAGGGTGTTCAACATAAACGGGGGGTCATTGCTATCGCGTGACGCGACCGCTAGATTGACGGCATATCATGAGCCAGTGGTCTGCGAGAGACGCTGCTTGCATGCTTTCGAGCCAGACGTTTTCTGTTGCGCGAACGGTGTCAGTTTTCATTGTCATCACACATTGGATCACGACCGGCGCGATGGGGCAGGGAGCCAGCGCGCGCTGGGCGCGGGGAGTGGGCGGAATTGGCGATGATTACGGTTGGTCGGTGGCGACGGACTCCGACCGGAATGTCTATGTCGCAGGTTACTTCAGCGATCTTGCTGCTTTCGGTCCGACGAATTTCACGAGCCACGGGGGGCATGATATTTTTGTGCTGAAGTACGATCACAACGGTAATCCACTTTGGGCCACGCGGGCCGGCGGTCCTGCTGATGATCAGGGGCGCGGGGTTTTGAGCGGCTCATCGGGCGAGGTGTATTTGACAGGATACTTTCGGAGCAATGGCGTTTTTGGCGCGACAAACGTTGCCAGCCGCGGCGCAGAAGACGTGTTTCTGGCAAAGCTTGATTCTTCGGGGAGGTGGCTATGGACAACGACTGCGGGCGGCGTCAACACGGATGAGGGGCGGAGCGTTGCCGTCGACGGCTCGGGGAATTGTTATATCGCGGGCATATTTTTCGGTTCGGCTGCTTTCGGCACGAACGTCGTCGAGAGCCGCGGGCAGTCGGACATCGTCGTTGCCAAGGCAAGCGCCGCGGGCGAATGGCTTTGGGCCCGATCGTTCGGCGGAGCGGGATTGGATGAGAGCCGCGGCGTAGCGGTGAGCGCGCGGGCGGAATGTTATGTCACCGGTTATTTTAGCGGAACGTCCGAGTTTCCGGGAACCAATCTGATGACGCGAGGTGGATCCGATATTTTCCTTGCGAAGTTCAGCGGCGATGGAGAGTTGCTTTGGGTACAACAAGCAGGGGGGCCTAGCGCCGACGAAGGACATGCTGTAACCCTCGACGCAGGGGGTCATCTGTACGTGACGGGCGGTTTTGCTGGCACAGCGAATGTGTTTGGCACGAACCTGATCGCGCAGGGATCCTCAGGGGAAACGGACGTTTTCCTCGTCAAGTTGGACGCAAGCGGAGATCGTCTATGGTTACAGCGGGGTACTGGCGCAAGTCAGGACAGCGGCAACGCCGTCGTGATCGATCGTGATGGAAACAGTTATATAACCGGATTGTTTGTGGGAAGTGTTGCGTTTGGGTCTCAACGGCTTATGAGCACCAGCGGGCAGTCGGACGTCTTTTTCGCGAAATACAGTCCCGAGGGCAACTTTCTGTGGGCATTTCAAGCGGGAGGGCCGGCCTACATGAGCGGAAATGGCCTGGGAGTAGATGCCGAAGGAAGCGCGTACGGCACGGGGTTTTATCGGAGCGGCACGACTATCGGGGGGTTGCTCCTTACGAACAGCAGTTCGGGGGCGCGTGACGCGTTCATCGTGCGCGTGGATGGCCCGCCGCGCTTGCGCATCGCCCGATCGGGACAAGAAATGACCGTCGCGTGGCCCGCCTGGGCGAACGGATATCAATTACAAAACAGCGCGGGCCTCGAGGGCACCAACGTGTGGACGATTGTTACGAACGTGCTCGCCATTCAAGGTGAGGAGAGACAGGTCGCACCGAAGGCCGGCGGTCAACGCGGCTTCTTCCGATTGCGCAGCCCATGAAGCGGTCCCCTGTTTTCATGCTGCTTCTTGCCTGCGCGTGTCAGGGGGCGGCACTCGATTGGCAGAGCGGCGCCGGTTTTCGCAGCGCCACGCTGCGCGTGGCCCGCGAGGGCAAAACCGGGTTTTCTCTGCTCTCGCCGACAACGACTGGGATCACTTTCAGTAATCAACTTTCGGACGCGGCTGCGGCCGCGAACCGAATTCTGGAAAACGGGTCGGGCGTCGCGCTGGGAGACGTCGATGGCGACGGCTTGTGCGACATTTATTTTTGCCGGCTCGGCGGACCGAACGCGCTCTATCGCAATTTGGGGACCTGGAAGTTCCAGGAGGTCGCAGCGAAGGCGGGAGTGGCATGCACGAATCAAAACTCAACGGGCGCTGTGTTTGCCGATGTCGATGGGGACGGAGATCTTGATTTGCTGGTGAACGCGATCGCCGGCGGGACACGACTGTTCTTTAACGATGGGAAGGGGCAATTCACGGAGGCCAAGAACTCGGGGCTGGACCGGACGCTGGGCAGCACATCGTTGGCGCTGGCGGACGCGGAAGGAGACGGCGATTTGGATTTGTACGTGGCGAATTATCGCACGACGACGTTCAAGGACAATCCGCCTGGGGTGAAGCCGGAAGCGCAGAGAGTCGACGGAAAGATTGTGGTGACACCCGCAGACCGGTTCGCGGCTGTGACCGCGAAAGCCGGAGGTGTAATGATCTTCGAGCGCGGGGAGCCAGACATGTTTTATCTGAACGACGGCAAAGGAAAATTCACGGCGGTGTCGTGGACTGGAGGCACGTTTCTCGACGCGAGCGGCAAGGCGTTGTCCGAGCCGCCGCGCGAATGGGGACTTTCGGTGTTGTTCCGTGACTTCAATGGCGACGGCGCGCCTGATCTGTACGTGTGCAACGACTTTTTCTATTCGCCGGATCAGTTCTGGCTAAATGACGGCCATGGCAAGTTTCGTGCGATCTCGCCTCTGGCGTGGCGGAACATGAGCATGTCGTCGATGACCGCCGATGTTGCGGACATCAACCGGGACGGGCATGACGATTTCTTCGTGGCGGAGATGCTGAGCCGAGACCACGTGTCGCGGCACCGGCAGCGGGCCAATGCGCGATACGTGCGCGAATTGCGACCGCCCGCGCACGATCCTGAGTTTCAGCCGGAGCTGCTGCGAAACACGCTGTATCTCAATCGGGGAGACGGTACCTACGCTGAAATCGCGCAGTTGAGCGGCATGGAGGCGACGGAATGGACGTGGAGCGCCGCATTTCTAGATGTGGACCTGGACGGCTTTGAAGATTTGTTGATTACGAACGGCAATTTGCATGACGTGCTTGACGCCGACACGTTGAAAGTGATTAGCACGCCGGCGGGCGGCGATCCGGCAACGCAACATTTGCAAAATTTGCTGAAGTTCCCACGTATCGAAACGGCGAACCTGTGTTTTCGTAATCGCGGCGACTTGACGTTCGAGGAGATCGGCGCCGGATGGGGATTCGACACGCGCGGGATCTCGCACGGCATGGCGCTGGGCGACCTGGACAACGATGGTGATTTGGATGTCGTAATCAACAACTTGAACCAGAGCGCGGGGATTTATCGCAATGAGTCAACTGCGCCACGAATAGCGGTGCGGTTGAAGGGCAACACGCCGAATGGCCAGGGCATCGGCGCGAGAATCAGCGTCTTTGGCGGGACGGTCACGCAAAGCCAGACGATTGTTTGCGGGGGCCGGTACGTTTCAGGCGACGAGGCGATGCGCGCGTTCGCGGCATCCTCGGGCACAAATGGGCTGGCGATCGAGGTGACCTGGCGCAGCGGGAAACGGTCTGTGGTTTCGAGCGCGCAGCCCAATAGGATTTACGAGATTGCTGAAAGCGATGCGAAGGAGAACGCGAAGCCACAAGAACCCATCAAGCCGCTTTTTGAAGACGTGAGCGTTTTGATTGCGCATCGTCACCACGAGGAGATGTTTGATGATTACGCTCAGCAGGCATTGTTGCCGAGAAAGCTGAGCACGCTCGGGCCAGGGGTCGCATGGTTCGACGTGGATGGAAATGAGTGGGATGATCTGATCGTGGGCACGGGCAAAGGCGGGCAGTTGGCGGTGTTTACGAACAATATGAAGGGTGGATTTGCTCCGTTACGGGGACGAGCCCTGGACAAAGCGGAAGGGCGCGACCTTGCGGGCGTGCTGGGCTGGAGGAGAGACGATGGACAACGGATCATTCTCGCGGCGGCGTCGAACTACGAGGACGCGACGACGAACGGGGCGATGTTGCGGATATTTGATTTGAGCAAGACGGAGGCGGCCGATGGGTTTCGCGCGCGGACGTTCGCGGCGGGACCTCTGGCCATGGCGGATATCGACAACGACGGTAATCTCGATTTATTCCTGGGCGGGCGTGTGTTGCCGCGAGGTTACCCCGAGCCGGTCTCCTCGATTTTGTTTCGCAATGAATCAGGACGATTCCGTCCGGATGCCGAGAACAGCAAACAATTGGCGCGCGTGGGCATGGTGAGCGGCGCGGTGTTCAGCGATCTCGACGCGGACGGCGATGCTGATTTGTTGCTCGCCTGCGAATGGGGACCGCTGAAGCTGTTTCGAAATGAGCGGGGCGCCTTTGGGCCGTGGGACGTCCGGATTTCGAGAGGCAATGCTGAATCACGGAGCCTTAGCCAGTTGAGTGGTTGGTGGAATGGCGTGGCCACGGGTGACTTCGACAACGACGGACGCCTGGATATCGTAGCTTCGAACTGGGGCGGCAATACGAAGCATCGACGACACCTGACGGAGCCGCTGCGCGTGTACTGGGGCAACCTGAGTCAACTCGGCGGATTTGATGTGCTTGAATCCCACTTCGATGCAGGGCTGAAAAAGATGGTTCCGTGGTCGGCCCTTGATGTGGTTTCGTCGGTGTTGCCCTTCGTGCCGGAACGGTTCGGATCGCATCGGGCTTACGGCGCGGCTGGTATCGACGAAATTCTTGGCGCGAATAGCGCCGCAATGAAGTTCGCAGAAGTTACGACGCTGGACTCGATGTTGTTTCTGAATCGAGGTGATCACTTTGAGGCTCGGACATTGCCCGTTGAGGCGCAGTTCGCGCCGGCGTTCGCGGTATGCGCGGGCGATGCCGATGGCGACGGCGACGAGGATATTTTTCTGAGCCAAAACTTTTTTGATGTCGAGCCGGAAACATCGCGGTACGACGCAGGGCGCGGGTTGTGGCTGCGTGGCGATGGGCGTGGTGATTTCAAAGCGCTGCCAGGCCGGCACAGCGGCATTGAGGTGTATGGCCAACAGCGTGGGGCAGCCTTGTGCGACTTCGATAAGGACGGGCGGGTGGATTTGGCCGTCACGCAAAATGGAGGAGAAACGAAGTTGTTTCGAAATGTAACGGGACGAGCCGGGTTGCGTGTGCGGTTGAACGGGCCGGCTGCGAATCCGAGCGGCGTGGGCGCAGCCATGCGCCTGCAAAATGAGTCCGTGCGGGGACCGATGCGAGAAGTCCACGCGGGCTCTGGATACTGGTCGCAGGAGAGCGCGGTGCAGGTGCTCGCGAGGCCTGGTGGTCGGGAAACGCTTTGGGTGCGCTGGCCGAGCGGTCAGGTCACGACGGTCGAGGTCCCGGAAAGGGCGCGCGAGGTGGTCGTTTCGCAAGCCGGCCTGCTGAGCGCTGTAACTGAATAGAGCCGTGAACGTCTCGCTCGAACACGTAACGAAGACTTTTGGCAGCGTGGCGGCACTGCGCGCCGTGTCGCTCTCGATCAGATCGGGAGAGCGGATCGTGATTCTCGGCCCGTCGGGGAGCGGCAAGACCACGCTGCTGAGATTGATTGCGGGCCTGGAGGCGCCTTCCTCGGGAAGCGTGACTGTAGGGCAACGTAAGAATGCAAACGCTCGTGAATTGGGGCGTGATGTCGCGATGGTGTTTCAAAGCCTTGGTTTGTTTCCACACCTTAATGCAAAAGAAAATATCGGGCTTGGTTTGAAGGTTCGACGGGTGGCGCGGGTGGAGATTGAGCGAAGGACGCGGGAAGTTGCAGAGATGCTCTGCATCGTGGATCTGTTGCAGCGCCGACCGCACGAGCTTTCGGCTGGCGAACGGCAGCGTGTTGCGCTGGCGCGCGCGCTCGTGAAGCGGCCTGCGGTATTGCTGCTCGACGAGGCGTTCGCCAATCTGGATACACACTTGCGCGCGGAGTTGAGGGGCGAAGTGAAGCGGTTGCATGAGCGGCTCCCGATGGCAATGGTTTGCGTGACGCATGATCTTTTGGAGGCCATGATCCTTGGTGAGCGGATTGCGGTGTTGAATGAAGGCAGGCTTGAACAATTCGACACACCGGTTCGATTGCTCGATGAACCGGAGAGCGTGTTCGTGAAGAAGTTTTTGACGCTGCCGGATATTCCGGAACTGGCGCGGCGTTTAGTGACAACAGCCGAAGCCGCCGTATGAACGAATTGGAATTGCATTATCGTTATTTGCGAAAAGCTGCGGGCGTGATCGACCGGAGCGCGCGCAGTCGCGTGTGTCTTACGGGCGCCGATCGGCAGCGCTTTCTCAATGGGCAGGTGACGAATAGCGTAAAGGACCTCAACACGGGTCAGGGGTGTTACGCGGCGCTGGTCACGGCCAAAGGCAAGCTGCAGAGCGATCTGTTCATTTATTGTCTGCGCGACGAACTGCTCCTGGATTTTGAGCCGGGTCTGACGCGAGCCGTTATCGAGCGGCTGGAGAAGTACGTGATCGCGGATGATGTGCAGGTGGTCGATGTCGGTGAGCTTTATGGAATGCTGACCGTGCAGGGACCGCGGAGCGCCGAGGTAATCCGTGCCGTTGGCATGGAAGCGCCATCCGCGAGCCTGAGTTGGACGAGTGCAGCGCGAGAAAACAGTGGCGAAATTTATTGCATGAATAACGCGCGCGGGGCGATGGCAGGTTTTGACGTTTTCGTTCCTGTTGCAAGCCTGGGAGCGATGCGCCCGCAGTTGGCTGAGGCTGCGGTGAAGGTGGATGGAGGCGCGAGCAGCGACAATGCTTTGGATATCGTTCGCATTGAAGCAGGCATTCCGAAATTTGGTGTGGACATGGACGAAACGAATCTGGCGTCGGAGGCTGGCATTGACGCTCGCGCGATCAGCTATACCAAGGGTTGTTACATTGGCCAGGAAGTGATCTCGCGGATACGGGCGTTCGGGCAAGTCGCAAAGTCTCTGCGCGGGCTTCGGCTCACGCCTGAACCGCCTCGGTTGCCGCTGAAAGGGGAAAAGCTTTTTCGCGATGGGAAGGAGGCTGGGTACGTGACGAGTTCATGTCGATCACCGGCGTTGCAAGCGAACATCGCGCTCGGATATGTGCGGCGCGAACACAATGGTGTGGGAACGGAGTTGGCGCTCGGCGCGGCGGATTCGCCGTTGAAAGCCAGCGTTTGCGATCTGCCTTTTGTCGCGCCCGGTGCAGTTTAGCATTGCGCGCGCTACGCGCGCCGTTCTACAAAATGCGCCCTATGACTTCGTCTGCTGCCGCGCCGGTGCGCGTCTTTCAAGCCGACGCGCTGCCGGTGCGCGTCTATAGCTCCCTGGCCGACATGGCCGAGGACGCGGCGCGCATGGCTCATGAATATTTGACAGCGTTGCTGGCCAAACAGCCGACGATTGCATGCATTCTCGCCACGGGGAACTCGCAGATTCGATTTTTGGAGCATCTCATTTCGCTGGGTGACATCGATTGGTCGCGGGCGACGCTGTTTCACATGGACGAATACCTCGGCATCGACCCGAACCATAAGGCCGGCTTCCGCCGTTACATGCGCGAGCGCGTCGAGGCGCGGATCAAGCCGGGGCGCTTTCACTACATTGAGGGCGATGCCCTCCTGCCGGTGGACGAATGCCGGCGCTACGCTGAGCTGCTGTCGGCGCAACCGATTGATCTCTGTTGCCTTGGCATCGGTGAGAACGGTCACCTCGCGTTCAATGATCCGCCGGTCGCGGATTTTAAGGACCCGCACAAAGTGAAGATCGTGAAGTTGGACGACGCCTGCAAACAACAGCAGGTGGGTGAAGGCCACTTTCCGAATCTCGACGCGGTGCCGCCGTACGCGATCACGCTGACGATTCCGATGCTATGTTCCGCGCGCAAGATGTTGTGCGTCGCGCCGGAAACGCGCAAAGCGAATGCCGTGAAAACCATGTTGAAGGGTCCGATCGCAACGGCTTGCCCGGCGTCATTCCTGCGCCAGCAGTCGCACGCGACCCTGTTGCTGGATACGGATTCGGCGAGCTTGCTCTAGACTAGCGCGCAGCAAACTCGAAAGCAATTTGCTCCGCTTCGCCCGGGAGTTTGGGGACGCGAAAGGAGGCAGTCGAAAGTTCGGGGCGCGGTTTCGGTAACCCGGCCTTGCGGCACGCGACAGCAAAGAGGTCATGGATTTGATCAGCAAACACTCCCGAGCCCTGCATGCGGGTGCCAAAGTTCGGGTCGTTGAGCTTTCCGCCGCGCATGTCGCGAATCCTGCCAAGAACTTTTTCTTTGCGATCCGGAAAGTGGCGCTCGACCCATTCCGCGAAGAGGTCCTTCACCGCGTAAGGCAAACGCACCGGCAGACAGCCGGCGCTCATCGCTCCGGCTTCGGCAACAGCGGCGACGATGGAGGGAATTTCGTGATCCGTAATTCCCGGGATCACGGGCGCGACCATGGCGTTGACTGGAATTCCGGCGGCACTGAGTTCACGGATGGCAGCCAGGCGATGTTGTGGAAGGGAAGCGCGTGGTTCGAGCTTGGTCGTCAGCGCGGGATCGAGGGTCGTGACCGAGACGTTCACGGCGGCGGCATTGAAGCGCGCCAGTTCGGCAAGCAGATCGATATCGCGCGTGACCAGGTAATTCTTGGTGATGATTGCAACCGGGTTGCGGAAATCGAGGAGCACTTCGAGGCAGCGGCGGGTGATCTGGAGCTTGCGCTCGACGGGTTGGTAGCAATCGGTAACGCCGCTCATGACGAGCACTTGCGGCTTCCACTTCGGGGAAGAAAGTTCCTTGCGTAGCAACTCCGGCGCGCATTCCTTGACCATGATGCGGCTCTCGAAATCCAGGCCCGCAGAAAACCCGAGATACTCGTGGGTGGGACGAGCAAAGCAATAGATGCACCCATGCTCGCAACCGCGATATGGATTGAGGCTGGCCTCGAAGCCGACGTCCGGGCTGTTGTTGAACGTGATGACAGATTGCGTCGTGTCGCGATAAAATTCGGTGCGCAAAGGGCGGTCGCCTTCGGGATTCCAATCGATATCTTTTTCGAAGGAGATCTTTTCGAAGCGGTTGGTCGGATTCAGGCCGGCGCCGCGTCCCTTGTGCGCTGCAGACGCGTTCATAACGGTAAATAATATAGGTGGAACAAATGAACAGTGCAATAGCTTTTTGGAGCGAATTCAACGGGCGAGAACGTGCCCCGCGTTGACACTCGTAATACTCTCAAGTAATTCTGCGCGCATGATACGGGTGGTCTTTGTCGCCTCACTCTGCGCTGCCTTTGCCGTTCCAGGTTTCGCCCTCGATTGGCCGCGGTGGCGGGGGCCGGATCTGAACGGGATTTCGAAGGAGAAGAACTGGACAACGGTGTGGCCGAAGGAAGGGCCGAAGCAGCTTTGGAAAGCAAATGTCGGGATCGGGTTCTCGTCGGTGAGCATGAGCCACGGAGCGGTCTTGACGATGGGAAATAAGAACGACGAGGACACGGTTTGGTGCCTTGATGCAGGCACCGGCAAGGAATTATGGAAGCACACGTACGCCGAGCCACTTGATCCGCGGTATTTTGAAGGAGGCACGACCTGCACCCCCACGGTGGACGCAGAGACGGTTTACACCCTGAGCCGGAAGGGCAAGCTGTTCGCCTTCGCGGTGGAGTCGGGAAGAATCCTGTGGCAGCGGGACATCGCGAAGGAGCATGGGCTAACGATTCCGGAGTGGGGCTTTGCGGGCGCGCCACTGGTCGAACGCGGTTTGCTGATCCTGAACGCAGGGACGCATGGGCTGGCTTTGTCGAAAACGAACGGGCAGCTCGTTTGGAGCACGGGCAAAGATTCGGCGGGTTACGCGACCCCGGTGCCCTTCCAGAGCAACAGTGCACGAGCACTGGCGGTCTTTGGCTGGCGGACGCTTGCTGCGGTAACACTGAAAGACGGCAAGGTGCTGTGGGAGCTTCCGTGGAAGCCCGATTATGATGTCAATGCGGCTGACCCCATCATTGACGGCGACCGGGTTTTTATCTCATCCGGTTATCGCAAAGGTGGCGCGTTGCTGAAGCTGAACGGCCAACCAAAAACGGTGTGGGCGAGCCAGAACATGCACAATCAACTCAACAGCTCGGTCCTGATCGACAAGCACCTGTATGGTATCAGCGGGCAGAATGGGCATGGCGCGGACTTGCGATGCGTGGAGTTGGAGACGGCTAAAATTCTTTGGACTGAAAAGTCCGCGGGGTTCGGGGCACTGATGGCCGCCGATGGAAAACTGATTGTGTTGAGCGAGAAGGGAGAGTTGATCATTTGCTCGGCAATCCCTGAGAAGTTCGAGCCTCTGGCGCGCGCGCAAGTCCTGGGCGGCAAGTGTTGGACGGTTCCGGTGCTCGCGGATGGCCGAATTTATTGCCGCAATGTCCAGGGCAGCCTCGTCTGTGTCGATGTCGCGGAAAAGCAGATCGCAGCGATGCGTTGATCGCGCATGCAATATCTTTACCAGGATGTCAGCGGCGGAAGGGTCGGGCCGTACACGCGGGACGAGTTGCGTCAACTCCATCTCAGTGGGGTGGTGAAGACGGACACGCCGATACTGGCGCAAGGCAGCGAGATCTCCCGGCCATTTCACGAACTTTGGAGTGAGTGGCATGCCGCGCCAGAGGAATCCCAACGCATGTACGCGCGGTTTGCGGCGCGCACGCGAGAGGACTTGTGCGCCCTGGCCCCGCACCTGCTTTTGCCATTCCGCCAGGCGCGGGATTTCAACTGGCTCAAAAACCGCAAGCTGATCGCTATCGCGGCGATCGGTTTGGTGCCGCTGCTGATCCACGCAACCACGTCGAATCTGGGAGCGGCTTTTTGGGGAATGGCCCTCTACTTTTCCGCACTGTGGGCGCTGTTTTTTTACCACGTCTTCCCAACACCTGAAGCGCGGCTGTCGACGGCGGCGCTTTGCTTTTTCGCGAGCGGCGTGTTGTCGATCAGCGTTTTGTTGGTGGCGTACCACTTGCCCCCTCTTGTGTGGCTCGTGCAATTGTTCAAGTCGCCGAATCTCTTCAACCACATGCTCGGTTATACGTTCGGGGTTGCGTTGCCGGAGGAGCTCTGCAAAGCGCTGCCGGTGTTTGTGCTGTTGAAAAAGTCCGATCCGTTGCCGCCGCAGGTGATGGTGTTCTACGGGTTGATGGCTGGTCTCGGGTTCGGCATTTACGAAGGCGTCGACTATCAAATGGGACGCAACTTTCGGTACGCCGAAGGCGGCGGTGAATATTATCTGCTCAATGTGCTGCGATTGACAACGCTGCCGTTCCTCCACGCGATGTGGACTGGGATTGCAGGATACTTCATTGGGTTCGCCGGGTTGTATCCTCGCCGGCAGGGCGGCCTGATGCTCATTGGCATCGGGCTGCCAGTGATCCTGCACGGTTTGTATAACACGTTTACCGGCACGATTGTCGGCCTGGGTTTTGGGTTGCTGACGGTGCTGGCTTTGAATTTGTATCTGGCTCGAAGCGTGGAATTCGAGGAAGCATTGATCGAACGAAACTTAAGTGAGATGCCATGAACAAAACTATTCTAATCTTGTCGATGGCCGCCCTGGCAGGTTGTGCCACCTCCAACATTGGCGGTGGATTCACGACCTTGTTTCCGAAAGACGGCGTGCCGGAAGGCTGGACGGTGCGAACATGGAATGACGTGAGCAAGCCTGCGGCTACGGGCGTCGCGTGGCGTGTCACCAATGGCGTGCTGCACGGCAGCGAACCGCGCGGAACGTGGCTTGTGAGCGAGCGGGAGTACGGCGATTTCATCCTGGAATACGAGTGGAAACTTGGGGAGCAGGGCAACAGCGGTTGCGGCCTGCGCTTTCCAATGCAGGGCGACCCGGCATTCGACGGCCTGGAACTGCAAATGGTCGACCCCCGTTACTTTGGCACGAATGCCGCCAACGCGCCCAAGCCCTCGGAACTCACCGGCGCGCTCTATCGCGCTGTGACTCCATGCGTGCAGGTCTTCAAGCCGACGGATTGGAACGAGTATCAAATCACGTGCAAAGGGCCCATGGTGAAAGTGTTGCTTAATGACCAGTTAATTCTCGACGTGAACCTCGATGAGCAGACCACGCCGACGAAAAGGCACGACGGCAGCGACGCGCCGCCGTTGAAGGACCGTCCGCACAAAGGCCATGTGGGGTTCCAGGAACTCAGTCGCGGCGGCGGGCACGTGGAGATTCGGAATGCCCGGCTAAAGGAACTGTAGGCCTCAATCCTTCGGCGGATTAGTGTTCAGGGCCTCGCGGCAGGCGTCGGCGACGAGGGCGAGGTTACGGAGGAATTCTTCGCGCTTTTCTTCCGGGAGAATCGCGAGCACCTGTTTTTGGAGTTCGATCGCGATCTGGCGCGCTGCAAAGTATTTCTTTTTGCCCGCCGGTTGAAGTTTGAGGCGGTTTGCGCGGCGGTCTTTTTCATGGGTCTTGCGCTCGATCAGGCCGGCAGCCTCCATGCGTTCGAGTAATGAAGCCACGGTGTTCGGGTCACTCGAAATCAGAAGGGTCAATTCGCGCTGGGTGACTCCGTCGTTTTCGAGGAGCGTGCGCAGAACGGTGAACTGGTCGGGGGTGATCTCCAGGTGCGCAATGCGGCGGCGAAAGGCCTGGTTCAACCCATACCAGGCGCGGCGCAGGAGCGGCGGCAGGCGCTTGCGCTCAGGCGAATCGATCGGCAAGTCGGGCAAAATTTGGTTTGCGGTGCTCACAACAATAATGAATGTTGCGAGGCAATAATACGTATAGGTATTATTTGGGTGCAATAGTGTTTCGCATCTCAGGGATAGGAGTCGAGCGATGACGATCATTTCAAAATGCGTGGCGGTGCTGGGGTTGTGCGTGGCTGGGAACCTGACGGGCGCGGCGGCTGCGCCCGTTAAAGGCTGGCTGGGTTGGCGGGGGCCGCACCAGAGCGGGATGTCGCTGGAGAAGGGCCTGCCGGATAGAATTGACGGCAAAGCGGCGCTCTGGACGGCGGACTACCCGGGGCAATCGACGCCAGTAATTGCCAACGGAAAGCTCTACATTATGGGCTATTTGGGCGATGGCCCGGATCTCCAGGAGGGTGTGGCCTGCTTCGACGCGGAGACCGGCGAGAAGCTCTGGGACCGGCGCTACAACGATTTCCTGAGTGATGCCATTTACCTGCGGTACGCGACCTCCAGCCCAACGGTGGATTCGGAAACAGGGAATGTTTACATGCAGGGTTCGCAGGGAATTTTGGCTGCGTTTTCCGCGGATGGAAGGCCTGTGTGGCGCCACTCTATGATGGAAAAATTCGGGCGTTTGACGTTTCCGAACAGCCGGACGGGCTCGCCCGTCATCGATGGTGACCTCGTGATTACGCGCGGCATCACGGCGAATTGGGGCGCGCAAGGCCCGGGGGGCGATCGGTTTTACGCCTTCGATAAGAAAACCGGCGAGCTGGTGTGGTCCTCAAGTCCCGGCGACCGGCCCCGCGACAATTCTTTTTCGCATCCGTACATTGGGTTTTTGGACGGCAAGCGCGTGCTGTACGCGGCTACGGGCGATGGCAGTGTGGTCTGCGTGAACGCGCGCACCGGCGATCCGCTCTGGCGCATTCCGCTTTTCAAAGCCGGCATCAACGCAACGGCGCTGGTACACAAAAACGAGACGGTGATCGCGATCTACGGCACGCCGTACGAACCGGGCCAAATGGTGGCGCTGAAGATTCCGAAGGTCGCGCCGACGAACGCCGCGGCGGGTCCCGTCGTAGTCGAGCGCGCGAAGGCGCAGTTGTGGGCGAATGAGTTGTCGACCTCGACCAGTTCGCCGATTCTGGTCGGCGACAAAATTTACGTCGTGAGCGAAAAAGGGGATCTGTGCTCGGTGGACGCGAACACGGGCAAGATCGACTGGCGGATGAAGATCGGCATCGAGCAGCGCAACGCGTGCCCATTGTACGCCGACGGCAAATTGTATGTGCCGATGCTGGATGATCCCACGAGCAAAGGTGGAGCGGGAGGAGGCGAGGCGGCGGAAGCCGAAACGTCATCTTCCGCGGGAACGAGGGGCGCGTTTTACGTGGTTCGTCCGACGGACAGGGAAGGTCAGCAGTTGAGTCACACGGTGCTCGATGGCCGGTGTTTTGGGACGCCGGTGGCGTACAACGGCAAGGTGTACGTGCAAACCACGCGCAAGCTTTATTGCTTTGGCAAGAAAGGGAACAACCCCGGACTCACGCCTGATCCTCCGCTGGAGAAATGGCCCGCAGCTGGAAAGCCGACGCAGTTGCAGATCATTCCGTCCGAAGTGTTGTTGAACCCCGGGCAGTCGGCGGCGTTTCGGGTTCGCAAGCTCGACGCCAATGGGTTCACCGCTGAAGAAGTGAAGGATGTTAAAACGGTGAAGTGGACGACGTATATTCCGCCAACTGCGCGCGTGCGAGCGACGATGAACGCGAGCGTCGATGCGACCGGCGAGTTGGTGGCCCCCAAAGACGCGAAGGTTTCGGCGGGTGCTTTTGAAGCCACGCTAGACGGATTGAAGGGTTACATCCGTGGACGTGTGCTGACGGGCATGCCTTTGAAAGAGGATTTTGAATCGTTCCAGTTGAGCGAAACGACGACCAACACCGTGGAAGAGCCGACCAAGTTTGCTTACCCGCCGTTGCCGTGGATTGGTGCGCGGTTCAAATTCGAGGTGCGCGAGAAGGATGGCAACAAGGCGCTGGTGAAAACCATCGATAACAAGTTCTTTCAACGCGGCACGGTTTTTCTGGGCGAGCCGGAAATGAAAAACTACACGATTCAGGCGGACGTGATGAGCGAAGGCAATCGCCGGAAGATGTCGGAAGTTGGAGTCGTTAATCAGCGTTACTTTATCGTCCTGAAGGGCAATGAGCAAAAACTGGAGGTAAACTCGAATCTCGAACGCCTGCGCGTGCCGGCACAGGAAGACCCGCCGAATTTCCGATGGCAACCCAACGTGTGGTACCGGCTCAAAGCGCGGGTGGACAATAATCCTGATGGCTCGGGAGTGGTGCGGGCGAAGGCCTGGAAGCGCGACGATCCTGAGCCGGAAAAGTGGACCATCGAAGTGCCACATAAAACTGCTCACCAGAATGGTTCGCCTGGCCTGTTCGGGTTCGCCCCACAGGACATGCGAGTGTTGATCGATAACGTGCTTGTTACGCAGAACAATTGATATGAAGTCACACCATCATTTTTGCCGTTTGGCTGCCACTGTGGGGTCGGCGGCCCTCGTGCTGTCGTCCGCCGTTGCCGGGGATTGGCCTCAATGGGGGGGGACGACGTGGGGCCGCAATATGTATTCGCCCGAGAAAGGCCTGCCGACGAAAGTCGATCCGGGCAAGTTCAAGTCTGGTACCGAAGAGATTGATCTCAAGACCACGAAGAACGTGAAGTGGGTCGCGAAACTCGGCTCGCAAAGCTACGGCAACGTCACCGTCGCTGGAGGCAAAGTTTTCATCGGCACTAATAACGATTCGCCTCGTGATCCGGCGCATCAGGGCGACCGCAGTATCCTGATGGTATTCGATGAGAAGACAGGCGAGCTTTTGTGGCAGTTGGTAATTCCGAAGCTTAAAGCCGGGAAAGTGAACGACTGGGAGAACCTCGGGTTGTTGTCCTCGCCCACCGTGGAAGGTGATCGTGTCTACATTGTGACAAGCCGTTGCGAAGTGATGTGCCTGGATGTGAACGGGCAGGCCAACGGCAACGATGGCCCATACAAAGACGAAGCAAAATATTTTGTGTTGGATTCGGGGCTGCCGCCGGCAAAGGTCGGGCCGAAAGACGCGGACATCATCTGGCGCTACGACATGATGGACGAGTTGGGGGTGTTCCCGCACAACGCGTCGAACAGTTCTCCGCTCGTCGTCGATGATATTGTGTATGCGTGTACCTCCAACGGGCAGGACTGGACGCACTCGAACATTCCTTCACCGCTGTCGCCGAGTTTTGTCGCCCTCAACAAGAAGACCGGTGAGTTGCTGGGTGAGGATGATGCGCACATCGGACCACGGATTTTTCACGGCCAGTGGAGTTCCGCATCGGCGGGGAAAGTGAACGACAAAACCCTCGTGTTCTTCGGGGGTGGCGATGGGTGGTGCTACGCGTTTGATGCCAAGCCCGTCAAGGAGGGTGACACCGGCTTGCTGAAAGCCGCGTGGAAGGCGGATTGCAATCCTCCGCATTACAAGAAAACGGCCGACGGCAAACCGATCCGCTATCCCGCCGCGGAAGGGCCGAGCGAGATCAACGCCACGCCTGTGTTTTACAAGAACCGCATTTATGTCGCGATCGGCCAGGATCCCGAGCACGGTGAAGGTGTCGGCAACCTGGTTTGCATCGATGCAACGAAGACGGGCGATATCACGAAGACAGGCGTTCTGTGGCAGTATCCCAAGATTCACCGCAGCATTTCGACGGTGTCTATCGATCCTGACACCGGCCTGCTCTTCGTCGGGGACTTTTCCGGTTTCGTCCACTGCCTGGATGCCGAGACCGGCAAGGTCAATTGGGTACACGATATGAAGGCCCACATGTGGGGCTCGACGCTTGTTGCGGATGGCAAAGTTTACGTGGGTGACGAAGACGGTGACCTCGTTGTCCTCGCTGCAACAAAGGAAAAAAACATCCTGAGCAAGGTGAGCGTGGATGGCCGCGAGCAGGACGGGCCGAACCTCGGTGCGCCGGTTTACTCCACGCCTGTCGTGGCGAACGGCGTCATTTACATCGCCTCCAACACGCACCTTTACGCCTTCCACGATTCCTCAAAAGGCAAAACCGACCAGGTGCCGCAGGTAGAGCTGAAGCCGACGAGCAAGTAGCGCTGGCCAACGCGACGGTTCGGTTTTTACCGTCCTGATTTCTTGCGGGGTTCGATGCCGGCGTAGCGGTCGAGTTCACGGTGAATGCGTGAGACGCGCTCGACCTGGCCTTTGGCCGGGAAACGCTCGTAAAAGCCTTCGTTGCGGAAATTGCGCACCTGCTCGGTCCAGGGCGTGAGCCTTTGGCGCCAGCGGCCGATCCGGTCCTCGTCGGGCAATTCTTCGGCCGTGAGATCGGCGCACACGCGAATCATGGCCTTGAGGGTGACCGGTTTTGTAACCATGTAATTGTCGTTGCCCCAGGCATCGCCCCAAACCTGCGCGGCGGCTTTGAGGAAGTCGCGGGCCATGTCGTAGTATTTTCCGGCGCTGCGCTTATCGGTTCCGTCTTTCTCGATCTGTTTCCACGCTTGCTTCACCCAGCGATGGATCTCGTTATAAAGTTCGGCCTGGAGAATCCACTTTTCCTGCTTGCTGCGGCCGCCGAGGCGGTTGATGCGATAGCGAAGCGGGCTGTCGCCTTCGCTGTAGAGCATTTCGACAATGTGCGCGGCAAAACGGCGGTCCGGCTCCGCCCATGACACACGTTCGTAGAGGTCGATCAGATGGCTCTTGTTGATGCGGGTGGGAGTCGAGTTGATGATGACGAACATTTCCGTGGCGAAATCCTCGCTGCGCCCGTCAAAAATGACACACGGGACCTGGATGTTCTTGGCCTCGTCGGGATGGGTTTGCTCGTAAAACTGCAGGGCGGCCAGGCGGTGCTGACCGTCGATGATCAGGAATTTTTCTTCCGGTTCCTGCAAACGGCCCACCCCCTGCGCGCCATCAATGGAATCGAAGCGCAGTTTTTGCGGAGTAAACAGGAGGACGGTGCCGGGAATCGGCGGCTGCGTAATCGCCGTTTCGTAAAAGTTGCGGATCGAGCGCACCTTCGATTTCGAGACGGCGCGTTGGAATGCCTTCTCACTCCGCTCGATGCGGGCGATGAACTGCGCCACGTCATCGTCGGCCGGCACTTCCTCAGGCTTGATTCCGCCTTCCTCATCATAGTACCGGCTGATGAAGCGCACCTGGCCGAGCAGCCGCTCGGAGGGGTACGAGGCGAAGTAGAAGATGGCGTCCTTTTGTCGTATCTGAGTTGCGATCATGACAAATCCCTTTCGGGCGCAATTAAGTACGGCAGACGAGAGGATGTAAACTCTCGAAAGAAGCTTTCGTTAGTGATCGGCGGCTGGAATCTTTGACGTGTCGACACCCGCGGCTTCAAAGACCGAATACAGTTTCTCCCGCGCGACCTTGTACTTCAGCACTCCGACCCGAAATTCAGCGTCGTCGGACTTATGTGCGGGGAGCAGATGCACTTCATTGGTTTTGCCGTTGGCGAACTTGATATCCAGGATGCCGATCGGAGCGCATGTATGATCGCGGCGCAACCGGCCCTGCTGGAGGACCGCGAGGAGGTTTGAACAGATCGGTTGGTTCGTCAGCGTGACCCTCAGCAGGACAACCGGTGGCGACGTGGCGTTCACTGGCCGCGGTTCGTGCAGAAGGACGCTAATGGAGACAGGCGTTTTGCCGTCGAAATGAGGTTTGCGAATAAACCACCAGGCGGTTGCGAGAACCACCACGACAATGGCGAACACCACCAGCGACGTAGTCAGCAGGGTTTTGCTTTTGTCGTAGTTGCCCGGCGTCGTCAGAGTCGCCATGTCGCGGGATTGAACCCCGAACCCAGGGGATTGAAAATGCGGAACTTCAGGAGAGTTCGGCCTGCGCCCGCAAAGCGCGACGCTCACGGCGCACCAGTCGAACGAGCCAAATGAAATGGCCGGTGACGATGACTGGAAGTGCAAGAACCCCGCCGACAATGACAGGATAATTTCCGGAGAAATTCTGAACCTGATTCCACAGTGCAAGAGCCAGTAGAGCATACGTTGCCAACCCGATCCCGTGGCACAAAAGAAGGCCGTCGCGAAGTGCGAACAACAGGCAGATATTTCCCAGAAACAGGGCGCCGGTGAGGATCAAAAGACCGATGAACGCGAAATAGAGCACGACAAACTCGGGCCCCGGTCCGCAAGCGAAGAGAATCGAATGCTCGATCATAGCTGCTCCTTAGGTTATCGGCTGTTCGCGCCCGGCCGGCGCATCGATAAAAATGGCCGGGGCATTGACGCAGTCGATGGAGCCATTGGGATTGTCAATAGCCGCGCAAGCACCTAGTTTTAGCGTTTCATGACAACGTTGGCCAAGAGCGCGATGTATTACGGGAGCGAAAAGCCGACCGCGAAGGCTATTCCGCTGAAGGCCGGTCCGCTTGCAATGGTCTTTGAACCCGAAACGGGAGTCTTGCGGCATGTTCGCCTCGGCGACTTCGAGGTTGTGAGGGCGATTTACGGGGCGGTGCGAGACGAGAACTGGGCGACCGTCTTGCCGCAGATTGACAATCTGCAAACGAAAGTCGAGAGGGAGAGCTTCCAGTTGAACTTCGATGTGCGCTGCCAAAAGGACCACATTGATTACGTTTGGCGCGGCACGATCACCGGCGAGAGCAGCGGGCGCGTTGTTTACTCGTTTGAGGGCGAGGCGAAGTCTGCTTTTCTCCGGAACCGGATTGGGATTTGCGTGTTGCATCCGATTACCGAGTGCGCGGGGAAGTCGGTCACAATCGAGCACGACGACGGAACCGTCGAGCGAAGCGCATTCCCAAAGGAGATCGCCCCGCATCAGCCGTTCAAGGAGATACGCGCGCTCTCCTATGATGTGCATGCGGGTATTCGGGCTGAAATGCGTTTTGAGGGCGAAATTTTCGAGATGGAAGACCAGCGCAACTGGAGCGACGCCTCGTTCAAGACGTATTGCACACCGCTGCGCATCCCGATTCCGCAGCAGGTAAAGCCCGCAGACAGCGTGCATCACGTTTGCACATTGACTCTCGGCGGGGCAGTGAAGCCGGTGCTTCCTGTCGTGCAGGGGCGCCCGGCGCAAGTCTCGATTGCGACGACGCCGGTCTTTCCGTTGCCGCCGATTGGGTTTTGTGTGGCGCGAGATGCGGAGCCATTCACGGCGCGTGAAGTGGAAAGGTTGAAGATGCTGCGGCCGGCGCACTTGCGCGTTGATTTGCGGCTCTCAGATGCACGTTACGTGCAGACACTGGAAAGGGCGGTAAAAGAATCGGCGGACATCGGCGCGCCGCTGCAATTGGCCGCGATCGTAACGGATGATGCACAAGGGCAACTGCAGCGATTACGCGTTGAGATTAACCGGCTGAAACCTTCGGTCGCTTTCTGGCTGGTTTTTCACGAGGGCGAAGAAGCGACGAACGAGCGATGGCTCGCGATGGCACGCGAGGCCCTGCAGAGTTATGCGCCCGGCGTACTTTTCGCCGGCGGCACCCTGGATTGGTTTACAGAAGTGAATCGCAACCGCCCTACGCCGGACGCGGCGTGGTTCACTTGCTATTCATTGAACCCGCAGGTGCACGCGTTCGACAACACGACTTTGGTCGAGAACCTCGAAGCGCAGGCGTTCACGGTCGAGTCGGCGAAGAAGTTTTCCGCGAAGCCAATCGTCATTTCGCCGATCACGCTGCGCATGCGCGACAAGTTCGGGACACATAAGACAGGGTTTCCGCCGGACGTGGATCCCAGGCAAATGTCGCTATTTGACGCGGGGTGGACGATCGGCAGCATCGCGCGTTTGGCGATGACGGGCCACGTGCATAGCCTCACGTATTATGAGACGAAGGGCTGGCGCGGGTTGATGGAATCAGAGCGTGGTTCGACAATGCCGGACCGGTTTCCCTCGACGCCCGGCGCGGTGTTCCCACTCTATCACGTGTTTGCGGACATCGCCGAATTCGGGGCGAGACAAATCTACAGCACGCATTGCACGCATCCGTTGCAGGCAGAGGCGCTGACGTTGGTAGATGGCAAGGGCAGACGCAGAATCCTCGTGGCGAACCTGACGGAGGAAACGCAAGAGATTAAGATCAAATCCGGGACTTCCGCCGGGCGGATCCGGTTCCTCGACGAAACGAATTTTGATCAGGCGACGCGCGACCCGGAAACATTTCACAAAGAGCAGGGTTCGATTGTGCAGCCTGTCTCGGCGAAAATCGAACTGAAGATGCTGCCGTTCGCCGTGGCGCGGGTGGACATCCAGTAAAGGCCTATGAAAATCGCGGTGCTTGGGGCGGGTGCGATGGGCAGTGTCATCGGCGGTTTGCTCGCCAAAGCGGGCAACGAGGTGACGCTCATTGATGTCTACAAACCGGTCGTTGATGCGATCAACGCGACTGGACTGAAGATCGAGGATAAAGGGGGAAATACGGAAACGGTTCGATTGCGTGCGACGGATGCGCCGAAGTCAGTCGGTGAGGTCGCTCTCATCCTCGTCTTTGTTAAATGCTATCACACGGACGCAGCCGTGACCGCGGCGCTGCCGATGGTCGGCCCGCATACGGTCATTCTTTCGCTGCAGAACGGCTGGGGCAACGGACCACGTATCGGGCAAATCGTTGGCGAAGAAAAACTGCTGCTGGGCGTGTGTTATCACAGTGCGACCGTCGCCGGGCCAGGACACGTGCTGCACGCGGGCAAGGGGATGACGTTCATGGGCGAGTTGAACGGCAAAATAACCGAACGCCTTGCGAACGTGGCGAAGGCTTTCAGTGATGCTGGAATCGAAATCACGACTACGCCCACGGTGCTCAAGGAGATCTGGTCCAAGCTCGCGCTCAATGTTTGCACGCTGCCTACCTCGGCTCTGTTGCGGTTTTATGCTCCGCAGTTGGTCGAGCACGAACCGATGTTGGAGTTGATGCGGGCGTTGCTGCGCGAGGTCGTGGCCGTGGCCAGCGCCCAGGGCATTGCGATTGACTTCGACGAGCGCTGGCAGGCGATTACGAAATTGCTCAAACATTGCGGCCAAAATGCGAAATCATCGATGTTGCAGGACGTGGAAAAGGGCCGTCAGACTGAAATCGATGTCATCAACGGAGCGATCGTGGAAGCGGGACAACGGCTTTCGATTGCGACCCCGTATAACGATGCGATGGTGAAGCTGATAAAATCCTTGGAAGGCACTTTCAAGTCGCCATAGTTGGCTTGTGAACCCCCAGCCGAAATCGAAAGCCAAAAAGTCCTGGCGCGAAAAACTCGCCGACAGCAAGGGGTTGCCCAAGGTGGGCAAGGTTGAAGGGAAAATGACGACGCGTTGGGGCACGGGCACAATGGTCATCCCCGCACCGATTGAGGTGGATGAGATCATGCGCAAGGTGCCGAAAGGGAAGCTGACGACGATCAATGAGATTCGGGGCGCACTCGCGCGTAAGCACCGCGTTGACGTGGGGTGCCCGATCACAACGGGCATTTTCGCATGGATCGCCGCCAACGCAGCGGAGGAAGCGGCGGCGGAAGGGGCCAAACGCGTGACACCGTACTGGCGCACGCTCAAAAGCGGTGGAGAGCTGAATCCAAAGTATCCTGGCGGAGTGCCCGGCCTCAAGAAACTGCTCGCTGCGGAAGGTCATCGCGTTGTGCAGAAGGGCAAGCGCTTTTTTGTCGCTGATTACGAAAAAGCAGTCGTCGATTCGTTCGCGTGATGCAAACTGGTCAAAAGAAGTTCAGCTTGCGCAAAGCCACTCGGGAGGATGGAGCAGGGCTGATCAAGCTGGTCATTGCGCTCGCGCAGTTTGAGAAGCTCGCTCCCCCCGATGCCGAGGCACAGGAACGATTGCTCAAGCATGGGTTTAGAGAACGCCCGCGCTTCGAAACGTGGTTGGGCTTTGTGCCGGAATCGAAAGAGCCCGTCGCATACGCGATGATCTTCGAAACGTACTCTTCCTTCCTGGCGCGGCCCACGCTCTACCTCGAAGACATTTTTGTTCTGCCGGAGTTTCGGGAACGCGGTCTTGGTTCGGCGCTCTTGCAGCAGTGCATCAGGTTGGCGCATGAGCGGGATTGCGGCCGCGTCGAATGGACGTGCCTAGATTGGAATACGCGCGCGCAGTGCGTTTACGAGAATCTCGGGGCGCAGCGAATGTCCGAGTGGTATCTGTATCGTCTCACGCGCGACCGTATTCAACAGCTCGCGCAACAACCGGCCGTATGACGCGCTTTCGGTTTTTTGGAGTGGCCGCTTACGAGATTGTTACCAGCCAGGGGCAGCACATCATCATGGATCCGTTCCTGGACGAGAATCCGGGCAGCCCGGTCAAGTCGAGAGACCTCGACCGCATCGATCTTATCATCGTTTCGCATGCTGCCGTGGATCATCTTGGTGATACCGAAGCGATCGCGCGACGCACGAAGGCGCCCGTGATTTGCGGCGGAGAAGTGAAGGCCTACCTGATGGCAAAAGGAATCCCCGGCGAACAGATTCGTGCGACGACCTGGGGAATTGCCGTCGAAGTCGCGGGGATTCGCGTGCAACCGGTCGAGTGCCATCACTGGTCGCAGATCAAAATGCCCGACGGGACATTCGCATCGGGTGTGCCCATGGCATTTGTTTTGTACGCCGATCCGGGCGTGCGTTTTTATCATTACGGCGACACCGCCATCTTCAGCGATCTGAAGTTGCAGGCGGAGCTTTACGAGCCAACCATTGGGTGCATCGGCATCGCAAATCCCCTGGAAATCCTGCATCGTTTTCCCATGCCCGGCCACATGATTACGGCGGAGATGAGCCCAAAGGAAGGCGCTCTCGCGGCACGATGGCTCGGCCTGAAGACGGTATTTCCTTGTCACTTCATCGATCCCGACTGCGATGAGATCGGTGAGTTTCACATGCACCTGCGTGAAGCTGCCGCGCGCGGCGAGAAGGTCCCCCAGAGTGTCGTCCTGAAGCCGGGAGATTGGTATGACGTGCCTTCACATTGAGTCACAATGAAAGCCGCGATCATGGATGCGCCGCAGCAGATGCGGGTTGGCGAGTGGAAGACGCCTGAGCCTGCCGATGGAGAAGTGCTGGTGCGCATTCGCGCCGCCGGTATTTGCGCGGGCGATTTGTATATTTACGGCGGCAAAAATCCGTATGCGAATTACCCGCGGATTGCCGGCCATGAATTGTGCGGCACAGTTGAAGCGGTCGGCGCCAACGTTTCCGGCGTCCAGAAAGGAGACCTGGTTGTCGTTGAGCCTTTCATTGGGTGCGGGAAGTGTTACGCATGCCGTGTCGGCAAGACCAACTGCTGTTCGAATCTCGGGCTGATTGGAACCAATCTCCCCGGCGGATACGCAGAGTTCGTTGCTGCGCCCGCGTGCAATATCCATCCCGTCCCGCAGGGACTTTCGCCGCTCTTTGCCTCCTTCGCGGAGCCGCTTGCGATCGGGGTGCAGGCATGCCGCCGCGCAGCCGTGCAACCCGGCGAGTACGTACTCGTCCTGGGCTGCGGACCCATCGGGCTGGCGCTCATTGAGGTCGCGAAGGCGCGCGGTGCGCGCGTGGTTGCAACGGACATTTCCGAGCCGCGGCTCGAATTTGCACATTCGTTGGGCGCTGAAACCATTAAGTCTAGTGAATTGCTGAAGACGGTTCTCCAGCAGACGAACGGCGAAAGCGCTGCCGTCGTCATTGAAGCCACAGGCAATCCTGAAGTAATGCAACAAACTGTCGAGTTGGTCGCCAGTGGCGGTCGCATCGTCATCGTCGGACTGGTCAAGCGAGGCGTGAACATTTCGATACCGGGCCTGGACATCACGCGCAAGGAAATGACATTGCTCGGCTCGCGCGCCTCGGTGAACTGCTTTCCAGAAGCGCTCGCGTTGCTTGCGAGCGGAGAGATTCAATACCCGAAAGTGGCCACGCGCTTGAGAATGTGGGACGCCCCGGCGGTTTTCGAAAAACTGGTCAAGGACCCAACGTCGATGCACAAAGGCGTGCTGATGATCGATTGACATGAAGCTGTACACCTTCGAAGCGGGAGCGCGAGCTTGCCCTGGCGCGGAGTGCCAGGGCCAACTGGTTGATCTTCCCGCCGCTCATGGCGCGATGCTCGAAGCTCGCGGCAAACCAGGCCCTCCTTTGCCATTGCAAATGCTTGATTTTTTGCGCGGCGGCGAACCCGCGATGGAAACCGCGCGCGAAGTTCTCGCGTTCATGGCCAAACGTCCTGCCGTCCCCGTCGGTGACCGGTTGACCTATGCGTTCGAAGAGGTGAAGCTTCTCGCGCCGATCCGCCGACCCGGAAAAATTCTTTGTTCGGGCATTAACTACCGAAGTCACAAGGAAGAAAATCCGAACGCGACCATGCCGACGGAGCCCTTTTTCTTTTCCAAACTGCCGTCGTGCGTGATTGGTCCCGGGGAGCCGATCATCAAGCCCGCGCAAACCGGCCAGCTCGATTACGAAGTTGAATTTGCGGTAGTGGTCGGTCGCACGATGAAAAGAACGCCGGAGAGCGCAGTCATGAATTGCATTAGTGGCTACACGATCCTGCACGATGTGTCGGCGCGAGATGTGCAATTCAAGGACAACCAAATCACACTCGGCAAAAACTTCGATACGTTTTGCCCGCTCGGGCCCTGCATCGTCACACGCGATGGATTGCCGGATCCGCCGCACGTGCGGTTGCGCAGCTTCGTCAACGGCAAGGTCATGCAGGATGGCTCGACTGCGGACTGGGTTTTTCCCTTGCCGAAGCTGTTAAGCTTTCTGTCGCATGTGATGACGCTCGAACCGGGAGACGTGGTTAGTACGGGCACGCCGGCTGGCGTTGGCGTGTTTCGCAAGCCGCAGGTCTTTCTCAAGCCTGGCGACATCGTGCGGTTGGAGATTGAAGGAATTGGCGTTCTGGAGAACCCGGTGAAGTGAATGAGCGCGCTCCTTTCCATGCACGGCATTCGCAAGCGCTTTGGCGGCGTGCAGGCCCTGGATAGAGTGAATCTTGAGGTGCGCGCTGGAGAGGTGCACGCGCTGGTGGGCGAAAATGGCGCGGGCAAAAGCACGCTCATGCATATCGTGGCGGGAGTGCACCAGCCGGACGAGGGCTACATCGATCTGGACGGCAATAAGAATGTCGTTTTTGCCAACGAGCACGCGGCGCAACAGTGCGGCGTTGCCATTGTCTTTCAGGAACGCAGCCTTTTCAGCTCGCTCAACGTCGCGGAAAATATTTTCGCGGGTCGGCAGCCGGCTTCAAGATTTGGAAAAATCCAGCGCAGACAATTGTATCACGACGCCGCGGCTCTGTTGCGCGAAGTTGGGTTGCGGTGCGAACCCAAAACACTTTTGAGCGATCTCTCGGCGGCACAGCAACAGATGGTCGAAATCGCGAAGGCGTTGTCTTTGAACGCGAAGGTGATCATCTTCGATGAGCCGACCGCCGCGTTGACGGAAACGGAAACGACGGCGCTCTTCCGCGTGATCCAGGATTTGAAGCGGCGCAACGTGGCGGTCGTTTACATTTCCCACCGGCTGGAGGAAATCTTCAAAATTGCCGACCGCGTTACGGTCCTCAAAGACGGCGCCGGCCAGGGTACATTCGGCGTCCGCGACATTACCACTGACAAGTTGATCAGCCTGATGGTCGGGCGAATGCTGTCATTCAAGCGGCCGGATGCCGTGACTTCCAGCGACGCACCGGTGATGCTCGAAGTCCGGAACCTGAACGATCATCGCCTTGAAGCTCAGGTAAGGACGACCTTGCGCGACATCAGTTTCAAAGTGCGGCAGAGCGAAATCGTCGCGCTGGCCGGGTTGTGCGGCGCGGGCCGGACGGAACTCGCGTTGTCAATCTTCGGCGCGCGCCCGCGTGAGTCCGGGGAAATCTTCGTTGGCGGTCGACCGGTGCAGATTCATTCACCGGCCGATGCGGTCGCAGCAGGCCTGGCTTACCTGCCTGAGGATCGCAAGGAGGCTGGGCTGTTCCTGGACATGACTATCGCGCAGAATACCGCTGCGGGAAGACTCAAGGAGTTCGGCACGTGGTGGTTTGATGATGCCAGGGGATGTGAGCGTGCAGAGGAATTCCGAAGGAAATTGCGCATCGCCAGTCATGGCGTTAAGCAAATCGTTCAAAGCCTCAGCGGTGGAAATCAGCAGAAAGTCGTGCTGGCGAAATGGCTCCTCGTCCGCCCGAAGGTTTTAATTGTTGACGAACCGACGCGAGGGATTGACGTGGGCGCCAAATCCGAAGTTCACAGCTTGCTTCGCGAGCTCGCGAGCGAAGGCACCGCCATTCTCGTGATTTCATCCGACCTGCCCGAAGTGCTCGCGGTCGCCGATCGAGTCCTCGTCATGCGCGAAGGCCGTATTACCGGGGAGTTGAGCGGCGCCGACGCCACCGAAGAAACAATCATGCGTTACGCCTCCATGAAAGTGGCCGCCTGATATGCCGGAAGTACTCCAGGCCGAATCGCGAGTGCCGGTCGCTCACGCGCAGCGCCCGTGGAAAATCCCAGTGTTTTCGCGCGAGCTCGGATTGGCCGGGCTGACGATCCTTGTCGTCCTCGTCTTTTCGATTCGATATAACGTCACCTTTCTCTCTTTCGCCAATTTCAACGCCATTCTTCGTAATCTCGCTTTCGAAGGCATTCTGGCGATCGGAATGATGCTGATGTTAGTAGGCGGCGTTTTCGATCTTTCGATCGGCGCTATGGCTTCCTTGATCGGGGTGATCACGGGCTGGTTGATGAAGAGTGCGGGCTGGCCTGTCCCGCTCGCCGTGACCGCAGGTTTATTAATTGCCGCCCTCGGCGGATTTTTGAACGGCTTCGTTGTTGCGAAGGTGCGTGTCAACGCGCTCATCACGACACTCGGCACGATGGGCATCTTTCAAGGCATCGCGTTGCTGATTGGCGGTCCTGGCATCACCTTCCTGCCGGAGTCCTTTACAAAGTTTGGCCAAAGCGAAGTGGTTGGTATTCAGGCGCCGGTTCTCCTGATGATCGGTCTCGCTGTCGTGGCACATTACTGCCTCGCGCACACGCGCTTCTTTCGCCAATTCTACTATGTCGGCAGCAACCCTAAAGCCGCCCACCTCTCAGGCATCAACGTCGAGCGGCTGCAGATGCTCTCCTTCACTATTATGGGCGTTATCGCGGGACTGGCTGGCATTGTTTACGCCTCGCGCATTGCGACCGCCACGTCCACGGTTGGCGTGGGCGCGGAGTTACAGGCAATTACGGCGGTGATTCTTGGCGGAGCCAGCCTCAGTGGCGGGAAAGGAACGATCTGGGGCGCGCTCATCGGCGTTTTCTTTATGGCGCTCATGAAGAACGTGCTCATCATTTCGCGCGTCTCTTCGGAATGGCAGGGAATCATTTTGGGGGGGGTGCTTGTGCTTGCGGTTGCCCTCGATTCGATCATGAATCGAAGAAAATCCTGAGGAAAAACATGAGCAACAAATGGAATCGCCGTCGCGTCATTCAGGCAGGAGCGCTGGGCGGACTTGGATTGGCCGGGGCTTTGACTGGCTGTGAAAAACGGGCGCAGCAGAGCGCGGTCGCGCAAAGCAGCGCCGGCAAAGAGTCCTACGCCGATGAAGAATACGTTTGGCTTTCGGCCAACGCGAATCTACCGCTCTTCACCGCGCATGATCATCCCGCGTTGCGTCTCGTCGGACAGGAACTCGGCGTGAAAGTGCAGGTCGCTGGGCCGAATAGCATTGATATTCCGAGCCTCGTCGCGGCGATCGAACAGACAGCCGCCCGAAAACCTGCGGGCATGATGGTCGTGGGGTGGGACCCATCTGCGCTCGTGCCGCCTATCAATAAAGCGGTTGAGAACGGCGTTCCGGTCGTGTGCGTGGACGCGGACGTGCCCGCCAGCAAGCGCCAGGCGTTTATCGGGACGGATTGGTATGACCTGGGGGTGCGCCAGGGTGAAGCGATGGTGAAAGCGCTTGCTGGACGTCGCGGCAAGGTCGCGTTGCTCGGGCTCATCGAGCAGGCGATCGACCAGCAGGCCTTCGCGGGCTTTCGCAGCGTCCTTGAAAAGGCAGGTGTCACGCCGATGGAGCCACAGCAGGACAAGGGCAATCAAGCCGAGGCCACGCGTGTGGCGGCGGCAATCATTCAAGCCAATCCCGACCTCGTCGGCATGGCTGGTT
>Ga0075418_10000690_pt1 | contig 36520 bp, 26 predicted proteins | sample SoiMetdeltSBSDD2_FD_81776 | JGI IMG/M metagenome (GOLD analysis project Ga0075418, IMG submission 81776) | Bulk soil microbial communities from a Populus tree surrounding site in Tennessee, USA - Soil MetaG P. deltoides SBSDD2 | ecosystem: Environmental > Terrestrial > Soil > Tree plantation... | reverse complement strand
GCTCATGCCGAGTAGCGTGCCTTCGCGCGCTCATGCCGAGTAGCGTGCCTTCGCGCGCTCATGCCGAGTAGCGTGCCTTCGCGCGCTCATGCCGAGTAGCGTGCCTTCGCGCGCTCATGCCGATGTGCGGACGACGCAGGTTGGAGTCCTGGCGTACGGACTTCGCGCGTCGGGTATGGGAAGATCCGCGCCATGGCATCGAGAACGGTCGCCCGACGACTCAGTAGTGCGCTGGAGTCCAGATCCTTTGTTCGGATCCAGCGATCACCTCGCAACGCCCAGGGGCTGAGGGGATTCGTGGCAGCGATCGGCTCCAAGTGGGTGCTGATCGCGCAGACCCGCGATGGCGGGTTCTTCGATGGGCTGGTCGCTGTCCGACGCAAGGAAATCGTAAAAGTCGCAAAGAGTTCCTCCTTCGAGGGCCGGTTCGCTCAGACTCAGCCCGATTGGCCCCCGTCTGCGCCGGCAGAGATCGACCTCGACACCACGCGTGGCCTCATCAGGGACCTGAGTCAGATCTCGCCCCTGATCGGGATCGAGCAGGAGCGACGATTCCACACGACGATGACGTGGATCGGGGTCGTCGACAAGGTTGGCAAGGGTTGGCTCTGGCTCCACGAAACCCGCCCTGACGCCTCGTGGCACAAGCGCCCGTTGGGCTACAAGCTGAGCCGGATCACCAAGGTGGCCATCTCGGACCAGTACCAGACGGGCCTTGCCGCCATCGCAGGAACGACCCCAAGACCTTGAACACGAAGGGCAGGGCCCTCGCGGTCTCTGCCCCGGAAACACCCGGAAATGCCGCGTGGCGGGCGTTGCCGGTGATCGATTCTGGTTGGCTGCTGGTCGCATTTGGATTGTGAATGGTCTTCTGCGTTGCTATTTCGCGGTGTCGGGTTACGGTCCAGTGTGGACAAGTGGTGTCCAGATAGCAGGTCGTTCTGGATGCTCGTCGCGCAGTGCGCGTACCGCGTGGTGAAGTGCCTCCGCCGCATTGTCAGCGTTGAGATGTCCGCCGCTTACGAGCCGGGCGTATACTTCTTCGGCTATCTGTGCCGCTTGCCGATCGCCTACGGACCACAGCGTCGCTATGACGTGGCGATAGCCAGCGTAGGATAGGGCTGCGGCGAATGTGGTTACCTCATCGAGCAGGTTGATGCCGCCAACTGCGGTCTTGCAGCTCGACAGGTAGGCGAATTCGCCTCGGTGCTGCCGTGTGCTCACATCGGTCACCGTCACCACTCCGTCGTACATGTGTAATCCACCGCGCGACGGGTCGTGTAATTTTTGGTCGCCATGACAGGCGAAATGGACCCACTCGGTCGCCAGCGGACTCAGTGCTGGAGCTGATGATCGAACGCCTTAGCGATCTTACGAATTCCTTGAGCCCGTCGCTCAGACCGAGAGAGCCGTCGGATATGAAGGCTTTGGTCGTGGCAATCTGCCGAATGACCGCCGCGTCGGCTTGACCGAAACCGAACGCGATGATGTTCGGATGAGGCCGCCATGCCGGATCGGTCAATGCCTGGTAGGAGGCCGTCCAGCTGTCGCCCGGGAAGCCATCAGACAGGAAGAACACGGTCGGCCGGAACACTTGGTGTTCGGAAATTCGGGTCCCGCAGCTGAGTCAGTTCACCTCCTTGCCGAGGAGAACGCGGAGACCGCCAGGAATGGATGCCGTTGTACGCGGATGCTGCCACAATGGTGGTTATCGATGGAGCTATCGTGAGGGTTCGGTGGGGTTTGCTGGCCTGGGGGCGTAGGTTGACCGCGGCTGTGGCGGCAGCGGTGGCTTTCGCGGTGGTGTATGTGGTGGCTGGGTCGTGGCTGCCCGGCGTGTTGGGGTGGGCAGCCACGTTGACTTCGTGGCAGGTCAGTTCGGACTTGCTGGACCAGGTTCGTCAGCTGGGCGCCACGGGTTTAGGGCTGGCCGTTGCTGGTATGACGGCGCGGGTCGTGTGGCGTGCGATGCGGTGGCAGGGTTCAGCGGACGCCGAGGTGGAGATTGTTCGGGAGGTGCGACTGCTGGGTGAGAAGGTTTTGGGCCGGGTGTTGGACAGCAGTGTACGGGTCCAGGCCGTGGTGCCGCTGCCGTTGCGTGTGCGGTTTACCTCGGGGGTAGGGGCTGGTCGTGGGGCGGTGATGCAGGAGCCGGAGGTGGGGTGGGATGCGTCGCTGCTGCTTGAGGGTGATGTTGGAATAGCGGCACAGCGGTTGCGGGGGTTGCCGCTTCGGCAATTGGTGGTGATTGGACAGCCGGGTGCGGGCAAGAGCGTGCTTGCGTTGTTGTTGACCCAGCAGTTGCTGGAGACCTGGGATGCCGATGAGCCGGTACCGGTGTTGCTGGCAGTTTCGTCGTGGAACCCGTTGGCCGAGTCGGTGGAGCATTTGGTGGTACGCCGGTTGCGGGAGGACTTCGGGGTATCACCGCGGGTGGCGGTGGAGTTGATGCGGCGGGCTCGGCCCGGCGCTGGGCAATGCCCGTGGTGGGTCATGCCGGTGCTGGACGGGCTGGATGAGATTCCTCCCGCTTGGCATGAGGTGGCGTTGCGGCGGGTGGAGCAGTTCACGGCGGCGGATCGGCCGGTGGTAGTGACGTGCCGATTGCGGGAGTGGCAGCGGGCGGAGGCACTGGCAGGAGCGCTGTCGCGAGCGACGGTGGTCCGACTGGAGCCGCTGCGGCCGGAGGACGTGATCACTTTTTTGGCCGAGCCGCATCACGGTCAGGTGTTGTGGGAGCCGGTCTTTGAGCAGTTGCGACAGCGGCCACCATCGGTGCTGGCACTGGCGTTGTCCACACCTTTGATGGTTGGTTTGGCCAGGGATGTGTATGCCCAGCACGGAGATCCTGGTGAGCTGACACGTCTGTCGACCCGGCAGGAGGTAATAGGCCGCCTGGTCGACGGCTATGTCGATGTCGTCTACCGGGAAAGGACAGGATGGGAGCGCGGCCACACCACAGGGCGGAGCGCGTTTCGGGCTGGGGCGCCGGCGCGCTGGCTGTCGAACCTGGCGTACCTGAGTAGGGAGGATGGGACGCGGGATCTGCGCTGGTGGCGGCTACCGTGGGAGGCGTTGCTGACTCATCCCACTCGGGCACGTCGGTGGGCTGCGCTGGTCTTAACGATGGGTACGGCGGGACCGGTGGGGCTGGGTGTGTGGTGGGGTCGGGGATGGCTTGCCGGTCTGATAGCGGGTGGCTGCTGGGCGTTGCTGATGATCGGGTGCCGGGAGGGGTGGTGGCTGCCGTTGTTCGAGCACGAGTTCCATCCGCCGCACCCACCGTGGATGAGTCGGCTGTCTGCCGGACAGGTACGTGACGTGCGGGTCGGTGCGATCGTGCCAGCCGCAGCGCGTACGTTGTGGGGACTGTTGGGCGGCTTGCCTGTGGGTGTGGTCCTGGGCGCGCCGGTGGCAGGAGCGGTGGCTGGGATCGTGACAACGCTTGTGGCGGCCGCGGTGCCGGGCACACGTCGTCGGCTCGCCATGGGCGGGCCGGTCAGCACCTTACGAGCGGTGCACACTCGAGCGTTGATCGCTGGAGCCCGCTACGGCGGCACCGCTGCTGCTGCGTTCGCGGTCACTGGATGGCTGAACAGCGCATCGGCGATGTGGTGGGGTATTGCTGGTCTTGCTGGCTTTGCCGCTGGCGCCGCCATGGCTGGAGGCGAGGAGATGTGGCTGCGGTTCCGTCTGCTACAGCTGGCGGTCGCGCTGCGCTACTGGGGCGACAGGTCGTTGCTGCCCGTGCGGACGATATGGTTCCTCAATGATGGCCTCACCCCTGAGCGGGCCGTCATGCGCCTCAACGGCACCGCATGGCAATTCCGCCACGCCATCATCCAGGACCACCTGCTCACCTACAGCCGGACCGCCGTCATGCGTCGCCGCGCCGACGCCGCAGACCCGCATGCAGCCAGGCAGTTGGCGGAGTTGTTGCAGGAGCAGGGCAACCTTGATGAGGCTGTGGCGGTGTGGCGCCGTCTCGCCGGCACCGGAGATCGGTACGCCGCGAGGCAGCTGGCGGAGTTGTTGCGGGAACAGGGCAACCTTGATGAGGCTGTGGCGGTGTGGCGCCGTTTCGCCGGCACCGGAGATCGGTACGCTGCATGGCAATTGGCGGGGTTGCTGCGGGAACAGGGCGACGCCGACGAGTTGCGTCGGCGCGCTGACGATGGAGACCGCGACGCCGCCGGGCAGTTGGCTAGGTTACTGCGGGAACAGGGCAACGCCGACGAGTTGCGTCGGCGCGCTGACGATGCAGACCGCGACTCCGCCTTTCACTTGGCCAGATTGTTGCGTGAACGAGGCGACGTCGACGAGTTGCGTCGCAGCGCCGATGGCGGGGACAAGAACGCGGCCCGGCAGTTGGCCCGCTTGTTGCGGGAGCAGGGCCGACTCGACGAGGCTGTAGACCTGTGGCGTCTCCTCACCAAGACCAGGGACTGGCGCGCCGTCAAGGAGTTGGCTGGCTTGCTGCGGCTGCGGGGCGACTTCGACGGGTTGGCTCAACTCGCCGATGCTGGGCACGATTACGCCAAGCTTCTACTGGCCGGGTTGTTGCGGGTGCGCGGCGATATCGACGGGTTGCGTCGCCGCGCCAAGGCCGCGGACCAGTATGCAGCCGAGCAATTGGCCGGGTTGTTGCGGGAACAGGGCGACGTCGACGGGTTGCGTCACCGCGCCAAGGCCGCGGACCAGTATGCAGCCGAGCAATTGGCCGGGTTGTTGCGGGAACGAGGCGACGTCGACGGGTTGCGTCACCGCGCCAAGGCCGCAGACCCGCATGCAGCCAGAGAGTTGGCCGGGTTGTTGCGGGTGTCGGGCGATGTCGATGGCCTGCGTCACCGCGCCCGTACCGGAGATCGGCACGCGGCCTTTCATCTGGCTGGGTTGTTGCGGGAACAGGGCGACATCGACGGGTTGCGTCGCCGCATGCAAGCTGGAGATCGGCACGCGGCCTTTCATCTGGCTGGGTTGTTGCGGGAACAGGGCGACATCGACGGGTTGCGTCGCCGCGCCGAGGCCGCAGACCCGCATGCAGCCAGGCAGTTGGCGGAGTTGTTGCAGGAGCAGGGCAACCTTGATGAGGCTGTGGCGGTGTGGCGCCGTCTCGCCGACACCGGAGATCGGTACGCCGCGAGGCAGCTGGCGGAGTTGTTGCAGGAGCGGGGCAACCTTGATGAGGCTGTGGCGGTGTGGCGGCGTCTCGCCGACATGGGCAACCCGCACGCGGCTTCTCATCTGGCCGGGTTATTGCGGGAGCAAGGCAACCTCGAGGAGTTGCGTCGCCGCGCTGACGCCGGAGATTGCGGCGCTGCCGGGCAGTTGACTGGATTGCTGCGGGAACAGGGCAACGTAGACGGATTGCGGAGTCGCGCCCGCACCGGAGACCGTGACGCCGCCAGGCAACTGGCTACGTTGTTGGGGCAGCAGGGCAGGATTGAGGAGCTGCACAGCCAAGCCGACGCAGGAGACGAGTACGCCGCCGTTCAGCTCACCAGGTGGTTGCGAGAGCAGGGCAACATCGACGAATTGCGTCGCCGCGCAGAAACCGGAGACTGGAATGCCGCCTATCAACTTGCCAGGTGGTTGCGGGAGCAAGGCAACATCGACGAATTGCGTCGCCGCGCCCACATGGGAGACCGGCATGCTGCTTTTCAGCTCACCGGGTGGTTGCGGGAGCAGGGCAACCTCGACGAAGCTGTGACCGTCTGGCGTCATCTCGCCGACACGGGAGACTGGCGTGCTGTCAGGGAGTTGGCTGGACTGCTCCTCGAGCAGGGCAACCTCGACGAGGCCGTGGCCGTGTTGCGCCGTTCCGCCGACACCGGAAACCGGTACGCCGCAAAGCGACTAGCGGTCTTGCTGCAGGCGCAGGGCAACCTCGATGAGGCTGTGGCGGTGTGGCGCCGTCTCGCCGACACCGGAGACCACGCCGTCGCCAGCCAGTTGGCTGGGTTGCTGCGCGAACAGGGCAACCTCGACGAGGCTGTGGCGGTGTGGCGCCGTCTCGCCGACACCGGAAACCGACGCGCCGCCAGAGAAATGGCCGGATTGCTCCGCGAGCAGGGCAACCTCGACGAGGCCGTGGCCGTGTTGCGCCGTCTCGCCGACACCGGAAACCGGTACGCAGCCAAGCAACTTGCCGAGTTCCTACATCCAACGATGCCGCACTCGACTGGCGCCACAGGCCAGTCCCGACCCCTCGGCCGCCATCACCTAGGTTCGGGTTGACGCTCCCCCGCGAAAAACGCCGCGCACCGGCCGCTCGCCGGTCTGCTCCAGGTGCGGATCGGCTACGGCTCTGAGTGGCACGCGCTTTCGGCAACCGGATACCGGTGGCGGGCGCCGAATGACGTTCCGGTTCTGGCGAAGATCTTGTGGAGCTCAGGGGTGTCGACTGGATGTCCTATGTGGACTCTGATAGCTGACTCCGGCGCTGTGTAGAGCTTCTCCTTCCCCATCTTGAGAACGTAGCCCTTAAGCAGGTCACATCTGATGCGGCCGCAAAAGAGAGCGACCCGCCGACCACCTCGACCTAGCCTGGCCGGGCTGCGGTCGTAGGTCCAGTTAACAAGTAGCCGCGAAGCGGATGCCGTACTGCGTTCGACCCACGACAGGGTGCACCCTTTAGGCCTGCGGCGTGCGCAGGTTGGTGCCTGTCCCTGGCCGCCCTCGGCGGCCGAAACGCGTACCCAAACACAACAACATCACGTTTCCGAGCTGCTCGAATGTGGTCGAGGTGCAGGTCGATCTCCAGGGCCGGATACATCTCTAAACTGCGCACGATCAACTCGCGGGAACCGTCTGGTGATAGCCGTTGACCTGCCGATTCCTTAACCGGACTCCAAGTAGGCAGATAGCAGCTGGAGAATTGACAAATCATCATCGATCCGGCATTTGCGGCTCGATCGGTGACCGTGGCACTCGTGCCCCTGCGCATGATCGACAACAGGTTGCAGGCTGCCCGGTTGACCTGCTCCCCGCAGGCGTCACCGTCTACCCGGAGCTGGCCGACCTCCAACGCAACACCTACCTGACCGACTCCCCCATCGAGCCGAACGCGAGACCTTGACGCTGCCGACAGACGCCGCCCTGTTCACCGTCGGCACCGAAACCGGCTTCTGTACGACAACGGCCACCCCGGACTCTGGCCCGACGACATCGACGAATGGACGCCTTCAAAACTGCTCCTGGCGCACGGCGGATCAAGGCCAGGTGTGACTGCACAGCTGGTACGCCGGCCGCCAACGCACGGATTTGGCCGAATTGAGGACGTTCGATCTTCATGTAAGTGGATAAGTGTGAGGATGCGTCGCGACCTTCGCGCTGGGGATCGTTTTGATCATACGAATGGTGCTGCCGACGCCACTCTGACCGACGGACGCACTGTTGCGTCACGTCGGTGGCCAGCTACGAGGCCAAGGTCAGGCGCAGGTCCCTGTCGAGAACGGCTGCCAAGCGGCCGGTTTCCCGCTCGATCGCGTTGCGGGGTCGGCGTCGCTCGTCGAGCCAGGTGACCGTGATCTCGTCGCCCTCTCGAGCCCACGTTCCGCACACAACACCGCCGGCGATCATCGGGTTGGCCTTGCGCGTCATGAGGTCTCGCAGCGTCGACGGAGTGACGCTGAAACAGCGCTGAAACGGCGCGCGTGACAGAGGGGCGCATAGTGTGTCTATGAGCACGCGGCACGCTGGGCCGGACATCGGCATCGTCACCGCGCTTCCCATCGAGTGCTTCAGCCTGCTCGCGATCATCAACGATCTTCATGTGGCGCCCGACCCGGGCGGCGGCGACTGGTATACGTACTACCTCGGGACCGTGCCGAGTCGGGATGCCGATCGTCCCCATCAGGTGGTTCTTTGCCTGCTGATCGACGACGGCGGGCCCGCCGCCGCGCACGCCTGCGCCAATCTGGTCCGCACCTGGGGCGTGCGGCACATCATCATGACGGGCGTCGCTTGCGGCGTCCCGAATCCCACCACACCGGAACGCCACGTGCGGCTCGGCGACATCCTCGTCGCCGACGAGGGCGTGATCCCGTACGGCCATGTGCGCGTCGAGCTTGACTGCGACCAGCTGCGGGAAGAGTTGCGGCGCCCGGCTTCGCGACCCTCGGTGGTGATGCGCAACGCCGCCCGCAGGCTGCGCCTGGCCGAGGAGGCGGGGCATCGGCCGTGGGATCGATGGCTCAGCATCAGCCACCGCCCCAGGCTTTCCCACTACGCCCGGCCGCCGGCATCGACGGATATCCTCTTCGACGACCTGAAGCGGCAAGAGGTACCGCACCCGCCGCCGAGGAGATCCCGGCAGACACGGCCGACGAGGACGGCAGCGACGACGGCTCCAGTACACCGGCCGACGACATCGCCACCGAGACCGCGCAGGTTCCCGCCCGGCCCAAGCCGCCCGCCGACCGAAGAGTCCTGGCGGTGGCTGGGGTACTCGGTGACTACCCGGATGGCGCCACGATCGACGAGATCGCCGAAGCCACCGGCTACAAGTACGGCGCGGTGGCGCTGCGACCGTAGGCTTCAACGGTTTGCTGCCAATCATCGATTGCCGATCTCTTTCTAAGTGCTGCCTCGAAGCCTTGACGCAAGACGACTGAAGCAGTGGGCATGGCCAGCAGTCCGATAACGCGGCCTAGGGGATTCGTACATTCCCTGCCCAGAGCCTTCTCGTAAGCCAGAATGACAGCCTTGGAGGGATTCTTTCGTCCGGTCTCGACGTTGCCGAGATATGACTTGCTGAACAGGGTCCGCCGTGCCATGGAGGCCAAGCTCAACCCGGCGCCTTCACGCGCTCGCCGCAGCGCTGGCCCCAAGAGATCTCTGCCGTCGTCCATGAAGGTTCCTATGATCGACTACTGGGATACCTTAGGAGACCATTATGCAGTTCCATGCGCTTGAACGGCGTCCGAAACTATGTCCATGACGGGCGTCGGTTAAAACGACCACCTGGGGTTCCGACTTTGATCAAAGGCGACACGTGGGCCTTTGTCGCATGGTTCTCGAAGCACCCGCCGACAACGTACGTCCGTGAAGATCTGCTCATCGAGCCACTGCAACGTTTCTTCCGCGACCGGATCTTCGGCTCCGGCCGCCAAGCCATGCTCGCCGCCGCCGCTGAAACCGGCGACCTCGCTGCGCAGGAGGCAGCAGCCTCCCGCGAGGCCACACTGGAGGCGCAGCTGACCGAGCTTCAGCGCCGCCAGGCCAACCTCATCAGCGAGCTGGAGAAGTTCGAATCCTCCGGGGACGACGACGTCGAGATCAGGTTGTGAGTAGGCCTCGCGGTGGCGGTCGGCTGCGGCGCACTCGTTTTCGCCAACGACGCCAACGGAAACCGGACCGGCATCGAGCGCCCCGGGGTGAACTCCGTGCTCGCCCATGACGCGGCGGACCAGTTGCTGTCCATTCCAGGCGATGCAAGCGGTTGCGGCGTAACCTGCTGCTGACTGACGAGAAAGGTAGGGACCGGTGAGGACCAGCCGGCTGGAGGCGTTCAGTGATGGGGTGCTGGCCATCATCATCACGATCATGGTGCTGGAGTTGAGAATTCCGCAGGGCCACCACCTGTCCGACCTCCTCCACACGACCGGGATCGGGCTGCTGACCTATCTTCTGAGCTTTGTTTACGTGGGCATCTACTGGAACAACCACCACCACATGTTTCACCTGGTGCGGCGAGTCAGCGGAGGGGTGCTGTGGGCGAACCTGGGGCTCTTGTTCTGCCTGTCTCTGTTCCCGTTCACCACGGCGTGGATGGATGAGTCGCGGTTCGCGCGAACGCCGGTCGTCATCTACGGCCTGAACCTGCTCGGCGCGGCAACTGCGTACTTCGTGCTGCAGCATGTAATCATGCGGCAGCAAGGAACAGACTCCCCTCTGAGGCAGGCCGTGGGTTCCGACATCAAAGGCAAGGCGTCCCTGGGGCTCTACCTTGTGGGTATCCTCGGCGCCTTAGGGATCGACGAACACGGGCACGTCGGGGTCGCGATAGCCCTGGCATGCTTCGTCGTGGTGTCCATCATGTGGATCATCCCCGACCGCCGCATCGACCGGGCGGTTCGCCAGCACGAGACTCCCGAGGTTGGCGATCGCGGTCGGTGAACAGTGTCTAATAACGACGGTGGCTGCGCAGGCTTGTGTCGCAGCCGACGTTGGCGACCGGTAGGGGTCGCCTGTGATCAGAGCGTAGCGATGGCGCTAAGCACGCAGCTCGGACCAGTCCAGGACCCGATCCCCCAGACGGGCGACCGTGGCGACCAGACCAATCCGGTTGGTGCGGATGCTGGGATCGTCGGCCATGACCAGGACGGTGTCGAAGAAGTTGTCCACGGCGCTCGGGAGTTCGTCGCTCACGGCGAGCAGGCTGTTCAAGTCCGCCGAGCTAGGTATCTTCAGGACGGTGTCGTAAAGGCGTTGCTCGGCTGGCTCGGCGAGCTGGGCAGGATCGACATCCGGATGCCGGCCGGCCGGGACGATGCGGCGGGCACGTTGCAGGGCGGCGGCCAGGCGTCGGAAGTCGTCGCGAGCGGACACTTCGTTAAGCTGGGCCAGGATGTGGTCGGCGTGTCGCGGGCGGTCGGCGTGGATGAGGACGGCGCGAACGCGGTCGATCGGGTGGCCTTCGTCGAGGAGCTGTTGTTCCAACCGGCGGGCGACAAAGTCGAGGACCGCTTGCTGTGTCTCGGCGGTGACGGTCACTGGTTGCTGCGCGGCGGCGATCGAGAGGGCATCGGCGACGGATAGGTGATTCAGGGCCGGGGTGTTGCGGTGGATGGCGATGGCGCCAAGTGCGGCGCGGCGCAGGGCGAAGGGGTCATTGCTGCCGGCGGGAAGGCCGACGGTGGCGGCGAGGCCGGCGAGGGAGTCGAGCTTGTCGGCCAGGGCCAGCACGGCGCCGGGCAGGGTGGCGGGTAGCTGATCGCCGGCCTGGCGTGGAAGTTCGGCCTCGAAGACGGCGTCCGCCACGGGCTGTGGTGCGCTGCGAGCGAGGAGGTATTCGCGAGCCATGACGCCGGAAAGGCTCGTCATTTCGGTGACCATTTGGGAGCCGAGATCGAATTTGAGCAGTGAGGCGGCATTGTCGAGGACGGTGTTGTCGATGTTGGGTATTTGTGTGGCAAGGGTTTTGGCGATGGCGGCGACCCGGGTGGCACGGTCGTGCATGGAGCCGAGCTGATCGGTGAAAGTGAGCCGGGTCAAGCGTTCGCGCATGGTATCGACCGGTGTATCGAGGTCGGCTCGGTGGAAGAACGCGGCGTCCTCGAAACGAGCGCGCAGCACGTCCTCGTTGCCGGCTCGCACGACCTCGGTATCGATGTGACCGTTGGCCACCACCACGAAATGTCGCATCAGCGCGCCTGAGGTGTCCCGGACGGGAAGGTAGCGCTGGTGTTTGCGCATAACCGCGGTCAACACAGCCTCTGGCAGACTCAGGTAGGACGTGTCAAAGCTGCCCAAGATGGCGGTCGGTTCTTCGACGAGGTAGCAGATTTGATCGATCAGCGACGCTTCGCCATCAACGTCGATTACACCGCCCACAGTGGACGCTGTTTTGACGGCGGTGCCGACGATGACACCGCGCCGCTCGTGCGCATCAAGAAGGATGCCGTTGTCCGTTATCGCCGTTAGGTAGTCGGTGGCTGAGGCGAGGGCAAGGACAGGCTGGGCGGCGGTGCGGCCCACTCTTGTCGTGCGGTCGGACGCGAGGCTCGAGACCGCGACGGGCACGATCTGGTTGCCCCAAAGGGCGAGCAACCATCGGATCGGGCGGCTAAAGGACAACGTCGGGTCGTTCCACCGCATGTTCTTCGCCGAACGCAGCCCGGTCACAATGTTGGCCAGCATCGGGGCGAGGGCCTCTGTCGCGACACGGCCGGTCTCGGTGCGTTGTACCGCCACGAACTCGATGCCGCCTTCGGTGACGCGTTGCAGGTCTTCGACAGCTACGCCGTTGGCGCGGGCGAAGCCAGAAGCGGCCGGGGTCGGCGTGCCGTCGGCAGCGAAGGCGAGGGCGACTCGCGGGCCGCGCACGGTGCGGGTGTGGTCGGATTCGCGGGCAGCGACCTCGTCGACGACGGCGGTGATGCGCCGTGGCGTGGCATGTACACGCAAAGGCCCATGGGCGAGCCGACCGGCGGCAAGCTGCTCGGCCAGAACGGTTTCGACCTGTTCGCGGGCGGAACGTGCTTCGGGCGGCGGCAGTTCCTCGACGCCGATCTCGAACACGAGCCGGGCCGGACTGTCGAATGCCGCTTCACCGGAGGCGACGGGTTCAGCAAGTGGTTGCGGCGCGGCGATACCGAGCGGATGACCGGCCTTCTGGCGGGTGGCGATCCACAGCTTGGCGACAGCGTTGGACAGGCGTCGCATGCGCGCGAACTCGTTGGCTCTGTCGGCTGTGGACACTGCCCCGCGAGCGTCCAAGACGTTGAAGGCATGGGACATTTTCAACACATACGAGTGCGCCGGAATCGGCAGGCCACCGTCGACCAACCGCTGAGCTTCGGCCGCGTAGGCGTCAAGGAGCGTCCGGTTCGTGGCCACGTCGGCGTCGTCGAGGTAATAGCGCGACATCTCGTACTCGGCCTGACCGAACACTTCGCCATAGCTGACGCCCGGCGCGTACACAATGTCCTTGAAATGACGCACCTTCTGCCGCGCCATCAGGATGCGCTCCATGCCGTAGGTGATTTCCACCGACACCGGATCGAGGGTGATGCCGCCGGCCTGCTGGAAGTAGGTGAACTGGGTAATCTCCAGACCATCCAGCCACACCTCCCAACCCAAACCCCACGCGCCCAGCGCGGGTGAGGCCCAGTTGTCCTCCACAAAGCGAATGTCGTGCGCCTTGACGTCGATGCCAAGCGCGGCAAGGGAATCCAGATACAACTCCGGTGCGTTGCCCGGCTCCGGCTTGAGAATCACCTGGAACTGGGTGTGGCACTGAATCCGGTTCGGGTTCTCGCCATACCGCGCATCATCGGGCCGCACCGACGGCTCCACATAGGCCACCTTCCACGGCTCCGGACCGAGCACCCGCAGCGCTGTCGCCGGGTTGAGGGTTCCCGCACCGACCTCCGTGTTCATCGGCTGCACGGTCAGGCAACCCAGTCCACTCCAATAGGCGGAGAGCCGGAACAACGCGTCCTGCATGGTTAGATCGGTCACGGAGGTTTCACCTCGGTTCGGGCTTGTGATGGTGTTGGATCGGGACTCTGCCGCCTGCAGTGATGGTAGAAGGCCACGGTACGGTGCGGGCTCGTTTGCGTCCTGCGATTTCTTTCCGGGTACCAGGTAGGTCACGGATGTCGGTCGGCCGAGCGGCCATCACGGCGCTTGAACCCGTCTTCATCGCCTGCGGGGCGTCCCGCCGCAGACGGGACTGGCGGCGGGACTGGTGTGGCTCGCGCCGCCGCCCACGACGGTCGTGGGGCGACTGCCGAGTACGGCGCGGCCGCATCTAAGTGACTAGGTTAGCTTTATTGTGACGTGGAGACAACACGCCACCGATCAGAAATTTCTTGATGTCGTCCACAGTCACCGACGTGCCTATGTCTCGACGCATCACCCGAGGCGGTCACCGGTGACGCCGAGCTTCCTTCGCGTATGGTTCATGGCTATGGCTCTTCGCGCGACCCGACGACGGCGTTCCAGCGCGCATGCGCATCTTCCGGCACGCGCTCATCCTCGACGTGGACGGCTATGAGGCCCCGGTCTTCTCCGCCGACGGGCGCTTCCTGGCGATCCGGGACAATGCTTATGTGCATTCTCTGGATGTGTTCGAGTTCCCCGCACTGCGCAGGGTGCTGCACACAGCACTCGGGGATCCCTATCCGGGCTATCCCTATCCGCCGGAGTGGCGCGAGGAACAGGCTCTATGGTCCCGCCACAACATCGCCTTCGCCCGTCACTCAGGTGCGCTGCTCGTGGGCACAGCGCAAGGGGGCATCATCGACATCGATCTCGACGCCGAGCGGGTTGTCGAGCACGGCGTATCCGGCGCTCCGGTCAGCGCTCTGGCGGTCATCTCGACCGGCCGGCTGGTGGTCGCCGACCGTTCAGCGCAGTTGATGGTGATGGACGCGCCCAAGGCAAGCAGACCACCCGAAGCGAGAACCGCCCGCGAGCGGGTCGAGGAGTTCCTTGCCGCCACGACCGAACTGCCCGATGACGCCAACCTGGACACGAGCCTTGTCCGCACCGACGGACTGCGCACCTGGGACTCCGACGACCTCGAAAATGTGACCACGGCCGACGACTCTGACCCGACCTGGCTTCGTCTACAGGCCGCGATCAATGCCTACCGTGGCCCAGAGGAGTGACCGATCGGCCGCTCTATTCCTGATATCCGGCTCGTATGTGGGCGGCGAGGCGGTCGCTGAGGACGGTTAGCCGGGGCAGGTGGCTGCCGGCGTACCAGTCGGCCTTGTGCTTGCGCAGCAGTTGCTCACCATGTTCCTGCCAGGTCAGAGCGGGTTTGCCGGTAGCCGCTCGCAGGACGCGGTCGGCGTTGTCGGGATGGCGTGCGGCAAGCCGCCGCAGCGGGACCGGGTCGACGCTGTCATCGTGGAGATAGGCCTTGACGACTTCCTTGTACCGGCGGTGGCGCAAGAGGTCGGGGTCGGCGAACGCCTGCTGGGCAAGGGCATACTCGGCATACATGCCCAGGCCCGTTTGCTGGTCATAGATCACGCCGACGGTTTCGACCCCGTCGTGGAGCCAGTCCGTGTCGGTCGGCGCAGCGGTGCCGGGCCGGCCGGAGAAGGCGTCCCAGTACCCTCGCATGGCCTTGTCGAGTTCGTTGACGCCGAGGGTGATCTCGTCGCTGCCGAAGTGCTCTACGAACGCGGCGTGCTGGGCGCGTTGCAGGTCCCACGCGTGGGCCAGGCGCTGCCGGTTGTGGAAGACGAGAGCGGGCTGCTCGGCCGCGAGCCGGACCGCGGCGCTGTAGGCGCGGGCCTGGTCGCGGGCTGCGTAGTACGCGGTGAATCCGCTGAGCAGCCAGTCGTCGTGGACGGGCACGATGCGGCCGCCGATGTATGAACCGGCCGCCATCCGATCGAAGATCGATCCGACCACGTTGGCGCGGATGCGGTAGGGCAGATCGTCGACGAGGTTCACGGTGCGCAGGACCGGGCCGTCGCGCCCGATGATCTCAAAGATCCCTTCACGCACGTCACGCCAGCCGAGGAGGAACTCGCGCTCGGCGTCGGGCAGTTCGGGGCGGGCCTCCACGAACAGGTCGACAACAGTGCGTCCATCATGCGTGCGGTATTGCTGGACGAACCAGTCGAAGAAGTTCGCCAGCTTTCCCTCGTCCTCGATCACGACGACCCGCCCGAACCGGGCCCTCATCTCCTGCCGGAACGCGCGTTCGAAGCGGGGCTTGCGCGCGTACTCGAGCAGCTCACGCTTCAACGCCACACTGCGCTGCACCAACTCATCAATCGATGACATCCGTCCCGCCTTTCGTCGTGGAGACTTTACTGCCCGAGGTGGTCCAAGTCTGGCGCGACGCGCATCCGGCCACGACAATGCCCGAAGCAGGATGAACGGAGGCCGCTGATGCTCGAGATATCCGCCGTCGACCTCGACGATCTCGTCATGGCGTTGCAGAGCCAGGACAGCTACGAGCAGTTCTGGCTGATCGACCCGACGACCGGCGAGATCACGTACGCCTCCAAAGACCTCGATCCGGACTTGGACCTCGATGACTCCGACCTGGTGGCGATCCATCCGCTGCCGTCTCGGGAGTGGTACCTGGATATGGAGGATTTCGCCGAAGGCATCCCCGATGAGCGGGCCGGGCGCAGATTGGCCCGCGCGATCCAGGGCCGGGGCGCGTTCCGCCGTTTCAAGGACGAACTCCATGCCGAGTACCCGCACCTGCTGCCATTGTGGTACGAGTTCTCGGGCCGGCGCGGCATCCGGCGGGCCGTCGAGTGGCTCGCCGACAGCTCCCTCGTCGACGATGAGGAAGCGGAGCGCTTCCTGGCCGAGCATCCGGACATCGATCTGTCCGAGACGGCCCGCCGGGGCGCATCCGTGACGCCCGAAAGCGACGCCGAGCTCGACAAGCTGATCGAGCAGGCGACGGTGGATGCGCACACCGGCGACGAGCAGTTCCACGGCCTGCGCGCCGCCCTTGAGGAGAATCTGGTGCTGCCCTTCACGACCGAGGTGCTGGGCGTGACGGTTTCGGTCGACCGGATTGAGCTGGCCGACGACGGCCGGATCGTCGCAGTTTGTGCGCGGGCCGGATTACAACAGCCGATCGGCCTCCTGGATCTGCCGCTGCCCGAACCGGCGCCGCCGGGCGGCCAGTGGATCGCGGCATACCGGCGATGGGTACGACGATGACCCGGCAACCCCGGGACGGTCAGCCTTTGAGCGCGCCGGTCATGAAGCCGCGCACGTAATGTCGTTGGAGCAGTAGGAAAAGGATCGCGCACGGCAGGGCGAGGACGACCACGCCGGCCTCGGTCGCGCCATAGTCCACCACGCCTTGCACCTGGCCGCGCAGGTTGGCCACGGCGAGTGGCAGAGTCATCTGGTCGGAGTCGTTGATGAGAATAAGCGGGGCCATGAAGTCGTTCCACGCGGCCAGGAACGCGAACAGACCCACGGTGATGAGGCCGGGTTTCACCGACGGGAGCAGGACCCGGCGCAGGACGTTGAAAGGCGAGCAGCCGTCCACCTGCGCGGCCTCGTCCAGCTCGCGGGGGACCGCCTCGAACGATATCCGCATCATGAAGGTGGCGAAGGGCAGTTGAAACATGGTGAGCACCAACGCGACCCCGACCAGGGAGTTGGCCAACCCGACGCGGCTGAGCAACACATAGAGCGGGATCAGCAGGGTCGCGTACGGCACCATGAGGATGGCCAGGGTCGCCAGGAATAGCAGGTTCTTTCCGGGAAATTTGAAGCGGGCGAACGCGTACCCACCGAGCAATGAGATCAGCAGGGTCAGCGTCACCGTCAGCAGCGACACCAACGCCGAGTTGGCCAGATATCGCCATATGCCTGCTTGGTACCCGGCGAGCGTGACATAGTTTCCGAATCCCCACCCGCCGACCTGGTTGGTGCCGGCGTGCGGGGAGACCGACGATACGGCCGTCCAGGCCAGCGGGAACAGGAAGATGGCGGCGAGGCCACCGGTGAACACCCAGTACGGCATCCGCAGCGCCACGCCGGCGATGGTGGTCCGCCCGGTCGGCATGTCAGCTCCCCTCGGAACGGAAGGCGCGCAACTGCGCCACGTTGATGACGATCAGGGCGAGCAGCCCGATGACCGACAGGGCCGCGGCCACCCCGAGGTCGTTCTGCCCCTGGAAGGCCACGGTGTAGATGAGCTGGACGACCGAGATGGTGCTGTTGTCCGGCCCGCCCTTGGTGAGGATGTAGAACTGCTCGAAGGCGAGCAGCGAACCGGTCACGCACAGCACCGTGGATAGCGCCAGGGTTGGCCGCAGCAGCGGGAGGGTGACCCGGCGGAACAGCTGCCATTGGCTCGCGCCGTCGATGCGGGCCGCCTCGTACACCGCGGCCGGAATTCCTTGCAGCCCAACCAACATGAGCACCATATAGAAACCGGCGTAGCGCCACACGATGAGGAACAGTGTCGACCCCAAGGCCATGTTTGGGGTACCAAGGAAACTCAGGCCGAGACGCTGCATCAGCGGCGCCGCCGGACCGGCCAAAGGCGAGTACAAAACGTAGAAGAGCAGCGAGGCCGAGGCGAGGCCCAGGGCGCTGGGGATGAGGAATGAGGCCCGCAACAGGTTGCGCCAGCGCGAGGACTCCTGCACCAGTAGGGCCAGGCCGAGCCCGAGACCGATCAGAAGGATCGTGGCCAGGATGGTGTATTTCAGGGTGAAGGTAACGGAGTCCACGAAGAACCGGTTCTGCACGGCCTTCACGTAGTTGTCCGGGAAGTTCAGGCCTTTGTCCCCGGCCAGCAGTGGCCACCTCGAGGCGGACATCTTGAAGACGAGCAGCAGCGGCAGGGCGAACAACAGCGCCACGAACACCGCGGTCGGGGTGGCGTAGAGCCAACCCAGCACGGCGCCGCCGCGGCGCAGCCGGAATCTGCGGCCGGTGGCAGCCGGCCGTTCTGCTTGCGCGGCAAGGTTGGTGACCACGTCTCCTCCCGATGCGAACTGAAACGGACTGATACGAACTGGTGCGATCTGATAGCCGGCCGCCCAGCGGCGGCCGGCCAAACCAATGCTGGTCAACCAACTCGGTTTCTACTGCCCGAGTACGGCCGTTACTTCGTCGTTGTTCTTCTGCAGGTCGGCGCCGTTGCCAAGCACGTAGTTGCGCACCAGGCTCAGCCACGGACTGTTGGTCGCGTTATACGCCTGCTGGAAGTTGAGCGCCACCGGTGTCTTGCCGTTGCCGGCCACCTTGTTGATGGTCACCAGGCGCGGGTCCTTGGCCGCGTACACGTTGCCGGCCAGGTCGGATCGGGAGACCACGTCGTTGTCCTTGGCCAGCACCTCCACCTGAGCCTTCTCCGACATCATCCAGTTCAGGAAGTTCCAGGCCTGGTCGGCCTTCTTGGAGTCTTTGGAGACGCCTAGGCCGTCACCACCGACGAATGTCGAGGCGCCACCGTTGACACCGGGAATGCCCGCCACCCCGGCGTCGAACGGGGTGGACGAGAGCAGCGTGGCCGGGTAGAACATGAGCCCGACCTTGCCCTGGGTGAAACCGGCCGTCCAGGTCGGGCCGGCCTCGTCCTTGGACGAGGGCAGCACCGCGCCCGACCTCCACAGGTCCTGCCACGTCCCGAGGACCTTCTTGGCGGTGTCGGTGGTCAGCAGCGACTTCCTCCCGTCGGCGCTCATGACGTCCTGGCCGTCGGCCCAGAACGACGGGAACCAGGTGAAGACCATGCAGCCGCCGCAGTTGAAGCCGGTCGCGGTACCGTAGACGCCTTCCTTGCGCAGACCCTGCACCGCCTTGGCGGCCGCGGCGAACTCGGCCAGCGTGGCCGGTGCCTTCTCGGGGTCGAGCCCCGCCTCCTTGAACAGGGCCTTGTTCCAGAACAGCATTGACAGGTCCAGGACGAAGGGCAGGACGAACACCTTGCCGCCGTCGGTGCCGGCGGAGAGGTGGCCTTTGTTGATGGAATCCTTGAACGGCAACGCATTGACGTTGGCGCTGATGTCCTTGAACAGTCCCTGCTTCACCCAGTTGGGGACGTACACGATGTCGGCGGCGAACAGGTCGGGTAGGCTGGCCGAACCGGCGGCGGCGCCGACCTTCGCCACGTAGTCGTCGTTGGGTACGACGGTCAGCTTGACCTGGTTCTTGTGGCTGGCGTTGTACGCCTCAACGAGCAGCTTGGCTTGCTTCTCCAGGGGTGCGCGGGTCCACAGCGTGAGCTCGCTGCCGTCGTCGACTCCGTCGGGCCCGGCCTGCACCGTGTCGCTGGTACCGGCGCCGGAGCCGCAGGCCGCGAGGACGACGGCGAGCCCGAGGGCGAGAGCGGCGGTGACCGCGCGTCGACCGCCCGGCCGGCGCCGCGGGCTTGCAATGCCTTTCATGACTTCTCCTTTGGTCACAAACGGCGGGATCCGCTGTCAACGCGACAATCGGTCCCGGGGGCGGTGCGAGAGCCGTACGGACACACCGGGTGTGTGGCCGGACGACGCGGCTACAAGCCGAAGTGTTGTTCCATCACGCCTTCCGCGGTGGGAATCCAGACCCGCATCGGCCCGGGTTCCCTGTTGCCCCAATGGAAGTACGGAATCGCGGTCAGCGTGACGCCCACTTGCGGAGCCGGCGGTGACGGTCGCGTGCCGTAAAGGTCGGTGGCTCCTTCCACCGCTTGCATGAGTCCCCGCGCCGATAACGTAACCGGGACAAGCGATCCGCGGCCGGAGTCGGCGGCGGTCACGGCCGCGCCGGTGTCCAGGACGATCTCCTCCAGGACAGCACCCTCAGGCAGGTCGGCCTGCTCGATGCTGTACACGAGCGGCCCGCGCATCAGGGCGACACACCCTCGCACGGCATCGACCCTGGGATGGGCGCGCACCAGCCGCACGGGCATCGGCAGATCCAGCACGACGGTGGTGTCCTCGCCCCAGGCGCGGGTCAGCCGCACGTATCCGGCGTCTGTCACCGGGTCCACCGCTGCCCCATCGATGGTGAGGGTGGACTGGCCGCACCAGCCGGGTACCCGCAGCGCGAGCGTCCAGGATTGCGTTGCGGCGCAATGCACCCGCACCCGGATCTGGCCCTGCCACGGGTAGCGGGTGTCCACCTCGAGCTCGCCGTGTCCGGTGTGGACGGTTCCAGCCGCGTAGAGGTGCACCTGTACCCCATCGGCGTCCTCGGTGGCCACATAGGACTGAAGCGATGCCATGAGCCTGGCCAGGTTGGGCGGGCAGCAGGCGCACGAGTACCAGGAAAGCCGCTGCGATGGCGCGTCCTCGTGGGATCCGTCGTGGCCGGTACGCAGCTGCAAAGGGTTGGAGTAGAAGAACCGCGTTCCGTCGATGGAGGTGGCGACGCCGATCGCGTTGTACAGCGCGCGCTCCATCTCGTCGGCGTAGCGGCGTGCGCCGGTGGCCAGCAGCAGCCGCCAGTTCCAGTGGAAGCTGGCGATGGCGGCGCAGGACTCGGCGTACGCGCGGTCGGGCGGCAGCTCGTACGGATCGCCGAAAGCCTCACCGAAATGCCGGGAGCCGTGCCCGCCGGTGAGGTAGGTCTTGGTCTGAAACGCCGACTCCCACAGGCGTTGCGCGACTTCGAGCAACCCGCCGTCGCCGGTCTCGACCGCCACATCGACGATGCCGGCCAGCAGGTAGAGCTGGCGCACGGCATGGCCGGTGACCTCGGTGGCCTCGCGAACCGGCATGTGGTCCTGGAAATAGGCCCGGCCGAACCGGTCGTCCTCGCCGAGCAAACCCTTGCCCCGCAAGTCGATAAAGCGCAGCGCCAGGTCCAGGTAGCTCTGCCGGCCGGTGGTGCGGTACAGCTCCACGAGAGCGGTCTCGATCTCCGGGTGGCCGCACACGGCTTCCTCACCGTCGGCCCCGAACCGTTGCACCGCAAGGTCGGCCAGACGCTGAGCCACCGCGAACAGGCCGCCGCCGGCGCCCACGCGGGCGCAGGCGACCGCGGCTTGGATCAGGTGCCCCGCGCAATACAGCTCGTGGCTGGTCTTCATGTCCTGCCACCGTGTGCGGCCGGCACCGGACTGGACATACGAGTTGAGGTAGCCGTCCGATTCCTGGGCGCGGGCAAGCAGTTCGGAGGTCGTGTCGATGAACTCGCGCAGGGCGGCGTCGGACGGGTCGCGCCCGAGTTGCCAGGCCGCGGCCTCCAGGCTCTTGTAAATGTCCGAGTCGCTGAACCACATCCCGACGTGTGGCCCGCTCACTTGCTCGATGGCGCGCCGCACGTTGTCGACGGCGCCACTCGCATCGAGCTGCCGCAGGCAATGCGGCAGGGTGGCCGTGGCGTTTCGCTCCTGCCAATGACCCAGCAGGCCCTGCGGATCGAGGTGGACGGCGTCGAGCCCGAGCGGTCGCAGGGTGGCCAGCGCCTGGCCGGTCGGGGCGGCCGGACCTTGCCGGGTGGCCATGGCCGCTATGGCGGCCATGGCCTCTGCCGGGTGGTCCGGCAGCGGGTGAAGCTCGGTCGTCATAATTTGGTACCGCTTCCTCGCTGTCGCCATCGAATAGTGATCTATCGATCCTCGCGCCGCGTCTCGGTAGCCGGGCGGACCGGGTACCGAAAAGCTTTTCGGGAATTTAGCGAGTTGATCTCCCGGCTGTCAAGGATCGCTGTGGAGGGCGGCCGAATTGCCAGGTACAGTGCGCCATGAGAACAGCGAAGCGGTGGCATGACTCGAAAGGCTTTCGGTGGCGAGGCAGGTGGCTAGGCAGACTGCGCGTTCGGCGACCCTGACCGATGTGGCTCGGCTGGCGGGGGTGTCGGTCGCCACCGCCTCCAAGGCGCTCAACGAGCGCGACGAGGTGGCCCCGGCGACGCGCCAGCGGGTACTGAAAGCCGCCGAGGACCTGGCGTTTCAACCCAACGCCATGGCCCGGGGGCTGATCTCGGGACAGACCCGCACGATCGGGCTGCTCACCGACGAACTGGGCGGGCGGTTCGCGATCCCGATCCTGCTCGGCGTGGAAAACACCGCCGGCGTCGAGCAGATGTCGGTCCTGCTGTGTGACGCGCGCGGTGACGCCATCCGCCGCCAGCACTATCTGCGCACGCTGTTGGCCCGTTCCGTCGACGGCCTGATCGTGCTGGGCGAGACCAATGATGTGCGTGCTTCACTGGCCGACCAGGTCGCGGTACCAGTGGTCTACGTCTATGGAGAGTCGGACAACCCGGACGATCTTTCGATCATCTCCGACGACCGCGGCGGATCGAGGCTGGCGGCCGAACACCTGGTGGCGCAGGGCCGTCAGGCGATCGGGCACATCACGGGCGAGGCGACCTACCGCGCGGCCCGGGAGCGGGCCGAAGCGCTGGGTGAGGCGCTCGATGCGGCCGGGCAGCAGATCGTCGGCGGTCCCATGTTCGGTGACTGGACGCAGCAGTGGGCTCGCCACGCCGCCCGCACCCTGTTCGCCGCGCATCCACACATCGACGCCGTTTTCTGCGGCAGCGACCAGCTCGCCGTCGGCGTGGCCGACACCCTGCACCAGATGGGTGTGCGCATCCCCGACGACGTTGCCTTGGTGGGATACGACAACTGGGAGGTCTTCTCGGCGCAGAGCCGCCCGCCGCTGACCACCATCGACCTGAACCTGCAGGAGATCGGCGCCGCCGCGGCCAGATACCTGTTCCGCGCACTCGGCGGCGAAGCCGTCAGCGGCGTGATCCGTCACCCCACCCGGCTGGTGGTCCGTGAGTCCACCGGACCCCGGACCACCGGCCGCGGGGCATCGGTCAAGCCGTCAAAGTGATGGCGTAGGCGTCGTTGGCGTTGGTCCAGTTGATGGTGACCAGGAGGGAGTTCGCGCTGACGGTGCGCCGGCCGTTGGAGACCACCGTCGGGGCGCCGACAAACGCGTTGGTCGAGGGCATCCGCTCCACCAGGACGTTGACCGACCCGTTGGTGGGAAGCCACGACGGGATGTTGTTGTAGCGGATGTCGATGGCGCCCTGTGCTCCCCCGGCCCGCGCGCCGTACACGGCAAGGGACCGGCGGGCGCCGGAGTCCTGGAAGACGATGCCGTCGTGCGACGAACCCGGCGTGATGTTGGTGCGCTGGCCGCTCTGGTCGGCGTAGCGCTTGTAGACCCACCACTGCCCCATGGTCTGCCCCACGTTGGAGGTGGTGAGCCAGCCCAGCGTGTCGTACAGCGACGGGGTCTGGCCGACATTGCCCCAGTTGGCCCGGGCGCCGTCGCAGTTGCAGCGCTCCAGCCGCGAGATGTACCAGGCCGACGGGCCGGGCTGCTGCTCGGCGCCGAACGCCCCGTATTCGTTGACGGAGAAGCCCTGCACGCTCATCCCGCGGGCGGCGAGCATGTTTCTGGCGTTGGTCCCGTCGACGGCCGGGTCGCCCGGCAGGGCGTGCCAGCTAAGGATGTTCGGGACGACGTTGTTGGCCCTGACATAGTCGAGGTACTGAGCGAACCAGCCGTTGGTCGGTCCGCAGGCGCAGCTGGGTCCGAGGATGACCGCGCCCGGGATGGCGGCGCGGACCTGCTGGGTACCGCGGCGGATCATCTCGAAGTACTGCGCCTGGCTACGACCCCAGAAGAAGATGTTCGGCTCGTTCCACATGTCCCAGCGCACGTTCGACCCGGTCATTCCCGCGGCCCGCACGTCGGCGATGATCCGGTTGATGAAATTGGTGTAGTCGGTCCAGTTCCCGTTGTCACCGGGCCAGCGAGGCACGTTGCAGGGTCCGTCGGAGCCCCACAGCGCCGAGAGGAGCATCTCCACCCGCGCGCCGGTGCGCTGCGCCCGGTTGTAGTAGGCGCGCAAGAAGTTCCACCGTGGCGTGTAGGCGCCGTTGACCCAGCCGCCGTTGGGACAGCCGATCTGGGACCCGCCCCCACGCATCACCTTGACCTTGATCTGGTCGGTCGTCGACAGCGGGGGCGAGGACGCGTTGGTCGAGACGCCGTAGATGAAGCCGGAGGCACGGTAGGTGGGCGTGCCGCCGAATAGCGCGAAGTTGACGGTCATGCCATCCACGGCGGCGAACGCCGGGGTGCTTGGCTGTACGAGCAGAACCAGCACCACGAGTGCGGCCAGCGCCGGGAATGTGCGGGCCCTGCGGATGGATCGAGTTGACACGTCGTGTTCCTTTCTGCGGGACGGACAGCTGCCCCACAGGACCATTTGCCCGGCTCTGGCCTAGGGGCGATCCGTTGAGCGGCACCCAGGACCCAGGCGGGGTCCGCGGCATCGCTCGGAAGGGACTCGGAGCTAGCCACACGATGGCCGACGAAAACGTTTTTGGCAAGATGCGTCCCGCGTTGTGCGGCGTCGACCGGGTCTACTTATGCGACGCCTCAAGCAGGCTCGCCGAAAGGTTTCGGCACCCTGAAAGCGGGTGCGCTCATCGAAACCGGCCGACGCCCTCCCGCCACGGCGCTGTGGATCCAGCATTTTCCCCGAAAATGCTGCCTCAAGTCGTTGGGAGGCAACATTTTCCCCGAAAATGCCGGATCAAGCGATCACTGGGCCGTTAGGGCGTTTCGCTCATCTCGATGAGTTGCTTGGCGGGCAGGCGTGGGGTGTGCGGGGGACCGGGGCGGTCGTCCGGGGCGATGCCCAACCGCAGCACGAGGTACGGGTACCCTAGGTTGGAAAGCAAGCGCCGCAACACTTCCCTGGTGACCGGCACCTCGATGACGGCGCTGAACGGCAGCACCGACACGCCTTGCTCGGTGGCGGCCAGCCAGCACGCCGACAGCGCCTCACCGGCGCGCAGCCAGTCCACCGGCTCGTCGCCCGGCCCGAAAAGCACGGCGTAGGAGGCGGCCCGGTCGGAGCCTTCGCCGGTGGGCAGGGTGCCCGCGCGGACGAAGTCGCGGCCCGGGACGGGCCCGCCGGTGGGCTGCTCGGTCAGGGCGCTGTCGGGGATGCCGGTGCCCTGCGGGCGGTCGCCACCGATCCAGTAGGCCAGTTCGTGGCGCTGCTGCGGGTCGAGCAGTTCGATGCGGTCGGCCTGGGCGCTGGCCGTGCCCAACTCGACCACCTGATCGTGTGTCAGGAGATGAATATCTATGCCGTACGGGGAAGCGGCCTGCCGCAAAGCATCGACGGTTTCCGTTGTCAGCGGCGTGTCGGCGACCGGCCGCCGGTCGGTGTGGCGCACCCGGATCGCCTGCAGGCGGCGCATCGCCTCCGGCGTGACCTCGACCCGCGGGCCGAGTGTGATCCGCGCCAGGTGGTCCGGGCCGTCCAGCCGTTGCAGCTGGGCCTGCCGGCCCTCGGCCGCCAGCGCGATGGTGAGGTGATGCAGCGCGGCGCCGCAGCTGATGGTCAGCAGCCGCCCGTGCGGGTCGGTGGCGCTCAGCTGGCGGTCGCGGTCGGCCAGAAGATCCATGCCCTCGCCGTTGATGCGCCAGCGCCAGGGCTGGGTGTTGTGCACCGATGGTGCGTAGCCGGCCACCTCGGCGGCCTCGGCGAGCACGGCGGATGCGGGTCTGTCACTCACAAATGTCAGCGTAGGCCGATCGGTCCCACGATTTCAGGGTCCTTGGACCCATCCTGTTCGGGTCGTGCGGGCCTTAGTCCCTTGAGCGTGGGCCGGGTGCACTTGATTCATGCCTGACATGCTGACCGCCGACGGGCACATCGTCACCTTGCGCCCGGTCCGCGACACCGACGCGGCCGCGCTGACCGACCTGTACCTCAACGCCACCGAGCAGAGCCTTCATCTACGTTTCTTTTCCCTTGGTACCAGCCAGATCGCCGACGAGGTGGCCAGGCTGACCCGCCGGGCCGCCACCGACCACCACGCCGTGCTGGCGCAGGACCGTGGGTGCGTCATCGGCGTGGCCTCCTACGAGAGGCTCGATGATCCCACGACGGCCGAGTTCGCGGTGCTGGTCGCCGACGCCTGGCACGGCCGGGGCGTGGGCACACTGCTGCTTGAGCAGCTGGCCGCCGACGCCCGCCGGCGCGGTATCGAGGAGCTCATCGGTGACGTGCTTGTGGGCAACACCATGATGCTCAGGGTGGCGGCCGGGGTGGCCGCATCGATCAAGCATGACTCGGGCACCGCCGTGGTGCGGGTGCCGACGGCGTTGAGCGACCACGCGATCGCGGCCCAGGACGCCCGCGAGCGGCTGGCCGAGGAGCACTCGCTGCGGCCGCTGCTGGCCCCGCACAGCGTGGCCGTGGTGGGTGCGGGCCGCTCCCCGGGCGGGATCGGGCACGAGGTGCTACGCAACATCGCCACCCACGGCTTCACCGGCCGGGTGTACGCGGTCAACCCGCACGCCGCCGAGGTCGCCGGATGCCTAAGCGCCCCAACGGTTTCCGCCCTACCGGAGACGGTCGATCTGGTGGTGGTCGCGGTGCCGGCCCCGGCGGTGGCTTCGGTGCTGCACGATGCCGGTGCGTGCGGGGTGCGGGCCGCGGTGATACTGACCGCCGGGTTCAGTGAGACCGGAAACGAGGCGCTGCAACGGGAGTTGCTCGGCATCGCCCGCGGGTACGGGATGCGCCTGGTCGGCCCGAACTGCTTGGGCGTGCTCAACTCCGACCCCTCCATCAGAATGGCCGCCACCTTCGCCTCCGATCTGCCCTCCGGTGAGGGTGGGCTGGCCGTGGCGACCCAGTCCGGCGCGGTCGGCATCGCTGTGCTCGACCACGCCCACCGGGCCGGACTGGGCGTGTCCACGTTCGTATCGCTGGGCAACAAGGCCGACATCAGCGGCAACGATCTGCTGTCGTACTGGTTCGACGACCCGGCGACCCGGGCGGTGGCCCTGTATCTGGAGTCGTTCGGCAACCCGCGAAAGTTCGCCCGTGTCGCCCGCGCCGTGGCCCGCCGCAAGCCGGTGCTCGCGGTCAAGGGCGGCCGCTCGGTGGGTGGGCAGCGGGCCGGGGCCTCGCACACCGCGGCCGCCGCCTCGCCGGTCGTGGCCGTCGATTCGCTGTTCGCCCAGGCGGGAGTGATCCGCGTCGATGGGCTCGGTGAGCTGCTCGACACCGCCCGGATGCTGGTGGACCAGCCGCTGCCGGCCGGTGACCGGGTGGGCATCGTCGGCAACGCCGGTGGTCTCAACGTGCTGGCGGCGGATGCGGCCGAGGCGGCGGGGCTGACGGTTCCGGACATCAGCCCGATCGATCTGGGCGCGGGCGCGACCCCGGCCGCACTGGGCCGGGCGATCCGGGAGCTGGCGTCGGTGGGCGGCCTGGACGCGGTCGTGGCCATCTTCGGGGCGACCCGCTCCAACGACCCGCCCGAGGCGGTGGCGCAGATCGCCGCCGCGACGGACGACTTCCCGGACCTGCCGGTGGCCGCCGTGCTGGTCGGGCTCCCCGAGCCGCCCGCCTTCCTGGGCAAGCGGCGGGCACCCGTTTATCCGTTGCCGGAGCAGGCGATGCGGGCCCTGGGCCACGCCGCCGGTTATGCGGCCTGGCAACAGCGCCCGCTGGGGCAACGACCCAATCTATCCAATGTAGACACGGAGCGGGCCCGGTCGGCGCTCAAGGATGCCGGCGATGGTTGGCTGCCGTGGCCAGTAGCCTCCGAAGTGCTTGCCGCATACGGGATTCCAGTTCTACCCAGCACGGTCGTGAACGGTCTGGATCAGGCCGTGGCCGCCGCGACCCGCGCCGGCTATCCCGTGGTGCTCAAGGCCGCCGACCCGAACCTGGTCCACAAGACCGAACTGCGGGCGGTGCGGCTGGGCCTGACCGATGCCGGCGCGGTCGCCGAGGCCTATACCGCGATCGCCGCCGCGCTCAAACAGGAAAACCCGCAGGTTCTGGTGCAGCCCATGCGCTCCGGCGGGGTCGAAATGGTTGCCGGAGTCGTACACGACCCGCTGTTCGGGTCGCTGGTGATGACCGGGCTCGGCGGCATCCACACCGATCTGCTGGGCGACCGGGCTTTCCAACTGCTGCCGGTCACCGACGTGGACGCGTCCGCGATGTGGCGAAGGCTGCGCGGGGCGAAGCTTCTGACCGGCTACCGCGCGGCGTCCACATCGGACACGGCCGCGCTGGAGGACGTGCTGCTGCGGCTGGGCCGCCTGGCCGAGGACTTCCCGCAGATCGCCGAGCTGGACCTCAATCCGCTACTGGTCTTCCCCCACGGCGCCGTCGCCGTGGACATCAAACTGCGCATCGCCGCGATCGGTACCGAACCCGACCCGACCGCCCGAGCCCTGCGCTCATAAAAAAGTTCGTCGTCAGGGACGAAAGGCCTGGTCGTGCAGGCTGTCCGCATCTACAGGCCCCAGGAATCGGGGCGTGAAATTGAACCATGAGAGTTTTGGTTGTCTGGGAATCGAAGCACGGCTCGACCGCCGACATGGCCCTGGCCATCGGTGAGGTGCTGCGGGCGCGCGGGCTGAATGTGGACATGTGCGAGGTTGCCTCGGCGCCCGACGACGTGAAATTCGACGCCTACGTCATCGGCAGCGCGGTCTACGCTGGGCACTGGATGAAGCGAATCAAGCAGTACGTCCATGACAACCGGGAGGTGCTTCTGTCGCATCGGGTGTGGCTGTTTTCCAGCGGCCCGATCGGGCGCCCGCCCAGGCCGCAGGAGCCGCCGGTTGATCTCACGCAGCTCATGGCCGACACCGGCCCTCGCGATCACATGATCTTCGCTGGGAAGCTGGACCGGACCAAACTGTCCTTCGCCGAACGAGCCATCGTCGCGGCGCTGCGCGCGCCCGAGGGCGACTTCCGCGACTGGGACGAGATCCGCGGCTGGGCCGGGCAGATCGCCGACGAGCTCACCAAGGATCGCCTCTTGTCGCAAAGGGGGTGAGAAAAGGGCTGCGAGCGGGAAATTCTCGACCAGCGCCGGGCCCGGGGAGAAATCGATGACCAGGAGTATCACCAGCGGCAGCGGACTCTCGCGCGCTGAGGCCGCGGCCCGCCTGACCACCGACGGACCTAACACGGTGGCCAGACCTCGGCCGCACCGCCTCATCGCCCGCATCGGCGCTCAGCTGACCGACCCGCTGGTGGTCCTGCTGCTGGCCGCCTCGGTGGTGACGCTGCTCCTGCGCGACTGGACCGATACCGCCGTCATCCTGCTCGTGGTGGTGCTCAACACCGCGATCGGTGTGGCGCAACAGGTTCGCGCCGACCGGGCGATCGCCGCGCTCGATGAGATGACCGCTCCGACCGCCCGAGTGGTCCGTGACGGCACCGACCAACACATCCCCGCCGCCGATCTCGTGCGCGGCGACCTGGTCCTGCTGGAGGCGGGCGACATCGTGCCGGCCGACATCGAGCTGCGTGAGGCGTTCCGCTGCCAGATCGACGAGGCCGCGCTCACCGGCGAATCCGTGCCGGTCGGCCGGGAGCCGGGCCAGGAGGCGCAGGCCGGCACGGTCATGGTCACCGGCCGCGCCACCGGTGTCGTACTGCGCACCGGCCCATACAGCTCTCTGGGCCGCATCGCCACCCTGGTGGCCCGCTCCGGTGGCGGGCCGACCCCGCTGCAACGCCGCCTGGGCCGGCTCAGCCAGGTTTTGGGCGCGGCCGCGATCGGGTTGTGCCTGCTGGTTTTCGGCATCGGCGTGGCCACCGGCCAGCCGCTGCTGACCATGGCCCTGGTGGCGGTCAGCCTGGTGGTGGCGGCCGTGCCGGAGTCGCTGCCGGCGGTCGTCACGCTCGCTTTGGCGCTGGGCGCCCGGCGCATGGCCCGGCACAGTGCCATCCCGCGCAACCTGCACGCGGTGGAAACCCTTGGCTCGGTGACGATTGTCGCCTCCGACAAGACCGGCACCCTCACCGAAGGCCGCATGGCGGTCCGCGAAGCCATGGCCGGGGGCCGCGCCCATACCGTCGCCGGCACCGGCTACGAACCCAAGGGCGAGGTCGAACCCGAAGCGACACAGGCACTCCTGGATCTGGCCCGCGCCGCCGTGCTGTGCTCGGACGCCACCGTCGCCCCACCCGCAAATGACAGTCCTGATTGGACAGCTGTCGGTGACCCGATGGAGGCCGCACTGGTCGCCTTCGCCGGACGCTGCGGCCTTGACCCGCAACAGGTCCGGGACCAGGCGCCCCGCATCGCCGAGCACCCTTTCGACCAAGCCAAAAGATTTATGACAACACTTCATTTTGTACCCGAGGGAAGCCTGACGATCTGCAAAGGCGCCCCCGAGACGGTGCTCACCGCGCCGACCGTGGATCCGCTGGCCCCCCAGACACTCGCGGCCCGCAAGCACGCCGAGACCCTTGCTGCCCAAGGCATGCGCGTCATCGTCGTGGCCACCGCGATCACCCGGCGGCCGCAGAACCCGGCCGCCCCCATAGGCCTTGGCGTGCTCGGGGTGGTCGGCATCGGCGATCCGCTGCGCGCCGCCGCCACCGGCACCGCGGACTCCTTTGCCGCCGCGGGCATCCGGCTCATCCTCATCACCGGCGACCACCCGGCCACCGCCTCGGCCATCGGCGCCCAAGTCGGCATCTGGCGCCCCGACGAGCCGGTCGCCAGCGGAGAGAATCTGGATCTGGCCCACGAAGCGCGGGTGTTCGCCCGCATCCGCCCCGAACAGAAACTTGACATCATCGCCGCGTTGCAGGAACGCGGCCATGTGCTGGCGATGACCGGCGACGGGGTCAACGACGCCCCGGCGTTGCGGCGCGCCGACATCGGCGTGGCGATGGGCGGCGGAACCGAGGTGGCCAGGCAGGCCGCCGACCTCGTGCTCGTCGATGACAACCTCGACACCCTCACTACCGCCGTCGCCGAGGGCCGCCGCGTCTACGACAACATCCGCCGGTTCCTGCGCTACGGCCTGTCCGGTGGGCTGGCCGAAATCCTGGTGATGCTGCTGGGGCCGGCGCTGGGATGGCCGTGCCGCTGCTGCCCGCCCAGATCCTGTGGATCAACCTGCTCACGCACGGGCTGCCCGGTGTGGCGCTTGGCGCCGAACCGGCCGAGCCCGATGTGTTGCGCCGCCCGCCGCGGCCGCCGGATCAGCAGGTGCTCGGTGACGGTCTGGGGCGCGGGGTTCTCCTACTTGGCACCCTCTTGGCCGCCGCGACGCTGGGCGTCGGCGGGCTGGCCCAGCGGGCGGACGTTCCTTGGCAGAGCATGGTTTTCGTGACGCTGGGCCTGGCCCAGCTCGGGGTGGCGCTGTGCGTGCGGGCCAAGGGATCCGGCCGGCGCAACCCTGGACTGCTTGCCGCCCTTGCCCTTTCCGCTCTGGCCCAGATCGCCGCGGTGGCGTTCGGACCGCTGCGTACCCTGCTGGGTACCCAGCCGCTGACCCCGGCCCAGCTGAGCTTGTGTGCTCTGGCGGCGGCGGTGCCAGCGGCTGGAATGTTGTTGTGGCGGTGGGTCACAACAAGCGGCTAGCCGATCTGGTACGGCCGCATCATCTCGTTGTCCTCGTGGTCGATGATGTGGCAGTGCCAGACGTACCGGCCGCGCAGATCGAACTTGGCCTTGAGCCTGGTGACCTCGTCGGGCAGGGCCACGACGGTGTCCTTGGTGCCCCGCTCCCACGGCTCGGGCGGGCGGGCCACTCCGCCCATGGGCCGCCGGTCGAGGACCTCGAACTGGACCAGGTGCACGTGGATCGGGTGGGCGTCCTCGGTGAAGTTGTGCAGCTCCCAGATCTCGGTGGCGCCCAGGGCCGGGTTCTCGGTGACCGGGTCCATCCACGGCATCGGCATGGGCTCGAGCATGCCGCCGCCATGGTCCATCATGGTGCCGAGCATGGCCATCGCCGGGGCGTCAAAGAAGTCCGAGACGATCTCGTTGAGCGACAGCGGGCGTATGCGGTTTGCCGTCCCGAGCCGGCCCGCACCCGGTAGCGATAGCTGTGAAGGTGGAACGCTTGTGTCGCTTGACGTTCGAGCGGTCACCACGAACTTCATCACCTGGCCGGTCGTGCCCGGGTCGGCCGGCGGGAAGTCGGTGCCGGGTTCCCCGCCGCCGAACGGCTCGTCCGGACCCTCGTTGATCAGGAACAGCTCGGTACCCTCGCGCAGCCCGGAGAAGTCGATGACCACGTCGTAGCGTTCGGCGACCGCTACCGGCAAGCGGTCCGCGCGGGCGGGTGCGGGCAGGAAGCCGCCGTCGGCGCCGATCACCCAGATCGGCAGGGCCGAGGGTGCGGGCCGGGTCGCCAGCGGGTCGCTGGCCACTCTGAGCATCAGAACCCTTGTGTTGCAAGCGTTGAGTAGCCGGAACCGGTACCGGCGCGCCTCGACCCGCAGCACCGGCCACGTGCGCCCGTTCACCACCATGGTGTTGCCGAAGAACTCCGGGTTCCAGATCGGCGACACGTCGGTGGTGGGGATGTACGGTCCGCCTTCGGGTACGTCGCCGAAGAACGAGCGGGTGGCGGGGAAGAACAGCGACCCGTTGGTGTTGAACGACCGGTCCTGGATGATGAGCGGCACCTCGCGCGAGCCGCTGGGCAGCACGCCGTCCGGGAGATCGCCGGACCCGCCGCGCAGCAGGTAGTAGCCGGCCAGCCCGGCGTAGACGTTGAGCCGGGTCAGACCCAGCTCGTGGCTGTGGTACCACAGGCTGGTGGCCCGCTGGTCGTTGGTGTACTGGAACACCGCCGTGCCGGGATCCCACGTCGACCCGAACCGGTTGCGGGCGGCGGCGCGGAACCGGTCGTAGAACGAGCCCACCCGGGCGAAGCTGGACGGGATGTCGGAGGCGTTGGGCAGGTACCAAGCCTCCGGGTAGCCGTCGCTGTCGTCGAAGGTGTGGGCGCCGTGCAGGTGCGTCACGATCGGCACCGGCCCGCGGTACGGGCCCGGGGTGCGGGTGAACTCCGGCCGGGAGTCCCGACCGGCGGTGCCGCCGGGCGGGTTGGCCCAGTGCAGGGTCGGGTCGACCGGCAGCAGGTGCGGCCGGAACCGGCCGGTCGAGCTGACGAGCTGGTTGGCCCAGCGGACCCGCACGGGCCGGCCGACGCGGGCTTCCACGGTGAAGGCGGGGTAGTGGAAGGTGCCGGACTGGTTGGGTACGCCGTAGCCGAAGACCTGGGTGGCGGGAAAACCCGAGGGAAGGACCTGCTGGGCGAACTGGCGGACGGCGATGTCGTACCGGTCGAGCCCGCCCGAGTTGCTGACCGCGGGCATTCGCGGCAGCTGGAACAGCGACGTGACGTACTTGGGCACCGTCGTCGGATCGAGGGTGCCGCCGGGCACCGGGTCGGCCCACACCCGGGTGGACGCGGGAATCAGCAGCGCTGAGGCGCCGGTGACGGTTCCGGCCTTGATGAGTTGGCGTCTGGTAAGCATTTTTGTAGCCTCCTTTCGCGACCGTGGGACACGATGCCCGCCCGCCACACGGGAAGCGCTATAGATGACAATCGTTTAATCTGGACGTCACACGGCGGTCATCCGGGCCAGCATGAGGCAGGAGGACAGATGGCCCGCATCCTTGTGGTCGACGACGAACCCCGAATATGCCGGTTCGTCTCGCGGGCGCTGGAACGCGACGGGCACGCGGTGACCACAGCCACCACGGGCCCGGAGGCGATCAGGCTTGCCGCGCGCCATGACTACGCCCTGGTCGTCCTAGACCTGATCCTGCCCGGGCTCAGCGGCCTGGACGTGCTGCGCACCCTTCTGAGCGCGCAACCCGGTCAGCGGGTCCTGATGCTCTCGGCGATCGGCGACCCGGCCACCAAGGTCGAGTGTTTCCAGGCCGGCGCCGTGGACTACCTGTCCAAGCCGTTCGCCGTGGCCGAGCTGGTGGCGCGGGTGCGGGTGCGGGCCGGCGAGCCGCGCGTGGCCAGCCCGGGGCGCTGGCTGAGCGCCGGATCCGTGATCCTGGACCTGCAACGCCGCACCGCCACGGCCAACGGCCGCTGCATCGAGCTGTCGCAGCGGGAGTTCGTCCTGCTCACCCACCTGATGCAGCGGGCCGGTGAGGTGTGCCGGCGGGAGGATCTGCTCGCCGATGTGTGGGGCTACACCTTCGACACGTCGAGTAATGTCCTGGATGTCTACATTAGACGGCTGCGGGCCAAGCTCGACCCGGACTGTATCGAAACGGTGCGCAATGCCGGCTATTGCTTCGCCACAAGCTAGGCGCTGGGTGCTGGGCACCTGGATCGCGTTCTCCGCGGTCAACGTGGTGCTGATGTGGCTGGGCCCGGGTTTGGAGACGATACCGTTCCACCTGATCTGGGTCTCCCTGTCCATCGCCTACGGGCTGCAGGCCTGGCCGCTGTCGTGGGCGCTGTCGGCCTGCCTGGGCGCGGCCGTGCTGACCGCGATGCCGTTGACCAGTCATGCGCTCGACGGTGTGATCGCGCTGGAGGAGATCTCCGAGATTCCTTTGATGTCAGCGCTTTTTCTGGTACTCGTATGGCATGTCCGCCGCCGGACGGCGGCCGTGGTGGAGGCGCGGCGTTCCGCCGAGCGTGAATCGGTCGCCATCCGGATGCAGCAACGGTTTGTCCGGCTCGCCTCGCACGAGCTGCGCACCCCGATCACCGTGGCCCGCGGCTACACCGAGCTGCTGCGCGAGGACTGCACCGACCCGCGGCTGGTCGAGGACGCCACCATCATCCTCGACGAGCTGGGCAAGCTGGAACGCATCGCCGGCCGGCTGCTCGCCCTGGCCTGGGCGCACGAGGCCGACGGCGCCGGCCTGGTGGACATCGAAGCCCTGGCGCACCGGGTCACGAGGCGGTGGGCGCCGGTCACCAACCAACCCATGCACTCCGACCTGGCCCCGGCCAACGCGATGGGGCACGAGGACCGGCTGGAGACCGCGGTCGACTGCCTGGTCGAAAACGCCATAGCACACACCGGAAACCTGGCCTCGATCGTGCTGCGCACCTATCGCCAGGACGGGTGGGCGGTGCTGGAGGTCGAGGACGACGGTCCCGGCCTGACCGCCAACCCGGCCCCACCGGACGCCAAACATGGGCTGGGTCTGACGATCGTGCGTGGCGTGGTCGACGCCCACGGCGGGCAATTACTGTTCGCTAAGGGTGGCGCCGGTGGCCTAAGGGTCACCATCCGCCTTCCCGCGAATCACCACTGACACCGGTGATCACCTCGTTCGCCGGCCGCCGCGGCGTCGACGGCGGAGGATCCGGCGGCGGGTGTCCAATCCGGACAGCCACCTGGGGCTGCCCGGCCGGGATCAGGTCACGCATCAGGCCGCGGGTGTCCGGTTCCTCGGTGACGTCGCTGATCGGCGCGGTCCCCAATCCGGCGGCCGTGGCCGTGAGCAACACCGCCGACAGGCCCATCCCGGCCACCAGCCAGTCCCGGGGCGTGTCCTCCGCGGTGTAAACGATGCCGTACAGGGCGGCGGAGTCGTTGTCGACGCCGGCCGGCAACTCGGCGCCGCCGAACGGGGCGAAGTCGCGCACGGGTACCCGCCGCGGCACGGCGGCGACCACCGTCTGCGGCGGCAGCCCGTCACCGCTCCACGGCGGGCGGTGGGTCCAGTCGGCCAGTTCCATCCGGTAGGCGGGTTCGGATAGCTGCAGGGCTCCCGCGCGCACCGCCGCCAGCGCGAGGATGGGAATCTGATGCCAGGACAGCACACGCAGGTGTGCGCCCTGCAGTTCGCAGGCGGTGACCAGATTTGCGACGACCTCGCGGGCTACCGGATGGCCGGTGAAGGCCCGCCGATCGGTGTGGCGGTGGCGGATCGCCTCACGCAGCGGTGAAGGTGCCGGTGTGGGCTGGGCTTCACCGGTCAGCGCGAGCGTGGCCAGAAGGTCGGCGTCGGTGTCGTCTGGCAGCAGGGTGAGCGCTGTCGTGGTACCAGATAAGGAAATTAATGCATGGTGAAGAGCGACCCCGCAGCTTACGGCGAGCAGCCGCCCGTCGGGATCCACCACCTGCAGTTGCCGCGTGCGGTCGGCGCGAAGCTCCAGGCGCGTGGGGTGAACCACCCAGCGCCAAGGTTGGGTGTTGAAGATCGACGGCGCCGACAGAGCCAGCTGCGCCGCCTCCCACAGGTCGTTGGGCGACTTCTCCATGGTTCCAGTGCAACTCAAGGGTGCCCGGCCGGGCAGGGCCCAAAGTCCCTGCCGCCCTTGTCATAGGCCCGTTTTGTAGCGGGTGACGTTGTCCCAGGCGTACAGCGCCAACACCAGGCCCCAGCTCACCATCGGGATTATCGGCCAGTAGAACCCATCGCGCTGCCAGGTACCCCTGCAGCGGCGTCGTCACCTTGTCAGCCCGCATACCGCGCTCACCCGAACAATGTATTGCCATACTTGGAAACGACAGCCAGCGTGAGGGCCAGCAGCCAGATCGTCACCGCGATCGCGTCAAGATCGGCCTTAATCGCGCCCTCCAACGCCAAACGCATCCCCAACGGCAACGGCAGATTGCCATCACGAATATTGACATGCGT
>Ga0075418_10000689_pt1 | contig 36542 bp, 34 predicted proteins | sample SoiMetdeltSBSDD2_FD_81776 | JGI IMG/M metagenome (GOLD analysis project Ga0075418, IMG submission 81776) | Bulk soil microbial communities from a Populus tree surrounding site in Tennessee, USA - Soil MetaG P. deltoides SBSDD2 | ecosystem: Environmental > Terrestrial > Soil > Tree plantation... | reverse complement strand
GTTAATCCCTTTGCTCTATAAATTCCACAGAGTGGTTCCGGTTCATTAGCATTTGTGAAAACTATGGCTTCAGCATCGGGGTGTAGTCGATAATACGCCAGGAGTTCTTCTAAAATTTCTGTTTCTAGTAAAAGCATATCACATGCAAGCACAAGCAAATCCTGAGATGGATGCTGAATGTGCACACTTAGTATGCCGCAGAGTGGGCCTTTTATTTTCAATGAATCATTATCAGCGATTAATATTTCAACCGGAAATATGTTTGAATAATTCCCAAATTGTTTTGTGTTAATAGAAATCTTTATGTCTATCGCCAAAGCTTTTAGTTTATTAGCGGCGGCTTCTGCCCATGTGTTAGCATAAGATTTCAGCAACCCTTTATCGGTGCCCATTCTTGTACTTTGTCCACCGCATAACACGACACCGACCATAATCAATACGATTGATGATTTTGTAAAATAACTAGGTAGAATGGTGTGATTTTGTATCTGTATGCCCCAGGCTTTTACCGGGCGCAACCACATCCCGAACCAATTGTTTCAGTTCTTTTATTTCAGGAAAACCTCCATAGTCTTTGCGATCAAAAACTTTTTTGTTATCAATACTAATTCGAAAACTACCATTTTCATCGCTTGGCTGAAGTGAAACTGAACTCAATTCATTTTCGAAAGTGGTCAAAAATTCCTGCGCCATATAAGCAGCACGCAATAGCCAATGGCACTTTGGGCAATATTCTATGGTAATTATCGGTTTCATTATAAAAATTGATGTACAAATTTACAATCTAAATGAGTCCAATCTTTCGTTGTGGCGTTTTTTGTTTTCAGTAACTTGTATGTAAAATAGTTGACATGAAAACAGCCATCATAACTGGCGCCTCCGGAAATATGGGACAAGCCGTCGTAAAAAAATTTATTGATGAAGGATATAAAGTAGTAGGTACGATCATCCCTAATGATCCGGTGCCATTGGAATTTCCTGCTGATAACTTTGAAAAAGTAGTAGTTGACCTGATGAATGAGGATGAGTCATCAAAATTTGTGAATGATATCATATCGAAATATGGGTCAATAGATGCTGCCGTGCTAACTGTTGGTGGATTTGCAATGGGTTCCGTTGCCGAAACAAAAACAAGTGATATAGGCAAACAATACAAATTGAATTTTGAGACTGCCTATAATGCAGCCAGACCGATATTTGTCCAAATGCTAAAACAAAATAGCGGTCGCATTTTTATTATTGGTTCGAGACCGGGTTTACATGCAATGCATGGAAAAGGAATGGTGGCCTATGGCTTAGCCAAGTCACTCATTTTTCGCCTGGCTGAGTTAATGAATGGTGAAGCGAAAGGAACTAATGTTGTTACTTCTGTTATAGTGCCCAGCACAATCGATACTCCCCAAAACAGAAAAACAATGCCTGATGCTGATCCTGAAAAATGGGTGAAGCCGGAAGCCATTGCTGATGTGATCTACTTCTATTGTACGGATCAGGCGTCAGTGTTGAGAGAACCCGTGATCAAAGTGTATAATAATTCTTAATAGTTTTTAACAATTCGATCATTTTATTTTTACACAAGCGATCACATTCACATTTGGATCTTTTAACTGTGCATAAGAGATCCGCTTGATATTTTCTTTCGCGGCATATAAGATGACCCAATCATCTTGTTGCACAACTTTTGCTTCAATACTTACAGGTTCCGCAACCACATCCTGCACAGCGTCACTGATTTTTTCACCATGTGGTCCAACGATCAAATAATAATTGCTTTCCCCTTTTTCATTTTGCACATGCAATACTGGTGGAATGCCGCCAAGAATACAACGTATAGCACAATCCCGGTGCACTTTGCCTTCTCCGGGTTTCATTACACCGAAATAACATTTGGGATCGACAATTTCACCGCGGATCGTTTGTGTACCGAGATCCCTTTCTATTACGGAAAAAGTCGAACCGGATCCGATATTGACAACCGGGTTATCATTCTTATCAATCTGTAAAATCGTTTTACCATCTCCATATAACATAGTGCCTTTTAATGTTAATTCTTTACCATTTAATGAAATCTTCCTTTCATTTTCAATTTCCATGATCGCTGATTCAGCGCCATGTTTGCCATAGCCAACAAGAGGAATAGAAATCGGATCACGATTCTTATCATACACTTTTATTAATGGAACGGGATTATTATAATAAATACCGGTCATCTCGGTCAGCTTCCCATATTCAAAATTGGCTGTAGAAAATTTCTTTTGATTAGAAGAAAGCAAATAAGCTAGGATCAGTGCCACGGGAAACAATATAAGTAACACTTTTCTGACATGTTTTGCAAATGATTTGGGTGCCTTCGGCATCCATCCTATATAAAACTCTTGTTGACTCATCATTTATTTTTTAAATACAACTATTTCATTTTCGCAATAAACTCCGTAGGAGTTTAATCTTTATAGAAAAAGTTTTCAAATTTTGATGTTCAACTCCTATGGGAGTTGAATGTCCTTGTGCGTCCACTCCTTTATAAATATTTGTCTCCTACGGAGACAGGGGTGGCCAGGCTGTCTCTGAATTACTCATTATTAATTTTTAATTGATCATTGCTCCGTCTCTTTCGGTTCCTTCCGCATAAGGCTTCGGATTTATAAAAACCTTTCCCTCACTCACTCTCACATCATACGTACTCACTTTGTCTTTAAATGGCGGTGGCGATTGTCCATTATGCGGTAAGTACTGATATCCATGCCATGGACAAGTGATACAACCATCTACTATTTTTCCTTCACCCAATGGTCCGCCCTGGTGTTTGCAAACATTATGAATAGCATAGAGTTTATTCTCATGTTTATAGACAGCTATTCGTTCTTTATCAATACAAAATATTTTTGCCCGGCCTTCTTCAAATTCATTTGCCTCAGTTACATATATAAAACCTTCCACGATCGGGTTAAATTTCTGATTGTCTTTCTTTGCCTCTTTTGTCCCGGTAATAAGATGAAGTGTGATCAACCAAACAGCACCCAATGAAATCAATAGAACAAACACAGGATGTGTTTCATACTGTATTACACCAAGCATTACATGCATTACAATTAAGAAATAAGCGAGGTACACAAACATGTGCAGTGTCTTCCAAACTTTTGGTGAAAGAGTATGGAGCCAGAAATCGTGGCTGGTAATGGCCATCAGGAATAGAATGATCAATGCAAAAAAACCAAGTGCCTGGAATGGAAAACCTGCGACTGACCCGATAGCTATCGGGTTAAAATTTGTATTGGAAGTAAATAAAGAAACAAAAGGATTGACATTACCGAGCGTATGAAACTGCATGATGCTGAAAATTCCATGGATCGCAGCAATACAAAATGCAATTACTCCCAGATGCCGGCGGTTGTATAATAAAGGAAGAAATCTTTCATTTAATCTTGCCAGCGGGCCAATACCTAATATTATATGTAACAATAAAACAGCTAATGTGGAAGTCGAACGGATCAAAACAGTTTCAAAAGTATAATCAGGATTAAAGAAGGCGGTAAGTAGTATAAATGTGAGAAGGTATAGCACACAAAACCCAAATATGAGCCAATCATATATTTTTTTTTGCCTGTTCCAGCCTACTGCTGCGTAGCCTACACTCATAATATGCCTACTTAAAAGGTGATTTAAGAGTTATAGTATCAATCATATTTCTATGTATAAGGTCGTAAAGGATAAATCTGTCGTTATAGGCAAATGTATCCAGGGGGAAAAATTGAAATCCTTTCTTTTCTATTCTACCGAGTAATAATTGTTCGTCGATAGTATTTGCTGTCGGGTTTATTAGTTTATAAATAAGTAATGATGGCGTTTTTAATTCTCTGTTATTCACAAATTGTAAATAGGTTTTATGCTGATTCATGCTTGTATCATATCGTATGTGCGCAGAATAATCTTCTCCATAAAATTCCCCTGACGCTGGACTGCCAACCGGGACCGGATCTTTATCAAACAACTCTTGCGTCACCTTCTTCGGCACGGCCATCCATGCAACAATGATCCCTACCGGGATCAGGATTGCCCAGAGTGCCCAGATCTGTAAATGTCTTTTTCGTAGAGTCTTTATCATAATTCGTTTTTTGAAACACGGAGGCACCGGGACACCGAGTGTCACGGAGTTTTCCCTGTGTTTCTTTGTGACTTTGTGTCTCTGTGGTTCCTATTCTTCATCCATTTTGATAACAACACCGGCCAGAAAACGATCACTCCCGGTATAATAATTATCTTAAATCCAATTGTGCTGCCATGTGTCCCTTCATCCACTTTGGTCAATCCCTTCAACAAAAAAGGAATGACGAACAACACACCCAGTAACAAGTATATGCCAACAACTATTAATATGATTTCAATTATCATAACTTAAAACTTACAACTTATTAGTTTGACGAATAAAAGTTACGTCATTTGAAACAAACAATATTTTTTCATGCTGATCCATTCCCTGTAAAGATCAGGCGGATACTGTTTTTAAAAATGAAACATAAGCTGGGATTGTATTATCTTGAAAAATGGTACTACAGGAGATCTGGCTGCAAACAAATCGTCTTTTCCCGCTTTATCATTTTTATAAAAACGTATTGGAATTGCCGGTAACGGATGATAGTGATGCTCATTTTACCATCCATACCAGCCTTAGTAAATTGATTTGCGAAAAGACGGAAGACCCGTTTAGTTCTCCTAACTATCATTTTGCATTTAATATCCCTTCAAATCGGATTCATGAAGCACATGACTGGTTGAGAGAAAGAACAGAGCTGTTATGGATCGAAGACTACAAAAGTTATATCGCCGATTTCACCAACTGGAATGCCAAGTCAGTTTATTTTCTTGACCCGGCAGGCAATATAGCCGAATTAATTGCCAGGGCTGATCTGAATGATATTGTCGATGAGCCATTTTCGGCAAAGCATATTCGTAATGTGAGTGAGATAGGATTAGTGTTCCCGGAGAAAGCTTTTCAAAAATCAATTGAACAGCTAATGAAAGACTACAAGCTGGAATATTTTAGCAAGCAGCCTCCGCTTGAAAAATTCTGTGCCATTGGCAATGATGAAGGATTATTTATAATAGTACCTGAAAACAGAAGTTGGTATCCATGTAAAGACAAACCAGCCGGCATATTTCCTATGACAATATCTTTCTTAGTTGGGAACATTGCAAAACAAATAAGTTTAGCGTAAGAATGCCGAACAAAATATAAGTTTCGCAATCAGCCTGATTTGGAAGGATTGTCGCAATAAAGTAGTTTTAAGTTGCGGCAATACATGAGTTGGCTGCAACCGTTTGATGACCCTACATAACAAATAATGGTTATAAATGGACACAGAAATATTTTCACAGGTTGACAATTACATTAGCAATTTACTTGCACCAGAGGACAAGGTATTAACCGACACAATTAAATCACTTGGCGCTGAAGGACTACCTCAACACAGCGTTTCTCCAAATCAAGGAAAGTTTTTGCAAGTAATGATGATTGTTTGTAACGCAAAGAAAGTTTTAGAGTTAGGAACTTTGGGCGGTTACAGCACTATCTGGCTTGCAAGGGCTTTACCAAACAATGGAAAAGTAGTAACTATTGAGGTCGATAAACACCACGGAGATGTTGCACAAAAAAATATTAACAATGCAGGACTTTCTCAAAAAGTAGATTTGAGAGTTGGCAAAGCCTTGGACATTTTACCACAAATCATTGCCGAGAAAGATGAGCCATTTGATATGATTTTCATTGATGCAGACAAGCCACCTTACGCAGAATATTTTGACTATGCTTTACAACTTTCAAGACCAGGGACACTTATTATTTGTGACAATGTAATTAGAGAAGGGAAAGTTCTTGACAGCAATACTATTGACGAAAAAGTAAAAGGTGTGCAAAGACTAAATAAGATGTTAAGTCTAAACACAAAAGTTACAGCGACAATTTTGCAGACAGTTGGGGTAAAGGAATATGATGGAATGGCTATCGCAGTTGTAAATAGAGTTCACGTTTGACGAATACGGAAGCACGCACGTTGTTGTTGATCGCCTGACCAACAACTATAAACAAATAATAAAAATATAGATTTGCCAAATAAGTGACTAAAAACTATTCTTTAAGCGTTGCAGCATCGTCTTAGAGTTCCATTCACCAGGAATGATCATGCGGCGTATGCTGAATAAAGGAGAGCTTTCATCACGGCGGGCAGATAACTGAAATGCAGCTTTGAATCCATGTTGTTTGATCTTTTCAAGTCCCTGCTTATCCCAAAGACCAAAAGGATATGCAAAATAGTCAACGGGTTTGCCGGTGATGGCTTTTAATTGATCCCACGGTTTCTTTATCTGGATCGCCCAATCTTCTTCTGTAAAAGTTTTTACATTCTTGTGATTCCATGTGTGCAAGCCAATCACATGTCCTTCATCCGCCAATTGTTTTACCTGTTCCCTTGTCATATATCCCGGCCGGTTCAATGATACGGTCATAATAAAAAATACTCCCTTGAATCCATACTTGTTCAACTCATCCAGCGCTACAGTATAGTGATCAAGACGCGTATCATCAAAACTGATGATCACTGGTTTTGAAGGCAATGATTTACCATAAAGAAGATAATCATACAGTTGATCAGGAAGAATAGAATGATAACCACTATCCGCTAATAATTTTAACTGCTGCTGGAAATTCCCGACGGGCACAATATAATCTCTTGCAATTTTTGAATCAGATGCCCGAAAATCTCGGAGTTGATGATAACAAAGAATGGGAACCTCGGGCCTGCTTAGTATGGTTGTCGCATCAGCGGAAAGGGGAGAAGGGGTTTTTGAAATAGCTACCTGGGCCTGTGGTTTGGCAACTGTTTTTATCTTATCATCCAGGTAGCATCCAGAACAAAATATCAAGGATGAGTTTAATAATAAAAAGAAATAGAAATTGGCCGGGATTGACAACCAAAGGTTTTTCATTAAGGATGCGTTGTGATATGCTGTTAAACGCAGAAAAAGCAGTTTTATTTCTGTGGGTGATAATCTTAAGAAGGGAATTACAAGAATTTCCTTTACGAAATAATTGTCAGTTGCGTTAGGAATACTTTCCCGCCCGGGGTCCTGGCAAACATTACAACAATAGTAAATGGTGAACGAGATAAAGTTTCGCCAACCCACCTGATTTGGATGGATTGGTGCAATAAAGTATTTTTAAGTTGCGGGAAATATAAAAGTTAGTCGGTAAAGAACATTTAACATGATAAAAAAAGTATTGCCAGCGATCGTTGTTGCCTTTCTATTCGGTTCATCAGGTGTATTTGCCCAGTTGATCGCGTTGAATAAAAATAATCTTGAGGCAAAACTGGTTGACATGTCGATTGAAAAAATGAAAGGCAAACAGGTTATAAAAGTGGTCAAAGATTCAACAGTAAAGGATGCAAACGTGCCAACCTTTGTGAAAATAAAAGGGATTGACTTCAAAGACGGAACAATCGAAATAAAAGTATTAAGCCGGTTATTGAAGAATGCACCTGCAACCGCCCGGGGTTTTATTGGAGTCGCCTTCCACATTGATTCATTGAACTCAAAATTTGAAAGCATTTACCTGCGTCCAACCAATGGCCGGGCCGAAGACCAATTGAGGCGAAACCATTCCATTCAATATTTTTCTTACCCTGATTATAACTTTGACAGGTTAAGAAAAGAAGCTGAAGGTGTTTACGAATCCTACGCAGATATGGGCCTCAATGAATGGATAACTATGCGCATTGAAGTGAAAGGCAAACAGGCCAAACTCTTTTTGAATAATAACAAACAGCCTTCACTAATTGTGAATGATCTAAAACTTGACGGCAATGTTTCGGGTGCCATCGGTTTATGGGTTGATAACGGAACAGAAGGTTATTTTACCGATCTGAAAGTTCGTAAACAGTAACCCTTTTGAACCACGGAGGCACAAAGGCACAAAGAGACACAAAGGAACTCCGTGACACTCCGTGTTCCTGTGCCTCCGTGTTTCAAAAAACGAATAAGACTTACCTTACCTTTCATACCATCGTTTGAAAAATATTCTCATATTGAATTAACTTTAAGTATAAAGTGCAGGAGACCTTGAAGCAGCTCGGTTTCATATTAAGTATTCTTTCCTTCGCCTTCTCTCCGAAAGCGCAACAGAACAACTGCACCTTTTTGCCACCTCAATTCACCATACATTTTGGTACAGGCAATGTACGTGATATCAATGGCGATGATCTTTACGATTACCAAAGGGTTTTACGTTCATGCCCTTCTGATGGATATTATTCATTTGCTTCTTATACCAGTGCATGCTTTAGCGACGATTGGCATACGATTGCAGAAGACCACACGCCCGGTGATGCCGATGGGAATATGTTACTGGTAAATGCCGGAAGAGCCGGAGGCGTATTTCTAAGGACGCCGATTAGCGGATTGAAAAGTAATACTAAATATGAACTCGCCCTGTGGTTGGTCAATCTTTGCAAGCCCACTAAGAAATGTCCATTCCCATTATTACCAGATCTAAATATTCGTTTGGAAACACCCGAAGGAAGGGTCGTTGCGAATATAGGCACAGGCGAAATACCAAGAGTTCCGGAGCCGCGCTGGACGGGGCATCGTGCCCTTTTTACAACGCCTGCATCAACATCAACATTGATACTGGTGATGGTTGATAAAATGCCAAGTGGTTGTGGAAATGATTTTGCGTTAGACGATATCACATTTCGTGAATGTGTAGAACAAATTACGCAGGTGATCCCAAAAACAACAGCAACGACAAAACCTTTAGGAACATCGAAACCGCCAACTACACCAAAACCAGCACCAAAAAAAACTGCCATATCACCACAGAAGAAAGGACAGGTGGCTGAGGTGATCAAACCCAAAACTGATACAATATCAAAAACAATTTCAGTTATAAAGCAAAGTCCTAAGACATTTCCTCCAACTCCATTACCCTTAAAGATCAGGGAAAACCCATTGGTAAGGAGAATTGAGACGGAAGCCAGTGAGATCAAAATTGAACTATATGACAATGGTGAGATCGATGGCGACACGGTCAGCATATATCACAACAATACTTTAATAAGATCGCATATGCGGCTCTCTCAAAAACCGATCTCGGTTATCGTTGACATAAATCCCTCTCAACCCCACCATGAAATAATTATGGTCGCCGAAAATTTAGGTTCTATTCCGCCGAATACTTCAGTGATGATCATCACCACACCAAGCAAGCGTTATGAAGTTCTCATCTCATCCAGCGAACAAAAGAATGCGAAGGTTGTTTTTGATTTAAAAAAATGAAAAAGGTGTAGTGCCCGTTATCTACTTTTTTCAATAACTAAAATTTCAAATTTGAACCACGAAGGCAGAAAGGCACAAAGAGACACGGAGAATAGACTATGAAACATCGTGTCCTGTGCTCCGTGTTTCAAAAAACAGCTCAATAAAAATCATGTAATTCTTAAATCCTAAACTGGCGTTTCGGCAAAAATGAAAATAGTTGACGATTTAGTGAGATCCATTTAGCTTTTTGTACAGATTATATGAGTAAATACATGTAATAAGTATAATTAAGAAAAGTATCGATAGTAAAATGATAATAGATAAAAAGAACGAAGTAAAAAGACTGAGGACAGCGATCAATAAGCCGCCGGCAAACATTAACTTTCCTCCTAACAAATGTGTCTTTCTCCAATTTTCATCGTTATTTAAAGTCCATGGCAAACGGAAACCGGCGAAGTAATTCGGTTTGATAGTATACATATAGTTAGCAATAACTGCAAGCAACAAACCTACTCCTGCCGTAATAAACCTGCCACTGATTTTAATATTTTCATGAACGCTGGTATAGATGAGCAGGCAAAGAACGGCTGCAATAAATATGCTTACTGCAAAGGCAATGCGATGTAACCTGCTGATATTTTCTGCAGCATATCTTTTTGGATCGATCCTGTAAACTTGGGGTAACAGTAAATAAACGGCCGTATTCACTAATGTTAATATTACTGTCAAAGTGATGAGCTCATTTTTGCTGCCATAACGGTCAACTTCTCCTTTTAAATTAAAATGCATAGCGATTGTTTCAGGAAGTGTGTTCCAAATAATTGCTAAGTAAACTGCCGGGCCTATGATGACCAACCAAATGACCCTTTTTAAAAACTTATCCATAACTATTTCTTTTTTGCTTTGATTTGAAGTAACCATTTCATGATCTCATCTACAACAGTAGTGTTAAGAGAGTATGAAATAAACTGCCCATTTTTTTCTGCAATCACCAATTTGGCCTGCTTCAGCAGATCAAGGTGGTGAGAGATGCTGGGACCCGACATATTGAACTCGTCCACTATCTCCCCGGCCGTCATATCCTTTTCCCTTAGTAATTCAAGTATCTGTCGCCGTGTTGGATCATTTAAGGCTTTAAAAACATTATTCATACCCTCTTAATTCAATGATTGTATATTTAGACAAATATCTAAATACTATTTGACACTGCCAAATATTTTTAGAAATAAATAGTAGCAGTCATGGTAATAGTGAACTATTAACTAAAAATTCAGAATAGGAATTTGCAACATCTTTTGTTGGTTAGTACTTTTTAAATAGCTACTTGAAAATATTTTGACAACACAAACCACCAGCTCGAAAGGCATTTGGGTATTGGTCCCAGTTTTGGGAAGCGTTCTTTTTATTATTCTTTATATCATCGCTGCATTTTTATATCCCGGCGGTTCACTGTCAGACAAAACTGCTGTCTATTATAACTGGACAGAAAATTACTGGTGCAATTTGTTAGATGATAAAGCAATCAATGGTCAAGTCAATAGCGCAAAACCGGTTGCAATGGTTGCGATGCTTATACTTTGTGGTTCCCTCTCAGTCTTTTGGATACTGTTTCCCGCATCAGTTCAATTAAAAAAAATATCAACGTGTCATCATTCAAATTGCCGGAATAGTCTCTATGATCACTGCTTTTTTATTGCGACCAGGCTGCGGCTGTATTATGGCTTGCTACTTCTTCAACTACTTTAGCCACCGTTAAAGGATCGGCCTCTAATCCTCCTAATGATTTTGGCAGAAATAATTTATAAAACCCAGTTTCTTTTAAAGCATTAACAACAGTTGGAGAAAGTCTTCCATTGGCTTCTTCTTCATTAATATTTTGATTAATAATGCTACCGAGTTTACTGGCAGCTTGTACAAGATCTTTTTCAATTGTGAGCTCTGCAGACATGGTTTCCATAACCTGAAGATTTAAGAGTAAAAAAATAATTGACCCCGGAGGAGATAACGTTGAAGCTTGTAATAATTCTAAGATAAATAATATACTGATTGTATCGGCCAGAAAGTTTACGCTATAAATTATTTGATGAGATCGCTAAACTTCTTTCATTTGCCGTAAGCTTACTTTGACAATTAATTAATTTTGAACAACGAGCGTAAAAATTGAGTTCAATAAACTATGCAAAATGGGAATACTGACAAATGAAATAAAAGAATTCATAAACAGACAAAAACTTGGCTTTATTGCAACAGTTTGTCCTGACGGAACTCCTAATCTCTCGCCAAAGGGTACAACCATTGCCTGGGATAATGATCACCTGGTCTTTGCTGATATTCATTCACCCGGCACCGTCAATAATCTTTTGATCAAGCCAGCTATAGAAATTAACGTAGTCGATGGTTTTGTTAGGAAAGGGTTTCGTTTTAAAGGAACCGCCACTATACTATCAGATGGGAAATTATTCGACGAGATAGTTGCTTACTATAAAAATAAGGGAGCAATTTATTTGATCAATCATATCGTATTGGTAAAAGTTGAGCGGGTGCTTCCGGTTATTTCACCTGTTTATGACACTGGTATTTCAGAAAGTGAAGTGAGAAAGAGATGGATCAATTATTGGAATGATCTGGAACCAGGGAATATGTTAGAAGAATAACCGATCAGCATTGCCTTATTTCATAGCGCCTTTTATAACTATTCAATACGGTTTCAGGTTCCTTATTAAATAAATTGCTTGCGACGAGTAGCAGCCTGGCCAATATTTTATTCTTTTGATGGCTATCAGAACAAGCAGGAACGTTGGGAATTTTCTCGTCGATGAAAGGACTCTCAGTGTATTGGAGAATCATTTCGTCAAGAGTTAGATTGGATATCATAAGTAAGGTTTTAATGGATAGATATAAAACCCCTTTAAAAAATCGTGCCAACTCTGAAAAAATCCTTGTGGATGCTGCTAAATGCAGCCATGTGAATAACAAAGTGGTCAGAGTAGAAAGATCACCTTTAAGCTGGTTTTTTGGGTTACAAGAAAGTAGGGCGGACTCCTTTACGCCGGGAATTGCTTAGGATGATTTTTGCAATCCATTCACTAAAATTCTTTCCGGTTAAGAGTCTGACGGCAATTCTTTCCCGTATATACTAGAGTTTATCCGGATAAAACCTGGATCCTACACAGGTTTTATTTAAATCGAATGCTTTGACTAAAAGGAATAAATCTTAATTGAAAAACTGTGAATAATTGGTGAATACCCTTGTAACATCTAAACGTTTTAGTGGTAAATTTGAAAATAGGCTTCGTTCACTATTAACTGAACCAGTTGGTATATTTTCAAAACAGCCTATATACCTCCGCACCGTGAAAATTAAGCTCTGAAGGATTTTACAATTAAATCACTACCTAAACCATGATGCTTAAACAATCCATTCAACATGTATTTGTCCAGTTAAGTGAAACGCTTAACCAATTAAGCAATGAGGAATATGTGCAACCGAGTACCCTATTATTAAATGCGACTATCGGCCATCATGTGCGCCACATTATTGAATTATTCCAATGCCTGGTAAAAGGATATGAAGAGGGTGCTGTTAATTATGAAAAAAGAAAAAGAGATTACGAGATCGAAAGCAACAAAGAATTAGCTTCTTCATTATTAAAAAATATTTACCAGAGTATTGAGAGGCCTAATAAAGAGATCATTCTTGAAACGGAAGATTATGGCGATACAATGCAGGTGGTTTCAATACCCTCAAACTATTATCGTGAGTTGGCCTATAATCTTGAACACACTATTCATCACATGGCATTAATAAGAGTAGGAGTAAATGAGGTCTCATCTGTGGTATTACCGGAAGAATTTGGCCTTGCTTATTCTACAATTAAATATCGTCAGCAATGTGCACAGTAAGTTTTATACCTGTAAAAGATAAATATATCATCACGTCCAGTCGTGATGAAAAGCTTTGCAGGAAAATTGCTGAAGCACCCGGCATGTTTGAATACAATGGCCAGAAATTATATTTTCCAAAAGACGCCGATGCAGGTGGCACATGGATCGTAATGAAAGAGAATGGAGATGCGGGTGTATTATTAAATGGAGCATTTATATGTCATAAGGCAGAACCGCCATACAGGTTAAGTCGCGGAATTATTCTATTAGATATTATTTCAACAGAAAGGCCTTTTGTTACTTTTACAAAGATCAATTTGCAGGATATCGAACCCTTCACAGTGGTATTGCTTGAAAATAATTGCTTGCATGAATTCAGATGGGATGGAATCGAAAAATATCACAAGCAATTAAATGGAGATAAGCCGTATATCTGGTCATCTGCTACATTGTACGATGGTTTTGTTGTGAAAAGAAGGGAACAAGGGTTTGCCGCATTCTTAAACACTCACCCTATACCAACACAGCAGGACGTTTTGCATTTTCATCATTTTACAGGCGATAGCGATCAGCAGAATGATCTGCTAATAACAAGAGATGGGGTGCACACGACAGTGAGCATTACAAGCATCTTGCTTACGAAAGATCGTGGCAGTATCAAATACCTGGACATAATGAATAATTCAACATCTGAAATAAAAATTGAATTACTGCATTCGTCGCATACTTTAGAATGAAGAGAATATTATATCAACCTTTTTTTATCAGACTTTTTAATTGGGAATACTGGCCGTTTAAAGTTGTGTATGGGCCCGTATTTCTTTACTGGTTTTTTCTTTGCTTAAAAGCAAGATCATTCTTTTTTTTTAATACATCGAACCCGACAATTAAAAACGGTGGTTTCCTGATGGAATCAAAAAAAGAGATCTATGATCTGATCCCTTCAGCATTCTATCCACCGACCCTTTTTTTTAAAGCGGGCACGCCAATCGAAAATATTTTGAAAGAAGTAACGCAAAAGGAATTGAGATTTCCAATGGTTGGTAAGCCGGATATTGGTATGAAAGGAATGAGGGTAAAAAAAATAGAAGACGAAAATACTTTGCAGGAATATGTATTGAATTCGAAAGTGGACTTTCTTATACAGGAATTTGTTTCTTACGAGAATGAAATCGGGATATTTTATTATCGATATCCTAATGAAGACAAGGGACATATTTCAGGAATAGTAAAAAAGGAGTTTCTTGCGGTAACGGGTGATGGAGTATCAACAGTTGAACAACTACTTTTAAAAAATAAAAGGGCCGTTTTGCAGTTACCCATATTGAGAAAAACAGAAAGAGATAAAATGAATATCGTGTTGCTGAATGATGAAAAATTGTTATTGGTGCCTTATGGAAACCATATACGCGGAGCTAAATTCCTGGATGATAGCCAGCTTATTGATGAAGAGTTGATAAATTCCATTGATCCTATTTGTAAAAAAGTAAAGGGATTTTATTACGGCCGGCTGGATATACGATACAATACCTGGGCGGAATTGAAACAGGGAAAAAATTTTTCAATTATTGAACTCAACGGGGCCGGAAGCGAGCCTACACATATTTATGATCCGGGGCATTCTATCTTTTGGGCATGGAAAGAAATCATAAGGCATTTGAATATTTTATATCATATCAGCAGGCAAAATCATCATCATGAAAAAAGACCTTATATGAGCTTACGTTCGGGGCTTGATATGTTCAAACAGAACAGTGAGTATATAAAATTGCTAAACAGCAATTAGTTGTTTCTTTTTACTATCAATCCTTGCTTAGCAACTGATAACTCCATTTCTTCTACTGATTTGAAATAAATTATTTTTACCTGATGATAACGCCGTTGAACATTTACCAGGAGCAGATAGCAAAATACACGAACGAACTCAAAAGACTCGGAAAACGAAACGTGATATTTGGCTGGGTAAGATTTTTAAGTTTAGCCCTTGCCTTTGTTAGTCTTTGGTGGATCTGGGCAAGTGGTTTATTTATCCTCCTTCCAGTCACCGGTTTATTTATAGCTCTATTTCTTTTCGTACTCACAAAACATTTGAATAATAATGATGCTATTAAAAACCTTGAACGATTAATTCAGATCAACGAGTCTGAAATAGAAGTACTCGGTCATCATTTTGCGCATTTACCTGATGGAGCCGGGTTCAAGCCCGAACATCATGAATATGCAAATGACCTGGACATTTTCGGCCGGGCATCTTTATTTCAATATATCAACCGCTGTAATTCAGAGCAGGCAAATAAAATGTTTGCAAATTGGTTGTTACATCCTTCTTCAGACGAATCTATAATAGGACGACAAGAAGCAATAAAGGAGCTCACACAAAAAATTGAATGGAGGCAACAATTGCAATCTTATGGCATTGCCCATACAATAAATATTGGCACAGAAAATACAATTGAAGACTGGTTAAAGGAAGACCTTAGATTTATCAATAAGCCTCACTGGAGATTGTTGCGTTTCATTTTACCTGTTATTAGCTTTTCGTTGCTGGGTTTGTATCTCATAGGCATTCTACCGTCAAATGCATTTTATCCATTAATTATTTTAATGCTTGCTGTTTCACTTGGTATTTCCAAACTGATAATACCAGAGTATGCAAAGCTTAATAAAGTAGCGCCGCAACTTGAAACTCTATCCGATAGTGTGGCATGGATAGAAAACCAGGATTTTAAAAGTAAGCTTCTTGTTGATCTAAGATCAAAATACCTTTCAAAAGACGCCAGGTCATCTCATGCAATTAAACGATTAAAAAATATATTAGACAGATCGGATATACGGCTTAATCCGCTTGTCTTTATCCCGCTTAACACTTTTGTTTTTTGGGACCTTCAACAAGTTTTGGTTTTAGAGAATTGGAAAAAAGAAAATAAACAACATATTGGTGATTGGTTTCATTCCTTAGCCGAAATTGAATCGATTTCATCGCTTGCCAATCTTTCTTTCAATCATCCTGGATGGACTTTCCCTAACCTTACAGAAAAGCACGGAACTCTTGTTGCAGATTTTTTAGGCCATCCATTAATTCCAAAAGAAAAACTTGTTACCAATTCTTTTTCTACTGAAGAAAGTGAAGGGCTAAGTCTTATTACAGGTTCTAATATGGCAGGCAAGAGTACTTTTTTAAGAAGTACTGGTGTAAATATTGTTTTGGCGATGATGGGTTCTCCGGTTTGTGCGAGTTCATTTACAGTTTCAAATATGAAAGTGATCAGCAGCATGCGGGTAAATGACAACCTGGAGGAAAATACGTCTACTTTTTATGCCGAATTGAAAAAATTGAAAGACGTTATTGAAGCAGTTTACCGTAACGAAAAAGTTTTTCTATTGCTTGATGAAATACTCAGAGGAACGAATTCTGCCGACAGGCATACAGGTTCCAAAGCGCTGATAAAACAATTGATACAACATGACGCAGCTGGATTGATTGCCACACATGACCTTGAGCTTGCAAAACTTGCAGATGAATTTCCCGGTAAGCTTCATAATTATCATTTTGATGTGCAAGTTGAGGGTGAGGAACTTTATTTTGATTACAAATTAAAGGAGGGTATCTGTCAAAGCATGAATGCGTCTTTACTTATGAGAAAAATCGGAATTGAATTATAATTGTCTTGTGACATTCATTTTATCATCCCCCAATTTGGGGGATTTTCCGTTGTAAATACTTTCGCCTTGAATGTTTACTGAATTAAGAAGCATTATTTTTACGGACAAACTACTCGGAATGTGCTTTTGGAGACGGGCAATATTTTCATCCGCAATTATTTTTTCTTGCCTGGCAGGTTCTGCTCAAAAACATAATTTCATTTCCTATAATATAGACGAGGGGCTTCCACAATCGGGAGTGGTTAACCTTTTGCAAGATAACGATCACCATATATGGGCGGCTACTGCCGGTGGCATTTCAAGATTTGATGGTAAAAAGTTTACGAACTATACAACCGATGAGGGACTTTCAGAAAATAACGTTATGCAAATAACGATAGACCATCGTCAACGGATTTGGGCAAGCACACACTCCGGGTTGAATCTTATTTACAATAATAAAATAACTGTTTTTCCTTTTCCTGAACCGATAAGAGGCTATAGGATCCGTCTTATAACGGATAAGTCAGACAAACTTTGGTGCTTGCTTAATGGCACCGTTTATTCTTTTAAAGAAAATAGATTTATAAAAGAAGATCTGAAAGGGTTAGTGAATTATGACTTGTCATTATTTTTTAAAGATAAACGTGAAGATGTTTATTTATTAAGTGCAAAAAAAGAAATATACAAGGCTCAACCAGAGGGCTGGAAATTCTTTTCATCCCTTAATCAAATTGGTTCAACCACAAGAGTGATCCAAATTTGTATTGATAGCTTTCAAAATATATTGGCACTTACAGCAGGTGAAATATTTGTAAAGCATGCAGGCGCTAGCGAAATGCATTCTTATTTTAAGCCAGATAGCAAAGAGATCTATTTAAAATATATGAATTTTGACAAGGGTGGTAATTTATGGGTCGGAAGTACAAGAGGAGCTTTCAAGGTAAAGACAGATGGCAGCGTTAACTATTTTAACAATAAAAATGGATTTTCAGATACCTGGGTAAATCATGTTTTCCCGGATGCGGAAGGTAATATATGGCTGGCAACGGAAGGCGCCGGGGTGTTTAAATATACCGGCGGCACTTTTACATCTTTTGACAATATTTCCGGATATTTTTCAAGTGGGGTTTTTGCTGTGGCACGACATGATCAGAACGGCATAATCCTTGGTTTCAATGGCGATGACTTTTCTATATATAATGGCAAGAATTTTACTTACCCGCTACATAACACCGGGGCCCGGTCACTAAGGTTTATATATTCTACATATACAGATGCTGAAGGAACAATATGGATCGGCACTATTGGCGGAGGTTTATGGAAATATAAAAATGGGAAAGCTGTACAAATTGAATTGATCAACACCGCTTCATCCATCTTTGGGATTTATGCAGACAATGGCAGGTTGTTGTTTTCTACTAATCGTGGTTTATTAATATATGAAAAAGGTGATTTTAAGAAAGTTGATTCTCTTAATGAAAACATTAGAAGCGCAATTGGATTAAGCGTTGACAGTATACTTGTGGCTACTTCTACACAGTTAATATTGTTAAAGAATCTGCAGGTTCAGCATCATTCATTTCCTGCTGATTTCAAAACGGCAACAATCGCAGCATTTGACAAGAAGAACAATAAAGTATATATAGGCACATTGGGGGCGGGCATCTTTGTATGGAACCGGGATGATGGAAGCTTTGCAAAGTTTACAAGACGGAATGGATTGAATTCAGATTTTATTTATAGCCTTCGGTTTGATCACAAAGGTCAGTTGTGGGCCGGAACAGGGAAAGGAGTAAGCAGACTGGTTTCAACAGATGATTTTAAATCTGTAACGATTCGAAACTATGGAAAAGAACAGGGATTTACGGGATTGGAATGTAATCAGAATTCTATAGCTGTAATGGATGATAATAGCATTTGGTTTGGCACAGTAAAAGGTGCCTATTGTTATCATCCGGATGAAGATAAAAAAACAGCGACCGAACCCAAACTTGTCCTTCAATCGGTAAAGTTATTTTCAAAACCACTTCTTCCCGGAACCTATAGCGACAGCATCAGCCGGTCCGCTTTTTATCCTATACCCAAGAAATTGGTATTGTCTTCCAAAAACAATCATGTCACATTTGAGTTTACCGCAATAACCTATAATAATGCCAATGCTCGCTATAGTTACTTTCTAAAAGGCCTTGAAAAAGGATATTCAACACCTGATCAGACAAATTTTGTAGTATATCCGTCATTACCTCCCGGTTCATATACTTTCAATGTGAAATTGGTAGATGAAACAGGAAAACAAATTGGAGATATTATTGAATATGGATTTACGATCAAGCCGGCTTTTTATCAAGCGACCTGGTTTAAAGTAATGGCAGTTGGATTGGTGCTTGGACTTATCCTTTTATTTTATACAGTCAGAAGAAATTATCGGGAGAAGCAAAGACGAATGATCCAAAAATTAAGAACAAAAGAACAAAACAAAATAAGAATAAAAACTGCACAGGATTTTCATGATGAGATGGGTAATATGCTGGCCAGGATAACGGTGCTGAGCGACATTTTAAAATCAAAACTGCCTACAAATGATGAAGCGCAGGGTATAGCAAAAAAAATCCAGGATAATGCAGCATTGCTTTACCAGGGAACAAAAGATATTATCTGGTCCTTGAATCCGAAACATGATAATCTTTATTTTTTGCTGATGCATGTGAACGATTTCGCGGTTGACTTATTTCATGATACGGAAATAGAATTTGAAAATATAGACGTGAATGAAGAGTTCAAAAAATATTTTTTGCCAATGGATTATGCCCGCAACATCATGATGATCTGTAAAGAAGCGCTTACAAACATTTTAAAACATTCACAATCCACCAAAGCAATGGTAGAAGCGGGACTTTTTGAAGGCAATAAGATTATGCTCATTATAGCGGACAATGGCAGAGGATTTCATGTAGATAATGCCGAATCTGGAAATGGATTGCACAATATCAGGCAACGAGCTGAGTATTTAAAGGCAAACATGGAAATAGATAGCAATAATCGTATGGGTACCCGGATAGTTTTGACGATCGAGATTCCTTCAAGAGAAGGTGTTAGATATTGATTGTTGTAATATTTTGACGATGGATAATACAATACGAATAGTTTTGGTGGAAGATGATGAGACCATTAGGAATGGCTATGCTTACCTGCTCAATAACCAGGAAGGCTTTAAAGTAGTCAATACATATTCGTCTGCTGAATCTGCGATAAAAAATATTTCTGCCGATGCTGCGGATATTTTTTTGCTTGACATTTCACTTACCGGCATCACGGGTATCGAAGCGATGGATGAAATAAAAGAAAAAGCCCCCAAAGCACATATAATCATGCTTACCGTGTATGAGGATGCTGATATGATCTTCAAAGCTCTTTCAAAAGGTGCTTCCGGCTATCTTACTAAGAATTCTCCAACAAAGAAAACGGTTGATGCCATAAAAGAAGTTTTAGCTGGTGGTGGGCCAATGAGTCCTAATGTGGCAAGACTTGTCATTGGGTCATTCCAGAAAAATAAAAACTCGCCTCTTTCAAAAAGAGAAACTGAGATACTCGAGCAAATTGCTTCAGGCAAAAGCGGAACTAAGATCGCAAAAGAATTATTCATTGATGCAGAAACAGTGAAGTCGCATATTAAAAATATTTATGCAAAGCTGAATGTGAATTCGAAAGCGGATGCGATAAAAGCGGCCAGGGAAAATAAACTGATTTAGTTTCACCTTTACCACTATCAAAATCCCCCATATTGGGGGATTTGTTTTTATTTCCATAGCTTGAACTTTAAAATCTGGTAAATAAAAAATATCCTGCTATGGCCATTAGAAGTATGCTACTTATGCTCCTGATCTCAGCAGACGCATTTTCCCAAACCGGTAAATCAATAAGAGATCATTTATATTTTGATCAACAGGCTCCTGGTAATTCACCAGTTTTATTTGCCCCGGGAATCGTTTCGGATGAATATGGCAATCGGGATATGGCGATTTCTCCAACGGGAGATGAATTGTTTTATACCATTCAATTTCGCGGGGGTTTTGTATTTAGTGTTATTATGCATTCAAAAAAAGTAGATGGGAAATGGACGGCACCCGAGGTGGCTTATTTTTCCGGTCAATATAATGATGAAGAGCCGGCATTCTCTCCAGATGGCAAAAAACTTTATTTCTCATCTAACAGGCCAATAAGTGGTACTGAAAAAAAAGATTACGATATATGGCTTATTACACATGAGAAAGGAGCATGGACCGATCCTCAAAATTTGGGAAATATTGTAAATACTTCTAAGGATGAGTTTTATCCATCAATTGCTAAGAGCGGCAACATTTATTTTACAAGACAAGTGGAAGGCAAGGATGAGGACATAGTGATGTGCAGGTATAGTAACAATAAATATGATACTGCGATAAGCCTGCCCGATGTGATCAATACAAAAGGTGCAGAGTTCAATGCTTTTATTGATCCGGATGAGCAGTTTATATTCTTTACGGGATACAAGAGAAAAGGAAATATTGGAAGCGGCGATCTGTTTATCAGTAAAAAAAATAAAAGCGGTGAATGGGAGGAAGCAAAAAACCTTGGCGATAAGATCAATGGAGCTGGAAATACCTATTGTCCTTATTTATCGCCCGATAAAAAGTATTTCTTTTTTACAAGCAGCCGGGGAATTTTTAAAACTCCATTTGAAAAGAAACAGGATTTTAAGGGATTAAAATCATATATGAACAGCCCCTGGAATGGCTGGGATAATATTTATTGGATGGAAGCAAAAGAATTGATTGATAACTGGTAGCTTAATCTAAATTTAAACAACTTCATTCTGCCTCATCAAAAATTTGAGTGATATGAAAAAGGCGACAATAATATCTGCAGTTATGTCTTTTTCAATTTGTTCAGTGTCACAGAAACCGTATACTGCAAATACCTTATCGTTTGACAACACAATGAAAAGGAATAGTTATTCTATAGCTGATATCTCCTGGATAGCAGGTAAATGGAAAGGAGAAGAAGACAGTACCATAATTGAAGAGCATTGGATGCAGCCGGAAGGCAACAACATGCTTGGCATGTTCAGGATGATACAGGGAAATAAACCTCTTTTATATGAACTCATGATCATTTTCCCGGAAAATAATTCCGTTACATTGCGTTTGAAACATTTTAACGGGAATATGAAAGGTTGGGAACATAAAGATTCTAGTGGCATTTCATTTCCATTGATAAAAATAGACGGTAAAAAGGCATATTTCGACGGTCAAACATACCACCTCATGGATAATAATACACTTGTTGTTTATGTAGCACAGGTCAGGAAAGAGGGGTCGGTAACTGAGGCAATTTTCAAGTACAAGCGTATGGAGTAAGAATTTTGGAATGAGTTTCTCTTTATATAGAGCGGAACGACCAAGCTTAAATGAGCCTTATAGATCAACAACTAAAAAACAATGACATGAAAAAGATCATCATTGCAGCCATACTTTTTTCATCGTGTGCATCACAACAGCATGATACAAGTAAACAAGCTGCAGAAGAAATTAAGACCGCGGATGTGGCTATGAGTGACCTCGCCACAAAGGAAGGTTTTTTCCAGGCATTATTAAAATATGCAGATGATAGCCTGATCATTCCAAGAGAAGGTAAACTGCCAATGATCGGAAAGGTCGAAGTCGCAAAGGGCTGGGCTGAAAAACCCATGATCAAAGAACTTACATGGAAACCATTAAGGGCAGAAGCATCACAAAGCGGTGATATAGGTTATTCATTTGGCTATGCAATATACCAGGGCAAAGACACCACCACGTATACTAACTATTGCACTATTTGGAAAAAACAAAAGGATGGCTCATGGAAATTTGTGTATGATGCAGGTAATAATATTCCGGTGCCTGGAAATAATTTTTTCGAATAGAAATTCAAAAAATATGGAAAGGCATTTTATTCATGCCTGTTCTTTTTTAACCTATAAAGTCCGGTTTGTTTTTCTACTATCAGAATTGTAACAGGAATGCTGTTCCTTCTCCGTCTCTGGATTGTACGTGTATATTTCCTTTATGCAGCATCATTATTTGCTTACAAAGACTTAGGCCAATGCCGCTCCCGCTTTTTTTAGTGCTGAAAAATGGAATGAAGATCTTCTCTATTATTTCTGCCGGCATACCGCTGCCATTGTCGGCAACTTTAATTATGGCTTTACGGTTGTTACTTAAATACGCCGATAAGACTATGCGTGGATGATTTTTTTCTTTTACGGCTTCAATTGCATTGACAACAAGGTTAATTAAAACTTGCTCAAGAAGATTAGTATCTGCTTCAAGTGTGAGATCCGGATCCTTTAATATTGTTTCTATTTCAATATTCTTTTGCTCAAGCGTGGGTTGCATCAATTGCAATAGGTTTTCGAAAATATCGCGTACATAAATTCTCTTCAGATTCAGCGTTGTTATTTTATTAAGATTGCGATAGGTTTCAGCAAACTTCAAAAGCCCTTCGCTTCTTCGCTTGATAGTTTCAATACCCAATTCAAGATCATCAACCGATCCGGATTCATTGCTTAAGACGGCCACTGATTGCTGTAAGCGGTGTTTTAAAGTTTCTGCAAGAGAAGAGATAGGTGCCACTGAATTCATTATCTCATGTGTCAATACACTTAGCAGTTTCTGCCATGCTTTTGATTCTGTTTCATCAAGGGCTTCATTTACATTTTGAAAAGCGATGAGCTTATAAATTTTTCCTTCTGTTTGAAATGCCGTAGCGGACAACAATACTTTAAACGAAGAAGTTTCCAGGTGTGCGGTCGCTATTCGTCCATCACCCGGTTTCACTGAAATGATCTGCTGATACAATGTCTGATCTCTCCTTTCTAATGAATGAATTGTTTTCAAATAGGGGAGCTGCATCATTTTCTTAAGCGATTCATTCATCCAAACAATTTTTCCGCTGTCTTCTTCATAAGAAAGAATACCTGTATCAACAAGCTCAAGTATTTTTTGCAGATATTGATATTGTGTTTCTTTCTCTTTACTGATGACTTTAAACGTTGTGTTGATCTCATTGAATCCCTGACGAAGTGGTTGTATTTCTACCGGCGCATGTTTTACATCAAAGCTTCTCGAAAAATCACGGTAGTGCACTGATTCAACAAACTGCCCAAGCTCATCATGTGCTTTTTTATGGAAGCGGTAAAAATCGACAAGCTGGTAAATAATGACCGGGCCGGCGAGGAGTAAATAAACATAGAGTTCTTTTACTAAAAGAAAAGAAGTGATGCTTAATGTTATAAATAAGAAGATCACTCTTGTTAAAATCCGCCATTCAAATTGCTTAAATATCATACCCCCTGTCCCCCTAAAGGGGGAACTTAGATTTAATTTTTATTAAAAATATGCAAAGTCAAAAATAGCTAGTAACAAATTATTGATAGTAACAAATACGTTTAAAAAAAATTACATGTTGAAAATTTTTCATACAATAAAGTTTATTCTACCTAAGTCACCCCTTTAGGGGGACAGGGGGTTTAAATATCATACTTACTTAACCTCCTGTACAATGCAGTTCTTGTTAATCCTAATTCTTTAGCAGCCTTCGTAATATTGCCGTTATTTTTTTCTATCACTTTTAAAATAGTATTTTTTTCAATTGTACTTAATTTCATTTCTTCGGGCTCGTTATCGCTTGCAATAGCAGATTCAATTGGAGAAAAGATCAGATCATTGGCCTGTAATACATCATCATCGGCCATGATCACTGCTCTTTCAATTGTATACTGAAGTTCCCGTACGTTTCCGGGATAATGATAGTTCATCAATTTCTCAATCGCTTTGTTATCAAATTCCAGTGCCGGCTTTATATATTTATTGCAATACAACCTGCAGAAATGTCTTGCGAGCAATAATATATCGCTCCCTCTTTTGCGAAGGGGAGGCATTACAATTTCAACCGTATTGATACGGTAGATAAGATCTTTTCGAAAACGGTTTTCGTTCGCAAGTTCACTTAATGAAACATTGGTTGCGCAGATCAATCTGATATCAACAGCAATCGCCTCATTGCTTCCAAGCCTGCTGATTTGCCGGTTTTGTAATACATTCAATAGCTTAGCTTGTTGTTGCAAAGAAATGTTTCCGATCTCATCAAGAAAAAGCGTTCCTCCATTTGCTGATTCAAACCTTCCCATCCTGTCTTCCCTTGCATCGGTAAAAGCACCTCGCTTATGACCGAACAATTCACTTTCAAATAATGATTCTGTGAGCGCACCTACATCAACTTTTATATATGGTTTATCAGCACGCAACGATTGTTGATGAATTGCTTTTGCAACCAGGTCTTTTCCCGTTCCGTTTTCTCCTAATATTAAAATATTGGCTTCAGTGGGTGCGATTTTTTCAACCTTATAAAATATTTGCTGCATCACTTCCGATTCACCAATTAATTCCCGGCCAATAATTGAATCCGAGTTCAAACCGGGCGTAAGTGATGTTTTGGTTTCTTTTCTTTTTAATGAATCTTTAATTATTGAAATGAGCTTTTCATTATGCCAGGGTTTTACCACAAAGTCAGCGGCTCCTTCTTTTAGCGACCGCACAGCCAGGTCAATATCGCCATACGCGGTGATCATGATCACAGCAGAATCAACTTTTGATTTTTTTATTTCATGTAGCCAAAACAAACCTTCATTGCCGGTATGAATTGAACTGGTGAAATTCATATCCAGCAAGATCAGATCAAAGTGATCTTTGTTTAAATGCCAGCGAAGGTTTTCCGGATTTTTTTCGGTTATTACCTCTTTCACTTCTGTTTTTAATAATAACCTTACGGCGGTCAGCACATCGGGGTCATCATCTACAACTAATATGGACGCATTCTTTAATATCATCTATACTCCACTTAAGATTTTTCAACATGCATTTTAACAACTTCTGCAATTATACCATAATTACAAAGTCATGGCAATTAATTTTTTAGTAATAAATGTGCCAGTCGGGTGTATCAAAAGCGTACAGTGGATGTATCACTAACGAACAGTTTCGTAGATCGGCGGCTTGTAACATTCTGTAAATCAAAATCGTCCTAAACTGGCATATTCTTCCCATAAGGATAACCAGTTTTCTCATGTAGATATTTATTAAGCTGCTTCAGTCTTCAACGCAGTCGTAAGGTTGGAGCAGCTTATTTTAACAAATCGGACTTTTTAAAACCAATTATAACCGTGGATAGAGTCATTGCAAAAAAGAAATGGAGCCGCAAACGCATATTGACCATTGCCGGAATTGTCGGCATTATTGTTTTGATTGCCGGAGCTTATTATATGACTTCAGGAAAACCGCGCCTGAACGTTGAAGCTGAAAGGATCACGATCAGTGAAGTAAAGTCTGGTCCATTCAAAGAATTCATTCCGGTTAATGGAATTGTGTTGCCTATCACTACAATTTATCTCGATGCGTTGGAAGGCGGAAGAGTGGAAGAAAGATATGTTGAAGATGGTGCTATTATGAAAAAAGATCAACCGATCCTCCGGCTATCCAATACTGATCTGGAGTTGAGCCTGGTACAGCAGCAAACCTCAGTTTATAACCTTCTTACACAAATGCAGATCTCTCAAAACCAGGCAGAACAGAATAAAGTTACCCGCATGACCCAGTTGGCTGATGTAACCGCGCAATTCAAGGAAGCGGAAAGACTTTATAAGCTTAATAAAAGACTTTATGAGCAAAAAGTAATTGGTGCGCAGGAGTTCAAGCAATCCGAGATTAATTATCAATCCCTGTTAGATAAAAAGGGACTTTCCGAACAGATCGTAAAACAGGATTCTGCATCAGGTAACCAGCAATTGAGACAGGCTCAACAATCTTACAGAGGTTCACAGGAAGCGCTGAATGTAATGCAGAAAAAAGTTGGCGACCTGATAGTAAGAGCACCTGTTGATGGACAACTCACTTCACTAGATGCAGAAATAGGTCAATCAAAAAATAAAGGTGAAAGACTTGGTCAGCTTGATATCCTCAGCGGTTTTAAAGTAAGAGTAGATATTGATGAACATTATATTTCCCGTATCTACACTGGCTTAATAGGAGATTTCACTTTTGCCAATAAGAGCTATAAGCTGAAAATTAAAAAAGTTTACACACAGGTAACCAATGGCCGTTTCCAGGTTGATATGGAATTTGAAGGTGAAGTTCCACAAGGCATTCGCCGCGGACAGACACTGCAAATCGGACTTGCATTAAGTGACGAGATAACGGCGTTGCTTTTGCCAAAAGGCGGGTTCTATCAGCAAACCGGTGGCAACTGGATATTCAAAGTGGCCGATAATGGAAAGACAGCATATAAAGTAGATATACAACTTGGCATGCAAAGCCCCGACTATTACCAGGTATTGCAGGGATTAAAAGCAGGGGACAAAGTGGTTACATCAAGTTATGAAAACTATGGGAACATGCAGGAACTCGTTATTAAAAATTAGAACAATTGGATAACTTATAAACGTATAGCCATGAAAAATAAAATCATCTATTTGTGCTTCCTGATTTTTTCAGCCAGTATGATCTCTTCCGCTAAAAAAACACCGGGTACGATCTCGGCTTGCTCAGCGGCAGAAATTAAGAAATGCAAAGAGGCAAAAAAAACCGAAGCCAATAAAGAAACCGAGTTTGCACTTCCTTCGCTCGGGCTTTTCTTTTTCAACATCTAAACTTTCACCTTCACTTTAAAAAATAAAAAATGATCAAGATTGCAAATCTCGAGAAAACTTATCGCACAGAAGAAGTAGAAACAGTAGCCTTGAACAAACTTTCTTTTGAAATAAAAGAAGGAGAGTTCGTAGCAGTAATGGGCCCATCGGGTTGTGGTAAATCTACATTATTAAACATTGTGGGCTTGCTTGATGACCCGGATGACGGCAGTTACCAGTTCAATGGAATTGAAGTTGCAAAATTCAATGAACGCAAAAGAGCCGATCTGCGTAAGAGGAATATCGGTTTTGTGTTCCAGAGCTTTAATCTTATTGATGAGCTAACTGTTTTTGAAAATGTTGAATTGCCTCTTATTTACACGGGTGTAAAAGGTGCTGACCGGAAAAAGAGAGTGGAAGAAGTGTTGGATAAGATGCAGATCATGCATCGGCGCAATCACTACCCGCAACAATTATCGGGTGGTCAGCAGCAGCGTGTGGCAGTAGCAAGAGCCGTTGTCAATAAACCAAAGTTGATACTTGCCGATGAGCCGACAGGTAATCTTGATTCACATAATGGAAGCGAGGTAATGCAAATGCTAACTGATCTTAATGAGCAGGGCACCACGATCATCATGGTAACTCACTCTGAACATGATGCCCGCTACAGTCATCGTATCATTCGTATGCTGGATGGACAGACAGTGACTGAGAATATATTGGTGTAAACGGAAGTCAGAAGTATGAAGTCGGATGTCAGACTTCGTACCTCAGACTTCTGACTTCATTTCTTAAAGTATAGCCATGTTTAAAAATTATCTTAAAATAGCATGGAGAAACCTTGTAAAGAATAAAACCTTTTCTTTCATAAACATTATAGGCCTGGCTTCAGGCTTTGCCTGTTTTATTTTAATTGCCTTGTATGTAGCCGATGAATTAAGTTATGATCGCTTTAATAAAAAAGCAGGTCGTATTTATCGCATAAACTCCGATATTGTTTTTGGCGGAAATAAATTACACCTCGCAGTAGCTTCAGATCCTATGGGAGCTACATTAAAAAAAGATTATCCACAGGTGGAGGAATATGTTCGTTTCTATACGTCAAATGGCTCAAAACTAATTAAGAAAGGAGATCAGTATATCAATGAAAATGAGGTGGCCCATGCTGATTCAACTCTCTTTGATGTATTCACTCTTCCTGTAATTGCAGGTGACGCAAAAACTGCATTGAATGAACCCAACACTGTTGTTGTTTCTGAATCAGCTGCGAGGAAATATTTTGGGACTACTGATGTGTTAGGGAAAACTATTGAAACTGACGACAACGGAAGTACACTATACAAAATAACGGCGGTAATGAAGGATATACCGCATAATTCTCATTTTAATTTTTCCATGATCTTCTCCATGGATAATGTGCAATATCAATGGGGACAATTTTTAAGTCATAATCATCAGACATATTTATTGCTGAAGCCGGGAACAGATTACAAAGCATTTGAAAAGAATTTCTCACAATTCATCAATAAATATGTAGTGCCGCAGGCGGCTCAATTCATGCAGATCAAATCAATGGATGAGTTTGAAAAAGCGGGAAACAAACTGAAGTATAGCCTGACCCCATTAACTGATATCCATCTTCATTCCGATCGTACTGTTGAGATGGGTGTAAACGGCAACATTCAATACGTATATATATTTTCCGTAATTGCCCTGGTAGTGTTGATCCTTGCTTGCATCAATTTTATGAATCTTTCTACGGCAAGATCAGCAAGCAGGGCAAAAGAAGTCGGCATCCGTAAAGTTGTTGGTTCAGAAAAAAGGTATTTGATAAGGCAATTTTTAACCGAGTCGATTTTAACAACTATCCTTTCAACTGTACTTGCCATTAGTATTGCAGCGCTTTGCATGTCGTGGTTCAACAATTTATCAGCAAAAGAATTACGCATTTCAGATATTCTGCAACCAAAATATCTTTCAGTTCTTATTGCGTTGCCTATCATTGTCGGTTTGTTAGCCGGTATTTATCCTGCATTTGTTCTCTCTTCCTTTAATCCAATTGTAGTTTTAAAAGGGAAACTGAGTGGTGGATTGAAGAGAAGCAATTTGAGAAATATTTTAGTGATTAGTCAATTCACGATCTCGATTTTCCTTATTGCTGCCACGATCATTGTATTTCGACAGCTGAATTTTATCCAGACAAAGAAACTTGGGTTCAATAAAGATCAAATGCTCGTCGTCAGAACTGGTGCTTTGGATAATAAACGTGATGCTTTTAAGAACGAAGTATCAAAGCTTCCCGGAGTAAAAGCTTCTACTTATGCGGGATTTCTTCCCGTGTCTGGCTATTCAAGAAATGATGTTAGCTTTTCTACAAGCACGGCAATGACTGCAGAAAACAGTTTGAATATGCAGGTGTGGGATATTAGTTATGAGTATATACCGGTGATGGAAATGGAGATTATAAGGGGAAGAAACTTTTCAAAAGAATTTGGTGCAGATTCAAATGCAACGATAATCAATGAAACTGCGGCGAAGCTTCTTGGTTGGGATAATCTTACCGGAAAAAAACTTTATACATTTTACCAGGATCAGGTCGGAACAAGACTCATTGGCCGGGATGTGATCGGGGTTGTAAAAAACTTTCATTTCGATTCAATGAAAGAAAACATCGGACCACTTTGTTTCCGGCTAGCAAATAACTCATGGATTACGGCATTTAAAGTAAACACTTCAGACATAAAACAACTTGTTGGTACTATCGAAAATAAATGGAAAACAATGGCCCCGGGCAAACCATTCAGTTATCAGTTCATGGATGAAGCTTTTGATAGCATGTATCGCGTTGAACAGCGCACCGGTAAACTGGGGTTAACACTTGCTATTATTGCAATTGTTATCGCATGTCTCGGATTATTCGGTTTAGCAACGTATACTGCGGAACAAAGAATAAAAGAAATAGGTGTTCGTAAAGTGCTTGGTGCTACTATCAGCAATATAATAACGATGCTGTCTAAGGATTTTATGATCCTTGTACTCATTGCATCAGCATTAGCCATTCCATTAGCATGGTGGGCAATGAACAGATGGTTAGAAGATTTTGCCTACAGGATAAACATTGGTTGGTGGATATTTATTGCAGCAGGTGTTATTGCTCTATTGATCGCTTTGATAACAGTGAGTTCACAAGCGATTAAAGCGGCGTTGGCTAACCCTGTAAAATCATTACGAACTGAATAATTAATAATTATTGATTAATAATTATTAAAACAAACATTATGATCAAGAATTATTTTAAAATAGCCTGGAGAAACCTTTTACATAACAAGACGTTTTCTCTAATTAATATTTTCGGACTTGCGCTCGGAATGACCTGCAGTCTATTAATTATGCTTTGGTTGAAAGATGAGTTGAAAAGAGACAGGTTTCATGCAAATGATAAAAGGTTGTTTCGTGTAATGGAGAACCAATATTATTCTGGTGATATTTCGACATTCCCATCGACCCCCGGTATACTGGCTGAGAATATTGTAAAGGATATACCTGAAATAGAAATGGCCAGCCAGATGCTTTGGGAAGAGCAACCCTTGTTCACTGTTGGCGATAAGTTTGACAAAGAAAAAGGCCGTTACGTACAAAAAGATTTTTTAAGGATGTTCTCTTTTAAGCTGGTAAAAGGCGACGCAGCCACTGCGCTTGCCAGGCCTGATGCTGTCGTAATTTCAGAAAAATTAGCTGATAAATATTTTAAAGGAGAAGACCCGATCGGAAGAATGATTAAGATCGATGGTAAAGAAAGTGTGGTTGTTACAGGCGTGCTCGAAGAAGTTCCCGAACTGTCATCGTTGAAATTTGATTTTTTACTGAGTTATGATATATGGTTCAAAAAAAATGACTGGGCAAAAGAGTGGGATAATAACGGGCCGAGGTGCTATGTAATGCTTGCGCCTAATGCTTTAGTTGAAAACGTGAATGCGAAGATCAAAGGGTATATTAAATCAAAGAAGAAGGACAGTAACGTAGACCTCTTTCTTCAGAACTATGGAGAGTCGTATCTCTATTCCAATTGGGATAATGGAAAGCAAGCAGGAGGCCGTATAGAATATGTAAGAATATTTTCGTTTGTAGCTGTGATTATATTATTGATCGCTTGTATAAACTTCATGAATTTAGCAACAGCCCGTTCTTTAAGAAGAGCAAGAGAGATCGGTGTACGCAAGGTAGTCGGTGCAGGAAAAAGACAATTGATCGCTCAATTCATTGGTGAATCAATGTTTGTTTCTTTTCTGGCCATTCTTTTTTCTCTTTTGATCGTCGCGCTGATACTTCCTTCATTTAATGTATTAACTGAAAAAAACCTGGCGATTGATCTCGCTGATCCTGCATTTTTATTGATCGTGGTGGGATTAACAGTGGTAACCGGCGTTATCTCCGGTTCGTACCCGGCTTTGTTCATGTCAACGTTAAAGCCAATAGTTGTCTTGAAAGGACTTCTGAAATTTAAATCCGGCGCCACATATTTTAGAAAGGGACTTGTTGTTTTTCAGTTTGCTCTGTCTATTTTTCTAATACTTGGAATGATCATTATTTATCGCCAGATAAGTTATATCAACAATAAAAATCTTGGATTTGCAAAAGAAGACCTTTTATATATGCCGCTTGAAGGTGGTTTGCAAAAAACCTTTTTCGCTTTCAAAGACGAGCTTCTCAAGCAGCCTGGAATAAAGAATATTTCAAGTGCACAAAGCAGCCCGCTGGAAGTCGGTAGTTCAACACAAGGTGTACGCTGGCCGGGAAAAGATACCACCAAACTTATCTTATTCAGTAATAACCCCATTACTTATGATTATGTAAAAACAATGGGAATTGAATTGTTAGCTGGAAGAGATTTTGATCCTTCGTATAGTTTGGATACTATGAATTATTTGGTGAACGAAGCAGCGGCAAGGAAGATCGGTTATAAGGACCCTGTTGGTAAAGAGCTAACGATGTGGGGTGACAAAGGAACCATTATAGGGCTGATGAAGGATTTTCATCATAATTCATTGCATGTACCTATCGAACCATTGATCCTTCGGTTGTACAAAGGAAGTTGGGTGAAAGAGGGCGGATATTGGGGAAATGTTATTATAAGAACAGAGAAAGGACAGTCAAAGCAGGCGTTGGCAGGTATGGAAAAGGTATTCAAGAAGTTTAGTCCTGGTTTTCCTTTCAAATATTATTTTACTGATGATGAGATCGAAAAAAATTATAAAGCTGAATATACAGTAAGCAAGCTCTCCCGGTATTTTGCATTTCTCGCCATTTTCATTTCCTGTCTTGGATTGTTTGGATTGGTAACATTTACAGCAGAACAGAAAACAAAAGAAATAGGAATTCGCAAAGTACTTGGCGCATCAGTAACGGGTATTGTTAGAATGCTCTCAAAAGATTTTTTAAAGCTGGTGCTTCTTGCGGCTGTTATTGCCTTCCCTGTTGCATGGTGGCTGATGCATAAATGGCTAATGGATTTTGAATACCGAATTGATATTGGATGGTGGGTATTTGTCGTGGCCGGTATTGTGGCATTATTGATCGCCTTATTAACGATCAGCTTCCAGTCTATAAAAGCTGCGATTGCTAATCCTGTCAAGAGTTTACGAACAGAATAATTTATAACATGTTTAAAAATTATTTCAAAACAGCATTTCGAAACCTGTGGAAGAACAAAACCTACAGTTTTCTAAATGTATTTGGGCTTGCCGTTGGTATCGCATGTGCGGGGCTTATCTTTTTATGGGTCGAAGATGAGTGGAACTATGATCATAGTCATGCAAAGAAAAATCAGTTATATCAGGTGTTGGAGAATCAGCCATTTGAAGGAAAGACATACACATTTGGTGCTACTCCGGGTTTATTGGCCGGGGCAATGAAAGAAGAGATTCCGGGTATTAAAAATAGCTGCCGGCTTACCTGGCAGCAATACACTTTATTCAATCTTGGTGAAAAATCAATTTATGAAAGGGGATTTTATGCTGACTCTTCTATATTCAACCTCTTTACTATACCATTTATACAAGGGCGGCCAGAAAATGCATTTCCTCAATTGCATTCATTGGTGATATCAGAGACGATGGCCAAAAAATTTTTTGGCGATCAAAAAGACATACTTGGAAAAACGTTGAAAGTTGACAACAAGAATGATTTCCTGGTAACCGGAGTATTTAAAGACCTGCCAGCTAATTCGACAATAAAATTTGACTGGCTTGCACCGTTTAAAATTTATTTTGATCAAAATAGCTGGTTGACCGGATGGAACAATAACGGGATACAAACTTTTGCTGAGATAGACGCAAAAGCCGATGTATCTGCCATCAATAAAAAATTGTATGGGTATATAAGAACAAAAGACACGGCGGCTTCCGCACTGCCATTTTTATTCAGCATGAACGATTGGAGGCTTTACAGCAAATTTGAAGAAGGCAAACAGGTCGGCGGGCGAATTCAATATGTTCGCATGTTCAGCATTATTGCCTGGATCATTTTGTTGATTGCGTGTATCAATTTCATGAATCTTGCCACCGCAAGGTCTGAAAAAAGAGCCCGGGAAGTAGGTGTAAGAAAAGTTTTAGGTGCAGGGAAAAAAATTCTTGTTGCGCAATTCATCTGTGAAGCGATGTTGATGGCATTTCTATCACTGCTATTTGCCGTTGCGATCATCTATTTCGTCTTGCCGGCTTTCAATAAATTGGTTGAGAAAAAACTGATCATTGGGCTAGACAACCCGTTACACATTTTTACGCTGATTCTAATTGGCCTGATCTGTGGCCTGGTTGCCGGAAGTTATCCATCGCTATATCTTTCATCATTCAACCCGGTGGGTGTATTTAAGGGATTGAAATTAAAAGACAGTGGGGCTACTTATATCAGGAAAGGCCTGGTTGTCCTTCAATTCACTATTTCAATCGTATTGATCATTAGTACGATCATTATTTATAACCAGATTCAACATATTAAGAACAGGGAGCTTGGTTATAATAAAGAGAATGTGATCCAGACAGGAGTGAGGGGAGAAATGAAGAATAATTTCGGAGTTATGAAAAATCAACTGCTTTCATCAGGCTATGTCGAGAATGTTGCACTTTCAAATTTGAATCAATTATATATGGGTAGCTCTACAGGAGCCTATGCCTGGGAAGGAAAAGATCCATCAAAAGATGTACTGGTTACGCAGGATATAATAAGCCCGGGTTATATAAACACGATGGGCATCCAATTAATCAAGGGAAGAGATTTTTATGCAGATGCGAAATCTGACAGCCTCAACTTAATAGTAAATGAAACTTTTGCCAAAATCATTTCGAAGGATACCAAAAGAGAGGATGTATTGGGAACAATCCTGCGTGTTGATTCAACCAGCTATACAATTATAGGCGTGGTCAGAGATTTTGTGTTTGATGATATGTATGGAAAAAGTGATCCACTTGTTTTTCAAAGCTACCCTGAAAATTTTGGTTACATGTACGTTCGGTTAAAAGCACAGGCCAATACAGAAAAAGCTGTTGCAAAGATTGAATCGATCGTGAAAAGCAATAATCCCCGCTATCCTTTCAATTATGTTTTTGTCGATGAGGAGTTTGACAGATTATTCAGAAGTGAGATGCTGATAGGGAAGCTATCAAGAATATTTGCATTGCTTGCCATTGTTATTACCTGTCTTGGTTTGTTTGGATTGGCAGCGTATACAGCAGAGCGCAGGACAAAGGAGATTGGAATTCGTAAAGTTTTGGGTGCTTCGGTACCGGGAATCGCAGGGTTGCTTTCAAAAGATTTTTTGAAACTGGTGATCATTTCAGCAGTGATCTCATTCCCATTAGCATGGTGGTTTATGCATAACTGGCTGCAAGACTATGCATACCGGGTTCAAATAAGCTGGTGGGTATTTATAATGGCAGCCGCATTGGCATTAATCATCGCAATATTCACGATCAGTTTCCAGGCAATAAAAGCCGGTCTCGCGAACCCGGTAAAGTCATTACGAACTGAATAAATCTTTTTATATGATCAGTAATTATTTCAAACTGGCTACAAGAAATCTTACCAAACGCAAAGGATATTCCTTTTTGAATATTCTTGGCCTTGCTATTGGTATCACATGTTGCCTGCTTATTTTTCAATATGTTTCTTATGAAAAAAGCTATGACAAGTTTCCATCGAAGCAAAATCAAATTGTTCGGCTGCGGCTTGATTCGTACCAGCAGGGAAAATTAGCCTGGCAATCAGCTGTTGTTTATCCTGCTATCGGTCCCACAATAAAGAAAGACTATCCTGAAGTAGAAGACTTTTGCAGGTTGTTGCCGCAGGACCTGGTCTTGGCCAATGCCAGCACAAATGCCAAGTTCAAAGAAACGCAAGGTTATTTTGCCGATCCTTCTGCAATAAAAATGCTTGGAGTGCAATTACTGAATGGTGATCCGGACAAAGCTTTAAACGATCCTCAAAACATTATTATATCGGAAACAATGGCAAAGAAATATTTCGGAATTTCTGAAGCCGTTGGCAAGCAATTGCAAACTCCTGGTTCAAGCAGAGATGGTAGTTATCTGATCACCGGCGTATTTAAAGATCACCCTCACAATTCTCATCTTAGGATTAATTACCTGACCTCCTATGCCACACTTGTCAGTCAGTTAAAAGCGAATGGCGATACAAGCAACACTGCACAAACATCTTTTGGTTGGTACGATTTCTATACCTATCTGCAATTGAAGCCAGGTATGGAACTAAATGAATTCGGATCCAAATTGCCTGCTTTTTGCGATCGTTATATCAATAGCATAGAAAGAAACAAGGTTAACAATTTAAAATACACCCTTTCCATTATCCCACTTTCAGACATTCATCTTTATTCGAATTACAAATATGAAGCCGCAGTGAATGGCAATGGCAGAGCTGTGAGGTTTATATTTCTCATCGGGTTTATCATTATGGCCATTGCATGGATCAACTATATTAATCTAAGCACGGC
>Ga0075418_10000687_pt1 | contig 36566 bp, 37 predicted proteins | sample SoiMetdeltSBSDD2_FD_81776 | JGI IMG/M metagenome (GOLD analysis project Ga0075418, IMG submission 81776) | Bulk soil microbial communities from a Populus tree surrounding site in Tennessee, USA - Soil MetaG P. deltoides SBSDD2 | ecosystem: Environmental > Terrestrial > Soil > Tree plantation... | reverse complement strand
CTCGTCGGGGTCAGGGGTCAGCGGTCAGGCGTGCCCTGAAAACCCGTCAGGGGTCAGCGGTCAGGCGTGCCCTGAAAACCCGTCAGGCGTCAGGGGTCAGCGGTCAGGCGTCATGGGTCATGCGCCCTGAAAACCCGTCAGGCGTCAGGGGTCAGCGGTCAGGCATGCCCTGAAAACCCGTCAGGCGTCAGGGGTCATGGGTCATGCGTGCCGTTGTTACACTGATCGCCCGATGACCGACCTCTCTTGGTATCCGAACAGCGGCCGGCTATGTCTTACCCTCGCGCTGCTTCGCATGCGCGACCGCCTGCTCCGGGTCTTTCTCCAGGCGCGACAGCGCAAGCTCACGAGTCTTGGTGGCCCAGTAGAAGCCGAATGTCCACATGCCGGCAGCTTCGATGAAGAAAATCTTGTTGGGCATTTGACCCAGTAGCCATGCGACGGCGATCCCGTAAAGGGGAAAAAGGATCATCGCGAATGCGATGATCTTGTACGTCCGTTCGAACCCTGCCTTGTTGCTCTCTGGGGGCAGGTATTCGAGGCTTTTCCGCGCGCAAAGCCAGGCGACCAGCGCGAGAAGCACAAAGAGAGTCGCGGCGGCTATCCAGTGAACGTACTTCGGCGGCAGGGCAGCCCACACTTCGACCGCCGGACAATTGAGATATATCTCTTTCAGGCGGTCGCTGTCCGGGATTTCGGGAAGTCGCTCAGGATAGATCGCGACCACCACGGCGCAAACGGCGGCCAGGTTCAGGAACAGATTCTCCAGGGGGGTGAGCCCCTTGTACACGTACAGGCCCACGCCTACCGCGAAGAGGAATCCCACGAAGAACGTTCGCATCGGGAAGGTTGCGCACTGGTCCTTCGTGGCGGCCCAGAAGTACGCGCTCATCGACGGCTGCAGGTCCAGGCCATGGCGGTACTTGCCGTAGCAGTACAGGACCAGCGGCATGGCAAACGCGAGCACGGCAAGACCCGCGCGCAGGGAAAAATAGGTGTCGGAGAAGTGCTTCCAGAGCTCTTTGGAGTTCCTGGCCGGCGGTGTGTTGGACAGCATTTTCATTTGTTACCCCTCCAGCTCATGTCTTGCCGGAGGCGCGTGATTCGATCTGCTGTATGAGGCTGGGCACCATTCTTTCGCTTACCCCGGCGGCAACGCACATCAGCACGATCGCGGAAAGATGGTTGAACTTGCCGAGCAGGTCGGCGCGAATCGCAATCACCACGATGAACGCGCCCAGCACGCCCACCATGATCCGAAAGATGCCTTCCATCTGGTGCATGCGCCGGCCGGCGGTGATGTCGAGTGAAACCGTTCGGCTGCGTTGCAGGACGGACAGCCAGGCCCCCAGCCCGCCCACGAACGACCCCAGCAGGATCATATGTATGGCGGAGCCGACCGGGTCTACCCCCTGCGGGCGCCCGCCGAAGAATACCAGCCAGACGACGACCACCGCGCAAACAAGTGAAGCGAGACCGGCTCCCGTCAGGTACCAGGTCCGGGCGATCTCGGTCGTGCGCGCCTTGATCCATTCCTCGGCCAGCGTCAGAACGGCATCCGCTGACTTCACATCCTTCTGAAACAGACGGGCCACGGCTTCAGCGATCATTCTCGCGTATACGGCGCGCTTTTCCGACGAGAGTTCGTCGGTGTCGAAGGACTCGAGCTGGGCGATTCTGTTGAGCGCCTGGCCCGTGTCGGCGCCCAGCATGTCGTTATCGTTCATGTTCCATTCGACGTAGTTCTGCTCATCGATGTACACGATGAAATCGTCGTCGCTGTCGATCAACCATTCGATCGTGTGCCTGAGAGTTGGATCGAAGTCGCCCTCGGCCAGGGTCGAGAACTTGAACGGGTACTGGATGGGAGGGGGCGGCTTGCCGGAGCACCCGGCGGCAGGCCGTGGCGCGTCAGGTGCGGTGTCCATCTCTTTCCCTCCCTATCCTGCTAGGTGTCCGACTTTGGCATCTAGCGCATCATGCGGGTCGACGTTCAATCGGTCTTTTGGCCTATGCCTGCAGCATACACGCTCGGCCGTTCACGCGACAGAAATAGGCATACTGGGCCAGGCTCGCGGCAGGCTCGATCGTCTGGGCTGGTCCCTCGCCGCTACCCCTCCTCAAACCGCAGCGATCAGCCCGGCCACGTGACTTAGCCGAGCTGGAGCACGCAACTGGGGCGGATGGGGCGGTGGCGGGATGGTCCGGTCCACGCGCCAACGGCGTGATCGGTCTGTCCACCCGGGATTGTTTCCGGGGATGCTCCGGCAGTATAGTTCCATATGTTGGAATGCACTGGAAGGGAGATCCAAAGGGGCTCGCGGAACAACAGAAATCTCGAGGAGGAGCAAATCCATGAGCACGACCAAAAGAGAAGGCGTGACACTAACGCGGACATTTTTTTACTGTTTCCTGCTTGCGTGCGCGGTGTGCTTTGCCGCCACGGCCCGGGGCGGCGAGTATCCCGAGCGTCCGGTGCGGCTCCTCATTCCCTTCGCGCCAGGCGGCGCCTCGGATTTCGGCGGGCGTCTGGTCGCCACCGGGCTGTCCGAGATCCTGAGCCAGCAGTTCATCGTGGACAATCGCGGAGGAGCATCCGGCCTCATCGCCACCGAAATCGCGGTCCGGTCGAACCCGGACGGCTACACGCTCTTCCTCGGCAACGTCAACACGATGGCGATCAACCCGCACATCCAGGTGATGAAGGTGGACGTGATAAAGGATCTCGTCGCGATCGCCCCGGTGTCGAGCGTTCCCACCGTGATCTGTGCCCATGTCAGCGTGACTGGAAACACGCTGAAGGAATACCTCGACGACGCCTTGCGCTCGAAACGCGAGATCAAGTACGGCACCGCGACGCTGTCGTCCCCGGGACGGTTCATCATGACGGCATTCCTCAAGTCCCAAGGGATCAAGATTCTGGAAGTGCCGTACAACGGAGCGGGGCCGGCGACGACGGCACTGCTCGCCGGCGAGATGGAAATCCTGCCGGTGACGGTGGCCTCGATAGCGGGCCTCGTGAAGGCCGGCAAGCTGAAGGCGCTCGCTGCGACGCAGAAGTCACGCGTCCCGCTGCTGCCCGACGTGCCGACCATGCCGGAGCTCGGCTATCCGGATATCGTCATGGGGCAGTGGAACGGCGTCTTCGGCCCGGCCGCGCTGCCGCGTACCATGGTGTTGAAGCTGCACAAGGCCATCACGAGCACGATGAAGCAAGAGCAGACCAGACAGCGCCTGAACACTGCGGCCGCGGAGGCTCTCTTCAGCGCGTCGCCGGAAGAGTACGCCGCGTACGTCCGCGGCGAAAACATTCGCTGGGGGAAGATCATTCGCGCGTCGGGGCTCGCGGTGGGGAAATAGGCGCCCTGACACCCGTCATGCGTCATCGGTCAGGGGTCAGGCGTGTGAGAACACGTCATGGGTCATGCGTCATGGGTCATGCGTCATGGGTCATGCGTGTGAAACCCGTCCCTCTGCCCGCTGACGCGGTGTGAGGTGCTTTTTCTGGCTCATGCGATGCCGTGTGATTCCGGTAGCGCGCGCCGTGCTTCTGAAGCGCGCATGTTTGGGAGAGCGCGGATCGGATACACCCCTTGCAGTTCCATTGCTCTCTGTGATGGGAACCTCTGAGTGGACTGATCACCAAGGATTTGGCGAGCGTTAGAATGTTCTCATGCGGGACATAAACGATTTCACCGTACTCCTCCTCCCCGGCCTCGGCGGCTCGGGGCCCGACCACTGGCACACCGCCTGGGGCAAGGCCTTTCCGGGCATGCAGCGCGTGGAGCAGGCGGATTGGGATAAGCCGGTCTATTCCGAATGGTCCGCGCGCCTTACCGAGGCAGTTGCCCGGACCGCGCGTCCGGTCGTGCTGGTGCCGCACAGCCTTGGCACGTCGCTCACGATGCGCTGGTCCTTCGAGCACCCGGAGCACGCGCGGATGGTGGCCGGCGCCTTCCTCGTTGCGCCGACCGACCGGGACCGATTCGACGCCTCTCCCACGTCGCCGGTGCGCGGCTGGGGACCGATGATTCTGAAACCTCTGCCTTTTCCATCGATGGTAGTTGCAAGCCGCAACGACGACCGCGTGTCCTTCGAGCGTGCCCGCGAATTTGCCGCGGCCTGGGGCTCGGCTTTCGTCGACGCGGGCAACCTCGGGCATATCGGTAGCGCCGCGAAGCTCGATCTGTGGCCGTTCGGTCTGTTTTACTTTGGCCAGTTCGTTGGTTCCCTGAAATAGTCACGTATAGAATTGTCTGTGTTCGTCTGCGGTTCCATATTGAAGGAGTTGCAGCCGTGAGAGCACTCGTGTCCAGCTTCGCGTTCGCCGCCGCGACCTGCGTTGCCGTCGCGACGCACGCCCAATCCTACCCGGTCAAGCCGGTGCGCTTCGTCGTCCCTTTTGCGTCGGGAGATGGTCCGGACCTCGTCGCCCGGCTCGTCGGCGACAGGCTCGGCAGGGCCTGGGGCCAGCAGGTCCTCGTCGAAAATCGCACCGGCGCGGGCGGCACCATCGGCGCCGCCTTCGTGGCCAAAGCGCCCGCCGACGGCTACACGCACCTCATTTGCAACATCGCATCGAACGCTATCGCACACTCCGTCTACACCAAGCTGCCGTACGACATCCTCAACGATTTTGCGATGGTCTCGCGCATGGCACTGACCGCGAACGTCGTCGTCGTGCATCCTTCGATGCCGATCCGGTCGATTGCCCAGTACGTCGCCATGGCCAAGGCGAATCCGGGCAAGCTGACCTACGGCACCGGCGGCGTCGGCACCTCGCCCCACCTGTCCATGGAGCTCTTCCGGCTCAAGACCGGCATCAATATCCTGCTCGTTCCCTACAAGGGCGCCGCGCCCGCCGCGGTCGATCTCGTCGGCGGGCAGATACCGTCGATGATGGCGAACCTGCCTTCCATACTGAGCCTCATTCTCGCGGGCAAGGCGCGGCCGCTCGCCGTCACCTCCGAGAAGCGCGCGGCGCCCCTGCCCGACGTCCCGACGATGATCGAATCCGGCATTCCGGGCTACGTGGTCACCCCGTGGTACGGGGTGTGCGCGCCCGCGGCCACGCCCGCGCCGGTGCTCGACAAGCTCAACGCCGATATCGTGCGGACGCTGCAGGCCGCCGATGTGCGGCAGCGCCTCGCCGATCTCGTCATCGAACCCGCGCCCACCAGCCGCGAGGAGTTCGCCGCGTTCGTGCGCTCCGAGGTCGAGCGCTGGGAGAAGGTGGTCAAGGACGCGGGAATTCCACGCCAATAACCGTCAGGCGTCAGGGGTCAGCGGTCAGGCGTCCCTAAAAACCCGTCAGGCGTCAGGGGTCATGGGTCAGGCGTCCCTAAAAACCCGTCAGGGGTCAGGGGTCAGGCGCGCTCAAGGAGGCGGGGAGGTGTTCCTTTTCCTGGCGCATGCGACACCGTGTGATTACGGTGGCGCGCGCCGTGCTTCTGAAGCGCGCATGCTTGCGAGGGCACCGATCGTATTCATCCCTGCAGTTCCATTGCATGGAGTATTGTTGTCCCGCAAACCTATCAGGAAAAGCGATGTCCGGCGCGTTGCCCCTCGTGTGGTTACTTTCGACCGGTGGCACCATTGCAGGCAAGGGTGCTTCCCCCACAGATCTCACCCAGTATCAGGGCGCGACCCTGCTCGGCTCCGAGCTGCTCGCCGCGGTACCCGAGATCGCGCAGTACGCCGAAGTCAGGTTCGAGCAGGTGGTGAACGTCGCGAGCCCGGACATGACGCCGGCGGTGTGGAAAACGCTTGCCCGGCGCATCAACGCGATCTTCGCCGAGGACGCGGCAGTGGCGGGCGTGGTGGTCACCCATGGCACGAGCACGCTCGAGGAAACGGCGTACTTCCTGCACCTCACGGTGCGTCACGACCGACCGGTCGTCCTCGTCGGTTCGCAGCGGCCGGCCACGGCCTTGAGCGCCGACGGCCCGCTCAATCTCCTGAACGCGGTGCGAACGGCCGCCGCACCGGAAGCGCGAGGCAAAGGCGCGCTCGTCGTGATGAACGAGGAGATCAACGGCGCGCGTGACGTGACCAAGAGCAACACTTACCGGGTGGAGACGTTTCGCTCCGGCGAGCTCGGTTTTCTCGGCTATGTCGACGAGGACACGGTGAGTTTCTACAAGGCCTCCACGAAACGCCATACCGCGGAATCCGAGTTCGACATCGCGGGCGTGGCGGACTTTCCGCGGGTCGAGATCGTCTATTCGTACGCGCAAGCTTCGGCGGTGCCGCTACATGCCCTGGTGCGCGAGGGCGTGGATGGCATCATATTCGCGGCGCCGGGCGCGGGCAGCCTGTCGGAAGCCGAGCGCAGCGCGATCGAGGCCATCGTCTCATCGTCATCGGCGACGAAACCGGTCATGATGCGCTCGACCCGGACCGGAAACGGGCGCGTCACCGGCCGCAGGAAGTTCGACAGCCTTGGTATGATCCCCACCGACAATCTCAGCCCGCAGAAGTCCCGCATCCTGCTCATGCTGGCGCTCACGAAAACGCGCGAGCCCGGGGAGATCGCGCGGATCTTCTCCGAGTACTGACAAGCCAGGGTTTTCCACGTGATCTCTTTCATTGACGCGCGGCTCAGATCCCACTTCGATCTGACCTGTCTGCGAAAAGAGTCGCCTGACCCCTGACCCATGACCCATGACGGCTTTATAGGAGGACTCGGCGTGCGTTACGAGCTTTACTACGGAAACACCAATCAGGGACGCGGCGAGTTCGTGCGGCTCACCCTCGAGGAGGCGCAGGCCGACTATGTCGATGTGGCACGCGAAAGCGGCCCCGGCCTGGGGCCGGAGGCGATGGCGCCTTATCTGAAGGGAACGAACGTCGCTCATCCGCAATTCGCGCCGCCGTTCCTCAAGCATGGAGATCTCGTCATCGGCCAGACGGCCAATATCCTGCTCTACCTTGGGCCCAGGCTCGGCCTCGCGCCTGAAAGCGAAGGCGAGCGCCTCTATGCGCATCAGCTTCAGCTCACGATCGCCGACCTCGTAATGGAGATTCAACATACCCATCACCCCGTTGCGCACGGCCTCTACTATGAAGATCAGAAGGCCGAGGCGATTACCTACACACGGCATTTCCTCGCCGAGCGCCTGCCCAAGTTTCTGGGATTTTTCGAAAGGGTACTCGGCGAGCGCGAGCACCTGGCAGGAAACCGTCTGTCGTACGTCGATCTTTCGATGTTCCAGCTCATCGACGGTCTGCGCTTCTCTTTTCCGAAGACGATGGCGCGGATCGAGCGCGATTATCGCGGGCTCGTCGCACTGCACGACAGGATCGCAGCCCGTCCAAACGTCGCGGCGTACCTGAAATCACCGCGTCGCCTGCCGTGGAACGAGCGCGGCGTGTTCAGGCATTACCCCGAACTCGAGGAGCGTTAACCCCCGTCATGGGTCATGCGTCATGGGTCAGGCGTGCCGAGAACCCGTCATGCGTCAGGGGTCAGCGGTCAGGCGTCACGTGTTTGACGCGCCCTATCTGAGACGCCTCATCTGAGACGATTTACCTGAGACGCTCTATCTGAGACGGTGTATCAGCTCCATTCCGCGGTCAATGCGTCAAGGGCGTGATCGACGTCCTGACTCGAGTTGTAGCCGTGGAAGCTGAAACGAATGCGTCCCTGTCCGTTCCACGCCAGCACGCCGCGCCGCGCCATCGCATCGACGATCACCTGCGCCCGTGGCGACGAAATGCAAACGCTCGCGCCGTGCCGCGCCGGATCGGCCGGCGTGAGCGTCGGAACCCGCAGGGCTTCCAGCCGCTCCAGCATCGCGGTCGTCATGCCCTGGACGTGCGCCTGAATGTCGCGCACGTCGCGGGCTGCCAGATAGTCCAGCGCATCCGCCAGTACGTAGATCGAGGCGTGCGCGGGATTGCCGCGTGTGAAGCGTAGCGCGTCTTCCCGGAGCGGCGGCGGCTTGTCGTAGCTGCGGGATCCAGGCTCGAGGGAATACCATCCGGCGGAAGCGGGCGACCACCCCGGCTGGCGCGTGCGGTTCCAGCAGGCGACAGCAACCCCAGTGACGCCGAGCAGCCATTTGTAGCAGGCCGAGAACGCGAAGTCCGCGAACGTAGCCTCGATCGGCAGATAACCGGCCGCCTGGGTGAAGTCCACGACGAGCAACGCTCCGACGCTGTCCGCGAGCGCGCGGAGGGCGGAAAGATCATGGCGTTCTCCCGTCAGGTACGAAACATGACTGACACCGATGGCCCGTGTGCGTGCATCGACACATCCAGCGAAGCGGTCCGGGCCGGTTCCCCTTGCCTGCCGCAAGGTCACGCCCGGACGGCGGCGCATCAGGAACGGTCCGACGACGGACGGATACTCGTTGGCATCGATCACGAGATTGTCCCCGTCACGCCAGTCGAGACTTTCCGCGACGATAGACACACCCTCGGCGACGTTGCCGACGAATCCGATCGACGCTGCGTCCACTCCCCAGGAGCGGGCGATGCCGGCGCGGGCGCGGGCAATCTCCGCTTCCTGCGCGACCCGGCCGGCCATGCCGCGGCTCTTGTCACGGAGATAGCGGGAGAGCGCGGCAGCGTGGCGGTGCAGAGGGGCGCTTTCCCCGCCGGCGCAAAGATGGGCGACGCCATCGGCGATCATGAAATCCCGCGGATCGAACAGCGGTCCTTCGCTCATGTATTGACACCCGTCATGGGTCAGCGGTCAGGGGTCAGGCGTGTGAAAACCCGGCATGGGTCAGGGGTCAGGGGTCAGGCGTGTGAAAACCCGTCATGGGTCATGGGTCAGGCGTGTTTGGAGCTTTTCCTTCTTTGCTCATGCGACGCCGTGTGATTCCGGTAGCGCGCGCCGTGCTTCTGAAGCGCGCATGCCTGCGAGAGCGCGGATCGGATGCACATCCGTCGTTCCCATTACTTTTCTGCCGTGGTGCTCTTCCGGTGGATTTCTTCGAAGTGGGTCGAAGGCAGGTCTTGCAGGGTCGTGCGGCTCCCCTTCCACATCCGCTGATCCTCGTCGGTGCTGAAGCGCTGCGACTCGGGCAGCGGCGGCCATCCGGGTACGCGCAGCCACAGCCGCATGAGGTGGCGGCGTCGGGCCCAGTCACGATCGTCCTGGTAGTCCGTGCGCCCGTGGAATGTCACGCGGTTGTTGAGAAACTGGATGTCGCCCTCGGCGAATTCCATGTCGAGGTAGAACTCCGGCGACGAGGCCAGCCGCTCCACCTCCCTCAATGCCTCCTGCGCTGCCGGCGTCAGCGGCGAGTCGTGCTCGGCCGCCCGCCGTATGTATGCCGTCACGAAATAGCAGGAGAGCTCTCCGGCAGTCTCCGCGAACGCGGCGATCCGATGCGGACTCTGCATGCGCGTCGCGTGCCTGCCGTCTGCGGCGTTGCGCCGGTAGTAGTAGCCCTCGCGCAGCGCCGCGGCCAGGTCCGGCCGGCGGCGCTCGATGTCTCGGTAGACCGCGGTCGCGCTGGCGATGCAGCTCGCGCCGCCGGAGCGCGCCGCGCGCAGGCACATGAGTCCCACGACGTCGCACATGTCCGTAGAGTCGACGTGCATGAGCTGTCCGCCGCCCTTGCGGTAGCCGCGCGACTCGGGCTCGATCTCGTGCACATCGATGACGTGGCCGAGCACGTCACCGGCAGACGATTGCACCGTGGGCCGCCCGAGATACGAGCCGAGGCCAACGTAAATCCACGCCATCTCGTCCGCGGAATAACGCTCCCGTGGTATCCCGCGCAATAGCGCGAAGCCCGGGCCGTTGCGTAACGTGTCGCAGAGGCCCCTCATGTAATCGCCAAGACGGTCGAGGGGAAACGACTCCGGCGTGACGTCGGTGAAGTCGCGACGCGGCAGGGCGAGCAGGTGACGCAGCGCGCGCTCGATCTCCGCAAGCTCCACCTCCGAGAAGACGTGGAGGCCGTGTTCACGATAATCGATCTCCGGGCCTTTCCATCCCGTGCGCGCACCGCTCAGCAAAGCTACGGAACTCATATCCTCCTCGCCGAACCCGGCGACCGGCATCGGGCACTCGCGGCCAGAGCGGGCGATCGGGGTAAGTTCATGGCTTGGTAAGCTGCCGCGCTATCTCGTCCACGTAGCGTAGTGCGAGAGCCTGCATTTCTTCCGGCTTGAGATTGCTGATCGGGTGCGGCAGCTCGACGTAGCCGTGCTGCGCCATGCCCCTCCCGCGGAATTGGAATTCCGCCGCCTTGCGGAAAGCGCCGGTGATCACCACCGTTGCGGGGACGCCCCGCTTTTCCAGCTCCACCGTGTCGTGCACACTGCACAACGTGCACGACCCTCAGCCGCCCAGCGCCGCGACGGCGACGTCCACCTCCCGTGCCAGCTCGTCGATGAGGCTGTCCGGCGCCTGCTTCGAATAGTGCTCCTTGCGCCGCGTTACGACGTGCGCGACGCCGTGGCGTTCGCGCAGCGCTGCGCCTATGGTTTCCAGGATAACGTCGCCCTGTTCCTTGGTGTTATCGAGCAGGCCGAGCACTTTGCCCGCGAGGGTCTCGGGGCGCGGCGCGGGACGTATCGCCTGCGCGCTGGCGCGGGCGCTGGGATCTATGATTTCGTCAGGGGTCATGGGTTATGGGTCATGGGTCAGGGGCGATGTTAACGCGGGCCGTCGTGAATCACACCCGGTACACTCTGCTCACGGCGCGGCTGGCGACCGTGATGCCGTGCATGACCAGGCTCGCGGGGGATCCGGATCCCCCGGCGACGACGAGGTGCAGATCGTCGGGGTGGCCGATCGCCGGCACGAACGCGTTGTCGTCGTCGAGCGCCACCTTGAACGGCCAGCGTGCAGCGCCCGTCTCTCCGCGCCAGAGTCCCCCGCGCCGGATCTCGCCCAGCCGGCGCCCCGCGCGCTCGACGAGCAGCCGATGCGTGTCTTCGCGCGACATGCCGGCCTTCGAGAACACCTCCGCGTGCTGGGGGCTCAACACCACTCCCATGTCCGCCTGCCGGTAGATATTGCCGCCGCCCAGCGCGGACATCATGTCGGCAATCGCCACTGCGAGCCGCTCGGGTTCCTCGCTCGCGTCGTCCCACACGAGGACGGGACCTTCGAGCGGAATCGCGGTCACGACGTTCTCCTGCGGCCCGAAGCCGCGCGTCCCGGCATAGGAGGGCCACGGGCTCGCCTCCTCGTTCTCGGCAACGCAATAGGTGTAGCGCCATGGCCCGCCGAAGCCGGAGAGCGCCGTCACCCCCGGGATGCCGCCTCCAAGGTTCAACATCATCAGGCGCAACGCGCGGCCGATGGTTGCATTGGCGCGAAATCCGGGACCGAAGCAGCCCATGCCGCCGGAGAGCCCGATCTCGCGCGCGTAGGGTCCGTTCACCAGAAGGAACGGCGCGCCCGCGCTCGTGGTCGCCTGGAGCAGCACCAGGTTGAAGTGCTCTTCGAGCACGCACTCCGTCGCACCGACAACCACCGGGAGGTATTCCGGCCTGCAGCCCGCCATCACCGCGTGCAGTGCTATGGCTCGTATCGTGGCGGGAGCCATGAGCGGCGGGACGAGGCCGATCACCTCCTCCGGATCCCGATTCGTGGCTGCGAGCATGGCGACGAGGCGCTCTTCCGTGGGCGGCACGACCGGCAGCCCGTCGGACCACTCCTTATCGAAAAAGAACTCAACCGGATCCACGGGCATCGTCGTTCACTCGAGTCGGGCCTGCCAGTGGAGAATGATAGATCATGCCCGGTTTCCACTCTCCCGTTAGAATGCTTCGTGGGTTCTCTCACGTAAAGGGGACGCACGTTTTTTGTCGTCCAGGACAGGATTTCCGCATGATCGAACTTCGTGCATTGCGAGTCGCGGCTGGCCTGGTGTGCGTGCTCCCGGCATTGCTTTCCGGCCCCCTGGCGTGGGGCGCATACCCGGAGAAGTCCATCCGGGTGATCGTGCCGTCGCCGCCGGGCGGCGGCAACGACATCATGGCGCGCCTGGCGAGCCAGAAGCTCGCCGAGGCGTGGGGAAGGCAGGTGCTGGTGGACAACCGCCCGGGCGCCGGCGGCGCCATCGCCTTCGAGATGGCGGCGCGCGCGGAGTCGAACGGCTACACGCTGCTGCTCGGCAGCACCAACCTCACGGTGCTGCCGGACGTCCAGAAGGTGAATTACCATCCCATCAAGGACTTCGTGCCCGTCTCGCTCATGGCGAAGTCGATGAATATTCTCCTCGTGCATCCCTCGGTTCCGGTGAAATCGACGAAGGACCTGATCGCGCTTGCAAAGGCAAGCCCGGGCAAGTTCAACTACGGGACCGCTATCGCGACTTCAGTGCATCTCGCCGCCGAGCTGTTCAAGGCGAAGGCCGGGGTGAATATCGTGATGGTGCCCTACAAAGGCATGGGGCCGGCCCTGGTGGATCTGATCGCAGGCCACGTGGATATCGCCTTCGCCAACCCCGCCGCGTCCCAGGACTACGTGCGATCCGGCCGGATGCGGGCGCTGGCCGTGACCGGCGAGAAGCGCTCTTCCTTGCTGCCGGAGGTGCCCACGGTAGCGGAGGCGGCGATTCCGGGCTTCGAGGCGAGCACCTGGTGGGGCATACTGGCTCCCGCAGGCACCCCCGCCGCCGTCGTCTCCGAGGTCAACGGGAAACTCGCAGCCGCGCTCGCGCACCGCGACGTGACGGATCGCATCGCCGCCCTCGGCGCGGACCTGGTCGGGGGGCCGCCCGAGCGGCTTGCCGAGCACTTGAACGCCGAAATTCCCAAGTGGCGCGAGGTCGTTCGTGCGGCGAACATCAAGCTCTAACTTCACACAGAGGAGAGTGACAACATGAGTATCGAACGCCAGGAGATCAGCGGGCACCTCAGCAAGGTAGTCGAACACAACGGCACCGTTTACGTCGCCGGCACGACCGCCGAGGACAAGTCGGTCGGAATGAAGCAACAGACCGAGCAGGTGCTGGCGAAGATCGATCAATTACTCGCCAGAAGCGGCACGAACAAGTCGAAGCTGCTGTCTGCGACCGTCTATATTTCTGATATGCCGCAAAAGGCGGCGATGAACGAAGCGTGGCTCGCATGGATCGACCGCAAGAATCCCCCAACGCGTGCCTGCGTCGCGGTGGAGCTTGGCACTCCGGAAACGCTTGTGGAAATCGTCGTCACGGCCGCCAAATAGTCTGCCGCGCCAGGCAGATCGAACGAAGTGGAGTCCGCCATGAAGAGTGACGATCTGGGTGCCTACAATATCGAGGACCTCAGGCAGATGGCAAAGAAGCGTCTGCCGCGCTGCATCTTCGAGTATGTCGACGGCGGCGCGGAGGATGGGATAGCCCTGCAGCACAACCGCGAGGTCTACCGGTCACTCAAGATCAAGAACCGGGTTTTGAAGGACATTTCAAAGCGCTCGACCGCTATCGAGATCTTCGGCAGGAAGATCGCCATGCCCTACGCGATCTCGCCAACGGCCTCGGCGGGCCTGATGAGCGACGGCGGCGAGATCGGCCTGGCCAAAGCGGCAGCCAGGATGGGCATCCCCTGCACCGCGGCAACCAGTGCGCTCACCCCGATGGAGGAGATATACGAGGCTGCCGGGGGCAATCTCTGGTTCCAGCTGTATATGTGGGTGGACATGAAACAGCGGATGGCTTTCGTCGAGCGTGTGAAGGCGGTCGGATACAAGACTCTGCTCGTCACCGTCGACGGCTCGGTCGGCGCCAATCGCGAGCACAATCTCAGGAACGGCTACTCCCTGCCGCTCCGGTATACGCCGAAGCTGATTGCGCAGATTCTTGCCAGACCCGGCTGGTGCCTGCGTGTCCTGGCGCCGCAGTACATCAAGCGCGGGCCGTTCAGGAAAGCAAACTATCCGAAGGAATGGGGGAACAAGCTCACGGACGCGCAGAACGACCACGAGCTCACCAAGCCCGACACCCAGTGCTGGGACGACATCAAGCGCATCCGCGACATGTGGCCGGGCTACATGCTGGTCAAGGGGCTGCAGAGCCTGGAAGACGCCGTGATCGCCGCCGATTACGGGCTCGACGGCGTCGTCCTCTCGAACCATGGCGGCCGCTACCTGGATAGCGCGCCGGCTCCCCTCCAGCTGGTGCCCGAGGTCCGCAGGGCCGTCGGCGACCGTCTCAAGATCATCATCGACAGCGGCGCGAGACGCGGTTCAGACCTCGTGAAGGCCCTCGCGGTGGGGGCGGATATGGTCATGTCCGGAAGGCCCACGCTGTACGGCTCCGCCGCTGCCGGGGAAGCCGGCGCCTACCGCGCGCTCGAGATCTTCCAGACCGAGATGGACCGCATCATGGGGATGCTCGGGTTGAACAGCGTCGCTGAAATCAGCCCGCACATCTTCTGGAACCCGCCCGACTGGGTGCCCAAGCACAGGCCTGCCCTGACTGCCGTCATCGGTCAGGCGTCAGGGGTCAGGCGTCCCTAAAAACCCGTCAGGCGTCAGGGGTCATGGGTCAGGCGTCCCTAAGAATCCGTCAGCGGTCAGCGGTCAGCGGTCAGACGTCCCGAAGAACCGTCAGGCGTCAGGAGTCAGCGGTCAGGCGCCCCTAAAAACCCGTCAGGCGTCAGGGGTCATGGGTCAGGCGTGCCGTTCAACCGGCGGACGACTCCGTTAACCAGTGACTACGGCGCGTACACCCACAGATCAAGCTGCACCGTGCATCCCGGCACCGGAAGGAACGGCACCTTCACGGCCGAGATCGGCAGGTGGCGGCCGGCGAGGTGTCTGTCCCACGCCTGATAAGCGCCATAGAAGTCGGCGGGATCGGTGTGGTACTGCTGGATGCGTACGACGTTTCCGAGCGACGTGCCGGCGGCGGCGCAGATCTTCTCCGCGCTTTCGAGCATCGCATCCATCTGCGCCTGCACGGTCGAGCCGTGATACGGCTGCTCGCTGTCGATACGCGCGGACTCGACGAGTCCATTCTCGTCGATCGCCAGCAGGCCGGACAGCAGGAGCAGGTCGCCCGCCCGGATAGCCTGAGGCAAGCCGCGGAACGCCGGGAACACACCCGCGTCGACCACTTCGCGCTTTGTCTTCGCGCCGCTCTTCAACGCGATCGTGTTGATCTCGATGCGCGCATTCGAAAGGAAAAATCCCGGCGTAGCCGTCGGCACGAGCGTAGTCGCCGGCTTTTCGTGCGGAAAGAACTCGGACCACACGTCATTGAACGAGCCGAAATCGGCGGCATCGCGCATGTGCACCTGGCACTTCACGACGTTGTCGAGCGAGGAGCCGGCGGCTTTCAGCGCGGGCGCGATCTTTTCGCGAATGATGTATTCCGTTTCGAGGCGAATCGGCAGGCCTTTCCACAGATGCTGTTCCGGCAGGCGCGCTTCCTGCGCGAGACCCTCCCCGAACTTGCCGTCCGCCATGCGCCCGGCGACGAAAACGTAATCGCCCGCTTCGAGCGCGAGGCTGTAACCGGAGCTCGGATGCACCTGCTGCTCCCCGGGCCGGATGTGCCGCGGCCGGAACTCGCCTTGTGGCGCCACGCCGATCATGTGCACTTCGATTTCCTGCCGCGGCCGCAGAAAACCTTCGACGAGCGTCGACGTGCTCGGTGCGATGTGATCTTTCATCATGACCCGGCGCGCATCGTGATACGCCTCGACCGCGCGACCGGACGTGTAGTGCTGGTCCAGGCGCACTGCGTTCTCCAGCCCTCCGCCGCCCGCGCGCATGACCGCGTCGAGATTGCGGAAGATCTGGTCGGCCTCGCGCCTCAACTTGGATGTATCCCAGTGCGGGAGGCGCGGGCGCATCACAGCGGAGGGCGCGCCGGTCGTGTGGTCGACGAGGCCGTTCAAGCCCGTGGCAAAAATCCACCGGCCGGCTCGTACGCCTGCCGCGTAAAGCACGTTGCCCTTGAAAACCTGCGGCAGTAACGGCTGCACGCGCGCTTCGCCAGCGCCAATTCCCATCTCGCGAGTCCTTCCAATGTTCGGTCGGCCCGAGCCAACCGGTTGATGGCGCGTCAAAAGGTATCTCCGAACGGCGGATCTTCGCGCTTAGACGCGTTTTCGACGGTGAAAAGCACTGTCTAAGTCCGCCTGACCCATGACGCCTGACCCATGACGATACAGCCCTATTTTGCACGGAAGGTGACGACGAGCACGTCGCGATGCGCCGGCCTGGCGGGATCGATCGGCTGCACCGGCGTGACGCCGTGCTTGACCCGCGCATCGTCGACCAGCGCGGCGTCGAGCGGCGCGCTCAGCGTAAAACTGCCGAGTTGATTGCCGGCGAGATCGTGCGTGGTCGTCGTGCCGCTGGCGATGTTGGCTCGACCGATCAGCAGCACCAGCACGTAGTCGACTCCGTCGCGATGCACGCCTTCCGGTGTCGGCTGCCCCGGCGCGTCCCGGCGCGCCTCGATGCGGAACTGGTGGCACTCGATGTGCCACTCGACATCCGGCTTGAAGCCATCGAACAGCTCGCGGCAGAACGCGAGGATGCGCTGCATGCTCGCGCCTTCGATCACATCGCGCGCTATCGGCTCGAACCAGCGCTGGATGCCGCCCGCCAGCGGGTTGTAGTCCAGGCTCTGATAGTGTGGTTGATGCGGCTCGATGCGGGCGCGCGTTTGTCCCGCGCGCATCGACAGCGTTGCGTGCCGGCGCAGCCGGTAACGATGGCCCTCCGGTAGATACGTGTCGAGCACCAGATCGTTCCAACTGGACGCGAAGTGCTGCCAGTCGTCGTTCCATGCCGAGTGCTGCCCCGACGCGGCGAACAATGCCTGCATCTGCGCCGCGGGCACGAACGCAAAGCCGTCGCGCCGGATCTGTTCGCCTAGCGTCTTCGCGTCAGGGGTCATGGGTCATGCGTCAGGCGGGCCACTCGTCATAGGTCATGCGTCAGGCGTCGCGCACAATGCAGCATCTGGGACGGCGATACGTCCGTTACTTGAACGATACGTATCGGGGCGATCCATGTCGAGCCTGATGGTCTCTCGGTCACGCATCGCGCATGACCCATGACGCATGACCCATGACGGGCTATGCTTGCTGCTCTACACGATCGGGAGAAGACGATGGCGACGAAGACGCTCGAAAACGTGACCGTGTCGGACGCCTATCTCGCCTTGATGGCGGACCGCGGCGTCGAGTACCTGTTCGCCAACGCCGGCACCGACTTCGCGCCGATGATCGAGGCGCTCGCGAAGGCCCAGGCGCTCGGGCTGCCGCATCCCAAACCCGTCACCTGCCCCCACGAGAACACCGCCCAGCACATGGCGATCGGCTATTACCTCGCCACCGGGCGGCCCCAGCTCACCATGTTTCACGTCAACGTGGGCACGGCCAACGCAATGAACGGGCTCTTGAACGCATCACGCGGACAGGTGCCGATCCTCTTCACCGCGGGCCGCACGCCCATCAACGAGGACACGCTGAAGGGCCATCGGACGCTCGACATCCACTGGACGCAGGAAATGTACGACCAGGCCGCGATGGTGCGGGAGTCGGTCAAGTGGGACTACGAGCTCCGGAACGCCGAGCAACTCGAGACCATCGTCGACCGCATGATCACGGTGGCTATGTCGGACCCCAAGGGGCCCGTCTATCTTTCGCTGCCGCGCGAGGTGCTCTCGCTCAAGCTCGACAAGTTCACCTATGAGAGCCCGAGCCGGATGTGCCCGGCCGCCCCTTCCGCGCCTTCGCCCGCAGCGCTCGACGAGGCCGCCTCGATTCTCGCCCGGGCGCAGCATCCGGTCATCATCACCAACTGGGGCGGCCGCAATCCTGGCGTGATGCCCGCTCTCACGGCGCTCGCCGATCGCTACGCGATTCCCGTGGTCGAATACCGCAACCGCTACATCGCCATGCCGACGCACCACCCCATGATGGCCGGCGGCAATCCCGACGCATACGTCAAGGCCGCCGACGCGATCCTGGTGCTCGACACCGCGGTGCCCTGGCAGCCGTCCAGAGTCCGGCCCCCGGCCGGCTGCAAGGTGATCCACATGGCGCCGGATCCGCTTTACACCTATGTGCCCGTGCGCGGGTTCCCGGCCGATTTGTCCATCGCCTGCGCGAGCGATCTCGGGCTGCGAATGCTGCACGATGCGATGGCCGAGCCCGCGAAGTCGAATGCCGCGCGCATCGGAAAGCGGCGCGACGAATGCGCGGCGCATCACGCGAAACTCGAAGAGAACTGGGCGAAGAAGCTCGCGGCCGGCGAGAATGCCTCGCCGATCGCGCCGGCCTGGATCTCCCACTGCATCAACAAGGTCCGCACCAGGGACGCGATCATCGTCAAGGAATCGGGGCTGCAGACGCAGTATCTCGATGTCGATCGGCCCTGCATGGTGCTGAACCCGGGCGCCGCCTCGGGCCTCGGCCACGGCATGGGGGTGGCGCTCGGCCTGAAGCTCGCGAATCGCGACACGCTCGTGATCGGCACCGAGGGCGACGGCGCCTACATGTACAACGTGCCCGTCTCCGCCCATTATGTTTCCGCCGAGCAGCAGCTGCCGGTGTTGTGGGTCGTGTTCAACAATCAGCGCTGGCAGGCCGTGCGCAACGCCACCCGCGGGCTCAATCCGGACGGCTACGCCGCCGGCACGGAGCGTGCGCCGCTCACCTACTTCACCGTCGAGCAGCACTACGACAAGCTGGTGGAGGTGTCGGGCGGCTACGGCGAGCGCGTCACCGAGGCGCGCCAGGTGCTGCCCGCGCTGGAGCGCGCGATGAAAGCGGTGCTGGTGGAGAAGCGCCAGGCGCTGCTCAACGTCGTGTGCGACGTCGATACGAGCGGGGGCGGCGACTGATCTTTCTGTAGCGCGGATCGCGGGCCTCACGCAGAGGCCCGCGGGCGAACCTTACTTCAGCACCGAGACGAGATTGTTGAGCCCGGCGCGGTAGACACCCGAGATCGTTTCTTTCATCTCTTCTTCAGACACGCCATCCCTGACCTTGAAGTTGGAACTCCAGACCACGGTCGAGCCGGCCTTGTTCTGTTTGATCTGGACTGTCGAAACGTAGTCCGTGATCGGCAGAGGCGATTCGATGATCCGGTACTGGTAGGAACGCGAAGTGGTGCTGTACGAGACCAGTTCCTCGGTGAACCTGGCGCCGTCTTTCGTTGTCAGCACCCGCACCGTACCACTGGTATTGCCTTTACCCCTGGTGATTGCCGTGCTGGCGAAGGCCGGATGCCAGTCTTGCCAGCGGTCGAAATCCTTGATTGCTTCCCAGGTCTTCGACGGGGCCGCGGCCAGATAGACTTCTTCGGTAACCGACAGGGGCTTGCCGTCGGCCAGCGCCCCGCTGGCGGCGCAGGCCAACAGGATGCCAAGCGACTTCGAATTGATAGTGGACATTTGGAGCTCCTTTGGAATGGATTGGTCAGACCGGCGGGAATGCCGCGACGAGCGAAGTATCGGGCCGGTGTGCCGCTCGTGTAATGGTCGAGCCCCCGCCTTACTTGATCATTCCTCCGGCATTTGCAGCGCGCGACTCACTTATATAAGAGTACGGCGATCGCGCGCGCAGCGCGGTGCTACCCGGGTTGCGGCCGGGTGGCCAACCTCCCAAACCTAGCCGGCCGGATCGCGCAGCACGTAGAGCGTGTTCAGGGTCTGCGCCAGCCCGATGTCCTCGCGGAGCCACACGAGCCGACTCGTCCTGATCCGCTTGCCGTCGGCGATCCGCGGGTTGGGGTGGTTGTAGACATTGCCGACGAGCTGCTCCCGATTGAAGCGGGAATAGCTCCACTGCCGCAGGATCACGGGCGGCCGCTCCGGGTGTTCGGGTTGAACCCGGGCGGGCTCGGTTCTCGGTTCTTGCGCGAGGCTCATCGCAGTACTTTAGGCGCGTAAAGCGTCAAGCGTAAAGGGTGAAGCAGGTTCTTACCCGCGTGACGCCTGACCCCTGACGCCTGACGGGTTGTTAGATCGAGTACACCGGCTCTTCGAGCCCGTCGGCAAGGTGCTGTTGGGCCCATTCCTGAGGTTTGATGCTGCGCTCGAGCAGCACACCGGCGGCCCGCACGCGCTGCATGCCCGCATTCAGCGCCGGGGGCTCGACGCCTTGCTGCAGGCCGGCGGCCGCCTCCAGCAGCATGCGGCGCGCCATGACGATCCCGCGGTCCGTGGGGAGCAGCTTCTCGCGCTCGAAGTCCTGGATCGGCCCCATGCTCTCCTGCAGCGAAGCGTCCTGCATCGCGAAGCCGAACACGCCGCTGAAGGCGCGCTTTTCCCTTTGCGCACGGCGGTCGATGAGGTAGTCGTTGTCCTTGTTCGCTCGCGAGCGGAACGTGCCGGAGTCCACCTCGCAGTGGAGGCCCTTGCCGGCCTGCATGTCGCGGCGCTCATCGGTGCCGAGCGGCCGGTCGGGGCGGTAGCTGATGCTCCAGGCCCAGCAGTTCTCGTCGTCGATCGGTACCCACACGTGCCCGCCGAGCGAGTGCTCGCCAAAAGGCGGGATCAGCGTGAACCAGGGAAACAGCCACTGGGTGATGCGCCAGTAGTAGGAATCGGGCTCGCCGTTCCTGCGGCCGAACAGCGTCAACCCGAAGTCGGTCTTCTCGATCTCGAACACCACGTTGCCGTCGGCCTTGATGTAGTCGTTGGCCTTGCAATTCCTGAACATCGGGTCGTGGTCGACCTCGTAGCGGTGAACGTAGGTAACGTGGCTCGTGTCGATGCCGCCCTCCATCGCCTGCAGGTAGTTCGATTCCTGCAGGCGCTTCGAGACGAACACGTGGCTCGCCGGCAGCGCGCACCACTCGACCTCGGGAGGCGCCGGGCGCTTGTCCTGCGGACCCATGTAAGCCCACACGATCCCTGCCCTCTCGATGCACGGGTAGGCCTTGATGCGCATTCGTTCACAGACCTGCGGCGCCGAAGGGACCTCGACGCAGTCGCCGTCGCGGTTGAACTTCAGGCCGTGGTAGGAGCAGCGGATGCCGTTCTCCTCGTTGCGCCCGAAGAAAAGCGACGCACCGCGGTGCGTGCAGAACTCGTCGATCAGTCCGGGCTGGCCCGAGGTGTCGCGGAACGCGAGCAGCCTCTCGCCCAGGATCTGCACCCGCACCTGCGGGCCGTCGGGTTTCGCGATCTCGTCGCTCAGCAGCGCCGGCACCCAATAGCGCCGCAACAGCACGCCCATCGGCGTGCCGGGGCCGGTGCGCACCAGAGTTTCCGCCGTTTGCCCGTCCATGACCCTGACCCTGCAGCTCCGGAAGGTCGCGGCGACGCCGAGCCGGGCGGTATTACGCCGCCGCCGGCAGCCTGAATCCCTGGCGCGCTATCAACTTCCATGCGCCGTCCTGCTTTTGCCAAAGCTGGAGGGCGCCGATGCGGGTGGTCGTCTGCTTGCCGTCGAGCTCGGATTCGCCCAGGTAGATGTGGCGCGCGATGGCCGCATTGCCGACCACGGCCACTTTCAGCTCCGGAAAAGTGAGCGACTTGACGATCGTCTTGCGGGTCACTACCCCGTTGATGAATTGCTCCTTGGTCTCGACCCGACCGTCCGAATGGCCGTAGCTGACCTGCGCGGCCGTTACCTGCTCCAGTCTAGCCTTGTCGGCCTCGAACTGAGCCTTGCGCAGGATCTCGATGGCTTGAGCGACTGCCGCCTCGTCGGCGGCGGACTGAGCGCTCGTGGAAGCGCTGGCCAGGAGACCGGAAGCACCGAGAGCAAATGCGCTTGCAACCGCGAAATCACGACGAGATACGTTCATGGTCTTCTCCTTGACAGGGTAGACGGCGTTAAGAGTACCTAACAAATGAGGCGATGCTCCCCTCATGCTCCCCTACATCAGGGCGCCTATCCTTCACCTTGACAGGCGCTCTAAGGCGCGGGTCAACGGCGCTACAATGCACCCGCTGCGGCATAGTCTGCAAGGCCTGTGAAAGTTGTAGGGAATCCATCATGCTGACCGACCGGTACGACCTGCCCTTGTCCACGGGCTTCACCGCCGCGCGGGATGCCTACGTTCAGGGCCTCGATCTGGCGCTGACTCTCTACCCCGGCGCGGTCGAGGCCTTTGACCGCGCCCTCGCCGCTGATCCCAGTTTCGCCCTGGCCCATGCCGGCAAGGCCCAGGTCCTGATGCGCGAAGGCAAAGCCGCGGCGGCGCGGGCGGCCCTGGCGGAGGCCAGGGGCCTGGCCGCCGGTCTGCCGGCGCGCGACGCCGGTCATATCGGGTTTTTTGATCTCGCCTTCGCGGGCCGGACCGACGACGCGATTGCCGCGTTGTACGCGCATCTCGCGGAATGGCCGCGCGACGCCCTGATGGTCGCCACGGCCGCGAACCCGAACGGCGTGATTGGCGGCTCCGGCCGCGTCGGACAGAAGCGCCGGATCGCGGTCCTGCTCGACAGCCTCGCCCCGCATTACGGCGACGATTACTGGTTCCTGTCCTATCACGCCATCGCCCTGTCCGAGGATGGGCAGTTCGCGGCCGCCCGACCGTTGATCGAGCGATCGGTGAAGCTGAACCAAAAAAACGCGCATGGCGCGCACGGCATCGCGCATGTCTCTTACGAGAGCGGCGATGCGGACGCGGGCAGGAGCTTTCTTTCGTCCTGGCTCGCCACCTATCCGAAGGACGGGGCTTTCCACGGTCATTTGAGCTGGCATCTCGCCCTCTTCGAGCTTGGGGCGGGGAATTGGGAGGCGGCGCTTCGGCTCTATCGCGAGGCCATCGTCCTCGATCGGCACAGCGGTGGGCCGCAACAGAAAATGACCGATGGGGCAGCCTTCTTATGGCGCTCCGAGCTCGCCGGCCAACCGCGCGATGCCGCCGCCTGGCGGGCCCTGTACGAGTATGCGAAGAGCGAGCTGCCCCGGCCGGGCCCCGGGCTCGCCGACCTGCACGTCATCCTGGCGCAGGCCGTAACGGGTGATGATGCCGCGCTCGATGTCCGTGTCCGCCAGATGGAGGATCTGGCGCGCGAGGGGCGGTATCCCTCCGGCACATACCTTCCGGAGCTGTCGCGCGGCTTCGTGGCGTTCGAGCGCGGGGATTTTCCTGCGGCGATCGCGGCGCTCGCCCCGCTCGTCGGCGAGGACGAACGCATCGGCGGCAGCCGCGCGCAGCACGACCTGATCGAATTCACATTGCTGAAAGCCTGTCTCAACGCCGGGCGGTTGGAGGAGGCGCGGCGCCTGCTTGCCGCGCGGCGGCCGCGTGCTTTCGGCGTTCCCGTCGCGATGGCTGCGGCGGTACGGTAAATAGGTTCTGACTCAGCCGACCTGCCGCATTGCGGCCGCCAGTTTATCGAGAGTGGCGAGCGTCTTGTCCTTGTCCTCCGAGGCAATGGAGAAGATGACGCGCTCGATGCCCGCGTCGCGGTAGCGCTTCAGGGTATCGGGCTCGGCCGGCGGGTTGAACGTAGTGATCGGGATCGCCGCCGGATCCCGCCCGGCCGCTCTTGCCATCTCACGAAACGCCGGCAGGTGCGCGAGAACGTCCTTCTCCCCGTATTCGGGACGCATCGCGTGCGGCATCCAGCCGTCGCCGAACGCGACCGCGCGCCGCGCACCGTGCGGGTACATGCCCCCGACGATGACCGGCAGCGGCTTCTGCACCGGCTTCGGCCAGGTCATCATCGGGCCAAACTTGACATGGGCCCCTTTGAACTCCGGCTTGGTCTTGCTCCAGATCTCGCGCATTGCCTGGACGCGTTCCTCCATCAGTTTGAAGCGGCCCTTGAAATCGGTCGTGCCGTGGTTCGCCATCTCGTCCTCGTTCCAGCCGGCGCCGATGCCGAAGAGGAAGCGGCCCCTGGAGATCTGGTCGAGGCTCGCCACCGACTTCGCCGTCTGGATGGGATCACGCTGCACGACGAGGCAGATGCCGGTGCCGACCTTGAGCTTCTTCGTCACCGCGGCAGCCGCCGTCAGCGTCACGAAGGGATCCATCACATCGTAGTATTTTTTCGGCAGCTCGCCGCCTTGCGGGTAGGGCGATTTGCGGGTCAGCGGAATGTGGCTGTGCTCCGGCGCCCACAGGCTTTCAAAGCCGCGCTCCTCGAGCGCCGTGCCGATCTCGACCGGCCCGATCGAATAGTCGGTGAAGAAGATCGCGATGCCGTAGTTCATTTCTTTCCCTCCGTCATGCGTCATGGGTCATGATCAGCCGTCAAGCGGCTTCCCCTATGCACTCCGTGACTCGTGCGACGCCGTGTGATCCCGGTAGCGCGCGCTGTGCTTTTGAAGCGCGCATGTCTGGGAGAGCGCGGATCGAATGCAGCCCATCAGATCCATCGTAGACTACTGCTCTTCACTCTAATCGTACGCCGCCCCCGCGCCCTGGGCGGCGAAGATCGAGCGGTAGCCGACCTGGTCCCAGCGCGGCGGCAGGCGGGCCGGATACGGCTCCATGTGGACGTGCAGGGGCTCCTCGCCTCGCACCAGCACGCCCGTGCGCTTCGTCGGCGACGGCGCCGGCGTGATCGGCAGCGTGTCGGCCGCGGAGTACACGTTGAGGAGCAGCGGCCGTAGACGCTCCGAGGAGCTGGCGGCCGACCCGTGCACCACGCGGCAGTGGAGCAGCACGACCGTGCCTGCCGGCCCGTTGAGCTCGGCGAGCCGGTCGACCGGCAGCGTCGCAGCGTCGCGCGCCGAGAGGGCACCGGTCCAGCGGCCCGCGTCGTCGAAATGCTCGAAGATCGGTCCGCGGTGAGAGCCGGCCAGCGCGGTCAGCGGGCCCTCCTCGGAGCCGGTGTCCTCGAGGTAGACGCCGAAGGTGAGCACGCCGAAGCTCGTGTGCGGCCACGCCGGGATGTCCTGGTGCCATTGCACCGCGTCGCTCCCCTCCGACCACTTGAAGTTCAGCTTCGAGCTGTGGAAACGCAGGTCCGGGCCGAGCACGTCCGCGACGAGATCGACCACGGCCGGATCCTGCGCGAACGCCCACAGCTCGGGATGCTGATCCACGGCCTTGCGCAGGCGGCGGATGTTCGGCTTTTCGGCGGAGTGATCCGGCGCCAGGTCGAACTGATCGTCGGAGGCCGCGAGCGCCCGCGACTCCTCGACCTTGGCGGCGACGACCGCCCGGAGCCGGTCGAGCCACTTGGCGCCGACGTAGCGCGGCACGACCAGGAAACCGTCCTCGAAGTAGCGCTCGCGCGCCCGCCGGTCCAGCACCAGCGGGCTCCTCTCCAGCACCCGTTCGTCCTTCATTGCGAACCTCTTTCAACACCCGTCATGCGTCATGGGTCAGGCGTCAGGCGTAATAATACCCGTCATGCGTCATCGGTCATGCGCCATAGATAAATGGGGCCGGCCGCTGCTCTGGTTTTCCACGCCTGACCGCTGACGCCTGACCACTGACGGGTTTTAGAAGGCACGCATGACCCCTGACGCATGACCCATGACGGGGGTTAACCGCGGCTGCTGCATAATGCGTCCCAGCTCTCGGAGAGCACGAGGACGTCATATTGCCACCTTCTGACATCGCGCAGGCTGTCGACGGCATTCGTTATTCCGGTTTTGTCGTACTGCCGGCGTATATCGATCCGAACGGTCACATGAACATCGGCTACTACGCCGTGCTCTTCGACAAGGCTCTCGATCTCCCCTGGGACATGCTCGGCCTGGGTTCTGCGAGCATCGAAGCAACCGGCCGCAGCTCGTTTGCGCTGGAATCTCACGTCACCTACCAGCACGAGCTGCGCGAAGGCGATCCGCTAGCTTTCACTTTTCAGTTGATCGACTTCGACGCGAAGCGCATACACTACTTCATGACCATGCTGCACGCGCGCGAGCGCTGGCTGGCAGCCACCTCCGAATCGATCTCGATCTGCATCGACATGACGACGCGGCGCAGCGCCACCTGGCCCGACGACAGGCTTGCGCGCCTGCGAGTCCTGCACGAAGCGCATTCGCGGCGCCCGCGACCGGCGGAAATCGGGCGCGTCATCGGCATACGCCGGCAGTGAACGAGGGCGTGGAGGCGGCGCGTCGTCCGCGCGCTCGCCTTAAGAACTGCGATTTCAGGCAGAAAACTGCGGCTCTAAGGTGGCCTGAGAGCGATGCTTGACCCTGTTATCTTGTATTATCAATTAGTTGTCGGGGTCAGACCCCAGGAAGGCTTTTCAATGAAGGTTTGTGTAGTGGGTGCTGGTGGAGTAGGGGGCCTGCTCGCCGCCGTGCTGCGGAAGGCGGGAGTCGACGTCAGTCTGTTGGTAACCGAACGGCACGCGAAGGCGATCAGGAGCAACGGGCTGGCCGTGATCGCCCCGGATGGTCGATTCAGCGTGGAAATTCGGGCGGAGACCGATCCGCGTGCAATCGGGACCTGCGACGTCGTCGTCGTGACCGCGAAGATGTGGGCCGTCGAAGCGCTTGCGCCCACGCTCAAGCCGCTGCTCGAGGAAAACACCGCCGTCATTCCGGTCCAGAACGGCATCGATGCGCCCGGGTTACTCGCCAAGGCTCTCGGCTGGGAGCACGTCGTCTATGGCTCCGCGTCGATGAACGCCGCCATCGAGGAGCCCGGCGTCATCCGTCAGAAAAATCCGGCGTACGGGTTCACCGTGGCCGAGGCGCCAGGACGGGAATCCGCCAGACTCGCCGAGGTGAAGAAGACCTTCGGAGCTGCGGGCGTTCCGGTCGAAATCGGCAACGATGGCCCCGCCCTGCTGTGGGACAAGTTCATCGGACTGGTTTCGAACAGCTCGCTGTGCGCGCTCACCCGATCACCCATGGGCGTGGTGCAGAAAGACGATGAGTGCTGGGCGCTCTACACAGCTGTCTTCAACGAGGCCGTTGCGACGGGGCGTGCGGTGGGCATTTCGCTGCCCGCGGAGAAGGTAGAGGCGCGGCTCGCGCGTGCGCGAACATCGCCGCCGATGGTGATCCCCTCCATGGCCGTCGATCTGATGGCGGGCAATCGCCTGGAGTATCCGTGGCTGGGCGGTCGAGTGAGGGAGCTGGGAAGGGAACACGGCATCCCTACGCCGGCGAATGATTTCATCGGGGCTGCGTTGAAGCCGTTTTTGTCCGGGAAGGCACCAGCAGCGTAAATCCAGCAGTTCCAGATACGGTCTCAACGTCTGGTAAATGGTGTGTTCCCCGCGGTCCCACCGGGCTTTGCCTGGCTTCCAGGTGCGCTATTTCCCCCGCGGATGAATTCTTCAAGCGCATCGCGGCACTTCTGCCAGTTGCCGCTCGCATGCTCCCATTCGGCGATCGCCTTGTTCCAGTCGGCGCGCGCCTGGTTCCAGATGGTTTTTGCATTTTCCCACTGGACGGTTGCCGTATCGCGTTCGGCGCTGGCTTTCGCGAGAGCGTCTTCGAGCTCTCTTCGCCTGCTCGTGTCCGCGTTGATCAGCTCATCGAGAGCGTCGGACGCGGCGTTGTATGCCGCTTCCCGCTCGGTTCGCTTCTTATGCCGTTCTTCCAATGCCCTGGCATCTTCGGTGCGTACCCTGAAATACTCCGCGTCCACCTGCTCCCAGTCGGTACGTACTTGAGTCCATTGGGCGCGGGCTTTCTCGTATTCCGGGCTGGCATTGTCCAGCTTGTCGCGCGCGCGTTCCCATTCTTCGCGTGCCTTGTAATAGTCGCTGCGAGTCCTTTCCCATTCTGCGCGGGCCAGCTCCCGTTCAGCGTCAGCCTGGAAATCCTCCGCGTCGCCCCTGTCGCGCTCGGCGCGCGCGCTGGTGAGGGCGGCTTCAAGTTCTGCTCGCGTGGCCATGGTTGTTACCCTATGCGATAAAGAGGGGAGTGTAACGGATAGAACGTGAATACGTCGGGGCTGGTTGCATGGTTCGGCAGGCGCGGCATCTATTACGGCTGGGTCATCGTCGCCGTGATGTTTGTCACGCTATTCATTTCCCTCGGGTTTCGCTTCGCTTTCGGCGTCTTCTATTCCGCCATTCTCGACGAGACCGGCTGGCTGCGGGCGGAAACGGCGGGCATAGTTTCCGCCTCCATGATCGTCTACGCCTGCACGGCGGCGCTCTCCGGCTACCTGTTCGACCGCCTGGGCGCGCGCGTGGTGTTTCCCGTCGGCGCGCTCTGCATGGGGGCGGGGCTGATGCTCTGCTCGACGAGCGAGTCCCTGGCCGGCTTGACCGTCTCCTACGGCATCCTGCTGGGGTTCAGCTACGCGGCGCTTGGATTCATTCCGCATATGGCCATCGTCCCCCGCTGGTTCGCCCGCCGGCGGGGGCTGGCTTCCGCAGCTTCCCTGGCCGGCGTGGGCCTGGGCTCCCTTGGCGTCGCGGCGCTCTCCGCGGAATTGATCCAGTACGTCGGGTGGCGGGAAACGATGTGGTGGTTCGGCATCGCCGCGATGGTGGTGTTGATCCCCCTCAACATCCTGTTCCATCGCCACTCCGCCGAGCACATTGGCCTCACGCCCGATGGCCCGTCCGCGCAACCTGCCGCGCGGAGCGCGCCCGCCAGGACCGGCGCGACCGTCGGGGACGCGGTCCGCACCCCGGCCTTCTGGCTGCTGGCGCTCGCCGTCTCCATGACCGGCCTCTGCAACATGACCATCGTCGTGCATCAGACGCGGATGCTGGTGGATATCGGGTACAGCCTGCCATTGGCGTCGGTGATCTTCGGCATGATGGGTGTGACGCGCGCAGTCGGCGGCCTGATATGGGGACCGCTTTCCGACCGGATCGGCCGCTCGGCCTGCGTCGTCATCATCTGCAGCATCAGTCTCGTCGGACTGACGCTGCTGTGGCTGACGTCTCTTCTCCCGGCCGAGTCGTCTGCCCTGCGCATGGCCCTGCTCGCGGGCTACCTGCTGACGTTCGGCATGGGCTTCAGCGCCATGGCCCCGGTCTACGCCTCCGCCGTCTCCGACAAGTTCGCGGGCAGGAACCTGGGCACGATCCTGGGGGTGCTCGACCTCGGCTTCGGCCTGGGCTCGGCGCTGGGCCCCTGGTGGGCGGGCTGGATGTTCGACCGCTACGGCAGCTACGACGCGGTCATCCTCGGGGTCGCGCTGGGCGTGGTGCTCACGGGCGTCGGGCTGGCGACTGCGACGCGGCGAGGGGACTAGAGCCGTCATGCGTCATGGGTCATGCGTGACAACCGCACAACTCGTCATCAGCGAAGTCGTCGGCACTGCGAAGCTCGTCGGCCTCTGAAACGATATCGGCAAGTATCCATGGTCATCGCGTCGGCCGATGCGCGCCACCGGGGGTCACATCCCCACGATGAACCTGTGGGGCCCCTGTTCCGCCCCTCGGCGCGCTACCGCTCAGCTCGTTGCGGCTCTGGCATTGTCGCAAAAGCGCTGTCCGGCGCCTTGCCCGCGATGGTCGTGCGGTGCAGCTTGCGCTTGTATTTCGTCTTGTCGAACGTCGTCGCCCGGTGCAAGGTGCAGCGGTTGTCCCACATCACCGCGTCGCCGTCGCGCCAGTGGTGGCTGTAGACGAACTGCGGTTGAGTGACGAACACGGTCAGCTCGTCGAGCAGCCTGGCGCCTTCCGCCGGCGGCATCCCGACGATCTCCTGCGCGTGCGAGCCGACGTAGAGCGCCTTGCGGCCGTTGACCGGATTCGTCCGGATCAGCGGGTGCGTGACGACATGGCGCTTCTTGTCCTCCTCGTTGTAGCCTTTGTCGTTGTCCATGTCCCGATGCGTCATGCGGTGCAGGGCGGTCAGGCCTTCGAGCGCGGCCTTGCGCTCGGCGGGTAAGGCGTCGTAGGCCGCGCGCGCGCTCGCGAAATCGGTGTTGCCGCCGACCGGCGGCACGATGCGCGACGCCAGCAGCGAGGCGAGCGCCGCGACCGGCTTGAACGAGCTGTCGCTGTGCCAGGCCTCGTTGCGTTCGCGGTGGAGCATCGCCGGATGGTCGAGCGGCAGGAAATTCCCGTCCTTGCCGAGATTGGTCATGACCGAGATGTGCCCCGGATTCCAGTCGTTCCCGGGATGCGCGATCATCGTTTCGAGCTCGCCGAAGTTGCGGCTGAACGCGATCTGCGACGCGTCGTCGAAAGCCTGGTCGCGGTAGACGAGGATCTGGTGCTCGTTGAATGCCTCCCAGATCGTGCGGAAGTCTTCGCGCGATATGGGTTGAGTCAGATCGATGCCGGTCACCTCGCCGACGAAGAGCGGGTGCAGGCGCTTGATGGCGAGTCGCGTCGTGAGCGTATCCATGGCTTCTCCGAAGTGTCGTCCGAGAATGGTTAGGTTATCTCACTCCCTTGCGGAAAGGCTAGGGTCGTGAGCACTGCGGCGACGGTATGCGCGGTCATGCGGGACCACTCACTCTCAGGGTCATCCCACGTCCTGATTCGACGCATCAAGTGTTGTGTATCACGTATTCCACGTTCCACGCGTTCTCCAACGTTGCTTGCGACGACGGAAATCGGTGACGTAGCGATGCTCCAAACTTGATGGCACGGATAGGGCGTCGGCAGACCCGGATGTGGATAATGCCAGACGCCGTCGGATACTTCGAAGCGCAATAGTTTCGTTGCCTCTCTCGCCCTAGACGCCCTAAACAGTTACTTGCTGAGATGGGCGATTGCTTCGATTTCGACCAGCGTTTCCGGGCCGGCGAGCGATCGCACTTCTACGAGGGTAGACGCCGGAAAATCACCGGTGAAGAACTCGCGGCGCGCGCGCCAGACCTCGGTGTTGTTCTTGATATTGACCATGAAGATGGTGATCTTCACGACATCATCGAGGCTGCCGCCGGCGCCTTCGCAGATCAGCTTGATCCGCGTGAAGATCTGCTTCGCCTGCTCGTACTCGTTCTCGCCCACCAGCGTCTTGCCTCCGTCGACCGGACGCGCCACCTGGCCGGAGACGAAGATGAGATCCCCCGCGCGTATGCAGTTCGACCACAGTCCCGGGCCTGCTTCAGCCACGGTGGGAATATTGACCCTGGTTCTGGGCATGGGGGCGGCTCCGGATCAGGCGGGCGCGCTACCGCGCAGACAAGTCCGCTGCAGCACCCGCGGGAACCGCGCCGCGTCGAAGTTGGTGTTGGCGCGGTGGAGCAGGCAGCGGTTGTCCCACATCAGCAGGTCGCCCCGCGCCCACTTGTGGCGGTAGACGAAACGCTCCTGCACCGCGTGCTCGACGAGTTTCGCCAGACGGACGCGCCCGACCTCCTCCGGTTGCCCTTCGAAGTACGAGGCATGCTCGCCCATGAACAGCGCTTTGCGCCCGGATTCGGGGATCGTGCGGACGAGCGGATGCGTCATGGGCGGGGCGTCTGCGATTTCCTCGGGTGTGGCTTTGGCCCCCGCGCGCGCCCGGGAAATTTCCCAGCTATGCACGACACGGACGCCGTCAAGCTCCGCCTTCTCGGCCTCCGGCAGCGCCTCGTAAGCCGCGATCATATTGGCGAAGCACGTCTCTCCTCCATCCGGCGGCATCACCAGCGCGTGCAGTATCGTCGCCAGCGCGGGCTGGGGGCGGAACGACTTGTCGGAATGCCACAGGGTCGAGGCAACCTTGCCGCTGGGTTTTCCGTCGGCGCCGAGATTGGTGACAATGTGCACCAGTGGATGCACCGTGCCGCGGTTCATGGCCATGTGGCGCTCGAGCGTGCCGAATTGCTCGCTGAAGGCGATCTGCTGGTCGTGATCTAGCTGCTGATCGCGGAAGCACAGCACGTGATACTGGACGAAGGCGTCGTAAACCGCGCGTTTCGTGCTCGGCGAGAACGGCTCGCGCAGATCCAGCCCGACGATCGAAGCGCCGAGGACGGGGGACAGCGGTTCGGCGGTGAAGTTACGTTCGAGGGTGAGGGACATGGCGCGCTCCCGGGTCAGTTGAAGGGATTCTACTTCCAAGTCCCGTCATGCGTCATGGGTCAGGGGTCAGGCGTGTGAGAATCCGTCAGGGGTCAGGCGTCAGGGGTCAGGCGTGATCGGCCGACCGATCCACTACAATTGGGTTCCAATAAGGAGGCGGAGTTCTTGAAAAAACTGATTGGCGGTTTTATCGCGTTCTGCGGACTCTGCATCGTGGACGCTCAAGCGCAGACCTATCCCGTCAAACCCGTGCGCGTGCTCCTTGGAACCGCGCCCGGCGGCACCGGCGACATATCGGCCCGGATGTTCACCCAAAAGATGGCCGAGAGCCTCGGGCAGCCCGTGGTCGTCGAGACCCGTCCCGGCGCGGGCGGGGCGATCGCGGACGAGGCCGTCGCACGATCGCAGCCGGACGGTCATACGCTGCTCTACGCGGCGGGTGCCATTACGACGCTGCCCGCGCTGCGCGCCAAGCTGCCGTACGATGTCGAGCGCGATTTCGCGCCAATCTCGCTCGCCGTGCTCACCGTGTTCACCCTCGCCGTGCACCCTTCGGTGCCGGTGCGCGACGCCCAGGGGCTGATCGCGCTTGCACGGACGCGGCCGGGTAAGCTCACGTTCGGCTCGCCCGGCATCGGCAGCTCGTCACATCTCGCGGGCGAGGCCTTCGTCATGATGGCCGGCGTGAAGATGCTGCACGTTCCGTACAAGGGGGCGACCGAGGCCATCGTCGGCGTCGTGGCGGGCGAGATCGACGTCGGCGTGCCGACCGTGACAGTCGCGCTGCCGCTGGTGAATCAGGGGAGGCTGAAGGTGCTCGCGGTCAGCACCTCGAAGCGTTCAGCGCTGATGCCGTCGGTGCCTACGCTCGACGAATCCGGCTTGAAGGGCTACCAGCGCGCCGGATGGAACGGATTCCTGGCGCCGGCGGGCGTGCCGCGGGAGATCATCACGCGGCTCAACACGCTGATCGTGAAGATCGCCAACACGCCTGAAATCAGGGAAGCCATGGTGAAGCAGGGCCTGGAGGTGCAGACCACCACGCCGGAGGAGTTCGCGGCTTTCATCCGCCGCGAGCGCGCGCAGAATGCGCAGCTCGTGAAGTTCGCGGGCATCAAGATCGAGTAACGGAGAAGGAACATGGCAAGACGCGTGGAATACGCTCCCATCGACGAAGCCCGGCGCCTGGGGCGCGAGTTCGGTATCGGCGAAGCGCAGGCAAGTCGCAGCGCTTTTCGCATGCTCGCGAACCATCCCGACCTCGTGAAGCATGTCTATGGTTTGCTGACGATGCTGTCGAGCCGCAACAAGCTCCCGACGCGGCTGCGCGAGCTCATCATCATGCGTCTCGCGTGGCGGGCGGGCAGCGAGTACGCCTGGTTCCAGCATTACCGCATCGCGACGCAGGCCGGCGTCACTCCCGAGGAGATCGTTGCCGTTCGCGATTGGAGGAAATCGCATCTTTTCGACCTCGCGGAGCGGGCGGTACTTGCCGCCGCCGACGATACCTGCGAGCGAGGGAAGATTTCCGACGCGGTGTGGGCGGAATGCGCGCGGGAGCTCAAGGAACCCGCCGTGCTCGTGGAGATGGTCGTCGCCATCGGGAACTGGACGATGTTCGCGCAGCTGCTCAATTCGCTTGAAGTGGAGATCGAGGAAGGGGCCAAGCCCTGGCCGCCGGATGGCAAGGCGCCGTAAATCCGTCAGGGGTCAGGCGTCAGGGGTCATGCGTGTGAGAATCCGTCAGGGGTCAGGCGTCAGGGGTCATGCGTGAGACGTTATGTTTGCTCGAATTTTCAAGGGGAAGAATATGAACGAGCTTGAATCGATGGCCACCGCGGTGGGTGAAGCCCTCAAGGCGCGCGGCGAAACGGTGATCGTGGCCGAATCCGCCTGCGGCGGCCTGATCAGCGCCGCGCTGCTCGCCGTGCCCGGCGCCTCGGCCTACTACCGCGGCGGCCTGGTGCTGTACACCTACGAGGCGCGGAGCAAATTCCTGTCCAGGGACGGCAAGAATCCGCTCGAAGGCGCTCAGTCCGGCAGCGAGGACTACGCGGCGGCAATGGCGCGCGCGGCGCGCGCCACCCTGAATCCCACGTGGGCGATCGGTGAAGTCGGCACTGCCGGCCCCACCGGCAGCCGCTACGGCTACAGCCCCGGCCACGCCTGCGTCGCGGTGGACGGGCCGGTCGCGCGCGCGGTCACGATCGAGACCCGGCAGGCCGACCGCGAGACCAACATGCGGGTGTTCGCGCGCGCGGCCCTCGATCTGCTCGCGGCCGCACTGCGCGAGGCCCCGCGCGCCTGAGGCGCGCCGAGGGGCGATGGGGGCGATAAACGGAGTCAGTGTAAGATTCGATTCGAACGCGCGGTGGCAGGATGCCACGAGAGGGGAAAGCTATGTCGACGATCCCAGGCCTGGAGAGACCCGCTCCGGTTCCCAATGATTTGACCAAACCGTTCTGGAGCGCCTGTAACGAGCGCCGATTGGTCCTGCAGAACTGCACCGCCTGCCAGAGGCTGCACTATCCGCCCGCGCAAAAATGCGGCAAGTGCGGCTCTGCCGACAAGTTCGTGTGGAAAGAAGTAAAGGGCAGCGGACACATCGACGTGTACTTCGTGATACGCGACTCGCGCATCCGGGGATTCCGCTCGGCGCAGCCCATCAATTTTGCGGTGATCACCCTGGACGAGGACCCGGGCATCAACTTCCTGTCCAATCTTCCGGGCACCCCGCCGGGCGAAGTTCCCGTTGGAGCCCCCGTGGAGTTGATATTCGAGCAGACCAGTACCGGCCAGCTGCTCCCCGAATGGCGCGTGGTTACCTAAGGAGTTGAGATGGCTGAGAAGAATTGGATGAGAGATCGCGAAGGGCTGGGGCTCTGGGAGCACCGGGGCAAGGTCGCCGTCGTAGGTTGGGGCCAGTCCCATATCGACCGGCGCTGGGATGGCGTGACTCTGGACAGGAGCTGCGGCGGGTTGACCAAGGAAGCCTGCCTGAAAGCGATCGCAGACGCGGGCCTGTCACTGGACGACATCGATGGACTTATCACCAGCGAAGAAACCCGGGCGGAGCAGACCTGGGCGCCGCGGCCGTATTTCGCCGCTCCTTACGACACCGAGGACGGCCTGACGAAAACTTCAGCGGAATGGATACAGCGGGAGCTGGGACTCAAGAACGCAAAGTACTTGAAATCCGATGCCCCCTACATCGGCCCGATGATGGGCCTGGCCGCTCAGGCGGTCGGCGACGGTTTATGCAAGACCGCCCTCGTTTGGTATCCAATGGTGAACCTCGCGGGCCGCTACGGGCACAACAATCCCCAGAACAACCGTCAGGAAGCCCCGGGCCCCAACGCGTTCACCCTGCCGTGGGGTTATCAGAGCGGCGCGATGTTCAACAATCTCGTCGTCTTCCTGCAGTACTGCAAGAAATACGGCAAGTCCCATGAGGGTCTCGCGCCCCTCTGCTTGAACTTGCGCAGAAACGGCTTGAAGACCCCCTGGAGTTACTACGCGCTACACGAACCCCATCAGCTCACTCGTGAGGAATACCTGAACGGGCGGGTGATCGAGGAACCGCTGGTGGTCCACGATTGCGATCGGCCGGTCAATACGTGCGCGGCCTTCATCTTCACCACTGCGGAGCGGGCCAGGCACCTCCGGCAGAAGCCGATCTACGTCCTCAACCATTGCCAGAACAACAACCGGGGCCGGAGCAGCATGGCTACCCTGGAGGAGCATCAGGCAGCGTGCGCCAGCATTGCGCGCAAGATGTGGGAGGGATCTGGTCTGGGCGCCAAGGATGTCGACATCTTCAACCCCTACGATGGCTACCTCACATTCACGCAGCAGTTCCTCGAGGGCTTCCAGTGGCACGGTGTGAAATGGGGTGAGGCGCACGACTTCTATGCCGACGATATCAGGGTCGAAGGTCCGCATCCCTTCCTCTCCAGTGGCGGCAATAACGGCACGGGGCGTACCCGCTCCTGCCTGTTCTCGGACAGCCTCGAGCAGCTTCGTGGGACAGCGGGTGCGCGACAAGTGACGGTGCGCGCTGAAACTGCCGTCGCCGGCTGCAATACGCCCGATAGCTGCGGCTTCATGATGCTCAGCAAGCACGCGAGCTAATTCTTCAAGTTACTCGGGACTACGGAGTAGGCACCCGTGACGAACCTCAAGCGTCCGGTTAAGTCGCTAGAACCTATCTCATAAATGACCGTTCAAGACATCCGCGAGTCTCGGGACGACTTTCCAACTTCGGTGTCGCACGAAGTCAGTGCCATCAAGTTCAGGGTATCGGATGGTGACGATACGAGCGGTCGCCAGCAGGCGCTGGAGAACGCGTAGGACTTGGAATCCGGGATTCACAACACTTGATGCGCTGAATCGGGACGTGTGATGAATCACAGGACCCCGGTGTTTCCCGCGAGCGCTGGCATACCATTGGTGTGGTCAACCCTGTCCCATTCATGGCGCGAAAGGTGTTTTCGAGATGGCTTCTAGTCTCCAGTCTCTAGGTTCCTCGGCTCACAAATCCCAGTAGCTCAGCTCCCAACTCAGTCCCTTTCGCCTGTGCGAGCACTTTGAGGTCGCCATACTCCTCCGGGTCCACCAGGGCCATCATGGCCATACGGCTCAATGCCGTCCGGGCCGCGGACAGGCCCTGCGTGTCGAGTGCTTCGAGAAACGAGGAGAAACCGAGGTTCGTCAGGAACTGGCGCTGTGGGATGTAGCCCACGGTGGCCAGCCCATGCCGGTCACCGAGCCGCATGAGGGTCGTGAAGTCCACCTGGCAGGTGATGTCCTGTTGCCCGATGTCCTGGTATGGGTCGTTCCGGGCGGCGTGTCGGTGGTAGCAAACCAGCGTGCCCTGGTTATTCTCGG